>Ga0157375_10003380_pt1 | contig 13838 bp, 6 predicted proteins | sample M35metaG_FD_115311 | JGI IMG/M metagenome (GOLD analysis project Ga0157375, IMG submission 115311) | Miscanthus rhizosphere microbial communities from Kellogg Biological Station, Michigan, USA - M3-5 metaG | ecosystem: Host-associated > Plants > Roots > Rhizosphere > Soil | place: USA: Michigan...
AAAAGGCGCTGGACGATCGGTCGCCGGACATGGTGTATGCGAGGATTACGCCGAGGCTGATTCCGCAGTTGGGGAAGAGTGCGGAGTATCGGCGGATGGTGGAGAAAATGGCGTTTCCAGGAGTGGCGAATTATTGAGAGGCGGATTTAATTACCTCCGTCCCCTTTTAGTCCTTTTAGTCCGTGAGACAATTTCTTATCTGACGACACTACGTATAGACGACATTACGTATAGTGTGGAGTGCACCTCATGTTCGGTCGAAGGTGTAACCGGTGACTGATAGTTGTAAGAGGAGATCGATCTCATGGCAATGAAGAAGACACCCAAGAAACCGCCGACGAAAAGCCACGGGCCGAAAAAGGCAGCGAAGAGGAAGAAGTAACCTTTGAAACTCTCGGAAGCAAGAGAGGCGTACTACTCGTATTCGGGAAACGCGAGCACGGTTGCTCGGCAACTTGCTTTTGCCGGCATTGCCGTCGTGTGGCTTTTTAATACGAAGGTTGCCGGACAGCCGATAGCTCTTCCACATCCTCTGTTACAGGTAGCGTTTCTGTTGGTGGTAACGCTTGCGTTCGACTTGTTGCAATACGTATCGGCGTCGCTAATCTGGGGCGCGTTTGCCCGAAGGCATGAAAAGCAAATCGAGCCTCATCGACGGAATGATGATCCTGACGTTGACGCTCCAGCGTATCTTAACTGGCCTGCAATCGCCTGCTTCTGGCTGAAGCTTGCTTCGCTTCTCATTGCCTACGGCTGGCTGGCTACGTATCTCTGGGGTGTTGCATGGCGATGAAGAGAAAGGCTGCAAAGAAAGCGGCGAAAAAAACGGTCAAGGCGAAAGCGGCCAAGAAGACCAAGCGTGCGAGGCGATCAACGGGCAGCACTGGCCCGAGGATCAAAGAACACTGAGATTTTCGCCACGTCCCATCCAGCCGGGTCGATCGGGCCGGCGCACTCGAAGTTGCACCAACTGTTCGAACCGCACTCGCTTTGATGGAACTAAGGGGACGGAGGTAGTTATCCACCTTTAATTACCTCCGTCCCCTTTTTTGTCGGCTCGCTCTTTTGCTCGCGCCTTTTCGAAATTTCCATACAACGCTTTGTTGAGTTGAAAATCCTCTGGCGGCCGGAATGGCTTTCCAGCACGCGCTACTGCGCGGCGCATTGCCTCGAATTCATCCGAGGATTCGATCCAGTCATTGATGAATGCGATTTCATCCTGAACGAATGGCCGGCTGGCGCTAGTGCGCGGGTGGATTTCACTGTATTGCGAAGCGATCCACGCCTGCTCGCGAGCACGTAGGACATCCTCGTTTACAAAATCATTGATCTCGCTCAGCAGCATGGATGCGTCTTCGCGCACCTGCGCACGACGCGACCGTGCCGCAAGCATCCTTCCGGTTTTTGAGCAGGCGTCCTTACGAGCGACGCTGCGATCCGATCGTTGAACGCAGACGACAAACAGCTCGTGCATCCCGGATTCGGCCGGCATGAAAAAAAGATTGTTGATGCCGATATTGGCGAAAGGGTAGTGGTTCTGATAGTACGGTGCTACGTCTTTTGTGAACGCTCCATTCAATTTCCAGCCTGGGTCCAGGCGTGCGACTGCGGCGAAGAATGCCGGCGGTAGTGGATGATTTTGAAACAGCTCCAGCTGCGCCTTCAGGAACTCAACAGCGTGGTCGTCGTAGTAGGTTGACGATGCCAAACGAGCCATCGCAGCGTCGGTGGCGCCTGCATCGTTCAGGTCCACGGCGTTGCGCAACGACATCAGCCACAACGCAGCATTTTCGGGCTCTGCGAGCTGGAGTTCCGCAAGCGCGGAACTGGCGAGTTCTTTGTACTGAAAAGTCTCTCCCCGCGAAGCGCCGTCTACTATCACCGGGACGGAATAAGGGTGAGTTCGAATCACTGCCATCCATTGGACCAGCTGATTTTTCGGCACTGCCTTGCGTGCGTGCAGAATTTCAGCCTCACCCTCCTCGGAATTGTCCAACCAGCCAGCCATTGCCCAGTCGCTCGGCAGGATGCTGATCTGGAGATCAGACCCTAGCTTCTGTCGATAAGTTTTTTCGATTGCAAACACTTCGTCGCGTGCCGGATCGGCAAGCAGTCGGCGAAATTCATGCTCCTCGGCGGTCTGGAAGGTGCAATTGGAAATGTCTGCATCACCCGTGCGGCGCGCGATCACGATCTCCTTGCTCGGATGCTTCGGTGCCGCAACTCCCGCCCCCCAGGAAGACCCGGTGCCGGCCAATCCGGACATTTTTCGTTCGACTGATACCTGATAGCCGGCGTCCGGAGAGTGATACAGGGAAAAGCGAAACTGACCCTCTTGCTCCGACCACGATGTCAGACCAATCTTCTCTCCGCCTGCATAGATAGAGGATTTGCGCACGGTTTCCAGTGTGAAGCATCCGTTGATTGCTTCGCCGAAATGATGGGAGAGCCGGTTCTCGTCGAATCGCTGCAAGTCGTTTTTTCCCAGCTCGTTCGCAAACAGGACAATCCGACCTTTGACGACTGCGTTCGTCTGTTCGTCGAAAGAACAGGTTCCGGTACAAATCAAGAGGTCGTATGTGCCGGCGACGGTATCTCCGGACGAGCCTGCTGCGCATACCGTTTGAGGTACTACGAACGACAATATGTACAAAACAATGAAGAGCAGCCTGCGCATCGGACCTCCTCAGCAAGGCATTCGCGACATTAGGCCATGGAAGGATGCTTGAGAAGGCACGAAAGTTTCACGCGCCGTGCAATCGCGAGCCCACCATTGCATCGGCCATATGAATGTGGATGTCTGCTCGGGCCGGAAGCAGAAGTTGCAACATGTCCGTAACCGGCCCACTCCGGACACCGCGAACTAAGGGGACGGAGGTAGTTATCCACCTTTAATTACCTCCGTCCCCTTTTTTCGCTTTTTTGCCCGACATCGCATGATCATGCGATTGCGCAGAGACGCGTTCTCACCCTAGGCTCCGGACTGGTCCGTACCAAACGGGCATCGCCCTCCGCTGATTTCGCCGGGAGTCGCGCTGCGCTGACACCCTCGAGGGTATGACGAACGGAGGCGACGATGCGCAACTTCCTGTTGATGGCGACGGCCGTGCTGGGGTGGTCGATGTCGCTTCCGGCGCTGGCCGACTGCACGCTCCCCGCAACTCCCAACGACGGCTACTTCGACCAGGCCTGGGCCGGCAATGGCTGCATCGTTTTCAATACCGACAACCGCGATTCGACGCGGTCGGGCGAAGTGGACAGGCTCGACGTCGCTGCGAACGGCGACATCTTCATCGGCGGGTATACGTCGACGGCGGCCGGTTTCTCGTGGTGGATCGGCGAGCTGACGCCCGGCGGCACATTTGATGCCAACTTCGGTGACAGCGACGCGAGCGGCCGCATCACCGGCTGCCAGATGTACCTGCCGGGTGCCTGTCCGGGCGAGCTGCAGGAGTTCGAGTTCCTGCCGCAACCGGACAACAAGATCCTGATCCTCTCGCCCGGCTATCTGGCTCGCACCAACGCAGGCGGCCACGCGTTCGACGCCGCAGGCGTCGCCGGCGGCAGCGGTCACGTCACGCCTTCGTTCCAGGTGGCCACGCCGGCGGGAACGCTTAGCGCCGATTTCGGCGGTCTTGCGCTGGCGGCCAGTGGCAGGATCTGGATGACCGGCTACGGCACCATACCGAGCTCCATCACCTTGCTCGGCGGTCTCGCCCGCCTCAACTCGGATCTCTCGCTCGATACGAGCTTTCACGCAGCCACCGTCGATGCCGAGACGTACGCCGGCGGCCAGTTCGTCAATACTGGCGATGACACCAAGGAACGCCAGGTCCTGCTGCAGTCGACCGGCAAGCCGGTGCTGATCGGCACGAAATACAACGACGACTTCCGCGTGAGCCGGCTCAACGTCGACGGCTCGCTCGACACCAGTTTTGGCAACCAGGGCACGACGGTGCTGACCACGCCGCCGGCGCCATGCAGCAGCACGTATTACCCCTTGATCCCGCATCGACCCGCGGCCAAGGATCGCGCGGACCGCATCGTCCTAACCGGCGAGTGCTACAGCTCCGCGGTCAGCAACTACATCACCGTCGTGGTGCGCTTGACGGCCGACGGCGCCGTCGATACGACGTTCGGCAGCGCCGGCTATTACGTCAACCCTCCGTTCGCCGCCTGCCCAAGCAATCTTGTCGTGCCGCGCGCGCTGGCGATCGACAGCGCCGGGCGCATCCTCGTCGGCGGCGGCTGCGACTCCGAATTCGCCGTGCAGCGCCTGCGCGGCGACACCGGCGCGCTCGACACGAGCTTCGGCATCGACGGACTTGCGCACGGCCACCTCGATCCGACCAGCGTCAGCGATCAAGTCGAAGCGATGGTGTTCGACGGCTCCGGTCACCTGTTCATCGGCGGGTATGCGGACCCGTCGGCCGCGGGGCTGCTCGCCGGCGTCGCACGCCTGACGTACGACCTGATCTACACGAACGATCTCGAAAGCGCGCCACGCGGCTGCCTGCCGCCCAATTGCAATTGACGAAGCACTGTCCGCCATCGGTTGCATGGCTGATCAATGGGACTAAGGGGACGGAGGTAGTTATCCACCTTTAATTACCTCCGTCCCCTTTTTTGCAGAAGTGGCGAATTATTGAGAGGCGGATTTAATTACCTCCGTCCCCTTTAGTCGAGTCCCGCTTCTCACCCAGCTACTCGAACCCCGCAACGAACAGCGTGTCGTAATCGGCCAGTATCTGCACCACACCGATGTCGCCGCTGCCGTTCGCCTCGGCTTCCGGCAACGAGCCCGCGACAACGAGCCTGCCGTCGGCCGTCAGGGCCGGATTCGCCATCTGGAACAGGCCGAACGCATCGTAGATTGGTTGCGGAAAGACCACCCCGACCAGTCCCGTGCCCGCGAGGGTCGTGTCGGGTTGGCCGTTCGCGAGCACCTTGGCGATGAAGTAGCCCTGTTGCGAATAGGATCCGGCCATCATCCAGCCCCCGCGCCGCGTCGGCGCAATCAACAGCGGTGCGCCATTGGCGTCGAACGGAAACGTCGCGACGCCATTCGTTCCGAAACTCGCGTCCGGCACGCCGCTGGCGGAGAATTTGGCGAAGTACACGTACGGGTTCAAGCCTGTGCTGTAGCCGGCGACGACGAACTCGCCGCCCGACATGACGTGAATGGCCCGTGCTGCGAGATACGCGTCGGGGTCCGAAGCGATCTGCACCGGGCCGCCGGAGCCAAACACGGGATCGAGCGCCCCGGTTGGTGTCAGCCGGCGAACGGCAGCGCCTTCCACGTATCCGGTGGTCGTGTCGTAAAAGCCTCCGGCCGTCACGATCCCGCCTGAATCGTCGAGCCCCATCGCATTCACATAGCTGTACTGCGCAACCGCTGGCTCGGTTCGATACGCGAATCCCTGGATGTAGCCGTAATTGAAGCCGGGATCTATCGTGCCATTCGACGTGATCCTCGCGACCGCCGCGTACTCTTTCGAACCGAAGTAAATGCTGCCGCCGATGAGCACACCGCCAGTGGAATCGACGGCAAGGTCGGCCAGCGAATTGATCGGCGAGTAGAAGGCGCCGAAGTGCAGCATGCCGCCGCTGCCGAAGGTCGCATCGGGCGTACCCGTGTCGTCGACGCGAACGAGCCCAAAATGCATGTCGGTGTCATCGAAATAGGCCCGCCCGCCCACCACGATCCGTCCGTCCGGCTCGACGACGACACGCGTTGCCGTGTCCGGCCCCGGTTTGCCGATACCCGAAAGGTCGAAATCGACCAGGCGATAGCCACCGCTGTCGGCCGCGAACGTGTCGTCGAACTCACCGTTCGAGTGCAGACGCAGCAGCAGGAAGTTGCCGTCGGCCGGGTCCGGGTCCGCGCTGATGTGTTGCGCTGCACCCGTGATGACGATCCGCCCCTGTCCGTCAACGGCTACCGCCGCAGCCTGCGTCAAAAGCGGCGGCGAATGATCCATCAGACTGTTCAGGACGATGTAGCCGCCGTTTCCGAACGACGTGTCGATGTCGCCGTCGGCGGCGAACGCGGTGTGCAGGCCTCCGGCAGTGAAGCAGGCCAACGCCATCTTGAAAGCATGGGCCAGCGTAGACTCCTTCATCGAAGGCGCGGGATCAATCCATGGCATGCGTTACGCTCCGTTTGGAGGTCAAAACACTCCGGAAATTGTCCCTGACATCATATCTGTGGTGACCCTATATTTCCTGGCGCAGACTGTCTAGATTGCCGTCACACCCGTTGAAGTACCCAGCTATCGCGTTCATAACATCCGCCAAAGTTGGCAAGTGAAGGTCACGATATGGATGTCAGGAACTAAGGGGACGGAGGTAGTTATCCACCTTTAATTACCTCCGTCCCCATTTTTTGGTGGAAAAAAGGCACTCTGACCCCGTTTTCGTCCAACCCTTAGGATTCTTTAGCTTGGCCGGCTCCTGATCGCCTCCGATTTCTGCTCACGTCTATGGCGGCCCCAAACGGGAGCGCGCCTTGCTCGATTTGCTGAGCAACGCCTGAGATTTCTTCAGGGGTGAAAAGCCCAGATAGTTGGATAGTCGCCCTAATATTTAACCGCCGCAGAAGACCATTGAGTTCCGATATGATGTGTACGCGTAGCGTCGCGACGGCTGCCTCAAAGCGCAGGTCACGGAAGAAGTAGTAATACTCGGTAATGTCCTGTAGTTCACTATTCCTCATCGGCCAGCCCCAGGCAGCTGTACACGCCGCGCGGGCGATGTGCTGTTCAAAGCGGTAGACGTCCCAATCAAAAGCTGCACCACGCTTATCTTGCCGTTCCGCCCAGAAGTCCGGCGCGAATTTCGAAGCCTTGTCGAGTATTTTCATCATTCGCCGATAGCGACGCGTCGTCGTGATGAGTCTCGGAAATCGTACTTGCCACAGACTACGCGCCGGCACCCAGGTAATTTTTCGTTTCTCCTTCCCGCGTTGCTGTCCCGTCGGCAATGGGTTCGTGATGTATTGAAGTGCTCCGAGAGGAAGTCGCGTCAACGTAGATCCGGGTATGTACGAAACGCCATAGGCCCCCGTCGACGTCGAGTTTAGGATTTCGTAGCTCGCGACATTGTCCCAAACCAGTGCTTGAGCGACTGCTCGAACGGCGTCGACGATGGCCTCACGGTCATCGCTCCTGTATCCCTCCCTGGACAAGGTTTCGAGAAGGAGCCGTGCAATAGCTACCTCATCACTTGCACCGACGAAGATAGCTTCAAACGCTTCCTCCTCGCGTCCCATCAGATATGGGATGACGCGATTCTGGACGTCTTCCCTGAACATGTGGCAGTAGAGCCCCTCCCGGTCACGGCGGTCGGAACGATCAACAAACCACTGCGTCCGAGGTGGGCTGAGGACGTCGGTGCTGAGGGCATCAGATCTGTTTCTTGGCACGTTCATACAACTCGGTTTCGCGTTCGATACGGCGTTTGAGACCTCTTGGCCGGGAGAATGTAAGATCGTCAGCATCGGGGCGTTCAGCAAGATATAGATCGATAAAAACATCCTGCCCGCTTATCATGTTGTGATCCGATCCGCCGAACATTCGTACCAACGGATCGGGATGTTGCACGATCGTTGAGCTTGCGCCGAATGAAGACTCCTTATGGTAGTAACGTTCGCTTGGAATGTCGTCGATACGCCGTTTGGCTCGCATATCCCACGACGTTCTCAAGACACCACGCATGGGAATTGTCAGCGGCGTGCTGATAACGCCGAGCAAGGCGGCCAGACGTCGAGTCCTTGGCGGATCCATCGCTTCGTTGAGGTACGTTTCCCAGGTCGCTTGAACATAGCTCCAAAGCTCCCCCTTTCCATGAACCGACGCGAAGACTTTTGCGTAGCCACTCAGCGCCAGGAGATCGAGAATCGGTCCGGAGGCGATGCGCAGCGTTCGTAGGTCTGCATTTGTTTCATTGGACAGCTCCTTGCGCAAGTTATCAAACGTCGTCAGGCATCCGGAGAAATAGATGGGAAATGTTGACTTGAGCAGGCCTTCATCTCCTTCCAAGAGCGCGTCAAATAACTCCTCGCCCACCGAGTGAAGAAACTGGCCAAAATAGTCCGGTACGAACTTGGGTCGGATTTCGTCAGCTAAGGCAAGAATGTCCGCCGCATTGTTAGACAGCAGGGTCTTTTTTGCCGCTTGCCTTTCTGCAGCCACCGCCGCGAAGTCGAGACTTGCCCACGGAAGTTCTTCGACTCGACGATCTATCGTCAGGCTTTGCCATGTTGTCTGAAACTGACTATTGAAGTGGTTCAGCTTGTGGAGGTATTCCCATTGCCGGCTAAGTACCGTAGCGTAAGCCCATCGGTTCTTGGATCGCATCAATCCAACCCATGTATCGTAAAGGCGAAGGGCTCGCACATTGATTGCTCGCACGTTGTTAGCGTGCAGTTCTGCGGCGACAACGGCAATGAGTTCGCGTACATACCACGGCGGACTAACGATTTTCCCTTCGGTGCGCTTTTCAAAGGTGAGCCGCCGACGCGCCCACTCGATGCGCTCCAACACTTTGACTGGTGCCTTGGCGACGTAAAAGACAGATCCGCGAGGCGCCGCAATGGCATCGGGTTGCAGGCCTAGGGCAATGTGGAACACCTGCTCGCAGTTAGCACCGTATGCGATACACAAATCGATCGGGGCTGTGGCCAGCGTGTCCGCGACGGATAATATCTCGCCTGTCTTGCGCGGCGTTGTCGGGGGCTGTAGGTTTTCGATCGCCCGGAAGACCTGCTCTCCCGCATTACCGAGAAGGTCAACTGCGGATTCGATGTCGCCAACCTGTGCAAGGCTCGTCGCATAGTTCTTGACGAGGGTTAGGGTTTGTCGTGCTTCTTCCAGTTGATCCGCGGCCGCGTAGCGAACCCCGGCGGCGACCAGCAACGGTTCCAGTCGCTCCTCGATCCAGCGATGGTTGGTCGCGATGATGGGCTGTAGCCGCGTACCAGTCTGGTGAGCGATGCTGACCGAAGAATCTGAAGTGATGTACCAGGACGAGTATACTTGGCGACGCGCGTACCACTCACTGTCAGTGGGAATCGAACGCTTGGATGTTGTGTACTTTTGAAGAAACCACGTCAGCTGCTGCAGCAAAGCGAACTGCGGCTCCTGGGAAAGGTGGGATTCGCGAATGCAAAGGTCTTGCAACGACTCAATGGCGTCGAGGCACGTTTCAGCATTCTGGCGGGCATACCTTTGAAAACTTGGGTCGCGCCAACGAAAGCCCCGAGGGCTTACTTGATCCGCAAGACGAGAAAGCCTGATGAACGTTTCATCGGAGATGGCGACGGGGTCGAACAGGTAGAACGCTCGTTGGCCGAGCCGAACGAAGCCGATGATCCCGATTCCGGACAGAATCAAAACCAGTGGAATGATGAGGGCGACGCGGGGGTAGCCAAGAACGCGGAACACCAGGAGGCTGAGCGAGAAGAACGTAAGGAAGGCGAGGAAGCGCATATAGGCATTGCCTATACGTTCCCGCACGAGCAGCTCACGGACGCTGGTGGGAAGACGTACGTATGCGGCCGAACCCACAGCCGTGAGGGCAGCGTAGTAGAGCCCGATGAATATTGCGCCGATACTTGTGACACCACCGAGAAGCGTGCCGTAGATCCCATCTTCCGGAGAGGCCCATCCGAGGAAGGTGTTGAGGTCGCCGAGCAGCGGATTGGTCGCCTGAGCGGCGATTGCCACTCCCAAGGAGAAGAGCAGCTCCGGGAGCGCGAGCGTGATGATGTTGCGAAACGCTCGCGAGTCAGCCACTTCGAACTCGGCCTTCTGTCGCAAACGAAATTCAGCGCGGCTGAAGAAAAAGAAAACGCGGTGGGCAAGTCGGCGTAGATCCCAGAATATCGGACGTGAGGCAAAGCGCAGGAACAGACGGTTCTTCAATTGCTCTGGCCTTGTCTCAGCTGCAGCCTGACATTCTCAAAAGATGGAGAAAGAGATTGGGTCTGATTCGTCGAAAACCGAGACCAGAGTACACTTTTTCGCATAGGCATTGAAGATACCTGACGCTTAGGCATTCCACCGGTGCGCGACTGGTCCGATCTGCCACTGGATAGTCATAGCGCCGGCGAGCAGGGTCAGGGTGACTGAACTAAGGGGACGGAGGTAGTTATCCACCTTTAATTACCTCCGTCCCCTTTTTTGCTTTTTTGGCCATTATTGGCGAAATGGGCTTCCGTTTATTGCGGTTCGAAGCCGTTCACGAACACGGCAATCGGCGCGATCAGCGACGGCGCGATGTATCTGGCGAGCGTGTCGCCTCCCGCGCTCGTGAAGCCGCCGCCCGCAAAGACCCGGACACCGAGCGTCGCCAGTGCGAACGTGTTTCCGGACAGCGGGCAATTGCCGGCGCCGTTCGACCCTCACCACAGCCTCTCTCATGGGAGAGGGCTAAAGCGGTGACTCGAGGCGGTCATCGTTGACGGTCAAAGCGTCATCGATGACGGAAAAAGCGTGACGGTTGACGCTGAAAGCGTGACCGCTGACGGTGAAAGGGTGACCACTGACCGGAGCAAGCGCGGATAGCGACGGAGAAAGCGTGATCGTCCACGGTCAAAGCGTGATCGTCCACCGCCAAAGCGTGATCGTCCACCGCCAAAGCGTGATCGTCGACGTGCGCGAGCGTCATTGCTGACGGTGAAAGCATGGGCGACGAGAGAAAAAGCGTCATCGATGACCCGGCCGCAGTCATTGGTGACCCGATTTGCATGACGCGAGAAGCATTACCCGTCCCGCAAGCACGCGGCGGTTGAAATGGACACAAAAAAAGCCACATCGCCGCTGCTTTTGGCTGTCAATAAGCCTTTCCGCGGGCCGACACCGGCCAGACCACCTCGACTTTGCCGTTGCGCACGCCCACGTACCAGTCATGCAAGTTGCAAGTCGGGTCGCAATGCCCGGGGACCAGCTTCAGTTTTTCGTTGATGCGCAGAACGTGGTGCGGATCTTCGATCACACCGTGTTCGTCCGATGCATTGATGTACTTGACGTCGTTGCGGCCGTGAATCACGGGCAGTCCGCTGTCGAGCGACAGCACCTTGAGTCCTGCATCGCAGACTGCCTGGCCGGGTTTTGCATTACTCATCACGCAGGTCAGGATGAAGAGCGCGTTTTCCCATTCATCCTGGTCGATGCGCTTTCCTCGCGTGTCCCTGATGCGCCCGTAATCGGCATCCATGAAGGCGTAGCTGCCGCATTGCAACTCGTTGTAGACACCCGAATTCGACTCGAAGCGATAGGACCCCGTGCCGCCGCCGGAAACGATCTCGGCCTTCAGGCCGGCTGCGTGCAACGCCGCGACGACGTCCTTCACTAAGCAGATCGCGTCGTCGAGCTTGGCCTTTCGGTCCAGATAACTCTCCAGGTGCTGCATGGCGCCCTGGTAGGCCTGGATGCCGCTGAATTTCAACGCTGGCGCCGCGTCGATGGCTTTGGCGATTTCGGTCGCCGCCACGGTTGTCCTGACACCGCAGCGGCCCGCGCCGCAGTCGATATCGACGAGGCATTCCAGCGTAGTGCCGTGCCTGCGCGCTGCAGCCGAAAGTTCAGCGACGTTCGCCACGTCGTCGACGCACACAGTGACCCGTGAGCCCAGTTTCGGCAGTCGGGCGAGCCGGTCGATCTTGGCCGGGTCGCGCACTTCGTTCGAGACGAGAACGTCCTTGATCCCGCCGCGCGCAAATACCTGCGCCTCGGAAACCTTCTGGCAGCAGACTCCGACCGCGCCGCCCAGGCGCTCCTGCAACTTTTGCACATCGACCGACTTGTGCATCTTGCCGTGGCTGCGGTGGCGCATGCCATGCGCTTTCGCGTACTCGCCCATCTTCCTGATGTTGCGCTCCAGCGCGTCGAGATCGAGGACGAGGCACGGCGTCTGGATGTCAGCCTCGTCCATGCCCGGCAGCGCGGGAACGTCATAACCGACTTCGACGTCGGCAAAATCCGAATTTGCGCTCATGGAATTTCCGGTGCTCGCCTCCGCCCAAAACAGACGTCAGAGTACATCAGCCTGAATAAAGGGGACGGAGGTAGTTAATTTGTACCTCCTGCGGCGAAGGAAATGACCTCGTCGTATAGCCGCAGCTTTCTGCGCGCTCGTAGCAAGCCGCAGCGATGCGGCTTTCTTATAGCCAGGGATGGCTGGTATGCCGGAAATGCAGGAGCATTTTCCGGCGCGCCACGAACTCGATGCCGCAATTGCAGCGCACGCCTTGCTCACGTGCCGCCGAAACCTGCTCCGCTCCAGGAAATTGCTGTGACGGTGACCACCGGCTTCTGCGTCGGCGCAGGAATTTCCTGCCTTCGACGACGAAATTTTGCTGCTCGATGCAGGTCCATCTTGCATCGTTGCAACTTTTCCCTGCATCGGCGCAGTCGTTCGTGTCATCCGATGCAGCTTTTTTCCGCATCGATCCAGCTTGCGCGCTCATCGATGGCGTCTTTTCCTGCGTGCCTCAGTTTGCCGACAATCCTCCCGGCAAATGAGTCCGCCATGGCAGGCAAAAGACGACGGTAAGCTCGTGAGGACGTGCAAGACATCTTCTTCCTGCGTTCGGCTATCATTTTTGAAAGGCTCAACGCGATTGATTCTATCGTCAACGCGGCGCTGCCTCCTGGAGGCATGAAATCGCTGCCGCGAAGTCGCGCCCGTGACGATGGCTCATGCAGGGACACTGTGAGGCGATGATCCAACCGGCAAGCGCAAGGAATGAGAGTAAGGTCAAGCGTGTCTTGCAGGCGCTTGGGCCTGGCGTTACAACGGGCGCGGCGGATGACGACCCGTCTGGCGTGACGACCTATTCGGTCGTCGGCGCCCAGTTTGGCACCTCGTTTCTCTGGACTGCCTGGGTCACGTGGCCGCTGATGGCCGCTGTGCAGATGATGTGCGCACGCGTCGGCATGGTGACCGGCATGGGCTTGGCGGGTGCATTTCGCCGCAAGTTTCCACGCTGGATCGTGGCGGTCATTTCCACGGCGCTGCTGATCGCGAACACGATCAATATCGCTTCCGACCTTTCGGGCATGGCAGACGCCGCAGAAATGTTGGGCGCCGGCCCGTCAGGTATCTATGTCTGGGTCTTTGGCTTGGGCATTTGCGTCCTTACGGTGCGGCTCAAATATCACCAGATCGCGAACACCCTCAAATGGCTGGCGCTCGCGTTGTTCGCTTACGTGATCACCGCCTTTCTCGTGAAGCCGCATTGGTCGAGCGTGCTGCGCGATGCCGCTATCCCGGCACTTCCACATGGGTCCGCGGAATGGGCGGCATTGGTCGCCATCCTCGGCACGACAATCAGTCCCTATCTGTTCTTTTGGCAAGCCGGCCAGGAGGTGGAAGAAGAGAAAGCGAAGGGCCGGCGCCTGCTGATACATCGGCGTGGCGCAACTCGGCGCGAACTCGCTGATCGACGTATCGATGTCGGCATTGGCACATTCTTTTCGGTTCTCGTGTTCTTCTTCATTGTCCTGACAACAGCACTCACGCTCCATCAGCATGGAGTAATGATCACCACCACTCGCGAAGCCGCAGAGGCGTTACGGCCGCTGGCTGGTGATTACGCCTATTTCCTGTACACAATCGGTTTGGTCGGCACCGGCTTGCTCGCAATCCCTACGCTGGCAGGTTCGGCCGCCTATGCGTTCGCCGAGACATTCGACTGGGCCTATGGGCTCGACGAGAAATTCCGCAACGCCGTATCGTTCTACTCGGTCTTCATCCTGGCGACGGTGGCGGGTGGGGCACTCGATTTCTTTCGCGTGGATCCGATCCAGGCATTGTTTTGGTCGGCGGTCGTGAAT
>Ga0157375_10003381_pt1 | contig 13838 bp, 12 predicted proteins | sample M35metaG_FD_115311 | JGI IMG/M metagenome (GOLD analysis project Ga0157375, IMG submission 115311) | Miscanthus rhizosphere microbial communities from Kellogg Biological Station, Michigan, USA - M3-5 metaG | ecosystem: Host-associated > Plants > Roots > Rhizosphere > Soil | place: USA: Michigan...
ACTCGCGCCGCCGGATTCGTAAGATTCGATAATCGTCGCCTTGCTTCCCGCTTCGGCAACGACAATAATATGCGGAAAATTCGCCGTTTTTTCGTCCGCCGTAAAATTAAACTCGATCGGTTTTTCGACCGAAGTTTCCTTCGGAATCGTCACCAGAACGACATCGGCAAAAGCCAGATTTAAAGCCGTAAAACCATTGCGTTCAAAATCAAACTGCTTTAAAAATTCGCTCGTCTCGCCATCGATTTTTGAACTTCGAATTTTGAATTTTGAATTTGAAATTTCCGCCGCGTTCGTATATTTCCACTCTTCATCACGCGGCGTCGGAAAACCGTTTTCCGTAAAATACGCAAACGCTTTTTCGCGCAAATTTTTGAGCCAATCAGGATGCTTCGAATTTTCCAAACTCGCTTGAAAATCCTGTTTATAAATTGTTTCTTTCACTGCTAAAGTCATAAAAATCTTTTAATCTTAAATCCAACGGCGCACTTTTCGGCAATAATTCTCGTAACTTTCGCCGTGCGCACTTTTCAAAAATTCTTCTTCGAGCCGCACCTGAATCTGCATCAAAACGTCCGCTAAAACAACCGCGAGAAGCGTCAAGGCATTCGGCAAACACAGAAAAAATCCGAAAAGCGCGGCGCGCATTCCGAAAAAGATCGGGTTGCGCGAAACCGTAAAAAGTCCTTTTTCGACCAGATCGGTTTTGTTTTCGATATCGATCCCGATGCGCCACGATTTGCCCATCTGCATCTGCGCGGTTGCCGTCCAGATCAATGCGAACGTCATAAAACCGAGTCCGACAATTTCGACGATCGAATTTTCAAGCCACAGAATCGGTGCCGAATATTGATAAACGTCCGGAAAAAGCGCGAACACGATCGTTACGGCAATCAGAATCAACACCGGAATTCGATAAATATTTTCAATAAAATCAATCGGTTTATCGGTTTTGCCGACAACATACGGATTGATTCCCGTCCGCTTCCAGACCAAAAAAGAACGCCAAACAAATGCAATCCCGAAAAACGCCAACAGATACAACGGCAGAATTATTCGCAATGCATGATCCATCTATTTCGTCGCGGCTTTCACCCAATCGTAGCCTTTCTCTTCAAGTTCGACGGCTAATTCCTTGCCGCCTTCTTTGACGATCTTGCCGCCCGCGAGAACGTGGACGAAATCAGGTTCGATGTAATTTAAAAGCCTCTGGTAATGCGTGACCAGAATTATCGCGTTGTCCGCGCTTCTGAGTTTATTGACGCCTTCGGCAACTATGCGCAGCGCGTCAATGTCGAGTCCCGAATCGGTTTCGTCCAGAATCGCGAGTTTCGGATCAAGCACCGCCATTTGCAGAATCTCGTTGCGTTTCTTTTCGCCGCCCGAAAAACCTTCGTTGACCGAACGCTTGAAAAACTCCGAGCTCATCTCGACAATTTTCGCTTTTTCCTTCAAATAATCGTTGAATTCCAAAGGATCGAGCTCTTCCGTCCCGTGGTGCTTCATTTTTTCGTTATAGGCAAGGCGCAAAAACTGCGAATTCGACACGCCCGGAACTTCGACCGGATACTGAAACGCAAGAAAAATCCCTTCGCGGGCGCGTTCGTCAGGCTCAAGTTTAAGCAAGTTTTTACCTTCGTAAAAAACTTCGCCCGAAATTACTTCATAACTCGGATGACCTGCCAAAACTTTCGACAAGGTTGATTTGCCCGAACCGTTCGGTCCCATGATCGCGTGAACTTCGCCCTTATTAACCGTTAAATTCAAGCCTTTCAAAATTTCTTTGCCTTCGATTCCGGCGTGTAAATCTTTGATTTCTAATAACATATTTTTCTATTTCCAAACTTCAAAAATCGTTTTCTTAAATAATTCATCAAGCAATTCGGTTTGCGGTTTATCGTTCGGTTCGATCTGCTCGACGTAAGTTTTATAAAATTCGATCTTACTTTCTAAAAACTCGTTCAAAATTTCAATTTTCGATTCTTCCTTTAATTCCTCGCCCGCCATTTTTCGCTTTAAAAGCTCTGTAATTTCAAACTTGACCTTTTCGTCTTTGACCTCGGAATCAACCAGATCCTGAAATTCCATCGGCGGAAAAGAATTTTTATCTTTTATCCAATCGCAAGCCAGCACGGGTCGCAGAACGTAAAAATATTTTTTCGATTTCACAAAGTCCTTCTGCAAAAATTCCCGAAAATTATTCTTCGCCATGCTCAAATAATGGTACATACACGATTTCGGATTAAAGAAATCTTCGCTCATTTCGCGCAATTTCGCGGCGGTCGAAAATTGTTCCGTGTAAACAATCGGACTGCGCAGCCATTCGAGCATCGGCGGATTCGATTTGCGGAAAAGTTTCAGTGCCTTTTTCAATTCCCAACCCGCAAAATCCAAATCATCGGGCAGCATTTCTTCCTGCGAATCTTTCAGGTCATCAATTTTCAAATACCATTCAAGCGGATGAATATAAATATAGCGAACGTCCCAATCGCTATCGACGGAAGCAAATCCCCAGGCGCGGCTGCCGCTTTCGACCGCGAGCAGAATTTTTATCTCGCTTTCCTTTTCAATTCGCGCGAGTTCTTTTTTGATTTCTTCAAACATCTAAACAGCTTTTGCCAAGGGCGCGTAAAGTTTTTTCAAATCCTCCGCGTCGTCAAAAAATAAACCTTCGCCGACGGGCTGAATTGCTTTGACGACCAAATCCGCCCAATCTTTATCAACCAAATTTTCAATCACCCAGTGAATCAAATATTGCTGCGCCAGACAACCGCCAGCCGTGGCAATTTTGCCGTGTGCGATAAACGGTTTTTCGACGACTTCAACGCCGAAGCTTTCCAAAACCGCTTTCGATGTCGGATAAGTCGTCGCCGTTTTGCCCTCCAAAAGCCCGAGTTTGGCTAAGATCAAACTTCCCGAGCAAATCGAACCGATCAACTGTTTTTCCTTACCTAAATTGAATTTTGCAAGCCAATTTTCATCGGCGATTCGATCGCGTGTGCCTTGTCCGCTGACGAACAAAACCGCGTCCGCATCATTGGCTTCTTCGATTCTGCCGTGTGTTTTGATTTCGATATTCGTCGCCGAAAGATGCACGTCTTTTTCGCCCAAAATCTTGACTTCCCAATCGGCAATGCGGACACGGTTGAGCAAATCCCACATCAAAAACAGATCAAGGTCGGTAAATTTATCGAAAATAACGATCGCAATCTTAGACATAAATTTCACCTTTCAAATAAAGCGTCGCGTTACCGCCGATTTTTACGCGCTCGCCTTTTAATTCACAAAACAATTCGCCGCCGCGCGCCGAAATCTGCCGCGCATAAAGCGTTTCTTTGCCTAATCTTTCCGCCCAAAAAGGAATCAAACTGCAATGAATCGCGCCCGTTACGGGGTCTTCTGGAATTCCGATGCGCGGCGCAAACATCCGCGAAACAAAATCCGCCGAATCGCCTTTCGCCGTGACGATCACTTCGTCAAACGCCAGTTTAGCAAGAGCCGACATGTCGGGCGTGATTTCGGCAATGTCCGATTCTTTTTCAAAAAGCATAAAGACCATATTCCCCTGCGTTTCCCACGTTTGCAAAGGACGCTTGCCGACCGCTTCGACGAGCTTTTCATCAATCCCGATTTCGTTCAAACCATACTTAGGAAAATCCAAAATCAAGCGATCGCCTTGTTTTTCGACGCTCAGATTTCCGCTCCGGTGCGAATGAAGTTTGATGACATCCGATGTTTCTCCCAAACAATTAAAAATCACATACGAACTGGCTAATGTCGCGTGTCCGCAAAGATTGACCTCGACGCCTGGCGTAAACCAGCGGATCTCGTAAACGTCATCTTTTTTCACAAAAAAAGCCGTTTCGGAAAGATTATTTTCCGCCGCGATCTTGAGCATCACGTCATCGGCGAGCCACTCGGTCAAAGGACAAACCGCCGCCGGATTTCCGCCAAAAGGCTCTTTTGTAAAAGCATCAACCTGAAAAATTGTTAGATTCATAAATTTAACTGCGAAATGCCGAATTCTGAATGCGGAATAAAACTCGATTCATCATTCCGCATTCAGAATTCATCATTTTCTGCAACCGCCGCAATCGCTTGAATTTCGATCTTCGTATCGAAATGCAAATCCTTGACGGGAACAATTGCCCGCGCCGGTTTGTGTTCGCCTAAAATCCGCGCATAAACTGCATTCACCGCGTCCCAGAGCTCCATTTCCGAAACGTAAATCGTGAACTGCAAAACGTGATTCAGATCGCTTCCCGCCGCATGCAGAATCGCTTCGACGTTTCTGAGCGCAAGTTCCGTCTGCGCTTCGATCGCGCCCGTTTCAACTTCGCCTGTGACGGCATCGCGCGGCAATTGTCCCGACACAAAAATCAAGCCGTTATGCACAACGGCTGACGAATAATGCCCTTTCGGTTCAGGCGCGTTTGGTAAGTTAATTTTATTCATTTTTTCAAACCGTATCGCTTTCCTTTATGCTTCTTTTTCTTAAACGAAAATTTTCCAAATTCGATCAAAATTGTCGTTCCCGAACTAAACAAAACCTCGTGCCTCAAAGTTTTTTCATCAACTTCTGAAATTTCGTCATATCCCCAATCGCCGATGCTGGTTCCCCACAACGGAGATTCACTCGGAAAATCAAAAATCACTTTAGAAATTTGTTCATATTTCAAATCGTAGATAGCTTCAAAATAAGCATCTATAACTTTTATCTGAACGTGCGTTTTGGAAAAATCTTTATTTATATCCAATAACGGGTTTTCTTCTAAATCTAAATGAAGTCCTTCGCCAATGCTAAAAGCTATAATTCTTCCATCATGCAAACCATTTTTGAAAAATTGATAATTTCTCTCTTTCAATCGTGGTCGGAGTTTTTCAAGTCGTTCTGCGTAAATCTTGAAATTCTCATCCGAGCTTTTTCTTGCCCATTCCTGTACCTCATCATCATCACTATTCCAACCGCGCCAATGTTCTTTTGTAACGATTTCCATTAACTCTTAACCAACGCTTCCTTCGAGTTTCAAGCCCAAAAGTTTCGTCGCTTCGACCGCATATTCCATCGGCAGCTCGCGGAAAACTTCTTTGCAAAAACCGTTAATAATGAGCGAAACCGCATCTTCCTGCGCGATGCCGCGTTGCTGTAAATAAAACAATTGCTCTTCGCTGATCTTCGAGGTCGTCGCTTCGTGTTCGACGCGCGCCGTTGCGTTCATCACCTCGATATACGGAAAAGTGTTCGCTTCGCTCTTTCCGCCGATGAGCATCGAATCACACTGCGTATAATTTCTCGCGCCTTCGGCTTTCGGCATAATTTTGACCAGACCGCGATACGAATTATTCGACTTTCCGGCGGAAATTCCCTTTGAAATAATCGTTGATTTCGTGTTTTTGCCGATGTGGATCATCTTGGTTCCGGTATCGGCGATCTGCGCGTGATTCGTGAGCGCGACCGAATAAAATTCGCCGATCGAATTGTCGCCCTGCAAAATGACGGACGGGTATTTCCAGGTGATCGCGCTGCCGGTTTCAACCTGCGTCCACGAGATTTTTGAATTTCGTCCGCGACACGCGCCGCGTTTCGTCACAAAATTATAAATTCCGCCCTTGCCGTTTTCGTCGCCTGCATACCAGTTCTGAACGGTCGAATATTTGATTTCGGCATCGTCGAGCGCAACGAGCTCGACAACCGCTGCGTGCAGCTGATTCGTATCAAACTGCGGCGCGGTACAGCCTTCGTTATACGCAACATAACCGCCTTCTTCGGCGACGATTAACGTGCGCTCGAACTGTCCCGATTCCTGCGTGTTGATACGAAAATACGTCGAAAGCTCCATCGGGCAGCGCACGCCTTTCGGGATGAAAACGAACGAACCATCGGAGAAAACCGCCGAATTGAGCGCGGCGTAATAATTGTCGGAAACAGGCACGACCGAGCCGAGATATTTTTGAATCAGTTCGGGATATTCGGCGACCGCTTCGGTGAACGAGCAGAAAATCACGCCCGCTTTTTTGAGTTTTTCTTTATAAGTCGTCGCCACCGAAACCGAATCAAACACGGCGTCAACCGCAACATTCGCGAGCATTTTTTGTTCGGTCAGAGGAATTCCCAATTTTTCAAAGGTCTTCAAAAGCTCCGGATCGACTTCGTCGAGACTCGCCTTTTTCGTTTTTTGTTTCGGCGCGCTGTAGTAGCTGATGTTTTGAAAATCAATCTGCGGATAATCAAAATTCGCCCAGTTGTCGGGCTTTGTCATTTCCAACCAGCGGCGAAATGCTTTCAAACGAAATTCCAAAAGCCATTCGGGTTCATTCTTTTTCGATGAAATCAGACGCACTGTATCTTCCGATAAACCTTTTGCAATCGTTTCCGTTTCGATGTCGGTCGTAAAACCGTATTTATATTCCCTGTTTGCTAATAATTCCTGTGTTGCTGTTGACATATTTTAATTCCAAAACCTAATTTCTGCCCGCGCTTTGCGGTTCGATCGTGCGATGAATTCCCTGTATCTGGTGAAATGTCGCGTCAACCGAACTTTCGGTGCCGACAAGCTGCGCCAGAGTGATTTGCGAAAGCGCGTTTTCGACGATCTCGTGAAGCCCGACGATCACGGGGCGAATTCCGCAGTCGCCTTTGTGAACGCACGATTCAAGCACGCCCGTGTAGCTTTCGCAATGTTTGCTCAAAACGTCTTCGTCTAAAACCTTGATGACTTCGTTCAAATGAATCTCGCCCGCCGCCCGCGCCAGACTGTAACCGCCTTTCGTTCCGCGCGTCGCCTGAACAAATCCGGCTTTGTTTAAAAGCCACATTAATTTTCCCGCGTTCGCCTGCGAAATGCCTTCGCGCTCGGCGATCTGCGGCAGAGTCAAACTTTCGCCGTCCGCCAAAGTTGCCAATTGCACCAGACATCGCAATCCGTATTCTTCTTGTGCCGATATTTTCATTGTTCTTTCCCGGGTTAAAGATTCTTCAATACTTTAGTTAATAGAATCTCAAATCTTTACTTTTCTGTCAAGATTGTCGCCTAGCGCCTAAATTGGAAATCTTGACTGTTGGTTGTTAGTTAACGCATAAAGTGAAATTCTTAACGCCTAAAATGAAAAAGAGAGCAGGCTAAGGCATAATGTGTAGATGAACGGGACACAGATATTGGCTAAAATAAGGGAATAATGAAGGATACTCAATGCAGAATCATCGGTCGCCGGTAAATCAGATTGCCTTCGGCACATCTTTCCGTAATCAATTTCCGACTCCTTATACTAATAATTCAATATTTTTTTGAAAACAAAGGACGTTCATCGAGCTAACGATGAACGTCCTTTGTTTTCTCCCCCGATAAATAATTCAATTTATCTAAAACGGAATTTAGCGTAATACTGGGTGCCATCGGCAAGTTTCAATACGAGCATCCGGCAAGTTCCTTTCCACGCCTTGTCTGTCTTCCAAACGTAGGAGTATTGATCGGTGGTCGAGTTGTAGCTCAAACTGCTGCCGCCGGCGTTGACCGTTTCCTCGATGGTGCTGCCCGGTTCGGTCGCGTCGCATGGCACGAGCGTCGAGATCGGGTAGCCGGGAGCGAAGACGTTCAAGCCCTGATTGCCGCCGAGCGAGAATTTCAGCGGAATGGATTGTCCGGCATTTGCGCTGTTGATCGTCGGCAGATTATCGACCGGCTGGAAAAAGCCCGTAAAATTATAGCCGCCCGTCACCACGTAACTGACATTCGCGGTGTTCGTGTTGCCGGCTAAATCGGTTGCCGTACAGGTCAGCGATTTCGTCCCGACCGTCGAAGTATCGACCGCCGGACAAGATTGGGAAGCAATGCCCGAAAGATTGTCCGTCGCGTTCGCTGCTGCCGTTGCCAAACCTCTCCACGACACCGGATTCGGCGTGACGGTCGGCGCGAGCGTCGGTGCGGTTTTATCGATATTAATTCCGTTTTGCGTGTTGGCAGCGGAGTTTCCCGCATTGTCGTAACAGGTGCCGGTCGCCGATTGATTCGATCCTTCAGCCGTTAAAGTCTGGCTGATGTTCGGATTGACTGCGCCGGAAAGCGCATCGCTGCAATTCCAATTAACCGTCACATCCGCATTATTCCAGCCGTTCGAATTGGGCGCGGTGTGATTTACATAACCGATACTCGGAGCGGTCGCGTCGCGTTTGATGGTCACGGATTGCGAATCACTACCGCCCGCGCTCGTCGCCGAACAGGTGAAGGTAACGCCGTTCGTATCGGCGGTCACTGTTTGCAGCGTGCAGCCTGTTTGATTGGTAACGTTTGATTCGGCATCACTGACCGACCACGCAACTTCGACGTCGCTCGTGTACCAGCCGTTATTACCCGTAGTGCCTGAAACATTCGGAGTGATTACGGGCGGCGTAGTATCAAAATCGACCTGGACTTCGAACGCGCCGATGTCCGTGCCGTCGCCGGAGTTGACAGCGCTGAGATCGACCGTTCGTGCAAATCCCGCACCGCGCTGATCGGTGGTCAGTCCGCCGGAATTCAGACCGCCGTCAATCGCGGGACTGCCCGCAAGCAAAGCGTGCGTCGGCGTCGGACCGCCATTGGCTCCGAGCGGTGCTAATAGCGCGTTCAAAGGGCTAATTGGAGTTCCGACTTTGTCTCCATTGACTCCGTTGATGAAGCCGCTTATACCATCACCGTCAATATTGTATCCCCCCGAAATATATTTTGCGTTCGGCGATCCGCCATCGAGATCGACCTTGAAATTATTGGGACCGTTTCCCGCAACGATCGTATTTCGAAGGGTCGCGTTAATAGCCGCATTGTGCCCGCCGTACTGGGGAGTGGCTGAATATAGCGAAATGCCTCCTCCACCTGTGCTGTCGCCTTCGGGACCGGCATTATTGTTTGTGATGGTGCTGTTGGTGATGTTTAAGGCATAAGGACCGACTCCGGGACCTGAAAAAAATATGGCGCCGCCCTGGGTCCGGCAAGTGTTGCCGCTGATCGTGGTGTTCACGAACGAGACCGGATTGCTGTTATACGTATATACTCCCGATGCCTGATTGAGGCTCGTATTATTGCTGATAGTGCTGTTGGCAACCGAGAGTGATCCGCCCGCATTGGTGACTGCCGTGCCGTTCTCACCTTTTAATCCGGTCAGCACAACGCCATTCAGGTTCAGATTTCCATAAGATAAAATGCCTGCCCCGAATCCGCCGCCGCCCACAACGGTAGAGTCGCCGTTGGAGATGGTCACTCCGCTGATATTTACGTTCTTGCCGTTATCAACAGAAAAGATTCGGAACTTGGCGACCGACGTCCGGCTGATGTTGAGCTGATCGGCACCCGGTCCCTGAATGCTTACATTCTTATTCAGTGCGATCTGACCGCTGGTCAAACCAACGATGCCCGTCACGCCGAACGTGATCGTCCCGCCCGCGCAAACATCTACGACCGCCTGGCGCAGACTGCCCGCACCGCTGTCGAGCAGCGACGTCACCGTCACAGACTGTAGGCACGGAATGTCAATCAACTGACTACCGGTGTTCAAAGATGTCTCATTCGACACTGGATAAGTTTTTGCCTGCGCGCTTATCGATCCGAAACACGCAAGTGCGAGCATCAGAGCGTATCGGAGAATTTTGTTGTTGAATATATTCTTTCTAATTTTCATTTAAGTTTTCCTGTAATTTTAAGTTTGTAAAGCAGATTTTTTAACGATGGAGAAGGCTTAGATTCGCGCCTGATTGTGTTTTTTATTTATTCTTTCTCAAATTTGATGGTTACTGTTTTCTTGATAATTCAAAGCAGTAATAGCTGACCGTTATTAACTGGTTGCACGTTTTGACGAACTGAATGCAATCGTCTGGTATATTCAGCCGTTTGGTAATTGTTGATTTTTGAAAAATTCGCTTAGATCGAGCAGATTGTCTTTCGGGAAAAAGCCGCACGCGCCTGCTTCGTTTGCCGCGCTGCGCAGTTCCCGGTCATTGTGCTGCGTCACCATCAAAATCCGCGCTGTCGGGAAAGCGTCGATAATGCTGCGCGTCGCCTCAATTCCGTCCATCTGTTTCATTTCCCAATCCATCAAAACCCAATCGGGCATAAAGTCACGGTACGCCGCCAGCGCGCCAGCGCCGTCATCGCATTCGCAGACCTCGTCGGCGAGATTAAACAAATAGCGCCTAATCATCAGCCGCGCCTGCTCGCTGTCGTCCACAATCAACACTTTCATCGCCGGGTTTTTCGTTAAATTCAAATTCATTGAAAAATCAAGTGTAGGCGAGATCGGAAACGTTGAATATCCGTATTGACACCTGAATTTAACCAGGTGTTGACACCTGTTTTTAGGCACGGCAAATTACATTCGCATTCGCCTTGAGACGAATTTCAAAACAATCGAGAAGATTTTTTAAGGCAGGTTTTTACAACTCTGCTTTATTGGCGGAGGCAAATTTTATGAGAGCTAAACTGCCGCTTAAATTCAGTTTGCGGGAGATATTGGCGCGGTGACCTTCGATCGTGCGGTAGCTGACGAATAATTCTTCGCCGATTTCCTTACTCGTTTTGTCGTCGGCGACGAGGCGCAGAACACGGCGTTCGGTCGGCGTTAATAAATGAAGTCCGGGCTGCTCTTTTTCGAATTCCTCCGTGCGCCGGCGGCGCTTTAAGAGCATCGCGGACATCGCCTGACTCAAAAACGGACGATGCTTGGCGACCGATTTGATCGCCGAGATGATTTCGTCCGCCGCGCTGTCCTTCAAAACGTAGCCGCGCACATTCAGATCCATCGCCGCCTGAAAGGTTTCTTCTTCGTCGAGCATCGTCAGAAAAACGACTTCCGCTGCAATGCGCCGCCTTTGCATTTCGCGCACGACCGCAAAACCGTCCATTCCGGGCATATCTATATCGAGAACAGCAACATCGGGGCGATGCTCTTCGATCAAGGCGAGCGCAGCATTTCCGTCACCGGCTTCGGCAACGATCAGCAGATTTTTGTCGGTTTCAATGATCTTTCGCAATCCTTGACGGACGATCGGGTGATCGTCTGCCATCACGATTTTTATTTGTGTCTCCATATTTCAATCTCAATCATCGTTCCTTCGCCGACCGCCGAATGAACCTCAAACGTTCCGCCCAAAATCCGCACCCGTTCGTACATTCCGATCAACCCGAAACCGTCGCGGCTTTTTGTTTCGTTTTGATTTTTCGTGTCAAAACCTTTTCCGTCGTCGGAAATTTTTATCAAGACGCCGCGCTCGCTTTTCGTGACCTTAACTTTTACTTCGCGTGCTTCGGAATGTTTCAAAATATTATTAAAACCTTCCTGAATGATGCGATAAACGCTGATCTCCGCCTCGCTTTCAAACGCTGCGTCAATATTTTCGATTTCGGAAACGATCTTGAGCGCGGAATTGTCCGCAATTTTATTCAGTAAAGAGCTGATCGCTTTCGTCAACCCGAGCCGGTCGAGCATAAAAGGACGCAGATTGTAAGCGATTTCGCGGACTTCCGAGATTGCCTGTGCCGATGCGCCGGAGATTTCTGCGAGATGTTCTTTTGCTTCCGCGACCGTGCCGACGGTCTGCCCGCCGAAAACCGCGCTGTTTTTGATCATCGCCAGACTCTGACCGATCGAATCGTGGAGTTCGGCGGCGACGCGGCGGCGTTCGGTTTCGTGCGCATTAATTAAACGGCGCGAAAAATCTGCCTGCGCCAGATGCTCTTTTTCGAGCTGGTTAAAGCGCCGGCGGTAAAGCAGGTAAAGCACCGCGCCGATGATTAAAACCATCAGCGCCAGAAACCACCAGGTGCGATAAAACGGCGGCAGCACGACGATCTTGAGGCTCGCGCCCTGTTCGTTCCAAACGCCGTCGCTGTTCGCCGCAATCACGCGAAAAGTGTAATTGCCCGGCGGAATGTACGAAAAATAAGCCAGACGCCTCGTTCCCGCGTCAATCCAAGCGTCGTCGAGTCCTTCGAGTTTATATTTAAAGCGCAGATTTTCCGAATTGATGAACGAGAGCGCCGTGTACGTGATCTCGAAATTTTGCTGCGAAGGCTCAATGATGATTTGGGATTTGGGATTTGGGGATTGGGATTTTTCTTTATCTTCCAATCCGAAATCCGAATTCCCCGATCCCAAATCCGTATTATCGATCTTGATGCTTTCGATGACGACCGGCGGCGGCTGCGAATTGACCTTGATCTTTCCCGGATCGATCATCGCGACGCCGTCCTGCGTTGGAAACCAGAGCCGTCCATCGCGCGTTTTGACGCCGCCGGGCGAGCGTCCGCCGTTGCATTCGGCGTTGAGCATTCCGTCCGATTTGCCGTAGTCAACGGAAGTAACGCGCGCGCGCTTGCCGTCGGCGTATTCGTTTAATTCATCACGGCTCACGCGATAAATGCCGTGATTCGATGAGATCCAGAAATTACGATTTCCGTCTTCCAGAATCTGAAACGCGCCGTCGTTTGGTAAACCCGTTTGCATATTGCAGCGCGTAAATTTCCCGTCCTTGAAGCGCGTCAGACCGCCGTCGTAACTGCCGATCCAGAGCACGCCGTCGGCGTCTTCGTAAAGCGCGCGGATCGTACGGCTCGGCAAGCCGTCGTTTTCCGTCCAGCTTGTAAACTGTCCGTTTTGAAAACGCGACAAGCCGCCGTAAGTTCCGATCCAGACTCCTCCGGCGCGCGCATCAATGATTACTTTGACATCATTTCCGGCAAGCCCGTCAGCCGTTGTAAACGTCGCTACCGCACCGCCCGTGAAACGCGACAAACCCTTACTATTGCCGATCCAGAATTGGTTTTCGCGGTCGGTGAAAATGGCGTAAATCCCATCCGACTCAGGAATTTGCCCTTTGAGATACGGCACGAAACGGTCTGCTTCGCGCACGTATAAATTTTGGTTATTGCTGACCACAATCCGTCCGGCAGGATCTTTGCCGATGGCTTGAACATAAAAATTTTCGGTTGTTTTGACCAATGCAAAACGTCCATTGTTAAAATTGAAAAGTCCGCGCGTTGTGCCGACGAGGAGCGAGCCGTCATCGTTTTCATAGATCGGATAGACATTGTTTTCGGTCAAGCCGGCGGCGGTCGAAAAAGTCGTCACGATTTGTTTTCGCGCACGGTACAAACCGCCGCGTACCGTGCCGAACCAGAAATTACCCTCACTGTCCTGATACGCCGCTAGAAATGGCTTTTTGTCCGCGAGATACGGCGGGTAAATATCGTCCGGCGTCGGCAGCAGATCGGCGGGTGCTTTAAGCAGCAGTTCGCTGCGCATCGTTTCCAGATCGGTAATCAAAAGCGAATCCTGCCCGTCCCACGAAATCAGACTTGTCTTCGCGCCGACGATAAAACTCAGCGGAACTTTGGGCAACCCGTCGTCCGCGTTATAAATGCGGACGGTTTTACCGTTTTCGACGCGCACCAATTCGCGGCGGTTGTTCAAGAGCCAGAAATTTCCGTCCTCGCTACGCACGATTGCCCGCAGGTTGTATTCGGGCGAGTCTTTCGCCGGTGAAAAACTTAATTGTCGCCCGTTCGCGTAACAAAGCAAATCACTCGTCGATTCGTCCACTGCACAAAAACCCCTGACGCTTTGCCGGCGACCGGCGCGAACTGTTTCGGGAAAGTCCGTCCGCGCGTCAAACGCGGAGAATTCACCATCCATGAAATGAAATGCCTTTGATCCGGGCAGAAAAGCCAGCGCGTTGCCGTTCGCGTCACTGCCGATCCATTGGACCCGTGCGTTTTCGCCCGTGAGGTAATTACTAAAACGTCCGGCGTGCAAACGGACAATTCCGCTTTCCTCCATTGCCGTCCATAAATCGCCGTCCGCCGTTTCAAACA
>Ga0157375_10003382_pt1 | contig 13837 bp, 9 predicted proteins | sample M35metaG_FD_115311 | JGI IMG/M metagenome (GOLD analysis project Ga0157375, IMG submission 115311) | Miscanthus rhizosphere microbial communities from Kellogg Biological Station, Michigan, USA - M3-5 metaG | ecosystem: Host-associated > Plants > Roots > Rhizosphere > Soil | place: USA: Michigan...
GCATTGGTATAGGCCGTCCCTTCGACGTAGGGTGTTTGCCACAATGAGTTACAACCCGCGTTCACGCCAGCAATGGGCAAGGTCACTGGGGTTAGGACGGGACGGCCCACCCGGTTTTATTTGTGGATGCCCTGGTACAAGTCTGCCATGCGATAGGAGCGGTATTCGAGGGCGGAACCTACTATCACAAACTCTTTGGTTCCATTGCGGCCTATCTCAATTGACAGGCCCACTGGGGCGTTGGGCGCACCGCGGCTGCCCGCGGTGAACACGAAGTTTCCGTTCGGCAATTTCTCCGCGCTTCCGAGGGCATCGGAGAAACTGCCCAAGTCGACGTTGAGGTTCGGAGTGGCCGTCAAGGTTTTCTCGTCAATGGTCCAGGTCTGGCCTCGGCTATGGCACTTCTTGATGCCGAAACAACGGACGTTGCCGTTGTCGAAGAGAAGCAGCGTCTTGTTATCCAGGTAATGCACATTGTGCTGGTAGGAGAACCAGGGGCTGGGGTCGGTTGAGGCAGTTGTGAAGTCTCCGTCTTTGCCCAAACGCCAAATAATGTGACCGTCGCCAGCGCCGCGCTCGTAGTCGATCTTGATCTCCCAAGCCTGGTGACGGATGGACATCAGGAGGTTGCCGTCTTCAGGGGACCAGGCGAGGGAGTTTGAATGCAGCCAGTCGACCGCGCCGGGAATCGGGCAGGGTGCGCCCGAACAGATGTCGCCGAGAATGGGGCCGCGATGAACATCCAGATGATCAAATGCATCCCAGGTCCAGACCACCTGGAAGTCCTTGTCCAGCACAATGAGAAGTTGGCCCGCGTACGGTGTGGGTGTTCCTCCAATATCCACTGTTCGCAGATTCCAGCCGAGCGTGGCGATCGATCCATTGGGCAGGCGCAAGACTTCGTGATGAAACCCATAAATAATTCCTTGGCCTTTCGCGCTAAGCTGAGCGTTGACGGCGTCAATGTTGGTTTCGCGCAGCGGGTTGCCCGCGAGATCGACCTCGCGAAGGACATTGAAGCCTCGCTTCTGGTGGCTATCGCGACCCAAGAAAAAGATTGTGCCGCCGGGCATAAGGACTCCGGGAGCCCCGTTGATTATCCCGGACTGCACGGGATCGATGTACCACTCGACGGCACCCTGCAAGTCCGTTGCGACGACATTGACGGCGTTCGGTTGAGGTCGCGCAGTGAAGTTGTGATAGACCACGTCTTGACTGAGATCGCTTCTGCGGGTGGGCGGCCTGCGAACGGTGAACAACGGAAAGTCTAACGAAAGAGGGATCGTCCCGGTTGTGAAGAAGGAGGAGGTGGATAGAGATCCGTCGGCGGTGGCGTGCGCCATTTCGTAGCGCGTATTGGCCAACATGCCGGCTACGAGAAAGTTTCTGCTCTCGCCGCGCTTGCAAGGCAGCCTGTTGGTGGTTTTCCAAGGCAAGTCGTTGGTGTCGGATACCGGTCTGAACCTAACGTAGATGGTTCCCGCATCACAGCGCGGAGCACTATAGAGAGCGACTAATGGGTTGAGAGTTGAAGTGATGACCGCTTCTCCTCCTGTTACCCGAGAACGGATTGAACCGGAGACAACAGCAGAAGTCGCATCGGTGGCGTCGAAACTGCTCTTAACCGTAACCATGACGGCGTAGAGTCCTTCTTGCAGAATGCCCGACGCGAGCGTGTTCTCGAGACTGAAGTCGCGGGCGATGTGGAACTTGGGATTTGCAGCTGTGAGGGCCACCTTGTACTGATAGACGGGTGCATCTCCGCAATTTGTGGCGGTTGCGGTCCAAACCACTCGCTCGCCGACGAGCTGAGGCGATGGAGTGCTCGGTAGGAGAGAAACTGAGCAGCTCGTGGACTGTGCTCGTGCGATCCCCGGGAAAACGAACAAAGCGACAGCAAACCATGCTGCGAATAAAGCAATCTTAAAAGTTCTCATTTCGCACCTCCTATGCGTTTTGGTGAGTGCGAACAAGCCAAGTATCATCTTGTGGTGAATGCAGCTGTTTATTTTCATAAGATCTCCTCGTGGGCGAATCGGCATCAACCGCCGGTCGCGTGTTGAATTCAAGAAACTCGGACATCTAGAGGAGCGGGAATTCGGGACAAAAACTGCCAAGGAAAATCTGATTCGACAAGAATTCGCGTGGTGGCAAAGCGCAAGAAGCTGTGATACGCTCCGCGCCTATCGGGTAACTCGAAGAATCTTAAGAGGTTTACATGGAGGAACCCCGGACCCACGAAGTTACTGGCCTGCTCCAGGCTTGGAGCGCGGGGAACGAGGACGCCCTCGGGAAACTCGTGCCGCTCGTTTATCGACAGTTGCACCGAGCAGCAAGACGGTACATGGCAGGCGAGCGGTCCGGACATACTCTGCAGGCAACCGCACTTATCAATGAAGTTTATCTCCGACTAATTGATGTTCGTCCTACTGATTGGCAGAGCCGCGCTCATTTCTTTGCGCTGTGTGCCCAACTGATGCGGCGGATTCTGACGGATTTCGCCCGCTCTCGCCACTATCAGAAGCGGGGAGGTGCTGCCCCGCACATACCATTTGACGAAGCACTGTTGGTATCGTCGCAATCAGACACCGATCTGGTCGCGCTCGATCTCGCTTTGAAAAGACTCGCGCTCGTTGACCAGAGAAAAAGCCAGGTTGTGGAGCTGCGATTTTTTGGTGGTCTGGGCGTCAAGGAAACTGCGGAGGTGCTGAAGGTCTCCAACGAAACGGTAATGCGGGATTGGAAAATGGCCAAGGTCTGGCTATTGCGGGAACTCCGTGGAGGCAAGCGCCATGGAGCATGAGCGCTGGCAGCGAGTGGAGAAGCTGTATCACGCCGCGTTGGAAATGGCAGCCGAGGAACGGACTAGGTTTCTGCAAGACGCCTGCGGGAACGATGAGCAAACCCGACAAGAAGTGGAATCGCTGCTGAGGCATGAAGAGGCCGCAGCGGGCTTTATTGAGGCACCGGCCTTCGAGGTGGCAGCGCGGCTGATGGCACACGATAAATCCAATCGGTCTCCAGCGGACCTACTGCTGGTCGGAAAAACGGTCTCGCATTTTCGAGTGTTGGAAGAGCTTGGTCACGGAGGCATGGGTGTTGTCTACCGGGCAGAGGATATTCACCTGGGTTGTGAGGTCGCACTGAAGTTCCTGCCCGAGGACAGTAGAGACGCTTCCTCCATCGAGCGGTTCAAACGTGAAGCCCGCGCGGCGTCCTCACTGAATCATCCGAACATCTGCCACATCAATGAAATTGATGAGCGTGGGCTTTTCTTTTCTATGGAATTGCTCGACGGCCAAACGCTGCAGAACCGAATCGGCGGAAAGCCGTTGCCAACGAACGATCTGCTTGAACTCGCTACGCAGATTGCCGACGCCCTGGATGCAGCCCACGCAAAAGGCGTTACCCATCGTGACATCAAGCCCGGAAACATCTTTGTCACCAGCCGTGGGGTGGCCAAGATTCTCGATTTTGGCTTGGCCAAGAAATCTGCTCGGAAGATGGCTGTCGGCACGCAGAGTCATGCGATTGCCACTGCCAGCCTGACTGAGGAACAGCTTACAAGCCCGGGCGCGGCCGTGGGTACGATCGCCTACATGTCCCCCGAACAGGCGCGAGGTGAAGAGCTAGATTCTCGAACGGACCTGTTTTCCTTTGGGGCAGTCCTGTACGAAATGGCGACGGGCCGGCCTCCGTTCGCTGGTGCTAGTTCGGCGGTCATTTTTGACGCGATTCTAAACAAGATGCCCCCAACTCCGCAGGGGCTATTTCCTGAGCTTCCCGGGAAATTTGTCGAGATCATCGACAAGGCACTCGAAAAAGATCGCGACATGCGGTATCAGAGCGCGGCCGAAATGCGTGCCGACCTGAAGCGACTCAAGCGGCAAAGCGCGTCATCCTCTTCCATCGCTGCGCCCGGAGCTGAAACTGTCAAGTCGCATGCGTGGTTGCGACCGCGCTGGCTCGCCCTGCTGGTGCTGCTTGCGGCTGGCATTGTGGCGTTGGCGCTATGGTTTCGAGCCCGGCTACCAGCACCGAAACTACTCACTTACACGCCGCTCACGAGTGACAACCAGAAAAAGTTTGGTCCGTTAGTTACGGACGGTTCGCGCCTGTACTTCAAAATGCCGACTGCAACCGGATGGACAATAGCGGAAGTCTCCGCTGCGGGAGGAGAAACGGCTCCGATTGCCTCTCATTTCGATGAGGTTGAACTCGCTGACATCTCGCCCAATGGCTCTCAGCTCCTGCTGATTGGGCAATACGGTCAGCAGACCGAACCGCATATTTATGTTTTGCCCTTACCCGCGGGCTTACCCCGACCTGTGGGAGACATTGCGGGCCATGATGCCGGCTGGTCTCCGAAGGGAGAACAAATCGTCTATGCGCGCGGTAACGAATTGTACCTGGCAAAGTCCGATGGAAGCGAGTCTCGCTCGCTCGTGACTTTAGCAGGCCCAGCAGGGCAGCCACGCTGGTCGCCGGACGGGAAGATATTGCGATTCGCAGTGAATGACTTGAAAACCAATTCCTCTTCACTATGGGAAGTTGCGTCCGACGGGACTGGCTTACACCCCCTGCTACCCGGCTGGAGCAGTTCCCCGAACGAGTGCTGCGGCAATTGGACGCCGGACGGCAAATACTTTGTCTTTCAATCCGATCACGATGCCAACCGAAAAACCCTTTGGGCCATTCGGGAAAAGACTTGGTTTTCAAGCAAGCGCAGACCAGAGCCGATACAGCTGTCTACAAGTCAAAGCAGCATGTCCAACCCGGTGACGAGCCGGGACGGGAAGAAGCTCTTTGCGATTCAAGGAGCTTCCCGGGCCGAATTGGTGCGGTTCGATGCCAAATCTCAGCGATTCTTACCCTATCTTTCTGGGATGTCGGCGATCTCATTAGGTTTTTCAAGAGACAAGCAGTGGGTCGCCTACGTCAGCTTTCCGGACGGTAGTCTGTGGCGCAGCAGAGTGGACGGAACGGAGCGGCTTAACCTCACTCCTCCGTCCATGAGTGCCCTTGGGCCCCGTTGGTCGCCTGATGGAAAGCAGATTGCATTCGTTGCCTTCACATCAGGCAAACCGTGGCACATTTGCATCGTGTCCGCGGATGGTGGAACCCCCAAAGAAGTGACCGCAGGCGCTCGCGAAGAAGGTTCCCCCAACTGGTCGCGGGATGGTAAGTCGCTGCTTTTTGTCAGCCTATCACTCGATATCGTTCCTGCGACCGTCATAAAGGAGCTGAATTTAAAGACCAATCAACTCACGACCGTGATCGGTTCTGAAGGCATGTGGTTTGCCAGACTGTCGCCAGATGGTAACTACATCGCTGCTCTCTCGAGTATGGACCATCTCGTGCTTTTTGACGTGAGAGCCCAGCAATGGATAGAGCTAACCCAAACGACGGCGAGCCGCCCAACCTGGTCGCATGATGGAAAGTACGTATACTTCGACTCCGCGGCCGGAGGTGAGCCGGCATTCTATCGCGTGCAGATCAAAGACCGTAAATTGGAACGCGTGACCAGCTTGAAAGATGTTAGGCGGCCAACATCGGGAAGCTTCAACGCCTGGACCGGCTTGGACCCCGACGACTCTCTATTGGCACTGCGAGACATTAGCACGTACGAAATTTTTGCGCTGGAGTGGCAACTTCCATAGATCTGCCCTAATGCGCTGCGCTTTTCACCATACGTCATGACGATAAACATGACGCGGAATATCTGTCTAACCGGTGGAGGATCACCTTCCATCTCCTTGGCGGTTTCACCACTCGGACGCGCGTGAAGCGCTGTTTACTATCTCGACAAATTCATATTGCATCCCGTGGTGTTCTCACCTCCTCATCAGCGGTTGATAGGTCTAAGCAGGGCGGAGAGTGGTCCCTCAGTCGAATCTTCGCCGGTCAAAGAAGTGAACCAGCGGAAATCACAGAAGAAGAGAATCAGGCAGGAACTCGTGCAGCTCCTCGATGCTCAACATCGAGAGACGGGAAGAAGATTGGGAAGGATTTAGCTATCTCACGGACCCCAATCCGTTTGGTTGCGATCTTCTGGCAGCTCAAAACTCTCTTCCACAATCGAAGCAACAGCGCCCTCCTATTGAATAGATTCTCAGCGTCTTATGAACGAAGAATTCGCCAGAAGATGGTATCGAGGGATAGTTGTTGAAAAATCGCTATTTCACTGATTGAACCGCGGGGGGCTTGGGCAGCTCAATGAGTGCTAACGCCTGATTTCGTCAACTTTAGGCCTCCACTCCGAAGCCCCAACGGTACAATTGGCAGGTTCGGAGGTCGCCAATGATCCGGTGTATTGCCCTGCTCTGCTGCGCATTCGCGATACCCTCAGCGGGGGCCGCTCAGACTGAGCCTGTGCTGTCCTCCGCTAAGGTTCCGAAGTATCCCACATTAGCTTGCCAAGCCCGAGTTGAAGGAACGGTTAGATTAACCTTCACACTTCCCGCGAATGCTACGGAGCCTACCAACATTGAGGCGGTTTCCGGCCATCCGATACTGAAGGGTGAGGCGATCGAGAACGTGAAGACGTGGCGCTTTGACAATCCCTACGCAGTCGAACGCAAATACGAGACAACATTCAAGTACCGTCTTTCAGGAGTAGAGGTCGTAGGTACGAAAAAGCTTACCGTAACGTTTGATTCCTTCCGTTATGTGGAAGTCCTTACCGATTCTCCGGTAACCACCGTCAATGCTTACTGAGGACAACTGTTGAAATATCGCCATTACACTCATTGACCACTACGGGGATGCTGACTAGATTAGGAACATGCATTGCGATCCTTTGATACGACTCCGCAGCTTGGTGGGTAGCACCAGCCGTGCAGCGGGGTCTTATAAGCCCTGGAAAACGCCAGATTAGCGTGCCGGGAGGGGGCAGCACCCTCACCCACCACCAATGCCCTCCGAAAAATGCCGCGTGATTGGCGAGAAATCGCCATTACACCAACTACTGAGACGGTGAGGCGTACCCCCGGTTGTCAGTGCGCCTGTCAACAACCAAGCCGTCGGTATTTGCGGTCTTTTGCGCAACGCCTGCGCGGTTTCCCCCATACAGCAGAATCGCAGCGAGCGAGGATGATCTTTCTTCTCAACGTTTTGGCAGGCGGCACAGGACGTGCATCACTTGCAACATGGCTGCTCCACGACAAGACGCCGTAACCATCCATGAGTTAGAACTCGAAATCGACCAGCTCCTCGAGGAACAAGTAGAGAGTCTCGGTCGGCCCCTCCTATCGATAACCAGCGATGAGGCAGTGCAGTTCGCGGCGGGCCGTGACAAGCTCACTGCGCTCTTAGAGCAACTTGCTCGGTTAAGAGCGTCGAACGCATCTCACCCGACGGATGGCCTGTTTCCCAAGTAGTTGGCAATCGCCTGGTTTCGACAGTTAGGGCAAAGTACGGAGAACAGGGCCACGATTTGGCCTACAGTTGTTACCATGTTTTCTGGCTGCAATTGGGCGGGCGGTATTGGACGTAATATGGGGGTAAGTGACCCAGAGCTTCGAGAAAGGCTATTTGGGCCGAGATTGCGCCAGTATCAGCATGAGTGTGAGAAACAAAGCTGGCCGCGTTGGAAGCGACTACTTCATCGTCTACAACGCTGCCCAATTTGCAGGCCAGATCAGAAAACCAAGCATTAACGTCAACTATCTTTGAAGCCCTGGGTCAAGAAAAGACCAGTGTCCGCCTTCCACGCGTACCGCACCCCCCCTGTATTTGTGAGATGGATAAGATCGAGACAGCCCCACCTCTGCCACTTTGTCACCCTGCCCGGCAGCTTGAAACGACAACGACCAATCCTCATCCTCCGGACTAGCTCGCCAATGCGTTGACCCCGGTTCAGGATGATGCGAGGTTGTTGAAAACATTAGGACAAGATTATTCCTAAAACTTTTAGGTAGTTTTTAGTTGTAGTTGAAGATTATTTCTGAAGTCATCATGCAAGATGTCTCGCATGGCTCGAGACTCTTGTCGGAAAGTCGATCGGTGGAGTGTGGGTGACTTCAACGACAGGCAACTCAATGCGTAATTTGGGCGCAGCGTTCGTCGCCCTCTTTTCCCTCGAGGTGATGGAGGACTCATACAAGTCGAAACTTGCTGAAGGCAGTTGTCATTCGGCTGGCCGCATTGACAAAAACATTACACCAAAGTGACGTCAACGTTACGACTGAGTGCCGAGCTGCCGCTATCCTCAGCTCACGACTGACAGATTGCGCCACGTGAGCGCGTTTGTGGTGCACTTCTGCAACTCACAGCGAGCTGCGAGGAAACCTCTTGCCGGACGAATCAAGCTCGCCTCCTGGGCGGGCTTCCATCCTTCAAATGGTAGAAGGAACTTGTTGGCGTTTCCGTATCACATAGCCAAAGAGATGTGCTCGGAGGCGAATGCGTGAAAGATCACAATGGCTTTGAAGCGGCATCGTCAACAACGGGCGCGAAGGCCACTGAAGGGCTCTTTGGTAGTACTCGCGTATAGTCGGCGCAACGCCAGGCTCAGGCAAATCCAAAGATCAAGAAATAAACAAGGAGAAACCCATGTGCGGAATTGTCGCGTTCTTTTCACGCAACCTCCCGATATCGGGGTCAGCGTTGCAGCGGGCCACGCAGAGTCTTTACCATCGCGGGCCGGATGGGCAGCGCCACTGGAGATCGCAGGACAGCCGGGTTGCGCTCGGACACTCCAGACTCAGCATCATCGACCTGACTACTGGCGACCAGCCCATTGCGAGCGAAGACGGGCGGACCCGCATCGTGGTCAACGGAGAATTCTATGGCTATGAAGCAATCCAGCGTGAACTCGAACAATCGGGACATCGCCTGCGCACGCGCTCGGACAGCGAAATCGCGCTTCACCTTTATGAAGATCTCGGCACGCAATGCCTGCATCGGCTGCGTGGTGAATTCGCTTTTGTGGTTTGGGATGAGACCAACCGAACCATTTTCGCTGCTCGTGATCGCTTTGGCATCAAGCCGCTGTTCTACGCTTTTCATAAGGACACGCTCTATTTAGCTTCCGAAGTCAAGGCTTTGTTTGCCGCCGGTGTGCCAGCCAAGTGGGATCCGGAGTCGATCTATCACTGCATTGAATACGGCAACCATCAGACGCGCACACTCTTCGATGGAGTATTTCAGGTGCCACCCGGTTACTACTTGATTGCGACGGACAAGCACATCCAGCTGAACCAGTACTGGGACTTCAATTACCCAAAAGTCAACCACGCTTCATTTGGACGTTCGGATGCTGACTATGCCGCTGAATTCCGCCATGCACTTGAGGAAGCTGTTCGTCTCCGTTTGCGGGCCGACGTCCCAGTCGGCTGTTATCTGAGCGGCGGGCTGGACTCATGCGCGGTCCTCGGCCTGGCAGCGAAACACCATCGCGGATCGATTCGGGCTTTTACCTTGACCTTCGATCGTGCTGAATATGACGAGGGAGAAATCGCCCGGGAGATGGCAGCCAAGGCAGGCGCTCATTTCTTCCCCATTCCGATTCGGCAAGACGACTTGGCAGATCACTTTGCCGATGCGATCTCGCAATCCGAGACCCTCTGCTTTAACGCACACGGAGTAGCCAAATACCTCTTGAGCCGTGCGGTACGCGATGCCGGTTACAAGGTGGTCCTCACCGGCGAAGGCTCCGATGAAATCCTTGGAGGCTATCCGCACTTTCGACGTGACATGCTCCTTTACAACAATCAGGGGCAGGACTCCGCAGTGGTTGCAACGCTCCTCAAGGAATTGGACAACCGCAACCCCGTGTCGCGCGGTCTGCTCTTGCCCGATGGCGAAGCAGGGCCGCTCCAGCGCGTGAAAAAGCTACTTGGCTTTGTCCCCTCGTGGATCGAAGCCTTCTCGGCCCGGGCACGGAAGATGCGGGTATTGTTTTCTGAGAGCTTTCTTGCAAGGTTTGGAGATCGCGAGGGATTTCAACCGTTCCTTGGCGATGTTGACGTCCGCGGTCAGTTGGTTGGACGCGACCCGCTGCACCAGTCGCTCTACATGTGGGCGAAAACCGCCCTGCCAGGTTACATCCTTACCATGCTCGGCGATCGCATGGAAATGGCGCACTCGGTGGAAGGACGCGTGCCGTTTCTCGATCATCATGTCGTCGAAGTAATTCGGTCCCAACCGGTGAACCAGAAGGTCCGTGGCATGACGGAGAAATACGTCCTAAGACAAGCGGCGCGAGACGTGATTACCGACACGGTGTATCGCAGGCAGAAGCATCCATTCCTGAGTCCGCCGGCCACTTTGAATCCCGACCAACGCCTTAACGCCTTTGTACAAGACACGCTACGTGGGCCAATTCTGGCGTCGATTCCATTCTTCGACCGAAAGAAAGTTGTAGGCCTGCTGGACAGCTTGGATACGATGGATGACGGGGCTCGTGTCGCCAATGATCAGGTTCTAATGACCATGGTGAGCGTGTGCGTGCTCCATGAACGGTTTCAACTGGCGTGAGCGTCCGGTAAGAAACCTTCGAGGGCGGCAATACCCAAAGCGAGGGGCGCAAGTGGGCTTTGTAGAACATAAGCTTTCCCCTGAGGTCGACAAATGCGAGATGGTTTTGCCGATCACGGAGTCGGGGCAATGCTAGGCGCGGTGCGCGGGCAAGTCAATGAAAGCCGAGGGGTTGGGCGTGTTTCGAAGGGATAGCTGGCGTAACATCGCCATTTCGCCAACCACTTTTGCCTGACTCCCGTTTTCCAAGTACTTGGTGAAATCGCCTGATTTCGTCAATTGAGGCCGTTTACGCTCAAGGCTGCTCGAAGTCCAGCGCATAAACTTCCTGCGTGCCAGTGTCACGCATCAACAGAGGAGAGCCTTCGGGAGTAAGCCCCATCCAAGCTTGAAAGGGCAGGATGACGCGACGAAGATTTTTTAGGCTGGCCACGGTTTCCATCTTGCGGTCCGACAAGCGCACTCGATAAACTGCTGGCTCAGTGCTGGACTGAGTATCGAAGTAGACATATTTGTTGTCTTGCGCCCACCTGATGGCACTAATGCTGCCTTGCGCCAGATCCGACCACTTCTGTGCCGTGACATCGAAGATCAACAACTTTTGGCCATCGACCGTGGTCGCAGCCACGTAACGTCCGTCCGGGGAAAGCGTCGCGCCCACTCTCCCCCGCGAATCAGGCACAGATGTCATTTTCGTTGTCTTCAAATCGAGAAAACGGATGGAAGATGTTTCCGGGCCTTCTTCTGCTCCGGAGAGAAGAAGCGAATTCCCGTCGGGAGTCCAACTTGGGTTGTGTAGGTTGACGCTTCCGCTGACAACTTGCTGCGCTGCGCCCGTCGACCCCGCCACCAGGAATACATGAGTTTTCTCACCTGGTAATCCGCCAGCAAAAGCAATCTGGCTGCCGTCTGGCGACCATTCCGCAGATTGGACAAACAGAGGCGGCGCTGTCAGCTGCAGCTTCTCGCTGCCGTCCACGCGGCAACGCCACAGCTCGCCGTCCGGCCACTTGATGTAGCTTAGCCATTGGCCGTCCCGCGAGAAACTCACGCCTACCGCCGAGATACCACCGAGAAAAGGGATGAACTGCGCGGCCTGGGCGTCATAACGGACCACTTCAGCTTGTAGCTGGGAACCTACAGCTAGAATCTTCTTTCCGTCAGCGGTTGGCTGCGGGGCTTCCATGCTCAGTGGACCCGCGGTCAAGCGCACTGGCTCGTGGTTAACCTTGTGCAGCAGGTCACTCTTTTCCCGTATAGCCCAGAGATCAGCTCGGTTGTTGCTAAACGCGGAAAACACGAAATACTTACCATCAGGAGTCCAGTTACCCTGCATCGGCTCACCCCAACCCGGTAGCAAGCGATGCAGGTTGCTGCCGTCGGCAGCGACCTCCCACATGGAGGTGCCGACCGGACCGTTGGTTGTGAAGCGCAGAACGCTACCGTCGGGGGACCATCGTAGCCAGTAGATGAAGAGATCCTCGGGCAAAGACACCAGTGTCCGCTGACCTCCGTTCCTACTGAACGCCATCAACTGGTTGTTCCGTGCGAGTAAGTGCTCTCCATTTGGCATCCATGCGCCGTCGCCCCCAGGGGTTTCAACGAAACGGCGCGGAGCGCCCCCAAGCACGGGTACGATCCACATCGGTTGGATCACTTCGGAACCCGTGAAGCTGCCGACCAGCAATTCCGAGCGGTCCGGCGAGATGTTGTCCAGCGCGACGTTGCGAAAAGGCAATGGCATAGGGACCGTATCGCCTCCTGTCGCCGAAGCCTGCGCCACAATGTATTGTCCTTTGAGATTCTCTTGAATATAGATGCGGGAACCGTCTGTCAGGACGATGGCCACAGCTTGGCCCCCAAACGTTTTGGGCAAACCGTCGTGCGTTAACGGCGTGTAGCTGGCGATTCGCGGAGGCAATAGTGCAGGGCGCAATGTGTACGCCGCAATTGACGCGACCACGACAACCGCAGCCGCGATACCGAACCATCCCCCACGGACGCTGCCTAGCCTCTGCGAGCTTGCAGCCGATGACACAGTACCGCTGATTGCCGAACCTTGACTGTAAGTGGGAGCATTGCCGGTGCGCGATGACTCGATCTCACGCTGCAAGCGTCTCAAGTCCACCGACATGTCGGCTGCACTTTGATAGCGCAGTTTGCGATCCTTCTCCAAAGCCTTGTTGATGATCTCTTCGAGCTTTGCGGGGAGGGCCGGATTCAGTCGAACTGGAGCGATTGGAGCCCGGTTGAGAATGGCGTCGAACACTTTCGCCGTGGTACTGCCGGAGAAAGCCGGGAGGCCAGTCGCCATCTCGTACAACACTGCTCCAAAGGAAAAAAGGTCGGTGCGCGGATCGAGTTCCTCGCCAGACGCCTGCTCGGGTGACATATAGGCGATCGTGCCGACCGTCGTCCCTGGGCTCGTTAGATGGATTTCGCTAATCACCGTTGGAGCCGCACCGAGCGACGCCGCGGAGCTGTGTGTTTCAGAAGTGATCTTCGCCAGTCCGAAATCGAGGATCTTTGCGTGTCCACGACTAGTGATGAAAAGATTTCCCGGCTTGATGTCGCGATGCGTAATTCCCTTGATGTGTGCCGCCTCAAGCCCATCGGCGATTTCGATGGCTGCCGTCAGAAGTTGATCAGCGGACAGCGGTCTGCCCCCTATGCAATCGCGCAGCGTTTTACCTTCCAGCAACTCCATCACAAGGAAGTATTGGCCATCATGCTTTCCGATTTCGTAAATGGTACAGATGTTGGGATGGTTCAGAGCGGAAGCAGACCGTGCTTCGCGGCGAAAACGTTCCAGGGCTTGTGGGTCTCGCGCCAGATCGTCCTGCACAAGAAATTTTAGTGCGACGAAGCGACCCAAGTCTGTATCCTCCGCCCTATAAACGACGCCCATCCCACCTCCGCCAAGCTGTTCAACGATGCGGTAGTGCGAAATGGTTTGGCCGAGCATTCGCGCGAATGTTAACGTCTAAGAAACGCCCAGTCAATGAAACGTCTGGAGTTAGCGGTGCCATCGAAGGATGGATGGCGTCGTTTAGCAACTTCACCAACTATTCTGCCTAACTGCGCGCACACCGACGGGATTCGCCAATTTTCCCCAACGCCTCGGATGCGCACGCTGCTTTCCTGAGCGATGTGCGAAGCCTATTGGGCCGACACCCCCACTTCACCAGCTACTTTGCGCGGAGTCCTTTTCCTAGTAGTTGGTGAAATCGCCTGCTAACGACAGCAATGACATCGTGCAAGGGCTTACCGGGATATTTGGGCTATTGTGAGTGGAGCGCGACAACCCTTGTGTTGTGGTCCTGCATTATTAGCCAGTGTCCGCCTCGCTTGACGACGA
>Ga0157375_10003383_pt1 | contig 13836 bp, 14 predicted proteins | sample M35metaG_FD_115311 | JGI IMG/M metagenome (GOLD analysis project Ga0157375, IMG submission 115311) | Miscanthus rhizosphere microbial communities from Kellogg Biological Station, Michigan, USA - M3-5 metaG | ecosystem: Host-associated > Plants > Roots > Rhizosphere > Soil | place: USA: Michigan...
AACGGGCCGACAGGCGGGACTCATTCCACGACCACGTGGCCCACGGGCTGGGCCGCGGTGCCATGGCATGCCAGCACGACCGTATGCGAAGCGACGGGCGCCAGGCGATGGAAGCCCCAGTGGTCCGCCGAACAAGCTTCCGGAGGTAGCGCGATGACGCGCGGAGGCGCATCGCCTTCGTCCACCGCGAAACGCCACGCCGACAGGCGACCGTAGATACCCGTACCAGTCGCCTTGCACGACGCTTCCTTCGCCGTCCACAACCGCAGGAACGCGCGCCGCGCCGCCTCCGCATCCAGCCCACGCAAAGCAACGGCGTCTTCCGGCGCGAACCAGCGCGCGGCCAACCGCGTCACGGGAAGTTGGCGATCGCAGCGTTCGATATCGATGCCAACGCGCCCTGCAGCCGACACCGCGAGCACGCAGCCGCCGCGGGTATCGCTGAGGTTGAAATCCGGCGCGTCGGCGTGCAGCAGGTAGGGCCGGCCCTTGGGCTCGCGACCGAAACGCAATGCACCCGGATCAATCGGCAGGTAACGCGCGAGCAGCGTGCGCAAGATGGCGTCCGTTCGCAGGCGTCGCGAGACCGCGGCCGGCTGCAGGACCTCCGGCCACCACCAGACATGGAGCGCGCCTGCGGCGAGCACCTGCTTGGCGTCGAGTTGCCCCGCTGCGATCGCCTGCCAGTCCATGCTGCCAGTATCGCTGCGCGATCGTCGGTCGGGTAAGCGCAAACGGCGGCACATGGCCGCCGTTCTTGACCCTGATCCGTCGGCCTATGCGCGTTTGATCAAGCGGATCAGCAACAACAAGATGACCGCGCCGATGAATGCGAACAGGATCGAGCCGATCCAGCCGCCACCAAGGCTGCCAACGCCCAGACGGGGCAGCAGGAAGCTCGCCAAGAACGCGCCCAGGATGCCGACGACGATGTCCCCGAGGAGGCCCAAGCCACGTCCCTTGACGACGATGCCAGCCAGCCAACCCGCGATGGCACCCACTAGCAGAATGATGATGAGACCTTCAGCAGTCATGTGACTTCCTCCTCGTCCGTGATGGGGGTGGATCGCACGCGATCCGTCCCGGAGCCTAGCACGAACTAGCGCGAGGTCGGCGGCGGCGATTCAGGCGTCGTGCTGGTTCGCGCCCCGCTGTTTCCCCCGGCGGCGGCACCTGCTTCGGCATTCGCCGCACGCTTGGCCTGCGCCTGTTCGCGCAGGACGCGCAGTTCCTCGGCGGACAGCACATCGATCTTGCGCGTTGCGCTGGTGACGCGCGCCGACAGCAACATCACCGCCCCTGCCAACAGGAACACCAGGGCGAGCAGGAGGCAAAGGATGCCGAGCGCGAACGACTTGGTGACGAACACCACCAGGAAGCAGCCAACCGCAAGAAGCATCAGGAACCAGGCCATGGCGTTCCCCGCATGATCGGACGCCCAGAGTCTAGCCGATCCGTTCCACGCCAACGCCGTTGGCGCGTCAGAGGATCGGCGAAAACAACCGCGCTACTCCCTCGCCCAGGCGCTGCGGAAACGAAGGCGTCGGCGCTGGCTTGGGCACTTCATGGGCGAGCGCGAGATCGGCGGCCAGGATGCGTTCGAGGTCGGCGGCGACGCCGCGGTCGCAGAACAGCACCGACAATTCGAAATTCAGCCGGAAACTGCGCGAATCGAAATTGGCGCTGCCGACCAACGCGAGCTCATCGTCCACGAGCAGCGCCTTGGCATGCAGCATGCGTGGTCCGTACAGGTAGACGCGCACGCCGGCCTTCTGCAGGCGTTCGAAATACGAACGCGCCGAGGCGTCGACCAGCCGCGAATCGCTGCGCTTGGGCAACAGCAAGCGCACGTCGACCCCGCGCATCGCCGCCCCGTCGAGCGCGAACAACGCGGCCTGGCTCGGCACGAAATAAGGCGTCGCCAACCACACCCGCCGCTCCGCACGGTGGATCGCCTCGACGTGCACGCGATGGATCGGTTCCCACGAATTGTCCGGGCCGGACGGCAGGACCTGGGTGCAGATCGTGCCCGCCGACGCCGGCGAAAACGCTTCGCCTTCGCCCAGCACCTCTTCGGTGGCGTAATGCCAGTCTTCCAGCCACGCGTTCTGCAGCCAGCGCACCGACTCGCCCTCGAGGCGCAGGTGCAGGTCGTGGTAGGCGGTGGGGTTCAGGCGTTCGTTCTCATCGTCGGTAACGTTGATGCCGCCGGTGAATCCGACCAGCCCGTCGCAGACCACGATCTTGCGGTGCGTACGCAGGTTGAGCTTGGGTCGCAGGAACGGCGTGAGCCACCAGCGCACGGGGTGGAAATGCGCGAGTTCCACGCCCGATGCTCTCAATGGCGCGAGGAATGCGGCCTTCAGCGCCCGCGAACCGACGCCATCGAGCAACACGCGCACGCGCACGCCGGCCCGGGCGCGCTCGATCAATGCATCGCGCATGCGCGTGCCGCTGCGGTCGCCGACGAAGATGTAGTACTCGACATGCACATGCCGTTGCGCGGCGGCGATCGCGTCGATGATCGCGTCGAATGTCGCGGCGCCATCGACCAGCAGGTCCACCTTCGTGCTGGTGCGCATCGGATAGCCCGTCGTCGCCGCTCCGACGCGGCCGAGGGCGATGCCATCGGTCGTCGCCAGGCCGCGTCGCAATTCGGCAAGCGCCAGCTGGCTGCGCAAGCGACGACGGCCCTGCCGCTTGATCCGTTGTGGACCGAACGCGTAGTAGACCAGGAATCCCACGTACGGCAGGGCCGCGAGCGCGAGCAGCCAGCTCAGCGTCGCGACGGGCTCGCGTTGCTGCAGCACGATCCACACCGCGAGCATCACCAGGTAGCAAAGCCAGCCTCCGGCCAGCCATGGCCACAGGTAATCGGGCAATGCGAACGGCAGGAAATGCATCCAATGCATCGCCGGATTGTGTCAGATGCGGCGGCGCGGCGTGGCGAGGTCAGCCGCCCGCATCGTGCTCGCGATGGATCGCGACGACATGTTCGACCTCGCGCTTCGAGCCGAGGAACACAGGCACGCGCTGATGGAGTTTGGTCGGTTGCACGTCGAGCATGCGCTCGCGGCCGGTGCTCGCCGCGCCGCCGGCCTGTTCGACCAGCATCGCCATCGGGTTGGCCTCGTACAACAGGCGCAGCTTGCCGCCCTGCGCGGCGATCTTGGAATCGAGCGGGTAGATGAAGACACCGCCTCGGGTGAGGATGCGATGCACGTCCGCAACCATGCTCGCGACCCAGCGCATGTTGAAGTCCTTGCCGCGCGGGCCCTCCCTGCCTTGCAGCAGTTCACCGACATAGCGCTGCATCGGCGCTTCCCAGCGTCGCTGGTTCGAGACGTTCGCGGCGAACTCCTGGGTTTCCTCCGGAATCCGGATGTCGCGCCGGGTCATGATGAAGGTGCCGAGTTCGCGATCGAGCGTGAATGCATGCGTGCCGTGCCCGACGGTCAGTACCAACATCGTGCTGGATCCATAAGCCGCGTAACCCGCCGCGACCTGCTCCCGGCCCGGTTGCAGGAAATGTTCGTCGCCGGCCGTTTCAACGCCATCCGGGCAGCGCAGCACCGAGAAGATCGTGCCGACCGTGACGTTGACGTCGATGTTCGAACTGCCGTCGAGCGGGTCGAACACCAACAGGTAGTTGCCGCGCGGGTATTTATCCGGGATCGGCTGGCTGTGGTCCATTTCCTCCGACGCGCAGGCCGCGAGATGGCCGCCCCAGGCGTTGGTTTCGAGCAGGATCTCGTTCGATAGCACGTCGAGTTTCTTCTGCGCCTCGCCCTGGATGTTCATGCTCTGCGCACCGGGCGTGCCCGCATCGCCGAGCACGCCACCGAGCGCGCCCTTGCCGACTGCGATCGAGATCATCTTGCAAGCGCGCGCGACGACTTCGATCAGCAGCCGCAGGTCGGCATTGATGCGCCCCCCCTGTTGTTCCTCGATCAGGTAACGGGTCAGCGACATGCGGTTCATGGGTGCCTCGGCTGGTAGACGCGGCATTGTAAATTGCCGGCGTCAGTCTGGAAAAAGGACGGCCACCTTGCGGTGGCCGTCCAGGTGCTGCATTGGAGCACGGATCAGAAGCGCGCTTCGAGGCCGCCGGTGATCGTGGAAATGTGGCCGCTGAAGTTGCCCAGGTTGAACACATTGGCGTTGTACTGGGTGTAGTCCCAATTCACGCTCAGGCCGAAGTTGCGGCTAAAGTCGTAGCCCATGCCGAGGCCGAAATACGGCTTGGTCGAGTTCTTGCTGGAGCTGCCCACGCCTGCGATGGAGAGCTTGGTCGAGTTGAAGCCGAAGCCCACGCGACCGTCGATGAAGAAACCGGTGTTGTTCGGCCCGAAGTCCTTCTTGGCAACGACGCCCAAGCCCCAACCGTCGGTCTTCAGCGAATCGCCGGCGCCGTCGTTGTGGCTGCCGTAGGTGGTATAGGAGCCTTCCAACGCGAAGTTCGGGGTGAAATAGTAACCGCCGCGCAGGCTGAAAGCAGTGTCGGAATCCGTGCCGGACAAACCGCTCACGCTCATGTGGTCGGTGCCGAGCTCGCCACGCACGAACCAGCTGTCGTCGGCGGCGGCGGCAACGGAGGAGAGGCCGGACAGGGCCAGCAGGGAGGCAACGACAAGTGTCTTGTTCATATAAGGAAAATCATCCTGGAAGATCGCAGCCTGAATTGGCGGGGGCATTTTGGACGGCGCAACCCCCAATTGTCAATTTTTCGTTAACCGAGCACAAACAATCAGCAGCTTCGGGAAGCCGAACAGCGCCCTCCCGGACTCAAGCTCATGATTGTCTGCAGCTGGGGCGCGGTGGGGTCGCGCCTGCTTCGCGCACTGCAGCTGGAGTTGGCCGGCGCGTTTCCGCTGTCAGGCTCGACCGTCGAAGGACTCGGCGGCGACCCGGCATTCGCGCTAGCAAGGGCGACGTCTGGTCTTGGACAAGGCGCGTGGAGCTTGAGCGCAGCATTCGGCGGGGCGCTCGAATCGCGCTCGGTCTTGCAAGCCCGCCAAGACCCCGCTGCCTTAGACGTCGCCGTCGTGGGCCCAACCCTCGCCGCTGCCACGATTGAACACGTGGTCGGTCGCCAGCACGTCGCCCGCGGGAATCGATTCCTGCAGCGCAAGCTCGGCATAGAGCGGGGCGAAATCCGGGCGCGTCGCGTCGATGAGCTGTTCGAAGCTGTCGATCACGAAATACGTCTTCTGGAACGTGTCGATGCGATAGCGCGTGCGCATGATGCGGCGCAGGTCGAAGCCGATGCGGTTGGGCGCGTGCGATTCCAGGCAATGGATCGATTCGCCCTTCGACGAGACGATGCCCGAACCATAGATGCGCAGCCCTTCGGGCTCGCGGATCAGGCCAAACTCGACCGTGTACCAGTACAGCCGCGTGAGGTTCGCCAGCGCATCGGCCCCGATGCCGTGCGCCTTCACGCCGCCGCGGCCGTAGGCCTGCATGTAGTCGGCGAAGACCGGTTCCATCAACAACGGGACATGGCCGAACAGGTCGTGGAACAAGTCCGGTTCGGCCAGGTAATCGAGTTGCTCGGGTTTGCGGATCCACCACGTCACCGGAAAGCGGCGGTTGGCGAGATGCTCGAAGAAGGTCAGCTCCGGCAGCAGGCCCTCGACGCCGACCAGCTCCCAGCCGGTGGCCTTGCGCAGCGCGATGTTCAGCTCGTCGAACTTCGGGATCGCATCGCCGTGCATCGCCATGCGTGCGAGGTTGTCGAGGAAGGTGCGCGATGCGCGTTGCGGCAGGACGTCCTGCTGGCGCGCGAACAGGGTCGCCCAGGTCGTGTGGTCGGTTTCGCTGTAACTCGCCCATGGCTGCTCGACCACGGCGGTCGTGTACACCGGCACATAGCCCTTGTCGGTGAGCTGGTGCTCGACCCGGTTCGGCAGGTTTGACATGGTGGTTCCTGGTTGCGGCGCCACCCGAGTTTAGGCTGCGATGCGCGCAATCGGCTTGCGTTGTTGCGAGGAATGGCGCGGAATACGCAAGAATCTTGTGCGATTCTTACAATTAACACAATGAAGGCCAACATGGGCACGTTCGACCGCACGGATCTCGCCATCCTGGGCTTGCTCCAACGCGAGGGCCGGCTCACCAATGCGGAGCTCGCCGAGCGCGTGAACCTGTCCGCTTCGGCCTGTCTCCGCCGCGTGCAACGGCTCGAAGCCGATGGCGTGATCGCGGGATACGCGGCACGCGTCGAGCCCAAGGCGGTCGGACTGGGCCTGCAGGCATTCGTGCGGATCCAGTTGAACAGCCATGGTGCCTCCGCGGTGCAGGCGTTCGTCGAGCGCGTGCATGGGTGGGACGATGTCGTCGCCTGCCACGCGCTCACCGGCGACATGGACTATCTGTTGCACGTGGTGGTCGAGGATCTCGAGCATTTTTCACGCTTCCTGCTCGATCATCTCCTCAACGACTCGGGGGTTGCCGACGTCAATTCGAGCTTCGTATTGCGGACCGTCAAGCAGGAACGCGCACTGCCGCTGAAACACCTGGCGATTCCCCGCAATGCAGTCCACGGTGCCGGATTAGCGGGCAATGCCGAAAGCTCGCGGTCGAGCTAGCCTGAACGGGCGGCAATCGAAAAGGGCGCGCTGGATCGACGGGTCAACGCATCGGCGACAAGGACGTTACGGTTTGTTCCCCCGCTCATCGAGATGGCGCATGAATTCATGGAAGCTGTTGGCTATTCCCTTGCTCGCAATGTCCCTGACGGCATTGGCGCAGGACGCGCCGCCGCCTCCGTCCCAGGATCGCGGCGGCTACGACGCCGGACCTCCAGCGGGCGTCGAACAGCGCCGCCATGTGCGTTTTGTCGACGTCGATACCGATCATGACGGCAGGCTCAGCCGGTCCGAGGCGCAAGCGATACCCTTTGTCGCCAGGCGCTTCGACGCGATCGACACCGATCGCGACGGCTATGTCAGCCGGGCCGAACTGCGTGCAGCGCACGAGCGCATCCAGGCGGCGCATGCCGCGCGTCGTGGTGGAAACGGACAGTACGGCAATCCCTCTTACAACAGGGGGCCTGCGCCCGACGCGGGCGACGAAGGCATGAACTGAAGCGGACGCGGTGGCGGCGGAAGCTGCTGCTCAATGCAGGCGACGCGGGGGGCGACTCCCGCGTGGCACGTTCTGGGCATCGTCCAGCTCCCATTCCAGGTCCGGATCGCTGTCGATCCATGCATCCTCCGCCACGCCACGCGGCAAGGCGCTGGCACGGGCATCGGAAACATTTTCGTCGGGCGCTTCCTCTTCGGGCTCGTCCTCCCAGCTGTAGCGCTTGCGCGGCAGCGGTGCGTCGCGTTTGCGCCAGATGACCGCCGCGAGCACGCCACAGATCGCCCCGGACATGTGCATCTCCCACGAAATGTTCGCTTCGCGCGGGAAAATCGTCACCACCATGCCGCCGTAGAGGAAGAAAGCCATCATCCCGGCGGCGATGGCCTGCCGGTCGCGGCGGAGTACGGCGAGCACGAACACGAGGAACATAAGGCCCGTGGCGATGCCGCTCGCGCCGATATGCGCGCTGCCGGGTTCGCCGAGGAACCAGGCGCCGATGCCCGAGCCGATCCAGATCAATGGCAGCGCACGCACCGTCGCGCGCGGATACAGGCCGCCGGCGAGCGTGCCGAGGATCAGCAGCGGCAGCGCATTGGCGCCGAGGTGCTGCAGCGAAGCATGCAGCAGCGGTGCGGTGAGCACACCGATCAGCCCCGCGAGGACATGCGGCCGCAATGCCAGGCCGCTGAAAGGCTGGCCCATCCAGTGCTCGAACAGTTTGATCCATGCCAGCAGGGCGACGAAACACAGGCTGATCCATGCGGCTCGTCGGAAGCGCTGCGCCATCGGCCGCGCGTGGGTGATGACGGCAATCGGGTCGGGTAGTGGCAGGTCCATGGTCATCACGTGGGGGCGCCCGCGTCCGGGGCAAGCCCGGACGCTCCAAGAGACGACCCCGCTATCATGCACGGATGAACACGACCAGCAATCCGACCATCCAGCTCAAGACCGCGCGCCCCGCGAGCCATCCGAACGCGCAGCACCCGTGGATCTACCAGAAGATGGTCGAGAAGCCGGTCGCCAGGCCCAAGCCCGGCAGCGTGGTCGAGATCTTCGACAACAGTGGCGGCTGGGTCGGGCGCGGTTTCTACAATGGGCATTCGCGGATTTCATTGCGCGTACTGACCAACGATCCGAATGAGGCGATCGATGCGCAATGGTTCCACCGCCGCATCGCGCAGGCGGTGGCGCTGCGTCGCGACACGCTGAAACTTGATGGCGTCAGCGATGCATGGCGCGTGGTGCATTCCGAAGGCGATGGCATGTCCGGGCTCGTCGTCGACCGCTATGCGGACCTGCTGGTGGTCGAGTTCTTCTCGGCGGGCATGTTCCGCCATCGCGAATGGATCTACGAAGCATTGCGCGAGCAATTCCCCGGCTGCCGTTTCTACGCGTATTCCGAGGACCACGTGCAGAAGCAGGAAAGCTTCGACCACCGTGCTCCCGAGCCGCCGCAGCCCGCCGTGATCACCGAGTACGGCGTGAAGTTCCGCGCGAGTCCCGGCAGCGGCCACAAGACCGGCTTCTTCGCCGACCAGCGCGACAATCGCGAGTGGTTCGCGCGGCATGTCGCCGGCGCGCGCGTGCTCGACCTGTGCTGCAACTCCGGCGGCTTCGGCATCTGCGCGAAGGCGCGCGGCAACGCCGGCGAAGTGATCGGCCTGGATCTCGACGAGGAAATCCTCGCGATCGCGAAGAAGAACGCGCAGCTCAACGACGCGAAAGTGAAGTTCGTGCAGGCCGACCTGTTCCCGTGGCTGCGCGACGCCGCAGCGGGGGGCGAACTGTTCGATGCGGTGATCCTCGACCCCGCGAAGATGACCCGTGACCGCGAGCAGATCATTCCCGCGCTCAAGAAATACCTCGACATGAACAAGCTCGCATTGGGCGTCGTGAAACCCGGCGGATTCTTCCTGAGCTGCTCGTGCACCGGTTTGGTCAGCGAGGAACAGTTCCTCGACATGCTGCGCCGCGCGGCGTTCTACGCGGGCCGTTCATTGCAGGTCTTGAAGGTGTCCGGCGCGGGCGCGGACCATCCGTTCATGGCGCAGGTTCCGGAGAGCCGTTACCTCAAGGCCGCGTTCTGCAGGGTCGAGTGATGCGCCGCGAACGATGCTGGAACAGGGCGTCCCACGGCCATGGCACATGCTTCGCTGCGCGTTCACGGCGTGCTGGCGTAGCATGTTGAATCCACCCGGAGAAACCCATGTCGGAACCCGCCAAGCCATCCGATAAGACCGAAGTCAGCCGCGAACAGGCCGAGGAAGCGGTGCGCATCCTGCTGCGCTGGTCCGGCGAGGACCCGCAACGCGAAGGCCTGCTCGATACGCCGCGTCGCGTGGTCAAGGCCTATCGCGACTGGTTCTCCGGCTACGGCGAGGATCCGCACGACTACCTTTCCCGCACGTTCGAGGAAGTCTGCGGCTACGACGAATTGATCGTGCTGCGCGACATCGAGTTCGAGTCGCACTGCGAACACCACATGGCGCCGATCATCGGCAAGGCGCACGTCGGCTACCTGCCGGACGGCAAGGTCGTCGGCATCAGCAAGCTCGCGCGGGTGGTCGAGACGTTCGCGCGGCGTTTCCAGGTGCAGGAGAAGATGACCTCGCAGATCGCCAACTGCATCGAATCGGTGCTCAAGCCACGCGGCGTCGGCGTGGTGATCGAGGGCGCGCACGAGTGCATGACCACGCGCGGCATCCACAAGCGCGGCGTCAGCATGGTGACCTCGAAGATGCTCGGCAGCTTCCGCGAGGACGCCCGCACGCGCGCGGAGTTCCTGCGCTTCATCGATGTCGGCCCGGGGCGCTGATCCCCAATTGCGGATGCACCCCCGCGACACGATGGAATGAAGCAACGCTGCGCTAGACTTGCGCGCTCGCGCACGGAGCCGTCCTTGACCCAGTCCCCAGAAGACACGCCGTCCGCCCTGCCTGAGCTGCCGATGGCTCCGGTCGCGGACATGCCGGCGGCGAGTCCCGGCCAGGAACAGGCGCCGACCGGCGTGCGCGTGCGCCGCGCCGCGGTGATCTTCGTGTTCATCACGGTGATGATCGACATGCTGTCGTTCGGCCTGATCATTCCGGTCCTGCCGCACCTGATCAAGTCGATGGCCGGCGGCGACATCAAGCTCGCCGCGTATTGGGTCGGCTGGTTCGGCACCGCATTCGGGATCATGCAGTTCGTGTTCTCGCCAGTGCAGGGCGCGTTGTCGGATCGTTTCGGCCGGCGGCCGGTGATCCTGTTGTCGAACCTCGGGCTCGGCCTTGATTTCCTGGTGATGTCGCTGGTCAATACGCTGCCGCTGCTGTTCGTCGGCCGCATCATTTCGGGGATCACCGCGGCGAGCTTTTCGACCGCCAACGCGTACATCGCCGACGTGACGCCGCCCGCCAAGCGCGCCGGCGCATTCGGATTGATGGGCGCGGCATTCGGCGTGGGCTTCGTGGTTGGCCCGGCGCTCGGCAGCCTGCTGTCGATCGTCAATCCACGTGCGCCATTCGTCGCGGCGGCGGTGCTGAGCCTGCTCAACTTCTGCTATGGATTCTTCGTCCTGCCCGAGTCGCTGCCGCCGGAAAAGCGCAGCCGGTTCGATTGGGGACATGCGAGTCCGGTCGGCCCGTTGCTGCTGCTGCGTCGCTATCCGCAGGTGTTCGGACTGGTCGCCGTGGTGTTCCTGTTCCAGCTCGCGCACTACGTCTACAACAGCGTGTTCGTGCTGTACGCGGATTATCGCTATGGCTGGGGACAACAGTCGGTCGGCTACATCCTCGCGTGCGTCGGTGTGCTCAGCGCGTTCGTGCAGGCGTGGCTGGCCAAACGCGTGGTCCACGGACTTGGCGAGCGCCGGACTCTCCTGTTCGGCACCGCTTGTGGCGTCGTCGCCTTCGGCATCTACGGCATCGCCACGACCGGCTGGGTGTTCCTGCTCGCGCTACCGATCGGCGCATTGTGGGGCTTGGCGAGTCCGGTCACGCAATCGATCATGACGCGGCAAGTCGATCCACGCGAACAGGGCCGCCTGCAAGGCAGCGTCACGTCGCTTGCGAGCACGGCCGGCATCATCGGCCCGGCGTTGTTCACCACCGTGTTCGCGACCTTCATCGGCGAGCACGCGGCGATGCATTTGCCGGGCGCGCCGTTCCTGCTGTCCTCGCTGCTGGTGCTGGTGGCGCTCGCGATCGCATGGCGGACGACGGCGCACCTGCACGCGCCGCCGCACTGAGCGCGCACCGGCTGTGTCACCGAGGGGTTCAGACCGCATCCGATGGCGAAGCATAGTTCGATGCAACTGCCGGGTCGGGCGCGGCGACACCCTGGTTGCAGCCCATAGCTGCGTTGCGAACGATCGAACGCCGGTTATTTCTTCGCGGCGGTCGGCCCCGGCGCCGTTGGTCCCGCCAGCACGAGCTTCACCAGGTCGATGTCCTTCATCTTCTTGAGCTGGTCGGCGGTCTTCTGGCTCATCACCATGGCCTCGGCCAGGCACCAGGATCGCTCCCAACGGCTGAGCGCGCGGTGTCCGTGCACGACCGCCTGCAATTCCTCGCGGGTGTGGGTCATGTCGATCGGGTTGTCGGTGACGGGCTTGGGCAGCCCGGCGCCCTGCGATGCGGCCTTGACGAGGATCTGGATGCGTCGCTGCGTGCATTCGGCGTCGCTACCGAGCGCGTCGCGACCGACTAGCGGCACGACGCTGGCGAGCGATTGGCGCAATTCGGCCAACTCCTTCACCACGTTCTGCTGCTCGGCGGCGGCCGTTTCGAGCTTGGCTTCCATTTTCAGGAATTCGGTTGCCGGATCATGCAGCACGTCGGCATCGAGCATGTCGTGCACGCGCTTGGAGAGCTTCTCGTACAAGTCGGGATGGGTGAGCTTCACGCTGCGCGAGGCGATCTGCCACGCGTATGCGACCTGCTGCGCGGTGCGCGTTTCCGGCTCGGCGAGCTCGTCGTCGTCCTTGTTCTTGCCGAGCTCGATGAGCGCGTCATCGATCTTCTGGCGCAGCGGATCGTCGTCGAAATGGCGGTTCGCGCGACGCAATGCCGAACGGCAGTCGAGCAGCAGGTTGCGAAGATCGGACATGGCGCACCGACCGGATCAGGAGATGGCGAAGATTAGCGCGATTCCGGCATCAGGTGCGCAACCGCAAGCGCACCACGGTCATGCCGCCTTGCGGAGTCCCGGGGGTTCATGCCAGCGCTGCACCAGCGATTTCCACCGCGGCAATACTTCCGCGAGGTGCGCTTCCTTGACGTGCCCGTAGCCCCGGATGCGCTCGGGCACGCTCGCGATCTCGACCGCCAGCGCGACGTTGTCCGGCGACAGCCCCGGCAGCAACGCCTTGATGTCGGTGAAATAGTCCTCGATCAGCTTGCGCTCGATGCGGCGTTCCTCGGTGCGGCCGAAGATGTCGAACAGGCCGCCGCGCAGGAAACGGAATTTCGCCAGCACGCGGAACGCGGTCAGCATCCAGGGCCCGAATTCCTTCTTCACCAGGTGGCCGTCGGCGTCCCTCTTCGCGAACAGCGGCGGCGCGAGGTGGAAGCGGATCTTGTACTTGCCCTCGAACTGCTGCGCGACGCGGCGCTGGAAATCGCCGGACGTGTACAGGCGCGCGACCTCGTATTCGTCCTTGTACGCCATCAGCTTGAACGCGTAGCGCGCGACCGCTTCGCTCAAGGCGCTCGACCCGGGAACCTGCGCGGCTTCGGTCGAACGCACCTTGTCCACCAGCGCGCGGTAACGACGCGCATAGGCGCCGTTCTGGTACTGCGCAAGGAACGCATCGCGGCGTGCGATCGCTTCGTCGAGGTTGCGCGATATCCGCGCATCGTCGAGGGGCAATTCGGCGATCTCGGATTTTTTCGACGCGGCGCGCTTGCGTGGCGCGGGGTCGGCGAGCGCTTGCGCGTCTTCCGCGTGTGCGGCCTTGAGGCCGGCGGCGACGCGCACCGCATCCGGGTCGATCGCGGCCAGGCGGCCCCATGCGAACGCGGTCTTGTTCATCTCCACCGCCGCGGCATTGAGTTCGATCGCGCGCAGCAAGGCGTCGAGCGACACCGGCACCAGGCCTTGCTGCCAGGCGACGCCGAGCATGAACAGGTTGGCCGCGATCGCATCGCCGAGCAATGCGGTCGCGATTGCGGTCGCCTCGATCTGCATGGGTTCGCCGCCGTTCAATGCCGTGCGTACTGCCTTGATGATCTCGTTCGCTGGAAAGCGCATGTCCGGATGCATCGTGAAGCCGCCCGGCATCGCCTCGTAAGTATTGAGCACGACGCTGCTGCGCTCGGCGCGAATCTTCGACAGCGCCCAGTAGTCGTTGACCACGACCATGTCGCAGCCGAGCACGAGGTCGGCTTCGCCCGCGGCGATGCGCACGGCGTGGATGTCGTCGGGCGATTTCGCGATGCGCACATGCGTGGTCACCGCGCCGCCCTTCTGCGCGAGCCCGGTCTGGTCGAGCACGCTCGCGCCCTTGTTCTCCAGGTGCCCGGCCATGCCGAGCAGGGCGCCGATGGTGACCACGCCGGTGCCGCCGACACCGGTGATCAGGATGTTCCAGGGCTGCGCGAGGTCCGACTTGAAACGCGGCAGCGGCAGTTCCGCCAGGCGCGCCGCGATCGCCTCGCGCGGCGAACTCGCGCCCGCGCCTTTGCGCAGTTCGCCGCCGTGCACGGTCACGAAGCTCGGGCAAAAACCCTTGGTGCACGAATAATCCTTGTTGCAGCCGCTCTGGTC
>Ga0157375_10003384_pt1 | contig 13833 bp, 8 predicted proteins | sample M35metaG_FD_115311 | JGI IMG/M metagenome (GOLD analysis project Ga0157375, IMG submission 115311) | Miscanthus rhizosphere microbial communities from Kellogg Biological Station, Michigan, USA - M3-5 metaG | ecosystem: Host-associated > Plants > Roots > Rhizosphere > Soil | place: USA: Michigan...
GACACCAAGAAGGTCCACCACGACATTCCGCTGATCGGCATCGATGACCTGAAAAAGATCCTGCCCCTGGGCTGCATCCCCGTCGCCGTGGAACTGGTGGAGGGCGCCCGCCCGCTGCCCGAATACACCCACCCGGACCGCGCGCTGTATATCTTCGGCCCTGAGGACGGCTCCCTCGACAAGGAGATCCGTGACTGGTGTGAAGACGTGGTGTACATCCCGACCACCGGCTGCATGAACCTCGCGGCTACCGTCAACGTGGTGCTCTATGACCGCCTGGCCAAGGGCAACAACACCCGTTCGGGCCCCAAATACTGATTCTGCGGGAACATCCGGCGCCTGCGGGCAGTCAGCTGTTTACCTTTGCCCTTGTTGGAGACAGATCATGAGCGACAGCAAAACCCTGCGACCTATCATCGAGCACACGCCGTTTGAAACCCCACCGACACAGAACGTGCATGGCTGGGAACGCATCGGCTCGGTGGCCGGTGGCGTGATGATGGTGGGTAAAGGCCTGCGCCGTGGCGGCATTTTCGGCTTGATCCAGGTAGCGATCGGCGGCGTAGCCCTGGCCCGTGGTTTTACCGGGCACAGCTCGCTCAAGGACAAGCTGGAACAGGGCCGCCAGGAAATGAACAGCGTGCGCACGAAGATCGAACGCGCGGGCGCCGAGTTGAAAAACTTGAAGACCAAGGCAGAAGTGGCCGCTGAAAAAACCACTGGCTAACAGGGATCGTCCAAACAATGGAGATCTAAATGTGGGAGCGGGCTTGCTCGCGAAGACGGTGTGTCAGTTAACTCATCTTGAACTGATAAACCGCATTCGCGAGCAAGCCCGCTCCCACATTGGATAGTGCAAGGTTTGGAATCAGCGCAGTAATTTGCTATCCAGCACCACCGACGACTCGCCAATAATGCTTTCAGCCAACTGCACAAACTCTGGCGTGGTGATGCTGTTGGCGCGCATCACCGCCTGGGCCAGGTCATCCAGTGAACGCTTGTTGTGGGTCTTCACGCGGATCTCCCGGTCCAACTCCTGCAACACCACCACCGCACGCGCAACCGTCGCCGCACCGACGTGCTCGCCACGCAGCGTGGTGACGTCCTTGCCCTCATGGTTCAGGCGCGTCTGGATCGCGGCATACCGTTCATCGGTGATGCCACCGGCACGCCGCAGTAACTCAATGGCGTAGTACTCACCCAAACCTTCGCTGATCCAGTCACTGCTTTCATGGTCGTTGAAGCGGCCGATCGCCTGCACCACCTCACGGATCAACGGGCTGCTGCCGTTCTCGCTGACCAACGGCGTGCGGCTGTTGAGGTAGATCGAGTCCCGCGACGAAAACACGCCACGGCGCATCGGGTCACTCGCGCCCACCACCAGCAATTTGGCCGGATGGCGCGGAAATGCCGCCTCCACCTGGGGCCAGACGAACGTCAGTAGGGTCAGCACATCCATGCGGCGCATGGCCTGGCCCTTGGGCGAGGCCACGGTGACTTCGGTTTCCCCAAGGCGCACGCGCCGGCTGCCGAGGTTGCCGGCAAGCATCCAGCCGGTGGGCCGGTCGAACAGACGCGAAACGTTGTCGATGCGGAATTTGTTCTTGCCGATACGTGGCCAGGCGGTTTCGACGCTTTTCCAGCCGGCCGGCAACTCGAACACCAGCCGCGACACCAGCTCGACCCCATCCTGCTGGTCCAACCGTGCGGCCGGCACCAGGTCTTCGCCACGGAACAGCGCCCAGCTTGGCGTCATGCGGGCTTCATAGACACCCGGTTTGCGTGCATGGGTGAGGCGAACGCGGTACGTCAGGCTGGCCTTGCTCGCGCCGGGCTGCCACAGGCCACGGGTGCCGGTGACTTTCCACTGGCCGTCGGCCTTGAAGTCGCTGTAGTCACCGTCATGGCCCAGGTCGAAGTCGAGGCTGCGCACGGCCGCGCCCTGGGACAGGCTCACGCGCACTTCGGCCTGGTCGCTCTGGGGCAGCAGCTTGACGTGATAATCGAGGTCGACCTTCTTCGCGCACCAGCCCGGCAGGCTCAGCGACAACAGCACCAGGGTCGCTGCCAGCTTGGATCCCAGCCTCATACACACTCCTTTTTTCAGCCCGCGCGGAAGATCAGGTAATCCTCCCAGTCATCTTCGGGCACGCTGCCTTCGCTGAGCATGCGCCCGGACTGGGAAATGCGTTCGTGGTGTACGGCGTCGCGGTCGCCACACACCAGGTGGTGCCACAGCGGCAAGTCCTTGCGCTCGCTGACCAGGCGGTAACCACAGGTCGGCGGCAGCCATTTGAACTGGTCGGCCTGGCCCGGGGTGAGCTGGATGCAGTCGGGCACCGACGCACGACGGTTGGGGTAGTCGGTGCACTGGCAGGTCTTGAGGTCCAGCAGCTTGCAGGCGATACGCGTGTAATAGACGCTGTTGTCGTCTTCATCTTCGAGCTTTTGCAGGCAGCACAGGCCGCAGCCGTCGCACAACGACTCCCATTCCTCCTGGTCGAGGTGTTCGAGGGTTTTGCGTATCCAGAAAGGTTCGACTTTGGCGGCCATGGCTCTACATCAGTATCGGTAGGTGAAAAGGCCGCCAGTCTAGTGCCAGAGGCCCCCGGGGCCAAGCGCTTACGACTGGCGGTGTAACAACACTTGTCAGTCTAGTGGCCGCGCAGTAGCTTTGAACGCCGAATTGACGATCAGGAACTGCTCCATGACACGTGTTGCCGATTATCCGATCCACACCCAGTTCACCGAACGCTGGTCGCCCCGCGCCTTCACCGGCGAAACCATCTCCCAGGAAACCCTGCTGAGCTTCTTCGAAGCCGCGCGCTGGGCGCCGTCGGCCTACAACTCGCAGCCCTGGCGTTTTCTCTACGCGCGCCGCGACACGCCGGACTGGGAGCGCTTCCTGGGCCTGCTCAATGAATTCAACCGTGGCTGGGCGCAACACGCGTCGGCCCTGGTGATCATCGCCTCGAAAACCGACTTCACCGCCCCCGGCGCCAGCGAAGAAACCCCGGCCCTGTGGCACACCTTCGACACCGGTTCGGCCTGGGGCCACCTGGCGCTGCAAGCCAGCCTCAGCGGCTGGCACACCCACGGCATGGCCGGTTTCGACCAGGAGCTGACCCGCAAAGAGTTGAAGATTCCCGAAGGCTACGCGCTGCACGCCGCCGTGGCCGTGGGCAAGCTGGGTGACAAGTCGACCTTGCCGGAGTACCTGCAAGGCCGTGAAACGCCGAGCCCACGTCGGCCCTTGAGCGAGTTGGTGTCCGAAGGTGATTTCAGCCTTTGATACCGAATGAAGCTGCATCGCCAAGGATGCAGCTTTATCGCTGATCGGTCAGGCGTCGGGATCAGGTTTGATCGCGATGTCGGGCACCGGGTTGTAATAAGGCCCATAGTCCAGCAGTAACTCATCACCGGCCTTGATGTCCTTGAGCGACACATAGAAAGTCAGGTTTTTTCCCACCGAGATGGACGCGACATTATTCGCCTGCCACGCCGGCCCGTTCCTCAACTGCGCCGTATTGACCAGGCTCAGGGTGTTTCCGGTGTTGAACGCACTCACCGAACGTGTACCCGAGCGCGTGCCGAACAGATAGGTCAACACCGCTCGCGAGCCTTGTTTGCGCTGCTCCTCAAATAATGAGGCCTCTGACGCATGATATTTGCCTGAATAAGGCCCCAGCACCTCGAACTGGGGAATGTCGCGTCGTGCCCACACCGAAGCCCCACGCGCCGGCCCGCCATCGTCCAGTGGCGTGACGACCTCCAATGTTTCATCAAACTTCGTTCCGTGCTGCCCTTCGCTGCGCAGCCAGTCTTTTATGGACGCCTTGATGCGATCAGCGACCGCTTTTTTTTCTGCCGAACCCAGACCGTCCAACAGACCATTCCAATGGGAGATCCGAATGTCATCGATAGGCCCCTCCAACGCGAGGGTCAAGCTGATCTTGGGATCTCGCGGGTCTTGCAGAATCGGTAGCGAATTGTCGACCTGATGGGACGACAGGGTACGAGGTGTCGTGACGCCGGGCTCGATCTTGACGACGGTCGAGGCAGTCCTGGACGGCCCGGGAACCGGTACGTTCGGCGCCGGTGCTGGAGGTGAGGGTTTGGGCATCGACAAGTCCAGCGGTTCCTGTTGCGGCGGGTCGATGGGGTCAGAAGCTGGCCGTTTGCGCGATGCCCCAGGAGGCGGCTGCACAGTCGGAGGCAGAACGGGAACACCCGCTGGCGCACGCGCGCTGCGCTTCAAGCCCGCCGGGCTCAAGGTGCCATCGACATAGACAAAGGTGACCCACGTGACAGGATTGAGGTTGTGTTGACGTCTGAACGCCTCAGGGGTGACGCGATTACCGGGCTGTTGGAAAAGCTGGCTCCACTGCTGCAAATGCGTGTCTGTGAGGGTGTCGTACGTACCGCCGGCAGCCCTGAACAACAACGCCTCGCCACGCCCCATAAGGCCACCGGATTGCCTCACGTGCCCCTTGAAATCAGCGATCCCCAGGTTGTGGCCACTGGCGAAGCCCTCCATGGTCATTGCATCACGTGCTTGCTGCGTCATGCCCTGCCAGTCACGAATGTGCCTGGGTGTAATCGCATTCAACGGTACACCCGCGGCGCGGTCGCGCAGGATGACGCCCGCGACGCTCAAACGGCCGTCAGCCTGAACGTAATGTGCCCAGGTGGCCGGGTTGAGCCGATGCCGCCTGGCAAACCCCTGAATCGTGACCTTTTGCTGCTCCGGTACGGACAAGGCCTCCCACGCCCGTAGATGATCGCCGTTTACATGCACACCGCCCTTCGCCCCCAGGCGTTGCCACTGATCCCCCTCGATATGCTGGACTAATACCTCCGTTTGCCGGTTGTTGTGATAGATCCGCGCCTGAACAGCCCCCTCTTCGGTGCGAGTCACTTGTCGAACTTCATACACGGCCGTTTGCCCAGCATTGTCGGTGTGGCGAATGTGGGAGGCATGACCGTTGGCAGCCACATAAACCCCCTGGCTGTTGCGTGACAGGCCGCTGATGCTCGCCTCGGAAACTTTGAAGTGGCGGAACAAGGTGTTACTCAACTCGCTGCCTGGCTCCACATGAGCCGCGCCACTCACACCATCCACGGCATGGGTATGCGCGGTGAAGTCTTCAAGCGGGCATCCGTAAGCACGCATCAATGCGGTATCAAAGGCATACCACTTGCCGTTGTGTAACACGGCACCGACTTCAACAGACTCGCCCGCCACCTTCAACGTGCCCGTCGCCGCCCCGTCATAGTGCTTGCTCACAGCCTTCAACAGGTCATAACTGCCGCTGGCGCCCCTCAGCGCATTGACCGTTTCCAGCCCCTTGGAAAGCACCCGTTGCGCACCCGCACCGATAAGCCTGGCTGCGCCCACCGTCAAATCGCCCACGCCACTCAAGGGATTGAAGGCTTCAATGGCCGTCGCGCCGATGAATCGCGCCACCCTGGCCACACCACGCAGACTTGAAACCCCCTTTGATAACGCCTTGCTCGCTTGCGCCGCCTTGCCGGCGCCCAATGTGACCAATCCGATGAAATCCAGGCTCAAATCGAACAGACCATCAGCCACATTGCCGTTGCTGAAATTGACGATGGCCGATCTCAGGGGAATAAGGTTCAGGAAGAACTCGCCGATGGCCTTGTTTGTCGCCGCGGTTTCATCAAAGGAGGTCACGCCCCTGGCCTGCTGCAGCAAGTCCTCGTTGCGCAGGTCAAGGGACTTGGCAAACACCCTGGCAATGTAATCGCTGCGCGTCGAGCCGACCTGGGGGAGCCGTTCGTCCTTGAAGGGATCAAATACCACCGTTTTGCTCACGACATTGGCGTTACGGTGATGCAGGTTCTCGTCCGTATAGGGCGGTGTATAGCGTCTCCTTAGATAATTCTGTTTCTTGATCGTGGCATTTCGCGTGTCGATCTCATAAATATTGACCTCCCCGCCACGCGTGGTTTTCACCTGCAAGGTGTGGCCCCGATTACTGAGGGTGGGTTTGGTCGTCATGTCCACGGCCAACGTATAGTCGTTGGTATGAAAGAACTCCAATTGCCCGTGTTCCAGGTTCTCACGATCCTGGGGCGGCAACGTGGAGATCAAGTAGTTGGCCAAGCCTTGTTGGCCGGCTTCGATCGACGTGATCGCCTGGTCGTATGCGGTCTTGAAGGCTGTCGCAACGTCCAGCTTGCCCGCGGCGTACTGAGTGCAGAAGGGCTTGATGGGGATGCGCGTGTCCCGGGACACCCAGTGCTCATTGGCACCTAACGGGCCACCGTGCATGACGATGTCCAGCATGGACTGCATTCCGGGAAATCGACCGGTACGGCCTGGGATCAGGAACGCCTTATGCAGGGTTGGCGCTTCGAACACCTTGGGGTCCACGTCGGGAAACGCCTGTTTCAGCGCATCCAGCGCCATTTCCCGACGGCTGGGGATGGGCGTCTGAGCCAGGGTATTGGCACGCCTCAAGGCCGCCAGTTGGCTGTTGTAGGCCACTCTTACCCGCTCACGCTCGGCATCTGTCGGCGCGGTGGTTTTCAGCAAGCCGTTCGCCACACCCCAGTCGGTCAGCGCGTGTTGCTGAGCCTGCTGAAGAACAGCCTCAGGCGTGTTGAGCTGCTCGGCCAGGGCCAGCACCTGGGTGTAATTGAGGTTGAGCGCACGCCCTGGAGAATCCGCTTCAATGCGCGCCGTCGCAATCGCCAACTGCACCCAGGTGACACTGCCGTAAGTCACGCTTGAGGGAATGCCCTTGACCAGGAACTGCGGCGCCGACTTCGCCATTAGCAGCCGAGCGCCCAGATTGGCGGTTTGCGCTGTCACCCGTCCTTTTTCCAACAGATGACGGCTGAGGCCATCGATCACTGTCGAAGGTGGCTGGCCCCAATGCCCCTTTTGTGCAAGGTCAAAACCGGCGACTGTCGTGTGCGGCGGTGCGGCCAAAGCCTCAGGGTCCAGCCCCAACTGGATCGCAGCCAACAGGTACTCGTTAAGGCTGCTGTCGCTGGCAACCCCATCCAGTTTTGCCTGGATCGCCCGTCCCAGTGCCTGGGCCTTGGGTGAGCCAAGTAACGTCTCAATCGCAGCGCTTGGCGCGCGCAAGTCCTTCTCGGTGATCGAGCTGCCACTGAGCAGATACCCGAGGACGCCAGTGTGCGTATCCACCAACGGCAGGCCGGGCAGCCCGGTGGTTGGGCTTTGCAGCATGTCGATGATTGACCGCTGTGCTTGCACACTGAGCGGTATCGGCCAAGCCAGCGCACCGCTGAAATTCCCCAAAGGGTGGACCTGCGCGCGCCGGGTCACGATGTGATTCAACTCGATCAACGCGTCCCAGGTTTTCGCAAGGGTCAAGCCACTGCCTTTCAGAAAAGCCTCAAGGCTGACAACGGCAGGCGCCGTCAGCGCCTGTTGGCGGTAAAACGTGGAGTCTTCGCACACCGTCATTGAGGCACTTTTCAGGCCCGCCATTACCTCGGCTTCAAACCGGGCGGCGTTTTGGCCCTGCACGAGGGGGATGTCTGAGGGGAACCGTTTATTCAGTGCTTCAATCAGCGTGTGTAATTTTCTCGCCAGAACTTGCCAGTTGCAGCTGTCACCAAATGCGGTTTTCAACGCGGTCGGGTTATCCAGCGTCGACGCTGCACCTTGCGAGCTCGACGTCTGGGGCCGACCTACCACCACCGTCGATAGAGGGTTGGCGACTGGCACAGTCGGCTGGGTGTCACGGGAATAGGGGTTGGCGGGATTAATGACCGTCATGAGAGGCTACCTGTCCATAGTCAAGGGGTTGTCCGGCGTAACGCTGTCAAGGCGCCTTAGCGAGAAGCTCGTTGAACTTGCGGCGTGCCTCTTCCTTACTCCGGTAGTACACATCGCTGACGCCCGGCACCATAAACTCGGCAGGCAGACCATCCATGTCCACGGGAAACACTTTGTTGTCTCTTGCGGAGTACATGAAGTTTTTCAACTGAGGATCGTTATGGAAAATGTCCTTCGCTTCCATTTCTGCGAATGCATCGTCGAGTAACGACCGCGCGGATGCCGGCAAACTGCCCTTTTCAATCTGGCTGAGGTCGATGCCGTCGATCCTGCCCATCTTTATGTACTTACGCCCCTCATCGATCATCACCACGGCAAAGCCTTCGCCGTAGTATTTGTTCAGGTTGACCACCTCCATATCGGTGTGGCCCTCGGCAGTGGTCAGTCGCGTCGGTCCCAGGTCTTTGTAAACACTCTTGCCATCCAGGCTCGCGTAGATAATGCCCTCTCCACCCCGCCCAATCTCCGGCCCAAGGTCCGACTTGACCGACGGCAGGCCACCGCCCTGAGCGCCGAGACGTTGCCACTGGTCACCCTGGACATGCTCGACCAGCAGAGGGGTTTGCCGGTTGTTGTGATAGATCCGCGCTTGCACGGCCCCGTCTGCCGTACGGGTCACCTGGCGGACTTCGTACACGGCGCTCAGGCCGGTGCTGTCGGTATGCCGGATATGCGACAGGTGCCCATCAGCAGCGACGTACACGCCCCGGCTGTCAGGTGTAAGCCCGGTAATGCTCGATGCCGGCACCTTGTAGTTGCCAAATTGGGTATTGCTCAATGCTCGGGAGGGCTCGATTTTCGCGGGGCTGATCGCACCGTCCACAGCCCGGGTTCTTGGCGTGAACCCATCAAGGGGTGGGCCGTAGGGGCGCATCTTGTCAGGGTCAAAACCGTACCATTTGCCCTTGAGGAGCACTGCACCGTTTTCAGTGCTTTGGCCCGCTATTTTGAGGCTGCCGGTCGCTGCTTCACCGTAGTGTTTGCTGGCGGCCTTGAGCAGGTCATAACTGCCACTGGCCCCCTTGAGCTTGTTGACGGTTTCCACGCCTTTCTGCGCACCTTTGGCAAGCAAACGGGCGCCTCCCTTGGCCAAATCCCCCAAACCACTGAAGGGGTTGAACGCCTCGACAGCGGTAGCCCCCAGCAAGCGCGCGGCTTTGGTCACCGCACCTAGACTGGAAATACCTTTGGCCAGCAATCTGCTCGCCTGTGCAGCCTTCCCGGCCCCCAGCGTCACGAGGCCTATGACATCCAGCCCGAGGTCAAACAGGCCTGCCGCGTAGTTGCCGTTACTGAAATTGACGATGGCCGATCGCAAGGGAATGAGGTTGAGAAAGAACTCACCTATCGCATCATTCCGGGCACGCCCCTGGTCGTAGGACGTGAAGCCCCTGGCGTGGTTGAGCAGGTCTTCATTGTGCAAGTCGAGAGACTTGGCGAAAACCTTCGCAATGTATTTACTGCGTTCGGACCCCAAGCTGTCAGGCACGGTTGCCGGCGCGTTTTTTTCGCGGGCCTGGGCCGCCTCCTCCTTGAAGGGATCAAACAGCACTGTCTTACTAACGGTATTTGCCGTGCGATCTTCCAGCTTCCCGGTTGTATAGGGCGGTGTGTAGCGTGACCTTAAGTAGTCGCGGTTTTTTATGCTGAACGTGCGGGTGTCGATCTCATAAATATGCGTCTCGCCGCCCCGGGTTACCTTGACATCGAGGGTATGCCCCCGGGTTTTCAAAGCCAGGGGGGTGGTGAGGTCCATGGCCATGGTGTAGTCATTCGTGTGAAAAAACTCCAGCCGGCCATATTCGAAGTTCATTCTATCTTCAGGCGCCAGCGTGGAAATCAGGTAGCGAACCAAACCCTCATGCCCGTTTTCAAGGGCTTTGAGGCTTTGCTCATAGGCGCTGGCGAATGCACCCGATACATCCAGCTTGCCGCTTTCGGACAATGCACAGAACCGCTGGATGGGGATGCGTTTATCCTGGGAAATCCAATGTTCCTTATCACCCAGCGTGTCCCCCTCCATGACGATATCCATCATCGAACGCATGCCAGGAAACACACCGGGCCGCCCTGGATTGAGCCAGGCTTTCTGCAAGGTCTTTGCTTCAAAGACGTGGGTTTCCACCTCAGGAAAGGCTGCTTTGAGCTGGGCAAGCGCCAACGCCTTGCGGTCGGGTATTTCAGTCTGCAGCAAGGTCGCTGCAGACGTCAGGACACTTAACTGGTTGTTGTATGCGAGCCGGATGCGTTCCATTTCACTTGCGACAGATGAAGTGTCGCGCCCATCAACAACACCGTTGGCCGCTGCCCATAGGGTCAGGGCGTTGCGCTGGGCCACTTGAACGCCCGGTAGGCCGGGGCCGATCTCTTCGGCTGCGACCAGGACTTCGCTGTAGGTCATGTTCAGGACACGGCCGGGTGAGTCCGCCTCAAGCTTGGCCGTGGCTATCGCAAATTGGGTCCAGAGCAGGCTGCCATATGTCACGCTGGAAGGAACGCCCTTGACCAGCAACTCAGGGGCCTGGCGAGCCAGCAGCAGGCGTGCGGCCAGATCTGCCGTCTGCCGGGAGGCTCTGCCCTTTACCATCAAGTGCTCGGCCAAAGCCTGGATCACTACCGACGCGGGTTTGCCCCAGTGTGAACGCTGCGCCAGGTCAAACCCGGCAACACTGTTGGGGGCAGGACGCCCACGTGACTCAGGATCAAGCCCGACATGAATAGCTGCCAAAAGGTAGTCATTGATGCTGGTGTCCGTGGCAATACCACCCAATTTGTCCTGCAGGGCTTTCCCCAGCGCCTGGGCCTTGGGTGAGCCGAGCAGTTTCTCAATCGCCAGGCTCGGCCTCTTCAAGTCAGACTCGGACACAGCACTGCCACTGAGCAAGTGCCCCAGCACCCCCTTGGCACCCTCGGCCAATGGCACCCCCGGCAGGCCGGACGAATCACTTTGCAGCCAGGCAGCCAACGAATCCTGGTCCTGATTCGACAACGGTACAGGCCAGGCGAGTGCGCCACTGAAATTGCCCAGGGGATGTACCTGAGCGTTCTTGGCAACCACGTTATTGAGTTCGATCAGCGCGCCAATGGATTTCGGTACGCTCAGGCCACTGGCCGCCAGAAAGGCGTCCAGACTGGAAGACGTCAGCGGATGCTGCTGAAAATAGGTGGAGTCCTCACACACATGGATCGTGGTGTTTTTCAAGCGTGCTGCCAAGTCCGCCTGAAAACCGCTGCCCTGCTGATGCGGCGCTGCCAGCGCTTGATCAGGATAAGCCTCGCTCAAGGCTTGTGTGACATCCTTGAGTTTTTTTGCCAGGGCTAGCCAGTTGCAACTGTCGCCGAAAGCCCTTTTCAACGCCGCCGGGTTGTCGAGCGTCGGGGCCTGCACCTGACGGTTTGGCGACTGTAGCGGGAGGTTCGTCGAGGGTGGCGGTGTTTGATCACCTGCGCTTGTTACGGAATATGATGGAGTACGTAGGGCATTGATGGCGTGCATAGTAGTGACCTGTCCATAGCGGGAATACTTCCTGCCACCCACGCCTTTCGGCCTGGTTGGCGTTCACTGGGTGTTAATCCCCAGGGAAGCAGTTCCCGCTTGACTGTCAGTGCTTATGTCAATGCCACTGTCTTCGGATCAGTAACCCCGTGCGAAATCCACAGTCCCACGCAGTGCTTTTTTGGCTTGATACGCCCGCAGGTTTTGCACAAACAACTCCACCATCAACTCCGGCGACGTTGGCGCCGAGCTGTGCCCCGTCAGCAACAGCCCCCAGGCGGTCCAGAACGGATGCCGTTGTGGCAGCGGTTCCTGGCGGCACACATCGATCACCGCGCCGGCCAGGTGCCCTTCCTTCAAGGCCTCGACCAGGTCGGCATCCACCACCGACACACCGCGCCCGACGTTGATAAACAACCCGGTCGGCTTGAATTGCTTGAACAACGCCGCGTCGTACAGGTCGTGGGTGTTAGGGGTGTTGGGCAGCAGGTTGATCACGTAATCCACCTCGCCCACCAGGCGGCCCAACTGGTCCAGCCCGGCCACTTCGATGAACGGCGCCTGCTCCCGGGCGGCACTGGCAATGCCGTACAGCTTCACGCCGAACGGCACCAGGAACTCGGCAACACCCTGGCCGATATCGCCGGTGCCCACGATCAACGCCTTGCGCCCCGCCAGGCTCTGGCCCATGCGATTGTCCCACTTGCGCTCGACCTGGCTGACCAGCCGCGCCAGCACTTCACGCTCGTGGCCGAGCATATAGGTGAGCACGAATTCAGCCATGACCTGGCCGTAGATGCCCACCGCACGGGTGAGGCGATAGTCGCGGGGCAAGCCATCGGCCAACAGCGGCGTGATACCGGCCCAGGTCGATTGCAGCCATTGCGGGTGATGACCTTGGCGCAACAGCGTCGCCAGCAGGTCTGGCTGGCCCAGCCATACCGGGCAATCGGCAGCCAGGCGCGACAGCTCGGCCGAGTCGCCGCTGGTGAGCACCTCAAGGTCCGGAGCCGCTGCGCTCAGCAACTGGGCGTAGAGCGGGTGATCCTGTTCAGCAATCAGAACACGCATGGTTAAAACCTTTCAAAAACAATGCAGGCGACCGCCGAGGCCGTTCGCTGCCTCCCTGCGGCCAGCGCCTGATAATACGAGTCCATGGATGAATGTGCCCTGAACAGGGCACCGACCGATCACATCGGGTCGTTGCGGCGCAGCAGCTCTTCGGGCAAGTGTTCGATGTACTCGTCCTCGGCCGGTGGCATTTGCAGGTGGTAACCCTGCTTGTCGAGGTTTTCCAGGACTTGCACGATGTCTTCCTGTTGCAGCTTGCGCTCAGGTGTCAGCACCAGGTCGAAGTCGTGCGCCGGCTTGCCGAAAATCGTCAGCAGGCCTTCGGGTACCCGTTCAAGGGCATCGCTCTTGAGCACATACAGGTACATGCCGGTGCGTTTGGAGCTGCGGTAGATGGAGCAAATACGTTTCAAGGCTGTTCTCCGGCAGTGGCCAGGCTGTCGAGCAGCGCCTGGCCCATCAACTCGCGGCGCCAGCCACGCAGCGAGTCTGGCAATTGGTAAGGCCCATCGGGATAGCCACTTTTGACCAGGGCTTCGAGGGTTTTCTTGCGCAGCATCAGTTCCGGCGCCATGTCCAGGCGCTCAGCTTCGGCCTGGCCCAGGGCACGCAGTTGCTTGATCAGCGCCGCGGCATCCACCGGGAGCGGTTCGGCAACGGCGGGCGGCCACTGGTCCATCGGCACGCTGCCGGCACGCTTGATCAGATCCAGCAGGAACTTGCCGTCCTGACGCACGGTGCGCGGGTGCATGTCTTCGATCTTGCCCAGCGCGGCGAGGTTATCCGGCTGGGATTTGGCCAGGGGCCATAGCGAGTGTTCGCGAATGATGCGGTTGCGCGGCAAGTCACGCGCGCGGGCCTGCTGTTCACGCCAGGCGCACAGCTCGCGCAATACGGCGAGTTGCGCGCGGGACAGTTTCCACGCCAGCTTGGCGTCGCGGTACACCTCGTAAGGGTCCACTTCGCGGCGTAGGTTGGCCACCAGTTCGGCGCCGTCTTCCAGGACCCACGTGTACTTATCGTCCGACAGTTGCGGGCGCAAGCGGGTGTAGACCTCCGCCAGGTGCACCGCATCTTCGGCGGCATAGCTCACCTGGGTCTCGGACAGTGGCCGCTGCAGCCAGTCCGAACGGGTCTCGCCCTTGGGCAATTCGATATCGAGCACGGCTTGCACCAGGCGCGAATAGCCCATGGAGAAACCGAGGTTCAGATAAGCCGCCGCCAGTTGGGTATCGAACAACGGCACCGGCAGGCTGCCGGTCAGGCGCAGCAATACTTCCAGGTCTTCGCTGCAGGCATGTACCACCTTGATCACCGCCGGGTTCTCCAGCAAGGCGGCCAAGGGTTGCCAGTTGTCGATGGTCAGGGGATCGATCAGGTAAGCGCGTGCGCCATCACCGATCTGGATCAGCCCGGCAATAGGATA
>Ga0157375_10003386_pt1 | contig 13828 bp, 13 predicted proteins | sample M35metaG_FD_115311 | JGI IMG/M metagenome (GOLD analysis project Ga0157375, IMG submission 115311) | Miscanthus rhizosphere microbial communities from Kellogg Biological Station, Michigan, USA - M3-5 metaG | ecosystem: Host-associated > Plants > Roots > Rhizosphere > Soil | place: USA: Michigan...
CCTTGGGCCCGGACACCAGTCCGATGCTGGTGTGCCCGTACTCGTGCAGGTGACCCACCGCAACTGAGCTGGCGGCGGCCATGTCCATGTCCACGTTGCGACAGGAGCCGGGCATCACCCGGTTTACGAAGACGTGGGGCACCTTGGCGAGGCGCGGAGAGCAAAGGAGTGTGTGGTCGGGTCGCGCCGAGGCGATGAGTAGCCCATCGACCCGGCCGGTCTCGACCAGCTGGGCGAAGGACTCGTCCGCAGCATCCTGGACGGTGTCCTCCGCCAGCAACACCAGGTACCCGCGTTCGCGGGCGCGGCGGTAGGAGCCACGGATGATGCGCGAATACACAGGGTTGCTCAGGTCCGGGATCAGCAGCGCGAGGGCGCGCGTTTCGGCGCCAGCCAGCGCCCGCGCGCCGGCGTGCGGCCGATAGCCCAGTTGCGTTGCGGCGTCCATCACCCGCTGACGTGTCTCGGGTCGCACATTCAGAGTGGGATCCTGGTTCAGCACTCTGGAGGCAACTGATTTGGTGACTCCTGCCACGCCTGAGACGTCGACCAGGCGCACACGGTGACCCTCTGGCACCTGCGCCGCTGTGAGCTTTGCCACGCGACCACCACTCCCCTCGTCGAGCTTCCGGATCAGGATACACGCTGGAAAACCGGTTTTCATAAGAAGTTTCAGTCAAAAGGCCTTGACCGGAGGACACAACGAGCGTAACAATGCGGCATCAAGAAAACCGGTTTTCTACTTGACCCAACAAGATGGAGGACGTCGCATGCGACGCAGATCGATCGCCGTGATAACTGGGCTGCTGGGCGTCAGCCTGTTCGCCTCTGGATGCTCAAACGACGCCTCGCCCGGAGCCTCGGCTGCTGGCGGGACGGCCGTCAAGGTGGCTGCGGACTGCCCGCTGGCCGCCGCACCAGATCCGGGCAACTCTAAACCAGCTACGGACGTGGCCGCCGCCACGGACGCACCGAAGGTGACCAAGAAGGCGAAGTACTCGGTCGCGTTCAGCCAGAACGCCAGCAACAACCCGTGGCGCCTGGCCGAGACCGCGAGCATGAAGGCGGAGGCGAAGAAGCTGGGGTTCCAGCTGACAGTTACAGATGCCAACAATGAGCAGGCCAAGCAGATCCAGGACATCAAGGGCCTGATCGCGCAGAAGCCGGACGCCATCTTTGTCGCCCCTATCACCGAACAGCTCGGCAACGTCGTGAGCGAGGCCGCCGCGGCCGGCATTCCCGTCTTCCTGCTGGATCGGACCGTGGACAGCAACGTCGCCAAGCCCGGCAAAAGCTTCGTCACGGTCCTGGTCTCCGACTTTGTGCAGCAAGGCCAGCGCGCCGCATGGTCCATGGCGCAGGCCACCGGAGGCAGCGCCAAGATCATCGAGCTCGAGGGAACCACCGGCTCCTCGCCGGCGATTGACCGCAAGAAGGGTTTTCACGAGGGCATCAAGGCCTGTCCCGGCATGCAGGTGGTTGTCTCTCAGACAGCCGACTTCACCCGTTCCACCGGGCAGACCGTCACCGAGACACTTCTCCAGTCCCATCCGGACACGACCGCGATCTACGCCCACAACGACGAGATGGCCCTGGGTGCCATAGCCGCGGTGCGTGCGGCCGGCAAGGTTCCCGGCAAGGACATCAAGATTGTCTCCATTGATGGTGAGAAGGACGGGCTGAAGGCGGTTGCTGCCGGTGACTTGTTCGCCACGGTGGAGTCCAACCCGCGCTTCGGGCCCAAGGCGTTCCAGACGCTGCAGGAGTACGCCGAGAAGGGACAGGTCCCCGTCGAGCTGATCCTGGAAGACCAGCTGTTCAACAAGGCGAATGCTGAGAGCAATATCGCCGCAGCGTTCTAGAGGGACCTGCCTTCGTCCCGTGGGCGTGCCGCCGCTCCCACGGGACACACCCCCTGCTACCCAACCCGACTGGAGCGACCATGGTGGAAGCACCCCTGCTGGAAATGCGCGCCATCCACAAGTCTTTTGCGGGTGTTCCGGCGCTGGCCGGGGTCGACTTCCACGTAGCCCCAGGGGAGATCCGGGCCCTGGTCGGGCAGAACGGGGCCGGCAAGTCCACCCTCATCAAGGTCCTGACCGGCGTGCACCGCCGCGACGCAGGCACGGTCCTGTTCGAAGGCCACGAAGTGGACTTCACCTCGACGCAGGCGGCCCAGGACGCCGGGGTCGCCACCATCTACCAGGAGGTCAACCTCGTCCCCTACCGCTCGGTCGCCGAAAACGTGTGTATCGGGCGAGCTCCACGCCGCTTCGGGCTGTTGGACTGGAAGACCATCAACGCCGATGCGCAAAACCGGCTGGCAGAGCTTGGCGTGAAGGTCGATGTCACCCGGCCTCTGATGGAGTACCCCATCGCTACCCAGCAGATGACCGCCATCGCTCGAGCACTGTCCTTCGACGCCCGCCTGGTCATCATGGACGAACCCACTTCTTCCCTGGCCGAGGCGGAGGTGACTGTCCTGCTGGACGCGATCCGCCGCCTGCGCGACTCGGGTGTGGCCGTGGTCTTTGTGTCCCATCGCCTTGACGAGCTCTACGCCGTCTGCGACAGCATCACCGTATTGCGCGACGGCTCGACGGTTGCGGACGCCTCCATCGCCGAGCTGTCCAAGTACGAGCTGGTTTCCACGATGCTCGGTCGCTCCTTGACCGAGTCCGAACGCACCGGGCGTCACGCGGGGGGCATCAGGGCGACCGACGCCCCCACCGTCCTGCAGGCAACCAACCTGCGCCGGGCACCAGTCCTCAACGGCTCCACACTAGACATCAAGAAGGGCGAGATCGTGGGCCTTGCGGGACTGCTCGGCTCGGGTCGCTCCGAAACCGCACGTGTTCTGTTCGGAGCCGACAAGATCACCGACGGAGAGATCCGCATGTCGGGCACTGCCGTCAACTTTGCCTCCCCGCGGGACGCGATCCGCGCCCGGATCGGCTACTGCTCAGAGGACCGTAAGGCTGACGGGCTCATCCCCGATCTTTCCGTGCGGGAGAACCTCACCTTGGCCCTGCTTCCGAAGCTGACCAGACGCGGCATCGTCAACCGCAAGCGGCAAACCCAGATCGTCGACGAGTTCATTGGCCGGCTCGGCATCAAGCTGGCCAGCCCCGACCAGAAGATCCGCGAGCTCTCCGGCGGAAACCAGCAGAAGGTGCTTCTCGCCCGCTGGCTTTGCACCAAGCCAGACCTGCTCATCCTGGATGAACCCACCCGCGGGATCGACGTCGGTGCTAAGCAGGAGATTCAGTCCCTCGTCAGCGATCTGGCCGACGATGGGCTCTCGGTCCTGTTCATCTCCTCCGAACTGGAGGAGATCATCACCAGCTGTGACCGGGTCATGGTCCTGCGCGACGGCCAAACTGTGCACGAGCTGGATGGTTCCGCGATCACCGAAGAGGCGATGCTGCACGCCATGGCCGAGGGCACTTCCACGATCGAGCCCATTGATGGAGGCCAGCTTCATGCCTGAGACCACCACCGCCCCCAGCCTTGCCCCACCCTCGACACCCACACGTCGCCGTACTACCTCGAACGGGGCAGCACTGGCGCAGAAGTACGGCGCCGGGGCCCTACTGGTGGGCCTTTGCGTTTACAACGCAGTCTTCACCCCGAACTTCTTGACTGCGCAGACCCTTCTGGACGTCCAGCTGCGCCAGGCCGCCCCGGTGGCCATCGTCGCCCTGGGCATGGCATTGGTTATTGCCGTCGCCGGGATCGACCTGTCGGTCGGGTCCGTCATGGCGATCGCCGGCCAGGTCGGAGCCCTCACCCTGTTGTCCGGAGCCGGTCCGGTGGCTGCTATTTTCGCCGCACTCCTGGCCGCTGCCGTCTGTGGAGCGTTCAACGGCGCCCTCATCGTGCGGTACTCGGTCCAGCCGATCATTGCCACCCTTATCCTGTTCGTCGCCGGCAGGGGCATTGCCCAAATGCTCACCGGCGGGCAGCTGCAGGGATTCAGCGACCCAACCTTCCAGTTCATCGGACTTGGCCGGTTCCTCGGGATCCCGTTTCCTGTAGTGCTCATGGTCGTGATCGGTGCAGTGCTCTGGTTCGTCGTGAGGTACACCGGGTACGGCCGCACCTTGCTGGCCACCGGAGGCAACGAGTCCGCAGCGCGGCTGTCGGGGATCCGGGTCGGTCGCGTCAAACTGGTGGCCTATGTCACCTGTAGCACCCTGGCTGGCCTGGTCAGTCTGGCTGTCATCAGCATCACCAGTGCCTCCGACGCGAACAACGTCGGTCTCGGCATCGAACTCGACGCGATCGCCGCTGTCGCGGTCTCGGGGACCCCGTTGTCCGGGGGCAGGATCTCAGTGATCGGCACCGTGGTCGGGGCCGTAATGCTGCGACTACTGCAGAACACCCTGATCGCCCGTGGCGTATCCCGCGAGGTCGCCCAGATGGTCACCGGCGCGGTCATCGTCCTAGCCCTGTTCCTGCAGCGCCGAACCCACTGACGGCAAAGGAGACTCCCATGATCAACACCTTCGCCGAGCGCACGGCCCACTGGCGCCTGGGCCAAGTCCTGCAACGCCAAGGCGCGCTGCTCGCTCTGATCGCTCTCATCGTGCTGGGCACTATGCGCTACGGCGAGAGGTTCGCCACCGGCTACAACCTGTCCTCGGTGGCCGGTGATGACGCGAAGTACATTTTTGTCGCCCTGGGTATGTGCTTCGTGATCATGACCGGTGGAATCGACTTGTCGGTCGGGTCTGTGGCCGCCCTCGGCGGCGTGGTCGCCATCAAGTTCAGCGACGCCGGCCTGGTGCCCGCGTTCGCGGCCGCTCTGGCCGCTGGCGCCGCTGTGGGGCTGCTCAACGGCATCCTGGTCGCCCGGTACAAGCTCGCCCCGTTCCTGGTGACCCTGGCCACGCTGCTCATGGCACGCGGAGCGGCGCTGCAGCTTGCTGGAGCCAAGAGCGCGGTGGCCTCGGCCACCAGTAGCTTCCAGGGCTTCGCAAACGCCGACCTGTTCGGGCTGCCGGTGGCTTTCTGGCTGGCACTGCTGCTCGTTGTGGCCGGGGCGATTGTCTTGCATTACACCAGCTTCGGGCGCACCGTCCTCGCCTGCGGCGGGAATGAGGACGCCGCTGCCCTGATGGGTCTGCCCGTCGCCCGCACCAAACTGGCTGTCTATCTGCTCTCGGGGAGTCTGGCGGGTCTGGCCGGTGCGCTGTTGGGTTCACAAACCGGGTCCATCGACGCCGCAGCCGGCAAAGGCTGGGAGCTGACCGCGATTGCAGCGGTAGTCGTGGGAGGCACCCTGCTGACCGGCGGGATCGGCTCGGTACTGGGGTCCCTGGTCGGAGTGCTCCTACTGCAACTCCTCTTCAACCTCATCGTCTTTGAGAACAGCCGCGGCGGAATTCAGATCAGCTCCTACTGGGAGTCCGTCGTCCGTGGTGCCTTCCTCCTGGCCGTCGTCCTGCTCCAAGTCCGCCTCACCCGAGGCGATAAGGCCCAATCCTCCGCCTAGCTGCTAGATAAGCGCTCCACACCCTTCTTCTCCTCATCCCTACCTGGGAGTCTTCATGGCCACCATTGCCAGCATCCGCACCGACTTCTACCAAGTGCCCCTACCGGTGGTGCTGACCGACTCCACCCACGGGGTCATCCCGCACTTCGAGCTGGTAACCGTCCGCATCCAGGATTCCGACGGGGCCTCAGGGATGGGTTACACCTTTGCGGTCAACTCCGGCGCCGAAGCGTTCGCCGTGCTCATCGACCGATACCTGGCGCCCGTTGTCATCGGCGTTGACGGTGACCGCACCGAGCACATCTGGGAACAGATGTGGTGGGCCCTGCACTACGCCGGACGCGGCGGTCACGCCACCTCGGCGATATCCGCCGTCGACATCGCCTTGTGGGATCTGCGCGCTCGCCGCGTCGAACAGCCGCTGTGGCGCTACTTCGGGGGGTACGACCCGAAGGTCCCGGTGTACGCCGGCGGTATCGACCTGGAATTTCCCCTGGTGCAGCTTCTCGACCAAGCCGACCGATTCAAGAAGGAAGGCTTCCACGCGATCAAAATGAAGGTCGGACGGGCGGACTGGCGCGAGGACGTACGCCGGGTGGCCGGCATGCGCGACCACCTCGGCGACGACTTCCCCTTGATGGTCGATGCGAACATGAAATGGTCCGCAGACCAGGCCATCCGCACCGCCAAGGCCCTGGCCGAGTACGACCTGGTCTGGTTGGAGGAACCCACCATTCCCGACGACGTAGCCGGGCACGCCCGGATCCTTCGAGACGGTGGCCTGCCCGTGGCTGCCGGGGAAAACCTGCACACGTTGTATGAGTTCCAGACGATGATCGGCGCCGGAGCAGTGACCTTCCCCGAACCCGACGTGTGCAACGTCGGCGGGATGACCACCTTCCGCAAGGTTGCCGCACTGGCCGAGGCCCACAACCTGCCTGTCACCTCCCATGGCGCCCACGATCTCACCGTGCACCTGATGGCCTCGGCCCCAAACCGCACCTACATGGAGGCCCACGGGTTTGGACTCGAGGCGTACCTGCAGGAGCCGTTGGAGATCGTCGATGGTTTTGCCATTGCCCCCGACCGTCCCGGGCACGGGCTGACCTTCGACTTCGAGGCGTTGGAACCGCATCGGGTCAATGGAAGTCGCGCATGACCCCAACCAACTTGGCCCGGAGTCACTCCCTGCAAGAGCTGCTGGTGGCAATGCCCACTTTATCCGCGCGGGTGGTCCGCGCATCAACCAACAAGGAGACACAACCATGGGAAGTCTAGACAACAAGATCGCGCTCATCACTGGAGCGGCATCCGGCATGGGAAAGGCGATGGCTCTCGGCTATGCCCGCGAGGGTGCGCACGTCGTCATCGCAGATCTCAACCTTGAGGGCGGCAACGACGTCGCCGACGAGATCAAGCTGGCAGGCGGATCCGCATCGGCGGTTTCGCTCAACGTTGCCAACCCGGAGGAGTCGAAGGAGCTCGTCGAGAGCATCGTCGCTGAGCATGGCAGGCTTGACATCCTGGTCAACAACGCCGGCATCGGACTCATCAGGTCCCTGTGGGATACGACCCCCGAGGAATGGGACCGCATCTTCAACGTCAACGTCAAAGGTCTCTTCTTTCTGACCCAGGCGGCCTGCGTCCCCATGCGTGATCAGCGCAGTGGCAGGATCATCAACCTGGCGTCGATCGCCGGCCGTCAAGGCGAAGCCCTTGTCAGCGCGTACTGCGCGTCCAAGGCCACGGTCATCTCGATCACCCAGTCCGTCGCGATGGCGATGGCCCCATACGGTGTCACCGTCAATGGCATGGCCCCCGGAATCGTCGACACCCCCTACTGGAAAGAGGTCGACAAGCAGTTCGGAGAGATCACGGGCAAGGCGGAGGGTGAGACTTTCCGTGACGCAGCGGCAAATATTCCCCTTGGTCGCACCTCAACGCCCGAAGACGTTGTTCCGCTGGCGCTCTTCTTGGCTGGACCAGGATCCGACTACATCACCGGACAGACCTATAACGTCGAGGGCGGCATGATCATGAGTTAAGTATGGCTCGCCCACCCCAACAAAAACTTGAAAGGACTAAAATGTCATTGTCGTTGTTTGGCGAGAATACACTTCTGGGGTCGAAGCCTGCCTTGTTCATTGGTGGCGAGCGGGTCATGACGGAAGCCACCAGCCCGGTGGAGAACCCCGCAACCGGTGAGGCTTTCACGGAGGTCCCTGACGCAGGAAAAGAGCACGTCGAGCTTGCCTTGCAGCGAGCCCAGGCGGCACAGCGTGTGTGGGCTCTCATCCCCTTGCCGGAGCGGGCGCGCGTGCTCGAGAAGATTGTCACCCACGTAGAAGCGAACTCTGAGGAGCTCGCACAGATCGTCGTGGCCGAACAGGGCAAGACGATCACGGAGGCCCGAGGAGAGATAGGGGGGGTCAAGGCATTCTTCGACTACGCCATCAGCCAGAAATACCGGTCAACGGGGGATGTGATGGCGCCGTCGGCCCCGGGCCAGCAGCTGGTAGTCCGCGAGGAGCCCGTGGGTGTGGTTGTAGCCATCATTCCCTGGAACTTCCCCGCTGCGATCTTCGCCCGCAAGGTAGCACCGGCATTAATGGCCGGCAACGCCATCATCGTCAAGCCCAGTGGAATTACCCCTCTCTCGTCGCTTGCCCTTGCGCGTCTCTGTCAAATGGCCGGGTTGCCTGACGGTCTCGTCAGCGTCCTCACCGGACCGGGGCGCGTCACCGGCAAACTGCTCGTGGAGCATCCCCTCACCAGCATGGTCACCGTGACAGGGTCGACGAGGGCCGGGCGCGAGATTCTCGCCCAGGCGGCCGAGAAAATCATCCCCGTTTCGCTTGAGCTGGGCGGCAAGGCCCCGGTCATCGTCTTCGACGATGCGGATCTCGATCTGGCCGTTCAACATGCTTTCGAGGCTCGCTTCTGGAACTGCGGGCAGGTGTGCACCTGCAACGAACGCACCTACGTTCAGCGGGGTGTCTACGACGAGTTCGTGAAACGCTTCGTCGCCAAGGTGGCCGACCTCCGGGTGGGCGATCCCACTGACGAGTCCTCCCAGATGGGCCCGAAGGTCTCCAAGGCCGAATGGACCAAGGTCAAGGAGTTCGTCGACAACGCAGTATCTGACGGAGCAACCATTGAGATCGGCGGTGGGGCTCCCCAGGGTATGGAAGATGCCCCGGGATACTGGTTCGCTCCCACCGTACTGACCAACGTCAAGAACGATATGGATATCGTCCAGAGCGAGGTCTTCGGGCCGGTGCTCCCCATACTTCCCTTTGACATGTATGAGGAAGTCGTCGAGTGGGCAAACTCCACGGTCTACGGGCTAACCGCCTATGTATACACGGGAGATATGCGGACGGCGATGAGCGCCACAGATGATCTGGACTTCGGCGAGGTCTACATCAACAGGGTCGGACCGGAGGAGGTCCAGGGATTCCACACCGGTTGGAAGCTCTCGGGTCTGGGAGGCGACGACGGCCAGCACGGCTTTGAGCGCTACACACGACGGAAGACGGTCTACCTGGACTACAACCGGCGCGTCTGAACACTGCTGTTCCGGCCATTCCGTACGTTCCGGCCTAGTACGACGCATCTGATAACCATGGTTGTGTCGCGCTGATCAACGTGGAGCAAAAGGGCACCCCGTCCTCATGACGCGGCGGGGTGCTCGGGAGTCGGTCCCGTCGGCTGACAATTCGCCGCGCAAGTTCACCTCCTGCGTTAGCCGCACGAGCACGACCATTAGGGAGCACTACACAACATGACGAACGCCACGGACCCGGACGCTTATGCGATGAGCCCTGACCTCCTACGCCGTAGCCACGAGGCGGCCGAAGTGAAGATCGTCATCACCGAGTGTGACCATGACTCGTTCGCGGCGGAGTACGAGATCACCGGCCGGACCGGCGTGGAGCTGCTGCTGACGCAGTCGCGCACGCCGGCGGAGCTCGTCGCCAACGCTGTGGGCGCGGACGCGATCCTGGTTCAGTACGCGCGGATCACCGCGGAGGTGATGGACGCCCTGCCGCTGCTGCGCGCCATCGGCCGTTATGGCGTGGGTGTGGACTCGGTCGACATCGACGCCGCTACTGCGCGTGGCATCGCGGTCTGTAACGTCCCGGACTACGGCACCGAGGCGGTCTCCGACCACGCGATCGGGATGGCGTTGGCGGCTGCGCGGGGTATCCCGCGCCTGGACCGGGGGCTGCGGGCTGGCTCGTTCGACCTTGCCGCGGTGCGACCGCTGTACCAGACCCGTGGCCGTGTCTTCGGGCTGATCGGTCTGGGACTGATCGGCACGGCTACCGCGCGTAAGGCGGCCGGACTGGGTTATGAGGTCATCGCCTACGACATCGCTGCCGAGGTGGGTAGCGCGACCTATCACGGGTTTGCCTTGGTGGGCTTGGACGAGCTGCTCCAGCGCTCCCAGGTCGTGTCCTTGCACACCCCGCTGACCGAGACCACCCGGGCCATGATCGGGGCCGACCAGCTCGCCCGGATGCGTAGCGACGCGATCCTGGTCAACACCAGCCGGGGCGGGGTCATTGACACCGATGCGCTCGTCGAAGCACTACGAACGGGGACCATCCTGGGGGCGGCGATCGACGTGCATGAGGCCGAGCCGCTTCCGGTTGGGCATCCGCTGACCACGTTCGACTCTGTGGTGCTCACCCCACACCTGGCCTGGTACACCGAGGAGTCTTACGACGAGCTTAAGCGCCGCACGGTGGCCAACGTCCTGGAGGTCTGCGCAGGCCGCGCGCCGCGCAACATCGTCAATCCAGAGGTCCTCGGGACACCCGGACGCAACAGCGGGTGCGCCGCCGCACCAGTCCCGACGGGAGAGCGACGATGAGCACCAGCATGATGGCGGCCGTATGGACGGCAACGGATGTGGTACAGGTCCTGGAGGTGCCGGTTCCCGAGGTGCCGCAGGGCTGGGCGCTGGTCAGGATCGCCTACAACGGAATCTGCGGAACCGACCTGGCAATCCTTCATGGCAAGCACCCGAGGGCCACCGCGCCGCTGGTCATGGGTCACGAGATGTCCGGCTGGGTCGAGCGGGCCGGCGTCAGTGGGCCCACTGCCGGGACCCTGGTGGTGGTCGAGCCCCTGATCAGCTGTGGTGAGTGCAGATCTTGCCAGAAGGGGCTCACACACGTATGCCGTCGCCTGGGCCTCTACGGCATCGACGCACCCGGCGGCCTGGCGCAGTTCGTGGCCCTGCCGCCCGACATGCTGCACGCAGTCCCCGACAGCGTCGACCCCCGCACCGCCACCCTCGCCGAGCCGCTCGCCGTCGCAGTGCACGCGGTAACGCTGTCCGGCATACAGGCCGGGGACACCGTCGCCGTCTATGGCGCCGGTCCGATCGGGGTCCTCACGGCACTGGTCGCCCGGCACGTGGGCGCCGGCGCCGTGGTCATCGCCGAGCCCAGCTCCTGGCGCCGCGGGGTCGCAGCCAGCCTTGGCTTCACCACGGTGGCCGACGGCTCCACCATGGCCGCCACGCTCGCGCGGCTCACCGACGGGGAGGGGGCCGACGTCACCTTTGACACTGCCGCACACCCTGGCGTCGCCGCCGAGCTCGCCGCGACCACCCGCGTGCGAGGTCGCATCGTCGTCGTCGGGGTGTACAAGCAGCCACCACCGCTTGACCTGCAGGCCATCTGTTTCAAGGAACAGAGCATCATCGGGGTGCGCGTGTACACCTCGGCGGACATCGCCCGTGCGATCGACCTGATCGCCACCGACGCCCTCGGCCTGGGCCGGTTCCCGACCACGGCCTTCGACCTCACCGACGTCGCTGCCGCTTTCGACGCCGCAGTCTCCGGCCAGGAGTGCCTCAAGGCTCTGGTCACCCCCCTGAAGGGAATGGCGGACGCATGAGCACGCATTTTGACCTGCACGGCAAGACCGCCGCCGTCACCGGCGGTGGCCGCGGCCTCGGGCTCGGCATCTCGAACGCGCTGCTGGAGGCGGGGGCGGACGTCATCGTCCTCGCCCGCAACCCGGTCCCCGCCGAGCTGACCGAGCATGCTGCGTCGCTGGGGCGCCAGGTGTACTTCGTGGCCCTCGACCTGGGCCACGCCGACGCGATCGCCGCGAAGGCCCGGCAGGTGATGACCGAGCACCGGGTGGACATCCTGGTGAACAACGCCGGCACGCAGGACCGCCACCCGGCCGTCGACTTCCCCCTCGAGGCGTGGGACCGCGTTGTGGACATCAACCTGCGCGCGGTGTTCCAGCTCTGCCAGCTGTTCGGGCGGCCGATGCTGGAACGCGGCGCGGGCAAGATCGTCAACCTCGCCTCCCTGCTCAGCTTCCAGGGCGGCTCGACTGTGCCCGCGTACGCCGCGAGCAAGGGCGCGGTCGCGCAGCTGACCAAGGCGCTGTGCAACGAGTGGTCGAGCCAGGGGGTCAACGTCAACGCGGTCGCCCCGGGGTACATGGCCACGGACATGAACGCCGCGCTGCTCGCCGACCCGGTGCGCCTCGAGCAGCTCTCGGCGCGCATCCCGGCCGGGCGCTGGGGCCAGCCGGAGGACGTCGGCAACGTCGTGGTCTTCCTTGCCTCGGCGGCCGCCGACTACGTGCACGGCCAGGTCCTCGCCGTCGACGGTGGCTGGCTGGCTCGATAACCACCGGGTCAGCACGGTCAGCACCGAGCAACGCCACCACCTGGCCACCTCACGAAACGGACTCCCCCATGGACCTCCTCGCAGCCCTCAGCGCCGCACGCCTCGTCCCCGTCGTCGTCCTGGACGACGCGGCCGACGCAGACGGTCTGGCCGGCGCCCTGGTCGCCGGTGGCCTCCCGTGGCGGAGGTGACCTTCCGGACGGCCGCCGCACAGGGCTCCATCCGCGCGATGGCCGCCCGCGGTGACATCCTCGTCGGGGCGGGAACCGTGCTCAACACTGCACAGGTCGACCAGGCTGTGGCTGCCCGCCAGGTTTGTGGTCTCGCCCGGTCTGCCCCGCGCTGTCGTCGAGCGCTGCCAGGAGCACGGCGTGCTCGCCCTGCCCGGCGCGGTCACCGCGACCGAGATCCAGGCCGCGCTCGAGCTCGGCCTGACGACGATCAAGTTCTTCCCGGCCGGGACCTCCGGCGGTGCTCCCGCGATCGCGGCGCTTGCAGCCCCCTTCGGCGGCGTCCGGTTCGTGCCCACCGGCGGCATCGGCCTCAAGAACCTGGCGGAGTACCTGACCAACCCTGCCGTCGCCGCTGTCGGCGGCTTGTGGATGGTGCCGCGCGACCGCGTGAAGGCCGGCGACTCCGCGGGGATCCAGCAGTTGACCGCCGACGCTGTCGCCCTTGCCAAGGGCTGAGAGTTGCCCCACGAGCGTCCGACCAGCACGGCATACGAAGGAGTTCGACGATGACTGACCTGAGCATTCGACCCGCATCCCAGTGCCGCTTCGATGCGGTGTCCCTGGGCGAGGTGATGCTGCGCCTGGACCCGGAGAGGGACGCATCCGCACCGCCCCTTCAGGGCCTCGGAGGGAGGCGGGGGGTACAACGTCGCCCGCGGCCTGCGCCGGGCCTTCGGGCTGCGCGCCGCGATCGTCACCGCGCTGGCGGACAACGAAATCGGGCGCCTGATTGAGGACCTCATCCTGACCGGTGGCCTGGAAACATCGTTCATCTCGTGGGCGCCGTAAGACGGCATCGGACGCTCGGTGCGCAATGGGCTGAACTTCACCGAGCGCGGCTTCAGCGCGCGCGGGGCGGTCGGGGTCTCCGACCGTGGCCATAGCCTCCTCACCCTCTCGTACGGCACTTGGACACTCCCAATGATCACGATGGGAGGTGCCGCTGGGAGCGTGAGGAGGCCCCGCTCCTTCATCGCATCGGAGGGCCGTCAGCGCCAATCGTGCGTTGACTCGTGCGACAACAAGCTTCAAGCACGCTTCGGCAGCTTGGCCGCGTTGCCGTCCAGGGCGAGGTTTGACAGCGCCATGGCAATCTCTAGGTCGCGCCCTTCAACCGCGTGCATGTAGCGCAGCGCAGCCGCTGAGGATGCATGCCCCAGTCGCTTCTTGAGGTCCACCAGCGTCGCTCCGGTCGAGGCGGCCATGCTCTGGCCGGTGTGTCTTAGGTCGTGAACGTGATCTCGACGCCAACGCGATCCCGGGCCCTGACGAACGCTTGGTAGATGGTGTTTCCTCGCATCCGCCTGCCGTCTCGGCCCACGCAGAAGAACTCCGGACCGGCGAAGTCAGCAGCGTGCTGGCGCAGTAGCGGCATGGCGTGCGGTGGCACATTGACGGTCCGTTTGCCTGCCTCGCTCTTGGGGTCCTTCTCG
>Ga0157375_10003387_pt1 | contig 13828 bp, 13 predicted proteins | sample M35metaG_FD_115311 | JGI IMG/M metagenome (GOLD analysis project Ga0157375, IMG submission 115311) | Miscanthus rhizosphere microbial communities from Kellogg Biological Station, Michigan, USA - M3-5 metaG | ecosystem: Host-associated > Plants > Roots > Rhizosphere > Soil | place: USA: Michigan...
CAGTGCCGTCCTCATCTGTCGCCCGCGCATTAAACCTCTCTCTGTCGAAGTACCCGAAGACGCTGCCGTGATACGTGTTAGTACCTGACTTCGTGATCGTATTGAACAGACCTGCTCCCCCCGAGCTGAATTCCGCATTAAAGTTATTTTGCAGGAAGGAGAATTCGCTTACCGTATCCGGGATGACTCCGCGAACGCTGCCGCTAACACCGACATCGTTATTATCAACCCCGTCGATAGAGAAACTATTGGATCGCTGGCGAAGTCCGCCGGTTATTGCACCTTCCCCAGAAACTCCGATCGGAGGGGAGGTTACATTCGGAGCGAGAAGGGCCAGGTTGTTCGGATTTTGATTGACAGGCAAATCCTGGAATTGCCGCTGCTGAAATGTCGTTGCAACTTGAGACGTGTCCGTCTGGACGATATTCTCGATCCCGGTAACGTTAACGACCGCAGTGCTCGCGGTGATCGTGAGCGCTACGTCGGCCGTCACTGTTTGGTTAAGCGAAACGAGGACTTGGCCAGTCGACTCGGCGAAACCAGTAGCCGTAACCGTCATCGAATACGTTCCGGTAGGTACGTTGGTAAATTGATAAGATCCCGCGCCCGTGGTTTGGGCGGTAAAGTCTAGTCCACGCGATTTGTCTTTAAGTGAAACGGTGGCACCGACTACAGCAGAGCCGTCGGGATCAAGGACGGTTCCTGTCACGGCTCCACCGGTTACCTGGGCCGCTATAGCACTCGCGAAAGCCACCAGCGCGGCCATTGCGATGAGCAGGGATTTAATTCTTAGTGAATTCATGTTTAAGTTCCTTTTGTATTGGGGACAGTTGACTGCAAGTGAAAAACGCGGCCTACCCACAAAAATCTACTTTTTGCATTAACAATCGCCGTATCAAAATGTGGGATTAAACCTGAAGACCTAACACGCGTGTTTTCAGTTGGTTACATACCGACTACTAAACGAAGAGGAAGATAATATCTGAATATTTGGGGATTTGTCCAGAAATTCGTAGCATTCTACCGCTCACCTCCGACACTCCGACAGGCTTTGCACGAAAAGTCTCTTATTGGACTTCTTCTCTGTGCAACCTCTGTGTTCTCTGTGCCTCTGTGGTTGTTTTGCTAAGCAATAGTGAACCACAGAGACACAGAGAACACAGAGGGGCACAGAGAAGAGGGATCTGCTGACTTTTCGTGCAAAGCCCCTCCGACAACTTAGCCGACCCTATCCAAGGTTGGTCCAATTTCTTGAACTGAACCCCTAGTGTCCCGGCTCTAAAGTGCGCTGATAAAAATCGGGTGACACTAGGCAGGATATCTATGGCCGAACATGGATCACGTGGAACTGATATTCGGGATAGATGCAGAACTCAAGGTGGTTTAACTGGTGAGGACCTCTCCAAAAAATTGTGGGCCAATTTGTGGACAGAATTTGCAGCACGTCGCCGTGACGCGCTGACAGTGAATGGGAGAGAACTGCAAAACCCTAGTAAACTCGTGGGGGCTGCAACTTTCGAAATGGCAAAAACTTAGCTTTTTGCCGAACCTGTGATTTGGGACCGAGAGGTCGCGTTTGTGCCCAACGAATCAATTCAAAGTTTGGACTTCGTATGCAGACTGGATGAGAACAAAACGACTGGGCCAAGTGGCAACTTGTGTGACCGAATGCTCTCAAGAAAGAATAACTAGGGAACGTGTCGTTGCCCGCGATTAAAATGCTGATCCGTAGTTTAGTTTGCTCGGTTATAGGAATCTTGGGCGGAGGCCTCGGCGGTGCACTCATATTGGGCTGGGACACCGCGCTCGATATGAGGCGCGGAGGCCTCCTTGGTCCACCAGGGGACTGGTGGCCGTTGGCAGCGTATTTTGGAGGATTGGGCGGAGCGGTCTGTGGTCTCTGTTTGGGACTCTATATAAGCCTCGCTCAAGCGGGGATTCGTTGGTCAGTGATCGCGGGCGTCGTCGTCGGCATTATTGGAGTAATGGTATTGCTGTCCCTTAGGTCACCTTTGGATACTGACTTTCGGTCCCTGCCGTCACAGGTGGCACCACTCATGCTATCGGTCATAGTTTGGGCACTAATAAGCTTTGTGCTTAGTCTGGTTTCGACTAAGTTAAGTAAAATCCACGCGGCCTAAGTACGAGCTTTCGCTCGATAAACTTTTTTGAAGAGCGATCTGGAATCTGTTCGCCGGGCGTGCACCAGCAAGGCGTTAGGGTGTCAGAACCGGCAGCGGTAGCTAACTTTTTCGTTATGTGAAGATCCTCGCTCTGTTTAATTTCAAAATCACAAGCCGGCTCTGCGTCGTGCTTCTCTTTATGTTTCTGATGATCGGCTGGAAAGCGAAAACCGCTCAGACCCAATCGACAGCCGACAAACCGGTCGAACAAGTCAGGAAGAACATTCAGGTCCTCAAGGGACTGCCTGATTCCCAGTTGTTCCTCCTGATGAACTTCGTTGGCGATTCACTCGGCGTTAATTGTGATCATTGCCACGTGAAAGGCGAGAAGAACCCGCAGACCGGAGAGGACACCTGGCTTTGGGAACGAGATGACAAAAAGGAAAAGGCAGTGGGGCGCGACATGATGCGAATGGTGCTCGAGTTGAATCGCACCAGGTTCAATCGGGACGCGGTCGTGACGTGTTACACCTGCCATCGGGGCAGCACGCATCCGGAACGCATGGCGCCACTCCCGCCGCATGATTATTTTGGCGAAGCGCTTAAACCTCAACCGAAGCGCGTGTTGCCGACCGCGCAGGAAGTTATCGCGAAGTATCTCTCGGTCGTCGGCGCAAACCGCCAGGACGTTTTGTCGCAGGCAATCGTGATGCGCGGGACAGTCGAAAGAGTTGAAAGGGCGCAGGCTTCTGGTCCAACCGAAATTATCTTCAAACAACCAAACAAGGCACGTATGACTGAAACGCTAACCTCCGGAGTCGTTACTCGAGGATGGAACGGCACGACGGCCTGGGCCCAGTCGAGCAGGAGCTTAAACCAACTGTCGGGTGAAAGTCTCAAAGCAATGAAGGCGACGCCCACCACGACCATCGCTTCGGATGGTTTTCTTAGCCCGATTAAGATTCCGGATTCTGCGAGTCGCGCTACACTGATTGGCGTCGCCAGAATCAACGATCGCGAATCCTACCAGGTCATAATTGAAGACAGTTCGACACAGTCGATTCAATTGTTCTTCGATGTAGAGAGCGGACTTCTCTTGCGGAGAGTTAACGTGACGAACACGATGCTGGGCCCGCTCAACGTGCAATGGGATTTCAGCGACTATCGCGACGTAAGCGGCCTCAAGCTACCTTTCATCATTCGTACAGCGGACGTCTCCTCTTACGACACAGTGGTCCGCAGGTTTACTGAGATCAAAATGGATTCGTCAGTTAATGAAAATGTATTTGAAATTCCTCGCGGGACTTCAGGGCCGTGAGATGTGGGCGTCGCGGGGACGGCGTTCGCATGAGAGGCGCGAATCTGTCAGCGTATTCACAACGCCCTTTTGCCAGTGCTGTTGGCTTGGCTGTTACCTCACGTTCGGTGCTGATTATGGCTTCCACTGCTCCATGATGTAGATCTTCTGCCGTGCCGGCTTATCACCTTTGGCGGGCCAGTCGAGAACGGCGCGCCACGTGTTGTTGGATTGCCGCTCGAACCGAAAGCTGTTCGACTTACCCGGAACCGCCGGGACAAACTGAATATAATCGGCCGTGATTTCGCTTGCGACCGAACGCTGGTCGTCCTCATCTTTCCCAAATTCACCGTCTTTAAGCTCGAATCGGTCCGGCGCGCCGGCAACCGAACCATCCGCCTTTAGCGACTCGACGACCATCGCCGTTTCCTCGATCTTGTAACGCTCGTAGAAAGGCTTGTCGCCATCCATCCCTCGCCAGGTGCCTTCGATCCACTTGAGCTTCGCGACGTCTGCAGGCGTGAATTTTCTCGACGGCGTCGTTGACTGCGCTACGGGCGCCGGGGTGTTAATGTTTGCCACTTGTGCATCCGAACAGCCCGGAACGATGAATGAAATGCCGATCACGGCAAGAAGGAACATATACTTTCGCATGGTAGACGTCAGTATCTTCGCAAACACTTATGCACGCAAGTAATAAAGAAAAAGCGAATCTCTCGATAACATGCGGCACAGTCTTTCCGGAAGCACTTCATCAATCAGTTTTAACGTGCGGGTGGAATCGTACTTATTGAGTCAGCCTTGTGATCGTGAATGTCAACCCAAGTGAATTCAGCTTGATCTCAAAACGCCAGGCCGGCAAGCTGCAGTCGGTCGAAGCTTCCACGACGAAATCCCGCAGCGCGGATCTGTGATGCAGATGAACCCTGATCGTCGACGCAGCGACCGCCGCGTCTCTGCGGTCATGCGCCGCAGAGACACGGAGCAGCGGAGAATGCTTAATCACTCCAAGTGGATGTGATCGATCCGCATTTCGCCGGCCTCAACACGATTTACTACTTGTTCGAGGTCTGGGTCTTTGATCTCCAATCCATAACGGATTAGTGAGCGTGTTCTTGGATCGACCCTGCTGTCGGTTGCGAGTTTTCGAGCGCGTCGTTTTAGATTGGCGTCGAGTGTGTGAGATTCTTGTTTGCGCGGTGATGCGCTACCATGCTTTGTCATGGTCCTTATCCTTTCGTTGGAAGGTTGAGGATCTAGGGTCGATTTGTGTCATCAGCACAAGTCGGCCCGCTTCTTTTTTCATTCGGTGGGTGAACAGCAACCTAGCGCAAAAGTTTTCGTTTGTCACCAATCTATTTGACTCACACGTGCGTCTTCTTTGCGATCACTGGATTTAAGATCTATATAATCAATAACAGATGACGCTGTTACTCGCATTTCTAATTGGACTCTTCGCCGGGTTGCGCTCGCTCACGCCTCCTGCGGCGGTCGCATGGTCCGTGAACCTGGGGTTGGCTCAAACTTACGCGGCCACTGTCTCTCATCGGCTCGCTTCCCGCAGTAATAATTCTGAACCTGTTGGCCCTCACGGAACTCATTGTTGATAAGCTGCCGAATACTCCGAACCACACTGCTCCTCTCGGACTTATCGCCCGCATCGTGACAGGTGGCTTCACGGGCGCATGCGTTTCTCTTGGCGGTGGACAGTCGGCTTTGTTGGTGCTGGACTGCGAGTGATTGGCGGAATCGCGGTTGTTTCGGCGGCTATCAGGCCCGCGCTCGGCTCGTGAAGTCCCTGCGCCAGCCGGATTTCAACGTTGCTTCGCGGAGCTTTAGGTTACATGAAGAGGTCAGTCGTCGCACGGCTGCGCACCCATCCGCTACCGCGGACGGTACTGACCTCTTCCAAGTGCGACATCCTGAGTTTTGAGGCAAAGCCTCCACAGATTCCACAGATTACACAGAAGAATTTAATCTCTGTAATCTGTGGATTAATACTTCGCGACGGGTGCGGCTGAGTCGCAGTTGCCGGCCGTCTTCCAGCACCACGATGTAGTCGCCGTTGAAGTGTGGATGCATTTCTTTGATGCGGTCGAGATTGACAATGATCGAGCGGTGGATACGTACAAACTTCGCCGGATCGAGTTGGCCTTCGAGGTCGTGCATCTTTTCGCGCAGCAAATGCGCCTTGCGACCAACATGCAGTTTCGCATAATTGCCCTCTGCCTCAATGAAATCGATCTCCTCGACTTTCAACAGCACCACACGCCCTGAGACTTTAACCATTAGTCTCGTTAGATAAGTCTTCTGATCTTTCGAGCCCTTGCGCTCGCTTTCACGTTGTTCGAGCAACGCAAGCAGCCTGTTACTCAACCTGTTGATCTCGCGCGCCTCAATCTGCGACTTTGCTCGTTTCAGTGCGTGGGCAAATCGCTCGTCGTCGAAGGGCTTCAACAAGTAGTCGAGTGCATGAACGTCGAAAGCCTTCAAAGCATACTGGTCGAATGCCGTAACAAAGATAATGGCTTGAATGTGCTCCGGCCCAGTGCGCGCCAATACATCGAAGCCATCCATCTCGGGCATCTGGATGTCGAGAAACAGCAGATCGGGCGACAGCGTGTTGATGGCTTTAACCGCCTCGCGGCCATTGCGACACTCATCGAGGATTTCAATTTGAGGATCTTTCTCGAGAAGCACACGGAGGTTGCGACGCGCCAGCGGTTCGTCGTCCACGATCAGTGTTCTGATCTTCGCAGACATTTTGGTTATTGCCGATTGGCGATTGCCGATTGCCGATTTTCGGAAGTTGGAAAACGCAAAACAAATCGGCAATTGGCAATCGGCAATTAATCCCCGGTCCTCAACGGCATCACGACAACAACCTCGACGCCTCCCCCGTTTCGATTGCGAATATCAAACTGGTGGTTGTCGCTATAGAGTTGCTGTAAACGCGCCGCGGTATTTGCCAGCCCGATGCCCGTGCTGCCTTTCATTTGCCAGTCGTCAGGCAAGCCGGCGCCGTCGTCGTACACAGTCAGACGTAAGTGACCATCTTCAGCAGCAGAGCTGATACCGACCAACCCTGAATCAGCGCTGCGACCGATGCCGTGCCGCAAGGCATTTTCGGTAAGCGGCTGAAGGATTAGGTTGGGCACCATTGCCTTCGTTGTCGCGGGATCGATGTCGAATTCGAGCTGGAGCCGATCGGAGAATCTCATCTCCTGAATACTCAAATAGAGCTTAATGAAAGTGAGTTCTTCTCTCAATTCAACTTCCTGGCGGGTCGAATGTTCGAGCGTATGACGCAGGAGATCGCTGAGCCCAACAAGCATGCTGACGGCAGCCTGGTTCTTGTTGTCACGAACGAGACCAACGATGCTGTTCAGCGTGTTGAAGAGAAAGTGTGGATGCAATTGCATTCTTAGGGAATCCAATTGCGATTGCGCGAGTTGCGCTTCCAGCCGCGTGGTCAGAAACTCGCGCTCGCGATACTTGCGATAGTAGTCGAGCGCATAACAAATTCCGATCACCGCGCCATAGACCAGCAGGTCAGAACCAAAGGAGCCTTTCATCCGCGAAAAGAAACGAGGCCAAAACGCTGCAATGGGACCCATGTTGTCGAAAGGCTTGATCGTTAGAGTGATTGCCGTGGCTGCGGCGCTGTGAAGCGCAGACACGAGCAAGAACGCAGGCAAGTGAACAAGTAGACTTGTCTTCCAGACGCCTCCGATAAGCGAGGACCTGCGCGCGAGCCAGATCATCAGGGGAGTCAGAGGCGCCCAGGCTAACCACGTCAGGATCCCCCACGAAAAGACGCGCCACGCCGCATGGTCCATCCCCTGAGAACGCATCTCAAGATAGATCGGGCCGGCGTAGATGACGCCGAGCATTGCCCATGCGGCTATGATGGCGAGCCATTTGGTTCGAGAGTTCATCCTGTAATTTTAGCCGCAGATAAACGCCGAAAGACGCAGATTAGATCTGCGGCATTTGCGTTCATCTGCGGCTAAAGATCATACCACCCAGCCTTTGCCCTGGTATTCCATGTAGGTCGCAGTCGCCTGGGCCACCTCTCGGCCAAAGTACCTGTCGACTACTCGCAACGCGAGATCGATACCGGAAGACAGACCGCCGGCAGTGGAGATCTTCTCCTCTTCGACAAAGCGCAGTCCTCGCTTGACTGCTACATCCGGAAACGCCTGCGCAAAGCGATCGATAAAATCGTGATGTGTGGTTGCCGACTTGCCCGCCAGCAGCCCCGCCTTGCCAAGTTGGAACGCGCCAGTGCAAACAGACATTATCAAGTCGGTTGACGCAGACATTTTGCGGAGCCAGGCATGCAGTGCCTGCGATCCTCTCTGCGCCGGCACTACGACGACCTTCGGCTGCGGCGCAGTATCGAACGTGTAGTCTGGTACGAGCTTGAGCCCGCCTGAGCCTTTGATAGCGTCGGTTTTTTCCGACACTGTAAACAACTCGAATGGCATCTGCTCATCCATATCTTTGCCGCGATCTTTGACATGAACATCCTGGAACACTTCCCAGGGACCGGCAAAGTCTATCACCGTCACCCCTTCCGAGATCGCAACGGCAACTGGAATTTTTCCTTTAGCAGGCGGCGTGAGCTTGCTGGTCGCTGCAACGAACGAGAATTTGCCGGCAAGACCGACAACGATTCCCACGGTGGCAGTTTGATTGATGAATTCTCTTCTCTTCATTTCTCCCTCCAAACATTTACAGGATGAACCGGGTTTTCAGGATTTACATGTTAATCCTGAAAAATCCGGTTCATCCTGTAAAAGTGGTAAACCGCCGTTTTTGAGTGATGAGTTGCAGCGCTCGCGTCAGTACTTCGCAACGCGCGGATCGACATCTTCCGACCAAGCGGTGATGCCGCCTTTCAGGTTGATCAATCGTCCCTGGAAGCCTGCGCGCTTGAGCGCCTGAATAGCCTTCGCGCTGCGCACGCCGGCTTTGCAGTGAACGATCGTTTCAACCTCCGGGTCGATCTCGTTCATTCGACTGACAACGTGGCCCAACGGAATTAATTTCGTCCCGGGAATCCGCGCGATCTCGAACTCATGCGGCTCACGCACGTCGATGATCTGAATCCGTTCTCCACGTAAACGACGAGCATTGAGTTCAGTTGCCGAGATCTCCTCGAGCTTCGCGTCAGGTTGAGGCGCCTGATGCGCTGCCATGCCGCAGAACTCTTCGTAGTCAATCAGCTCTTTGATGGTCGGCTGCTCACCGCAAACTGGGCACTTCGGATCTTTTCGCAGTTTGAACTCACGAAACTTCATCGTCCAGGCGTCGAAGAGCAGCAGACGATTGATCAGCAGATCTTCTGCACCGAGAATGATCTTGATCGTTTCATTTGCCTGAATGGCGCCGACGATTCCCGGCAACACGCCAAGCACGCCGCCTTCCGCGCACGATGGGACCAATCCGGGCGGAGGAGGCTCGGGATAGAGGCAGCGATAGCACGCGCCCTTCTCGGCCCAGAAGACACTCGCCTGTCCTTCAAACCTGAATATCGAGCCGTAAACGTTTGGCTTGCCACTGAGAACGCACGCGTCGTTGACGAGATAGCGCGTGGGAAAGTTGTCAGTGCCGTCGACGACGATGTCGTAGTTGCGAAACAGTCGCATGGCGTTGTGGCTCGTCAGCCGCGACTCGTGAGTCTCGATCTCGATGTGCGGATTAATGTCGCGCAGGCGATCCCGCGCCGATTCGATCTTTCGCCTGCCGAGATCTTTGGTGCCGTGAATGATCTGTCGCTGGAGGTTTGATTCTTCCACGACGTCAAAATCAACTATGCCGATGCGGCCGACACCGGCCGCCGCGAGATACATTCCTAACGGCGCGCCGAGTCCGCCAGTGCCAATCATCAACACACTCGCCGCCTTCAAACGGCGCTGCCCCTGCATGCCGACTTCGGGCATGATCAGGTGGCGGCTGTAGCGCAGGATCTCTTCGTTTGAAAGCTCCGGTAAAGACTGTCCTACCTCCGACTCGATCACAGCGCCACCGGCAATCGATGGAACGATCATGAGCGTGTCGCCGTCCTTGACGGGTGTATCTGGTCCGGATGCGTGACGAATGTCTTCGTCGTTCAGGTAAACGTTGACGAAGTTGCGCAACGTGTTTTGATCATTGAAGAGATGGCGGCGTAGGGCGGAGTGGGTCGAAGTGAGTTGATCAAGCGCCTCGCCCGCAGTCTTTGCTTCGACGACGATCTGTGACTGTCCGGCAGCAAACTGTCGCAACGGCGCCGGGATTGAGATTGTTACTGGCATTGTATTTCCTCCTGGTTAAACCGCGAGCGATCCGGCTCCTGCTCCCACGAAAAGAGATCGCTCGCCTGCTCTGCGCTTGTGGAAACGATGATGTATGAATACGTGGGCCACGCATGCTCGAGATCGTATTGCGACGGCACTGCCGGTGAATCGGGATGCGAATGATAAAAACCAACGACTTCGAGATCATTGTTCCTCGCGTATCGCTCACCACGCAGCAACTCGTGCGGCTCGATCAAAAACCGGTTTCGTTTGGCACTCTCCTCGCGCGCGTTCGAGATCGGATAAGTCTCTTTGACGACCTTGCCATCGGCTCCGTAACGACCAAGCAAGAGGCCGCAGCACTCGTAGGGATAATCACGGACGCCGTGCGCGCGAATTTGATTAAGTAATTCTTGAGTGATGCGTATCATGAATCCACAGATTACACAGATAAAGCCTGTTCTATATCGGCAATGATGTCGTCGATTTTCTCAATACCCAGCGAAATGCGCACGAGTCCATCGCTAATTCCCAACTCCTGTCTTCTCGCCGGCAGTAGATCGCGGTGTGAAGCCGTCGCCGGGTGCAGCATGCTCGTAAAAACATCCCCCAGACTCGTCGACCGCAGACACAACTTCAACGAATCCATGAAACGATACACCGCTCCACGCGTATTGTCCGACAGCTCGATTGAAACGAGCGCGCCCAGCCCCGGATAAAAAACTCGACCGACACGCGGGTGTTCCTTCAAATAGTTCGCTAACGAGCGGGCATTCTCACACTGCCGGTCCATGCGCACAGCCAGTGTCTTCAAGCTCTTCAGAATCTCGTGCGCTTCCCAAACACCGAGCACGCCGCCAACGAGCTTCATCACGCTAATCAGTGCCACGCTATCCATCTCATCGCGTGAGATCACCAGACCACCCATGACGTCGGCGTGGCCGCCCAAATACTTGGTCGCGCTATGAACAGACATGTCAGCGCCGAGCTTCAAAGGTTGGCAGAGATACGGCGACGCGAAGGTGTTGTCCACAATCAAGCGCGCACCGTTCTCGCGTGCGATCTCGACGCAAGCTTCGATGTCACAGACCTTGAGCAGTGGATTTGAAAGTGTCTCGACAACGATCACCTGCGGCCGGAGCTCGCGCGCTTTTTCGCGGACGCTCAATAAGTCGTCGAAGTCGGCAGTAACCGTCTTGACACCAAACGGAGTAAAGACGTTGTTCAGCAAGCTCGTCGTAGCGCCGTAAAGATCCTGGGAAGCAAGAACGGTCGAACCGGATTTCAAAGCACACGCGAGGAGCGCGGCGTGAATGGCCGCCATACCCGTGGCGTACGCGCACGCGACGGCGCCTTCTTCAATCACCCGCACAGCCTCTTCGAGCGCCGAAATAGTCGGGTTGCCATGACGCGTATAGATGAATCCCTGCTTTTCTCCGCTAAAGACCTGATCGATCTCCTGCATCGAGTCGTAAGTAAACGTCACACTGGCGTAGACCGGAGTTGAGACAGGCTTGGCATCGGTCGGCGCTTGTCGCTCACCGGCATGCACGAGCTTGGTTCTGATGTCAGTCATTTTTAACCCTCACCGAGATACCGCTCGCCACTGTCGCACAACACAGTGACGACCACGGCGGGCCGCTGCAATGAAACAGCCACGCGCCAGGCAGCAAAAACGTTGGCCCCGGAGCTGGGACCAACCAGTAATCCTTCTTCGCGAGCTAATCTTCCTCTCATTAATAACGCATCTTCGGTCGAGACTTCCAGCGTTTCGGTGACGAGCGACTCGTCGAAGATCCCGGGCGTAATGGCCGTGGCCATATGTTTCAGGCCTTCGAGACCATGCAAAGGCGATTCAGGCTGGATCGCGATGCCTTTCAGATTCGGGTTGAGCTCCCGCAAACGTCTGACTACGCCGACGAACGTGCCCGAGGTTCCTAAGCCCGTTGCGAAGTGGGTGACTTGACCAGCGGTCTGTTCCCAGATCTCGTTGGCGGTAGTTTCATAGTGGGCCAGCCAGTTGGCGTCGTTGTTGTATTGATCGGGATAGAAATACTTTTCCGGATTACCGGCGAATATTTCGCGAGCGATTAGCTGCGCGCCATCAGTTGAAAGCATCGGATCAGTCTCGACGATCTCCACGCCATAACTTTTTAGAATTCTTTTGCGCGCGAGGCTGGCATTCTTCGGCAAGCAAACTTTGACGCCATAACCGCGGGAGGCGCCAATCATCGCATACGCGATACCGGTATTGCCGCTGGTCGCGTCGAGAATCGTCATTCCTGGTTTTAGCCTGCCGCTCCTTTCGCCTTCGAGGACCATCGAGAGCGCCGCGCGATCTTTAACTGAGCCGCCGGGATTGAGGTGTTCTGCTTTCGCAAAAACCTGGACGCCCCGTTCCAAAGCTGCATCAAGCAACCTGAGACGCAGCAACGGCGTGCGACCGATGTGTGCTTCGACAGTTCCCGGTGCGATACCAACATTCAGATCTTCCAAAACATCCAGGTGCATAACGACTCCAAAATAAAAACGGTCGCCACTTTCTCAAAAGTGCGACCGGTTTCGCCGTGAATTCTGCTAGTCAGTTGGAGCTTAGCTGCTCATCCTGCCTGCACACGGCCTCTCGGTCGCGCTGCGATAGCAGCACTGACAACAGAGACAACATGCGCAAGCCTTCAACATGACTCAGAAAACTATAGGCTCGCGGCAATTTGCTGTCAAGCAATCGCACTGATAGTCTTTCGCGCATGAATGACAACTGGCCGGCACTGCCGCTCGAAGAATGGAAAGATACGTGTGCGACGTTGCACATGTGGACACAGATCGTGGGCAAAGTCCGTCTGGCTCAGACGCCGCTCGTGAATCACTGGTGGAACGTGCCGCTTTATGTCTCCGCGCGCGGTCTGACGACGACTGCGATGCCCTACGGTGAAATCTTCTTTGAGATGGAGTTTGACTTCATCGATCACAATCTCGTGATCACGTGCAGCCACGGAGCAACAGCGGCCGTTGCCCTCGAACCAAAATCCGTGGCGAAGTTTTATCAGCAAGTGATGAGCGCGCTGAGCGACGTGGGAGTGGAAGTTCACATCTGGAAAATGCCGGTTGAGATACCCGATCCGATTCCTTTCAACCAGGATGAGCAACATGCTGCTTACGATCCTGAGTACGTCAACAGGTGCTGGCGCATTCTTCGCTCGTCAGAACGGGTGATGCAGGAGTTTCGGTCGCGGTTCATTGGCAAGTGTAGTCCAGTGCACTTCTTCTGGGGCAGCTTCGATCTCGCTGTTACGCGGTTTTCGGGACGACCTGCTCCCGTGCGTCCTGATGCAGATCCAATTACGCGCGAAGCGTATTCACACGAGGTTATCAGCCATGGCTGGTGGCCGGGCCAGGGACCGCTGGGCAAGCCTGCCTTCTACTCTTACACCGCGCCCGCGCCGGAAGGCTTGAGCGCAGCGAAACTCCGTCCCGAGCAGGCGTTCTGGAGTAATGAGTTAAGTGAATATTTAATGCTGTACGACGACGTGCGAACGGCGACTGATCCGGAGGCCGCGTTGAGGGACTTCTTGCAGAGTACCTACGAGGCGGGGGCGAACCTCGCTAACTGGGATCGCGCTTCGCTAGAAAGATCTTAACCGCGGATGACGCGGATCCGTGAAAATCAGATTTACACAGATCCGTTTCATCCGTGGTTAAAATTTAAATCTCACTCCTAATTGGATCTGCCGCTCACCCAAGAACGTTCTTGGACCACCAAACGGCGTCGAGATTGCCGGATTGGTCAATACGAGAGAGGAAGAACTCGCGATCCCATAACGACCAGTATTCACCGTCGCAACATTCGATCGATTGAACAGGTTGAACGCCTCTGCAAGGAAGCTCAAACTGTAGTTCTCACCAAACCTGAACGCCTTCATAACCCGAGTATCGAAGACATAAATACTCGGAGTCGTAAAGCCATTGCGCTTCGTTCCAGGCACGCGATCGGTGCTGGGATTGCTGTCGCGGTTTGCGTCGCCCGCGATCAACGCCGAATACGCGAAGCCGGATTGCAGCGTAATGATTCCCGAGAAGGTCCAATTGCTTAGCACGTGCCGCGCAAATGCGTTGTTCTTCTGCAC
>Ga0157375_10003388_pt1 | contig 13826 bp, 11 predicted proteins | sample M35metaG_FD_115311 | JGI IMG/M metagenome (GOLD analysis project Ga0157375, IMG submission 115311) | Miscanthus rhizosphere microbial communities from Kellogg Biological Station, Michigan, USA - M3-5 metaG | ecosystem: Host-associated > Plants > Roots > Rhizosphere > Soil | place: USA: Michigan...
AGGCGTTTTTATGACCAGCAAAAAAATCATCGCACTTTTTGCAGGTATCCTAATCATTTACTCCTGTGAAAAAACTCCGGACAACCCGTATGAAGGTGTGAACTATAACACCGATACGACCACCGAGGCTACAGCAGATCCGAATACAATCGTAGGCTTACACAGAAATATTTTCTTTCCACGCTGTGCCAAGTCGGGATGCCATGACGGCACATTTGAACCTGATTACAGAACGGTGATGTCAACCTATTCAACACTTGTTTACCAGCCTGTGATTAAAACAACAGTTGATTCGCTGCATTTTTTCAAACTGCGCGTGATCCCATTTAATGCAGACAGTTCGTTATTGTATGAGCGGATCACAACAACTACTTCTGACTACATGCCTTCCAACGGGAACAGGTTGACGACTTCTGATATTGATCACATCCGTACCTGGATTAATAATGGCGCAAAAGATGAAAATGGAAATGTGCCAGTTGCTCCAAACCTGCCGCCACTGATCACCGGCATTATCGCTGTGGATCAAAATCCGCCTTATCCACGGGTTGACTCAGTTCGTCTCGGCGGGTTGCCTTACAATCCATTTATCATTCATCCCAATCAGAATATTTATATCGTATTTGTTGCCGAAGACGACAGCACTGCCGTTCCTGCGTTTACGCAAACCCAGTTAAAGCTCTCGTATGACGAGAATGATTTCAGCAACAGCACCACAGTGAATGCAATTTACAACGGCATTGCCGGGCTTTGGCTGGTTCCGATCAGCGCAAATAATTATACGCCGAATGTCAATGTCTACTTCAGGTATTATGTGAATGACGGGGACCACGCACAGCCGACAGAATTTCCGCGGGACGATTATCCATTCTATTATAAATCTTACTGCTCATTTATTGTTCAATGAGAAAGGCAATCCTGAAAATAATTCCATCGGTCATTTTTCTTTTGGCTGCATTTGTTTTTCAATCATGTCACAAGGATGATGCGATCAACAGCAATACTCCAACCATTGAACTGGTAAGTGTTTCATCAAGCAACGTTACTGAAGGTGATCCATTGACATTCAGAATACATTATACGGATGGTGACGGCGATCTAGGCGAGAACAATGCAGATGCCCACAATCTTTTCCTAATTGACAACAGGGTGAATGTGACTTATGAATACAGGATCCAGGAACTTGCTCCTTCAGGGTCTTCATTGATCATTCGCGGCAACCTTGACGTAGAATTAAAAACCACGGCCATCACTGATGGTAGCAATTCTCAATCGGTCACTTATTCAATCTATGTGGTTGACCGTGCCGGGAACCAGAGCAATACTGTGACGACAGGTTCCATCACCATCAATAAATAATTTATCCCTGTTTTTTTTCTGCAGTGCTTTTGTTGATCAGGTAAACGCCTATCAATGCGCCTGAGAGCCCGAGGAAATGAAGCGGAGTGAGTTTTTCGTTGTCAGCAAGCCCCCACACTACTGCTACGATCGGGATCAGGTAAGTAACCGATGTGGCGAACAAAGCGCCCGAAATTTTTATCAGTTTATTAAATAAAACCGTGCTGAGTGCTGTGCCGAGGATTGCCAAAATCAAAACATAGATTAAACTCATTCCTGCGCCGCTATTGTTTTGCACACGGGAGACAAAATCAGTAAAGAATAATGACGCACCCATTGGGATGCCGGTGAAGAACAAGGCCATTGCTGTATTGCTGATGCTGTCAATTTCCGCGAGCTTGCTCCGGATGATATTCACGCTTGTTCCATAGCAAAGGGTGGCGACAATCACTGCAGCTGCAAACAGCAAATCGCTTTGTGCATCGTCAGAATTTCTTCCGGCCACCAGCAAGCATGCGCCGATGAGTCCAATGACGAGCCCATAAATTTTATGCTGGGAAAATTTCATTTTGAAAAGGCTGATACCGATGATGAATGTAAAAAGCGGTGTGAGCGAATTCAGCATTCCGGTAAGAGCACTGTTCAGATGTGTTTCTGCCAAAGGAAAAAGAATGGATGGAATTCCGTTTCCCAACCATCCTGCAGCGAAAAGATATTTCCATTTTGCGCGGGGAACTTTTTTCAGGGCGCTGAACAGGAATGGAGTAAGGCAAAGAAAAGAAGCACCCATCCTGATCGCCCCGACCTGGAAAGGAGTATACACTTCCAGCCCGCGCTTCATCAGGATAAATGAACTGCCCCAGATAATGGCTAGCACAATCATCAACGTCCATGCTGAGGTGGAATTATTTTTCATTGATCATGCAGCCTTTATCTTGTTGAGTAAATATTCAGTGCCCAGCAATTGAGAACAGGTAAGAACAGCACCAACGGTGACACCAAGCACGCCATGCATGTTCAGATTCTGTCCCGTCAATAAAATATTTTCCACCTTTAGTTTCGGCGAGATGAATGACTTCAACGGATCGGACGCATCCTTCTCAATTCCATATAGCGAACCATCCCTGACGCCGATGTAATCGCGGAATGTGAGCGGTGTTGATGCATAATGGGATTTTATTTTCCCCCTGATCCCTGGAAACCGCTCCTGGATAAAATCAATCAGCTGATCGCTTTTGCGTAATTTGAATTCATCGTAGTCATCGCCGCGGTGCCTTTGTTCTCTCGGAATGATGTTCCTGATGTGTGACCATTTTTTCACCTCATCATATTTCATATAACTCATCAGCGCAATGCTGTCCGTGAAAGTTTCCGACTTTGAAGTATAGGGCGTAAACAACGCATAACTGGTTGGCCATTTCTTTTCATCATACTGAATTTCATTCCAAACATCTTTTTTTGCATAGTGATAGATGTTGTGGTTGAGATACGGAAACGTATGCTCCTTCATTACCAGGTTCAGCGTAAAGACAGAAATCGTATTGTTGAGTTCACGAATGCGATGCCGGTAAGCCGGCCTGATTTTACTGTTCTCCATCAGGTCAAGAGTATCTGCAGGAGGAAGATTGGAGATAAAGGTTTTTGCAAAGATCCGGTCCCCGTTTTCCATTTCAACATATTGCGCTTTGTCGCCGTCACACATTATTTTTGTTACACGGGCGTAGTTGCGCACAATGCCTCCCATATTTTTTATGGACTTCACGAGCAGTGTTGCGATCTGCGAACCTCCATCAACACATTTCCAGGCACTTTCGATATAGGTATTCACGACCAATGCATGAACGTAAAGCGGTGTCTTGTCACCGTTGCCGGCATAAAGCGGGTTGGAGCCTGCAAGCACATTCTGAAGCATTACATCGCTGGTAACTGAATTGATGTAATCGCGTGCGTTGATCTCAAATATTTTTGTATTCAGAATATCTTTTTCCCCAATACGGAGATTGTAAAGCGGGAACTGCTGCGTGATCTCCCTGATTTTATCGCAGTAAGAAACAATGGCTTTTCTTTCTTTCGGAAAATCTTTAGACAATACTTCGATGAAATGATCATACCCCTGCGCATGCCTGTATTCTTTTTCATGATTGGCAAAGCTGATCACGTCAAAGCCATCCATGTCCATGCGTTTCAACTTCAGCTTGTCCATCAGGCCGAAATATTTGAAATAGCGGTTGAGATTTTGTCCCTCTGCCAAGCCGCCGATGTAATGAATACCTGTATCGAAGATGGCCCGGTCGCGGACAAAAATCTGCAGGTTGCCGCCAAACTGCCTGTTCTTTTCAAGGATGCAAACTTTGAAGCCTTCCTTGGCCAGGATGTATCCGCATTCCAGTCCGCCAAGTCCACTGCCGATTATTGCTACATCAAAATGTTCCATGGGTTAACTCTTTCTCAAATGATAAAAAAGGTTTGACGTAAGCCTGGTATTGTCGATCGTTTCCATTTGCAAATGCTGCTCTGCAGCGATGGTCTCTATAGTTTTCGCAGAGATGAAATGCATTCCATGTTTCGCTTTATTAAATCCCAGCCTGATGGAAAAAAATTCTGTCAACCTGGTGCCCCGGTGCCTGCCGATGAGTTCGGCATTGGCATCACGGATCAAAACCGATCCGCCCGGGTTCAGGTTGGTAATGCATTTCTTCAACAGCAAAACCTGGTCAGCTTCCGGCATGTAGTGCAGAACATCGCTGAGCAGAAACGTATCCGTTGGAGAGAAATTGTAATTCAACACATCGCTGTGGACGAAACTGACATTGGAAGGTTTTGTTGGGGAATTGGATGCCATCGCAATTTTATCTTCGTCATAGTCAACGCCGGTAACCTGCCTGTGCTTTGAAATAAAGCCAAGCATGAGGGAAACGTTGCCGTGTCCGCAACCCAAATCAACTACGCTTCCTGTGCGCGGAACGCGGTCGAGAAACAAATGATAATTGCCTTCGAGGCGCAGCTTGATGCGCATGTACCATTCCATGACGGCTCCCTTGTAAATATAATTCTTGATGAGTTTGTCCCTGAAATATTCCGGCGTTTCAAGTTCTTCGCGAAGTTTATTGTATTCGGCTTTAAAATATTTTGAAATAATTTTTGTACGCTCATAATATCCGGACCCAAATGACAAATCACCGGCTTTGATGCGCGGAAGGAATTTCACCGTGAGCTGCCCGCTCTTCAACAGGAAGTCATCACCCTTTTGCATCGTATCACTTGTACCATGAATCAGCAATGGCAATATGTCAAGGTTGAATTTCTCAGCGATGAAAAAAGCGCCTTTGTGAAAGCGATGAACGTCAGGCGTGCGGGAGCGAGTGCCTTCAGGAAATACAACGATGCTGTAACCGAGATTCACTGCTTCCTGCAATGCCGGGATGCTCTCTTCAAATCCTTTGCTTACGGGGTAAAACCCAGCACGCTTAACGACCAATCCAAAGAAGGGAGAATTCCAGACCCAGTCATTCACCAGCAAAACATTTTTATTGCTGATCATCACGGTGAGGAGGATGTCAAGAAATGACTGGTGATTTGCTATGACGACTGCTGGCTTTGAAAAATTTTCTCCGAGCGGATTGATGAATTTCTTTTTGACGTTGAACATGATGTACACCAATGATCCGCAAAACAGGCTTAAGAGGTTATGGAGCAATCGTTTTTTTGTCTTCTTCTTCAACGGCAACAATGGATAAATGAAAATGGCTATCACCGTCAGGATTACGCACCCGATAAAAAAATAGGTGAATGCAAATGCAGACTGGAACATAGAAAGAAAAGTGAGCGGTACTTTTCCGTTGCGTTTCCTTTTCATGATGAGGAACTCGTACAACATCGGCTGAACATAAAATGACATAAACACAACGCAAAGCATTCCTACAATGGTTATTAAGGAAATGGATCGCAGGGCAGGGTGCTGTGCAAAAATCAAAGTTCCTACACCGATGAGTGAAGTTAAAGCCGAGAGGAGTATGGAAGTTTTAAATGATGAAAGCATTTTTTGTCCGTGTGAATATTCACGAAGCATGCCCTCGGAATTGAAAATGCTGTAGTCATCCCCCAGTCCGAAAATAAAGGTGGAGATGATGATATTCACAATGTTGAACTTGATTCCGAACAAAGCCATGATTCCGAGAATCCAGATCCAGCTGATGAGCATCGGCAAAAAGCTGAATACAGCCGGCTCAATTCTACCGAAGGAAAACAACAGGAAGAAAAATACAAGCAATGATGAAATATAAAGAACCGTATTAAAATCGCTTTGCAGGAATTGAATCAGTTGAGTGGAGACAAATAGTTTGTCAAAGACGATGGTATTCTGAAAACCGGAAAGTTCAGAAAAAAGTTTGCTGCGGTTTTCTTCTGCCACCCTGATTCCCGTAAGGATTGTGACAATGTTATTTTTTACAGAGATAAATTCCGACAGCATTGAATTTTTAAATACTGCAGAACCCAGCATGTCAACGGGTTTAAAATCCTTGCTGAGCATTTCATTAAAAGGGTTGAATGCATTTGCAGCAAAACCATTTTCTCCGGCATGCCTGCTAATGTTTCCCTCCACTTCCGATTTCTTTTTTTCTGTCCAATAATTTTTCCAGCGCGTAATCCGAACCTGTTGAAGTGAATCTGAAATTAAGAAATCGGCGATAGATGATTTACCTGCAATCAAGCCCTGTTGCTTCATCCTTTGAAGATCGGTATTCACTTTGCTGTTTGCGGTTGCGGCTTCATTCAACGAAGAACCGTAAGAAATGCAAAACACAGATTTCAGGTGGGCATTGTTGATGTCATCCAATTTCTTTTCAGCTGCCGTGAGGTCAGCGGGCATGTAATTCATGCTCATCAGATCATTTTCGAATTCAACGTCAAATGCAAACCAGGTGAGGATGCAGGAAACAATGATTACTCCTGCAATCAACGGCAGCTTTTTCTTGAAGCGGAAGGAAACGATTTTATCTATTGTCCGCTCGAAGCGTGAAGTTGTTTCCAGCTCTTCCATTTTTATAAATGAAAATGTATGCGGAAGGATGACCAGGGAAAATAATGCGGCTCCCATGAGGCTGAATGCTGCAAACATTCCAAAATCCTGCAGCAATTCCGATTTGATAAACAGCAATCCCAAAAATGCACCGATGGTTGTGATGCTTCCAATCGTCATCGGTGATGCCAGGTCACGCAGTGTTTTGCGGACATCCCTGACGTGCTTGAGGTGGACAAAAAAGTGCAAAGAATAATTTATCGCCAATCCCAATACCACGGATCCTGCGCCCACAGCAATGATGGAGACCTTGGTTTTTATCAGGTAAAGTAAAGCCAGCGAAAATCCCGCCCCGAAAACCACAGGAAAAATAATGAGCAGTAAGATCCTTTTTTTGCGGAAGAAAAAATACAGCATCAGGATGATGAGGAACATCGCAATGGATGACGACAGCACCGAATCCTTTTTCATCTGATGCGCGTTGGCAAGCGAAACAACGGCGCCGCCGAAAAGTGTAGCGTCAGTATTTTTTATTTTTCCTGAAACAGTTGAAATGACTTCCTTTATTGTAGAAATAAATTTTTCGTTCTTCTTTGTGTCACCGGCATCAAAAGCGGGTGCAATAAAAAGCAAAAGTGTTTTTTTATCCTTCGAAAAAATATACCCGTTTTCAATTTCGTAGTTATTGTCCAGCTGGAGTTGCTTCAGCTTATTCAAAATAACAGGACCGAATCCAAGCGGGTCTTTTTCAATAAACCGTCCCATCACTACACCGGATGGCGCCAGGAGGGATTTGTAATTCTTCCGCATCGCTTTGGCGATCATGGAGTCAGATGTGAGCGAATCTATTTTCGTGAAATCATTTTGGTCCAGGTAAAGCGGGAGGTTGCTGTACAATTCATCATACAAATCGAGGAAAGAATTCTCGTCAATGTGATAAAGAATATGATCCACATATTCAGAATCGAGTTTTGTTTTGAGTTCGCCTGCAAAAGAATCTGCAAAAGAAGTCATGGCAGTCTGTCCTTCATCTCCTGGCGCTGAAGAAGAAACCATGACTACCAGCTTGTCCTTGAGCTTGTTGTTGGCAAAAGCTTCCTTTACTGCAAGTGAATTTTTTTCTCCCAGGGGAAGAAAACGTGTAATGTCTTCTTCGAACCCGATTTTTGATGCAAACCAACCTGTTAAAATGCAAAGCACAACCACGCCAGCCCAGAAAAATTTCAGGTGTTTATTAAAAAAAGAATAGAGGGCGAGAAAGAGGGTTGCCAATGTATTTTCTAAGCGTTTTTCCTGGAGAATTTAAGAATGGCAAATGTAATTTTTCTGATGTGATTTGACTTCCTTTGTAAAAAACTGAATTAACACAATCGCTTAATTATTTCAAATGTCAAGTAAGTATACAACTTATTTATTAGGAGCTGGTGCGAGCGCTGAAGTCATACCAATTTATTCCTTTAGAAACAATAATCAGAATAATAATAAAACATTTAGTGAGGATATTATTTTACAATTAGAAGAATTCTCCAAAAGTTGCCGCAGTTATGGGAATGATGGGATTCGTAAAAAGCACCGAGAAAATAACGTCAAGGCGAATCCAGAAATAAAAGAGCTGACGCAATTATATGAAAACTTAAATCTTGATATCAAATGGTTAAAAAATGAACTACCAAAACATAAAACAATAGACACATTAGCAAAGCGTTTTACTTTGCTGAATGAGGATCAATCTTTAAATAAACTCAAAGCTTTAATTTCATTGTATTTTCTGTGTAAACAAATTCCAGATAATTATGATAAAAGATATGATAGCTTTTATGCATCCATTTTAGAAAAAAATGAATCAAATAACTTATCCAAAATCAATTCAAAAGTCAAATTGCCAGAAACAATAAAAATAATTTCTTGGAATTATGATTACCAATTTGAAATAGCTTTCAATAACTATTGTGGATATACAGGCTCTGAAAAAAGGAATTTAGTGTCTCTTCAAAATGATCTAAAAATATTTCCAAGTATTAATTTAAACAATAATAAAATAGATTTTAGTGAGAATGTAAATATTGTAAAATTGAATGGAACTGCAGCTTATTTCACAGATAATGAAGAAAACATTCAGCCATTTGCAGAAAATATTTCTGCAAATAATATGGATATAGATAATATTTTTAAAAACTTAAACAACTATAAAATCGCATCTTCGTCAAAAAAATCTAATCAAGTTTTTAATTTTGCCTGGGATAATAATTTTATAACCCAACATGCATTAAAATTAGCTGGTAACATCTTATCGAATACGGAAACATTAATTATTGTTGGATATTCATTTCCTTATTTTAATAGAGAAATAGATGAAAAATTGTTTGATTCAATAGATAAATCAGGTATTCGAAAAATAATTATTCAAGACAAATCCCCAGAATCCATAAAACAAAATATTCTAAGTCGCACAAAAAAACTTGACTCTTTTTTAAACAATGAAAAATCTAATTATATAACTGAATATGTTGACCAGTTCATTTTACCTGGAGATTTTAGGAAAAACGAACCATATTCAATTAAAGCACGGGTTATTTGATAGTTTGATAGTTTATTATTGAAGACAAATTAACTCATTATCCGTTTCAAGAATATTTTCTCATTCTCAAAATTATGAGAGTTACAAGCCACCCAATAACTCCAATAAGTATTGCAAACACAATACTCCCCGGAATATACTGCACAAGCATTTTTTTAACACTGTCAAATGTGATATCGTGAAACGTCAGCGCCAACGGTTCTCCAAGTAAAAGTGAACCTGTTTTCATGCTTCCGTACAGTATGAAAGGGATCATTGGCGGTATGCTGATGTTGGAAGAAATGATGACTATGGCCTTGTTGAGTTTTAAAAAATGCGCTAGCGCAAATGCAATGAGCATCTGGTAACCCCAAACGGGAACGATGCCCATGAACAATCCGAAACCTACTGAAGCCGCTTTAACAGCCGGAGATTCATTGGGATTGGTAAATGCTTCCCGGAAAATTTTCCTGAAGTTTTTTTTTTAATGCGGTTTAAAAACCGTTGGGGAAAAAACCACAAGACTGTAAGTATGACCAGCCAGGTGTGAAGTATTCCAACCCTCGTGAAATCTGTAAACGGCCGGAAGTGTGTCACGCGGTCTTTGCCCTGGGCGTAAAAAACTTTTATCGGAACGGACACGACTGGAATGCCATTCCAGGATGCTTTTACCAAAACTTCAATTTCAAACTCAAATTTCGTGGTGAAGAAATTAAGTTTGTTCAACTCTCTTACAGGATACAAACGAAACCCTGATTGCGTATCAGGAAGGTCAATTCCCGTTTCCGCATGGAACCAGAAATTGGAAATCTTATGACCGAAGCTGCTTTTTCCGGGAATGGAATCACCGCTCATGTTGCGCGCGCCAACGATCAATGCATCGGGCTGTTCATCCAGTTTTTCAAAAAAGAGCGGGATGTCATCGGCAAAGTGCTGTCCGTCACTGTCGATGGTTATTGCTCTGTCATAGCCGAGCGCTCCGGCTTCTTTAAAGCCTGCACGCAGTGCCATGCCTTTGCCTTTGTTCATAGCAAACGTGACGACATGCAACTGAGAATATTTTTCAAGAATATTTTTTGTGTCGTCAGTAGAGCCATCATTCACCACAACGATGCGGTTGGTATAAGCCAAAACGCTGGCAATCACAGCAGCCAGCGTTCCTTCATTATTATAAGTTGGAATGAGAATGCAGCAGTTGTATTTTTCGAAAAGATTTGTTGTGTTGTCAGCCATCGGTGGTGCAAAGTACAGTAAAGAGGGGATTTGGAGAAACGGGATTTGCGCGAATGAGGTCTGGGTTCTATTTTCGGAATGCTTATAAGAAAGTGTAGCGCAAAGACGGAAAGGTCTTCCTTAGCGGACTTTGCGTCTTTGGGCGAAACCGATTTTTCTCAATGGAAAGTTCGCAATTGCATCCTAAAACTACTAGCTGGTAAATGCTGCCTTGTACTTCAGGAAAACCAAATCATTTTTATGAAATGTTCCTGAGACTTCAAGTCCACCGGGATCTTTTTTTGAAATATTCAATTCAACATCCAGCATTTTGATTTGTTCAGGATTTATGATGGCGAGGAATTTAAGTTGCGATGCTGCCTTCATGGTATATTCCTGATCGAAAAGTGACTGGAGTATTTCCTTAATCATCTGAACCATGCAAACTCCAGGAACAACAGGATTACCGGGAAAGTGTCCTTTGAATATTTCATGGTCCGGGTTGAGCTCGATACCAATGTGGTATTTGCTTTCCATTTGTTCAACAGAGAGGATTTTAAAAAAGTCATTCGCCAGTTTCATTGCTGACTTTTTTCAGAAGTGAAAAATTAAATGCAAGCTTCATCGATGGATGGTCGATGGAAAATTTTTCAGGCCGGGAATCGCTGAATGAATCTACTTTCACAATCACTTTTTTGTTTTTTCCCTTATAAGATTCAATGCCGGTTACAGATTTGTTAGCTGTTGAATAATAAAACAAGTGGTGCTTTCTCTTATTGCCATAATCAAAAACCGCTTGCTCTTTACTTTCTGAGAAGAGCAATGGAGTTGCATTCGAAAAATTGCCTTCCAGCAACAATCTCCAGTCGCTTTCAAAAAGCTTTAAGATGGGTCTCTTGTCGAGGTAAGAAATTACATTATTCACAATAAATTTTTCCCTGGAAATTTCTGCTTCAAGCAATGTATTTCCAAAAGTAGTCAGCAAAACGATTTTAAAAACGGAATCATTTACTGCATTCACATAAGTTAATGAACTGAATTCTTTGTCCCTGAAATGCACGATTGTTTTATATACCAGGCTTTCTTTCATTCCGGATCTGAACAATTCTGTTGCCTTTGAACCGGCAATGTTTTCTGCGCTTTTCAGATCGCGGAACATCTTTGGAGTACAGGAATTAAAAATAATTGACAATAATAGCAGCCAGCGAAATCCTGAACGCTGATTGCGCAGATGAACAGGATAAGAAAGAATCAGATCAGATTTATCTTGTACGACCTGCGTCATCTGGGTGCTCTCTTTAATTGAGTGTAAAATATTTTTCAGGAATTTCTGCATTCAATTTTTTATTCCTGAATAATATCATTGTCGTGTTTTGTGACGGCTCAACCATTTCCACTTTCGAAACGGTAAAATCGGTTTTGTCAAAATACAGGATAATTTTAGCAATAAAGTTCTTCATGGCAGAATTCACCGGTGTCAGTTCAGCGATGTTATTCTTTTCGTTTTCAAAAAATCTGAATGAAAATTTTTTGCTTTGAAAAATATTGCCATTGATGCAAGTCACCAGGATGTCATTCAGTTCCAGGAAAAGCTTGTTCGCATTGGCATCGTACGTAGTCACCTTGCCTTCGTCTTTCAGCATCACCTTTCCGTTGTTGAGGGCAATGATGTAACTGTAGGGTTCTGCATATTCCCACCTCAGTTTATTTTCTTTCTTAAAATAAAGGAGTCCTTTGCTGGTAACTTTGTCATTCAGCATTTTCAATTTTTTCTCCTGGATGAAATCACTTTGAATTGAATTTGTGACTTTGGAAAATTGTTCAAGACCTTTTTTGAAAGCAATTGTATCAGTCATGGCTTTCTTCCCCTCCTGTGCAAAAACCAAGGCTGGAAATACCATGAATAAAAAAATAAATAAATATCTAAACGGGCTCATAGGCTTTAATAGCGAACATTTCCTCCAGGCTTACAACGTTGAGGTTTTTGGCCTTTGCATGATCAAGTACTTTTTGCAAAATCTCATCCATCCCGGGAGTGCTGTCGTGGAGCAAAATTACTGATCCATTCTGCATCCGCGTTAAAACACGGTGAAGAAGTTTCCCCCTGTCCTTGATTGAAGTGTCGTATGACCGTACGTTCCAGCCCATTACAAGGTATTTATTTTTAGCAACCATTTGAGAAATATTCGGCGTGGTGACGCCAAATGGAGGGCGGAACAACCTGTTCTTCTTTCCGATGGTTTGTAAAATCAGTGCATCCGTTTTAGAAACATCTTCCAAAAGTTTTTTCACGGAGAAGAAATCAAAAAAATTACTGTGGGAAAAGGAATGGTTACCAACGAGGTGTCCTTCTTCTGCAATGCGTTTTACGATTTCCTCTTTTCCCCGGAAATTTTTCCCGATGCAAAAGAATGCTGCTTTTGCATTATTTTTTTTCAGCACGTCAAGGATTAAAGGTGTTTGTTCATGCGGGCCATCATCAAAGGTAATCGCTACCTGGCTTTTATTTTTGTCTCCATCACAAAATGCTTTCAGGAAAAATCCGGAGCGAATGAAATAACTGCCCCATGCAACCAAAAGACTGACAGCAACGAAAGGCACAACATAATACCAGATTGAAAGCTCATGCGAATAATCATAGGTCATCAACCCAAGGATCAACAATACATACACAACGGCAGTATTTCTGAATGTTAGCATTTTTCCAGGAGCAATAAAGAAAATTCCCTGCCTTTATAATGATTAAAAATAAGGATGCGTCCGGAAGTCAATACTGCTGCAGGATCACCAACATAACCCGGAACGCGCTGCGACTTCAGCATCAAAGCACCCAGCCAGCACGCAAAGGCGGCGGATGTGTGGTATTCACCGCAAAGTTGTTTGTATGTCCCTGTTTTGTTTGCTGAAAAATATTTCTGAATCACTTCATGATAAATTTTATCCGATACAGCATCACCATTTTTCCCAGTGAGGATAAAGTCATCTTTTGAAATGTGATGCTTCGCGATGAAATTATTTATTTTTTCAAATATTACATTTTCATTTACGGGGATCGAAAAAGTATTGACATCAATTATTTTAGCAAGCGTATTTTCCTCAGCAACACTTTGCAAAGAAAAAAATACAGCGCCTTCGCCGGCATTCGTTCCATGAATGTCAGCGCCATCTTGCCTGGCAGCCCCCAGCCGCTGCAGGATTTTGAAACTTGTCGGGGTGACTTCATCTGTTGCACCTGCAAGTACATTTGAATCCGGGTGATCATTCAAAAACAAAATCGCATCGAGCAATGCATTCTCAAAAGACAATCCGCGATGCGTGTGCGTAAAATTGTAGTTGTGACATTGCAGCAGCAAAGCAACCTGCGCGGCAACAGTATTGTGCGTGGAAAAAATAAATGATGTTGGAGATAAAGTCTGCTCGTTATTGTCCAGCAACGAAGCCAGGAATTTTTCTGAATCCTCCATGCAACCCAGTCCTGTTCCGCAAATGATTGCGCCGGGATTCTTAATATCCGCATCCTTGAGACAACTTAAAGCAGCGCATACACTCATCTTAATGAGGCGACTCATTCTTCTTGCCGCAGGGATGTTCAAATGAATTTTGTAATCAGGCTCAATCGCATTCAATTTCCCGCCTGTGAATGTTTTCATTTCTGCAGGCAAACCATCAGCCATAAAAGTTGGCTGGGGAGAGATGCAT
>Ga0157375_10003390_pt1 | contig 13823 bp, 12 predicted proteins | sample M35metaG_FD_115311 | JGI IMG/M metagenome (GOLD analysis project Ga0157375, IMG submission 115311) | Miscanthus rhizosphere microbial communities from Kellogg Biological Station, Michigan, USA - M3-5 metaG | ecosystem: Host-associated > Plants > Roots > Rhizosphere > Soil | place: USA: Michigan...
CGACGCCAGCAGCGCGCAGCCGGAAGAGTCGAGCCAGCGCAGATCGTCGTCGATACGGGCGTGGTCCGGCGCCATGAGCCACGCGATCGCTGCACTAGTTAGGCCGAGGCTCGCCAGCAGTGTCGCGTCCGGCCGTTCGAGCAGTGCGAAGTCCGGGCTCGCGGCGGCCAGCGCCGCCAGTGTCGCGGCCGTGAGTCCGGGCGCGCGCGCCGCTAGACATAACTGGCGCGCGGACGGTTCGAGAGGGGCATGCATCGCTGCAGCCTAAAACGAAAGGGCCAGCCCGAAGGCTGGCCCTTTCTGCCGTGAATCGGCGGAAATGCTTCAGGGCGAATAGGCGTGGTCGGCTACCTGGATCGGAGCGCGCGCGCCGATGATCAGGCCGTAGCTCACGCGATCGAACACCTTGAATACGATCAACGTCCCGGCGCGTTCGCTCGGCAGTTCCATCGTCGGACCGTACGGATCCTTGCCAAACGGACGGCGGTTCCAGATGTCCTGCACGACTTCGCCGCGTTGATCCACGGCCAGTACCGCACCTGCCGTCAAGCCATGGCGGTTTCCGCGGTTCAGCACCACGACCTGGTATTGACCCACTTCAGTGGCTTCGTCGGCGATGGCAATGATATGGCCGTCCACCTGGCCGTCGGGGGCATGCGGCGTGAAGGTCAGCGGCATTTCGCCTTCCTGCGCAATCAACCGGTCGCCACGCAATGCTTCGCGCGCGCCCTCGGTGAGCACCGTCTTGGTGATGTCGCGGCCCGGGTTGCTGACAACCGCGGTGGCGACATAGGCGGCCTGGTAGCCCACCAGTTCGTTGGTCTCGAAGTCGATGATGGGATCGCCGACGTGCATGACCGTAAAGCGCTGGTTGAGCGGCGCGTTCAGGTTCTGCACGTACGCTTCATGTCCCGTGCCGCCAATCATGTGCTGATCGCGGAACGCGAGGATGTGCGGGGCGGCGAGGATCTGCTCCTGGACCAGCACGCTCGGCTTGGAAAGGAACGCCGAGATCGCGCCGTACGGCAGCGAGTCGACCGGGCCTTCCAGCTCGTCGCTGCGCAGGCGCGGCTGCAGGCGCGCTCCGCTGTACTGCGAAACGCTCACGTGCGCATCGCCATTGGCCCCATAGGCCAGCGACAACACGTCACCCGGATAAATAAGGTGCGGATTCTCGACCTGCGGGTTGATCTGCCAGATTTCCGGCCAGAACCACGGATCCTTGAGGAACACCGCGGCGATGTCCCAAAGCGTATCGCCACGCTTTACCGTGTAGTTCATGGGGGCATCCGGCCGGATGAGCTGCGCGGTCTGGGCCGGAGCTTCCGCGGGCGCCACTTCGTTCATCGCGGCAATCGCCGCTTCCGTGGCCGTCAAGTCGTCGGCGTCAGCAGGCGCGCTGCTCGCAACGGGCGCAGGCGCAGCAGCGGGCGGGGGGGCTTCCTCCGCCGGCGCAGACTTACAGCCCACCAGCAGCCCTGCGGCTGCAATGAAGGCGACGAGAACAAGAAGACGCGGTGCCGTCAGGACAACCACGCGCGACTCCTTAAGTTGTTGATTCGAAAACATCCTCCACTCCTCAATCCTGGGTGGGGCAAGCGGACCCCACTGTTATAATCTGCCGCGGCACGATGGGCTCGATCTATTGTCAAGTCTGTGCGCTGGATCACGGGACCGAAGTCTCGCGCGCACCAGGCATTCCTTGTCCACGGTCGAATCGCCCAAACATTAGCAGCAATCGAGCGGAACATCATGGCGCGCCTGCAAATTCTTGAGTACCCGGACCCCAGACTTCGCACCAAGGCAAAGCCTGTAGAAGTGTTCGACGCGGCCCTCACAAAGCAGGTCGAAGACATGTTCGAGACCATGTATGCCGCCCCGGGGATCGGACTGGCCGCCACGCAGGTCGATTTCCATAAGCGTTTGATCGTCATGGATGTTTCGGAAGGGCGAACCGAACCCAAGGTGTTCTGCAATCCCGAGATCATCAGGGCCGAAGGGGTCGGCGTGACCGAGGAGGGATGCCTGTCGGTCCCCGGCGTATTCGATGAGGTGAAGCGCGCCGCGGTGATTCGTGCCCGGGCGCAGGACGCTTCCGGCCAGATCTTCGAAGTGGACATGGAGGGACTCGCGGCGGTCTGCCTGCAGCACGAAATGGATCACCTCGAAGGCAAGCTGTTCGTCGACTATCTGTCGGACCTCAAGCGCGAACGCATTCGCAAGAAGCTCGAAAAGGATCGCGAGGAACGCGCCAGCCGCGCACCCGAAAACACCACGGCGCGCGCCTACTGACCAGTCACGTGGTCACCGGCCTTCGGGCTACCCAATGACTTCCCTACGCATAGCGTTCGCGGGTACGCCGCCATTCGCGCTGCCCGCATTGCGCGCCCTGCTCGATTCGGAGCACCGCATTGTCGGTGTACTCACGCAACCGGACCGGCCGGCAGGGCGGGGACGCGATCTGCGGGCCTCCCCGATCAAACTACTTGCCGTCGAGCGGGGAGTACCGGTCGCGCAGCCCTCGACCCTCAAGACGCCCGCGGGAATGAGTGCGCTCGCAGAGTGGGCGCCGGACCTGCTCGTGGTCGTGGCGTACGGATTGATCCTCCCGGCCGCGGTGCTGTCACTGCCGCGTTACGGCTGTCTGAATATTCACGGATCGCTGCTGCCCCGCTGGCGTGGCGCGGCGCCGATCCAGCGAGCGCTGCTCGCCGGCGACGCGGAGACAGGTATCACCATCATGCAGCTCGATGAAGGACTCGACACCGGGCCCATGCTGCTCGAACGCCGCCGGTCCATCGGACCCGATGACACGGCCGGCGATCTGCACGATGCGCTCGCACCACTGGGTGCCGCGGCCCTGCTCGAAGCCATCGCAGGCCTTGCGGCGGGTACGCTCACCGGGCGCGCTCAGCCCGCCGTGGGCGCAACGTACGCTGCCAAGCTGGAAAAGTCCGAGGCGCTGATCGACTGGAACCGGGACGCCGTGCAGATCGATCGGCAGATCAGGGCTTTCAATCCCTGGCCGGTTGCCGAGACGCGCGTGGGCGGTGAATCCCTGCGTATCCTGCGTTCGCGTCTGCTCGAAAGCGACGGCGGCGCAGCCGCGCCCGGCACTTTGTTAGGGATCGGCGAAGACGGCTTGCGCATTGCCTGCGGCCAGGGAGTCGTCGCGCTGCGCGAACTGCAGCGCGCCGGCAAGCGGCCGGTTGCGGCGCGCGATTTCGCCAACGCGGTCCGTATCGACGGCCTGAGGTTCGGCACATGAGCGCTCCGAAGAGCCGGCACGGGGCTCGCCCTGGCGTGCGCCGCGCACGCCATGCGCCGGGCGCGGACACGCTGGCGCAGGCCGCGCTCGCCGTGCATGCCGTGGTGCACGAAGGAAGATCGTCCGACGACGCGCTCGCAGATTCACATTCGCGTCCCGACCGGGCGGCGGTGCGTGCCGTCGCGCTCGGGACCATGCGCTGGTACCTGAGGCTCGCGCCCGCACTCGAGCCGCTGCTGAGCCGGCCGTTCGGTGAGATGTCGCCGAAACTGGCGGCGCTGATGGTGACCGCCGCGCACCAGGTCGAATACTCGCGCGGCGCCGCCGAGACGCAGGTCCACCTGGCCGTGGATGCCAGCCGCATCGTTGGAGAGGGCCGCGCCAGCGGCATGGTCAACGCGGTTTTGCGCCGTTTCGTGGCGCAACGCGCCGATTTGTTAGGCGCCTCGGACCAGGACATCGCCAGACGGCACGCGCACCCGCGCTGGCTGGTGGATGCATTGCTGGCGGCCTGGGGCGAGCGCGCCGAGGCCATGCTGACGGCCAACAACGAGCACCCGCCCATGGCGCTGCGGCTCGACCCGGCGCAGCTCATGGTGACGGATTTTCTGCGCTCGTGGCGCGCCCTCGGCCGCGACGCGCGCGTCATCGAATGGAACCCCGAGGCCGTGGTCCTCGAGCACCCGGCGTCGGTCCAGACTCTTCCGGGGTTCGACTCCGGCGCGGTGTCGGTGCAGGACCTGGGCGCGCAGCTCGCCGCCCCCCTGCTGGACGCGCAACCGGGCATGCGCGTCCTGGACGCCTGCGCTGCACCGGGTGGCAAGACCCTGCACATCGCCCAGCGCACGCCGGATCTCGGAGAAATCCTCGCCGTCGATCACGATCCGCTGCGCCTGCAGCGCGTGCGGCAGAACCTGGAACGGGCCGGGCGCGACGCATTGCTGCTGACGGCCGATCTGCGCAGCCTGCCGCCGTCGCTCGCGCCGGCGTCATTCGATCGTGTGCTGGTGGATGCTCCCTGTTCGGGCAGCGGCGTGATCCGCCGTCACCCGGACATCAAGCTGTTGCGCCGGCCGACGGATATCGAAGGCTTCGCGGCTACCCAGCGGCAGATTTTGCGTACGACTTTCGAACTACTTCGGCCCGGCGGGCGTCTCATCTACTGCACCTGCTCGGTACTGCCGACTGAAAATGAGCAGGTGGTCGCGGCCTTTCTGGCCGCCGAGCCACGCGCGGCCGCTGGCCGCTGGCCGGACGGAATGGCGCAGCCGCCGGGGCTCATGGAGCGCGCCGTTGGTTGGCAGCTGTTGCCCGGTGGCGATGCAGGCACCGATGGCTTCTACTATGCCTGCCTCAATAGACTGACGACCTAGGGATCCCAGGAAACCGATGCATCTGCGCCGCGCGCCCGTTCTGTCGATGCTGCTGCTCACCGCGTTCGGCGCCGGTTCCGTGCCACCGGCGCGCGCCGACGCGCTGGACGGCGTGCTCGAAGTTCGTTCGGCCTATGTCAGCGGCGACCAGGGCGTGCTTCAGCTGTTCGCGCGCGTGGCGTACCCGGTCAACGACGACATCCGTGGGGCCCTCAAGGATGGCCTGACGCTGATGTTCGACCTCGACATGGTGGTTTCGCGCGAGCGGCGTTTCTGGATGGACGAAACCATCCGCGAGTACACGCTCAAACGCGAGCTCAGCTATCACGCGGTCAGCGACCGGTACGTGATGCGGGATTTCGAGCAGCCCGGTTCGACCGAGCAGCACAGCTATGCAACGCTGGAAGAAGCGCTCGAGGCGCTCGGCAACGTGGACGCGTTTCCGATCCTGGTGTCGTCGCAGTTGTCGGCAGACCGCCAATACCGTGTATCGCTGCGCGCCGGCGTGCGGCGCGGAAGATTGCCCGACACCTTGCGCGTGCTGCTGTTCTGGACCGATGACTGGCACCGCGAAAGTGAGTGGTTCTCATGGTCCCTGCAGCGCTGAGACGGCTCGGTACCCTCGGACTCATCGCACTGTGGGTGCTGGTGAGCGGCGGCCTGCTGCTGCTGCTCGCGCTGTCGGTCCAGAATTCGGTCCAGTACAGCAAGATGCAGGCGTGGATCCTGCTGATCAACGCGATTGCCGTTGTGTTCGTCAGCGTGCTGCTGGCGCGCAAGATCATCGAGCTGGTGCGCGCCTTCCGTGCCCAGGTCCCGGGTTCGCGTCTCACGGCGCGCACCGTGGCGATCTTCGGCTCGCTGGTCGTCGCGCCGCTGATCATCGTCTATCTATTCAGCCTCGAGTTCCTCAACCGGGGCATCGACAGCTGGTTCAAGGTCGAGATCAAGCAGGGTCTGACCGACGCGCTGGAGCTGTCCAAGGCCGCGATGGACGTGCGCATGCGGGAATACGCGCGCAGCACCGAGCTGTTCGCCGGCGAGCTCGCCGCCAGCCCGGTGTCCGAGTGGGACCTCGCCACCGACACGCAGCGCATCGACAGCGGTGCGCTCGAGATCGTGGTGTACGGTTCGCTGGGCCGGGTACTCGCGGCCAGCAGCTCGGGCGCCACCTCCACCAACGTGCCGCGCTACGCCACGCCCGAGATGACGCGCGCGATGGCCGGTGGAAGTACCTACTGGAGCCTGGAGCCGCTGTCGGATGGCGACTACCTGATCAACACCGCCGCACCTATCGCGGCTGCGCCGGGATCGAGCGAAGGTCGCTTCGTGGTGGCGCTGTACCCGGTGCCGCCGCCGCTCGCGCGCTTATCCGAAGCCGTGCAACGTTCCTATTCGCAGCACGGTGAGCTGTCAGCGCAACGCGAGCCCGTGAAGAACAGCTTTCGAATGACCCTGACCCTGGTGCTGCTGCTGGCCATGCTTACCGCGATTTACGGTGCTATCTACTCCGCCGAGAAGCTCACGCGTCCGGTACAGGACCTGATCGCCGGCACCCGCGCCGTCGGCAAGGGCGATTTCGGCACGCGGTTGCCGCTGCCGTCGCGCGACGAGATGGGATTCCTGGTGCACTCGTTCAACGACATGACCAAGCGCTTGCGGCGCGCGCGCGAGGAGACCACGCGCAGCCAGCAGGCCGTCGAACGCGAACGCGAGCGTCTGTCGATCATTCTTGCCCGCCTCACGACGGGCGTCATCGCCATCGGGCGTGACCTGGTGTTGCGCAGTGCCAATCACTCGGCGAGCAGCATTCTCGGCGTCGACCTCGAGCAGGGTATCGGGCTGCCGCTGTCGGCGCTGGTCGATGACAACCCTCGTTACGCGCGCTTCGTCGCCGAGGTGACCGCCCGGCTCGCGCGCGGTGAAGAAGAATGGCGCGAGCAGATGGACCTCAAGCCCGAGCTGTCCGGGCCGCGCGTGCTGGTGTGCGCATGCACGCCATTGCCCGGCAACGAGCACGCCGAGGACGACGTGGAGCGCCAGGGCGGCTACGTCATCGTCTTCGACGACATCAGCGCGCTGCTGCAGGCGCAGCGCGACGCAGCATGGGGCGAAGTCGCGCGGCGCCTGGCGCACGAGATCAAGAACCCGCTCACGCCGATCCAGCTTTCCGCGGAGCGCATGCGGCGGCGCTACCTCGCACACATGCAGGGAGAAGATGCGCAGATCCTCGATCGGGCCACCTACACCATCGTGCAGCAGGTCGAGGCCATGAAGGCCATGGTCAATGCCTTCAGCGAATACGCGCGCGCGCCGGACATGAAGGTCACGCGCTTCCCGCTCAACGCGCTGGTCGACGAGGTGGCCGACCTGCACCGGGTGCAGGAATCGGCGGTACAGATCGACGTCGAGGCAGATTCGCACATCGACCAGCTGGAGGCCGACCGTGGCCGGGTGCGCCAGATCCTCAACAATCTCATCGTCAACGCGGTCGAGGCGGTGGAACACGCCGCGCCCGGGCGGGTGACGGTGGCGACGAAGCTCGAAACCGCGGGCGGAGCCGATTACGCCACGATTACGGTAAGTGACAACGGGCCCGGTTTCACGCGCGAAGTGCTCGGGCACGCCTTCGACCCTTATGTGACCAGCAAGCCGAAAGGCACCGGACTGGGGCTTGCGATTGTAAAAAAGATCGTCGAGGAACACGGCGGGCGCGTCGAGGCCGACAATCGGCCGGAAGGCGGCGCACGCGTGCGTGTATCCTTGCCCGTAACGGATGGATCCCGACATTTGGTGGCGCGAGATCGACGCGCCGAACCCCGGAAGGAGCGAGCATGAGCGCCGCACACATTCTGGTCGTCGATGATGAAGCCGATATTCGCGGCCTCCTGAAGGAAATCCTTTCCGAGGAAGGCTATGACGTGGACGTGGCCGGCGATGCCGGCCAGGCCCGTGCTTCGCGCGCGCGACAACTGCCCGATCTGGTACTGCTGGACATCTGGATGCCGGACACCGACGGCATCACGCTGCTGCGTGAATGGTCGGGGCAGGCGGCCGAGTCCTCGTGCCCCGTGGTCATGATGTCGGGCCACGGCACGGTGGAGACGGCAGTCGAGGCCACGCGCCTCGGCGCTTTCGATTTCGTCGAGAAGCCACTGTCGCTGCAGAAGCTGCTGCGTACGGTGGAGCGGGCCCTCGAGGCTGGCAAGCGCAAGCGTCATGCCGGCAAGCTGCTGGCCGCGTCTCCCGGCGTGCCGGTGGGCCGCAGCCGCGTCATGCAGCAGCTGCGCGCCGATCTCGCACAGATCGCCTCCAACGATTCGCCCGTGCTGCTGGTCGGCGAGACGGGTACGGGACGCGAGGCCTTCGCGCGGTTCATCCACGAAGCCAGCCCGCGCGCTGCGCGCCCCTTCGTCACGCTGATCTCGAGCACGCTGCGTGGTGATGGCGCCGAGCAGGTGCTGTTCGGCACCGAGTCACACGGACAGATCGCTCCTGGCGTGCTGGAACGCGCCGCGGCGGGAACGCTGTTCATCAATGAGCTCGAGGATCTGCCCTTGCAGGCGCAGCGCGCGTTGCTGGGCGCCATGGAAAGCGGCCAGTTCGCGCGTGTCGGCGGCAGTACGCCGGTGATGTTCAAGGCGCGGCTGCTGTCGTCGGCGCGACCCGGCATCGAAACCCGCAGCGACGACTTTCGCCGCGACCTGCTCGCGCATCTCAATACCCTCATCGTGCGCGTTCCGCCGCTGCGCGAATACACCGAGGATGTGCCCGACCTGCTGCGCCACTACGTTGACCGATTCGTCGATGGAGAGGGTCTAGCATTCCGCAAGTTCAGTGTCGCGGCGCAAAATCGGCTGCGTAACTATCCGTGGCCTGACAACGTGCGCGAGCTCAAGAACCTGGTGCAGCGCCTGCTCCTGCAGGGCGGTAGCGAGGAAATCCGCCTCGACGAAATCGAGCGTGAGCTGGCGGCGCAGACACCGACCGCCGAACCGCTGGTCAAGCAGGATTTGCTGGCGTTGCCGCTGCGCGAAGCGCGAGAACAATTCGAGCGCGCCTACCTGCAGCAGCAGCTCCTGCTGTGCAATGGCAAGGTTGGGCAGCTCGCCAAGCGCGTGGGGATGGAGCGGACGCACCTGTATCGCAAGCTGCGCTCGCTGGGTGTGGATTTCCGCAACATCTCGGACGAGTCGGAGTAGTTCGCCCGCGCGCGCTCGCGCGCGTGTTGCTAGTAGAGGCGCCTGAATTCGCCGTTCGGCTGGTCGCCGAAGATCACGCTGCCATAGCCCAGGATAAAGCCGCGCAGCTCCTCGCTCGAGGCGGTCACGCGCGAATTTCGCACCTTGCCGGCTTCGCCGGCGTCGCCGGGAATCAGCTTGTTCCTCACCGCGTCGTCCCAGGCCCCGTCGTCATCGAGGTAAATGACCAGACGGTCCGGCGTGGCGAGCTCGTACCGAAGCAGCGTCCAGTTGCCGTCGGGGCGCGTGCCCGTGACGCTCGCGAAAGTCTGCCGTTCGAGTCGCGCGGTTATGAGGCGAAGCTCTTCCGATTTTGGCGCCTCGCCCTTTTCGGTGCTGGTGGCCACGATGCGGCCCTCATTCCCAGCGCGGACGATCTCCATTTCGAAACGGCCGTCCGGCCCTTCAGCGAACCAGCGGCCGATCAGCGCCTGGTCGAGCGCGGGGCCACCCTCGGCCACGATGGGGTTTTCGAATCGCGCACACGCGCCGCACAGCAGGAACAGCAGGCCCAGGAAAGCGTTCCGCATGGCAGACCTCATTGCGTGATTCGGCTCAGTGCGCCTTGCTCGCTGATGGTCAAGGCGCCGTCGGGAAACGCGCTGCTGGTCAGGGTGCGCAGCAGAGTGATGACGCTGTTCGCAGGATCGAGCGAAGGTCCCGCGGGGCGAATCTGCGTGGTGGCTTCGACCTGTCCGGAGACGAAGCGGCCTTCGTCGTCGAGGGTGAGCCGCAGAATGGGCGCGATGCCGCGAATGCCGTCGACACTGATGCCGTAGTAGGTCGCGAAATTTCCCAGGCTGTAGGCGATCAGCCGGTCGTGATACAGCTCCATCGCGCGCACCACGTGCGGCCCGTGCCCGATGACCACATCCGCGCCGGCATCGACCATGGCACGCGCGAATTCGACCACGTTGCCGCGATCCTCGCCGGCGAACATCTCGCGCGCAAACGGCAACACTTCCGCGCCGTTGCCTTCGGCGCCGCCGTGAAACGAAACGATGACAATGTCGTGTGTCGCCGCCAGCTGCGACACCAGCGCCCGCGCGACTTCGGGCTCGTTGAGCTGGTTGGCGCCGACATTGGGGGCGAAGGCAACCAGCGCCACGCGCCGGCCATTGGCGATCCAGCTTGCCGTGGTGCCTTCGCGGCCGGAATGATGGATGCCCAACGCATCGAGCGCCGCCATGCTCGATGAGCGGCCTTCCTCACCGAAGTCGCGCGCGTGGTTGTTGGCCAGGCTCATGACGTCGAAACCGGCCCGCTGCAGATAGGCGGCGTAGCGCGTGGGTGAGCGGAACAGGAAGCAGATGCGCTTGTCCTTGCACTGCTTGACGGGCTCGCCGCCGTCCAGCAGCACGCCTTCGAGATTCCCGAACGTCACGTCCGGTGCCTGGAGGATCGGCGTGACCGCCTGGAGGAACCCGACACCGTCGTCGTCCGGCAGTATGTTCTCGGGAAAGTCCGTGCCCATCATGATATCGCCCACGGCAGCGATCGTGAGCCCAGGATGCGTGGGGGGCGGCGCGGGCGCGGCTTGCGGAGCTGCGTCAGGTGGCGGAGCAGGCGCCGGTGCCGGGGATTGCGTCGCGCAGCCGGCCAGGGTCGCGACCAGCAGGCCCGCCAACCAACAGGTTCGCAGCGGCGTGCCGGCCATCGTCATTCGCCAACTCGAATCACGAGCGGATCCAGGTCCGCGGCGCGCAGGCGCGCATGCAGGCGATTGACCTCGGCGAGGTCCGAGAGCGGACCGATACGTACGCGATACCAGACGTCGTCGTCGACGGCCACGCGCTGCACACTGGCATCGATGCCCTGCAGCTTGAGCTGCGCGCGCGTGCGATCGGCAACCTCCTGCTGGCGGTAAGAGCCTGCCTGCAGCACGTACACGCCCGGGCGTTCGACCTTGACCGGCGTGCTGCTGCGCTCGGCGGACACTTCGCGATCCTTTTCCGGCACCACGACTTCGAAGTTCGGCAGCATGTTGTAGAAGTCGTAGTTCTTTGCGCCGTCCTCGAGATCACCCGCGGCCGCGGCCTTGTCGGTCCGTGGTTCGGGGCGCGGCACCTCGGCGGCGGCCTTGGCCGCTTCCTTCTCGCGATAGTTCTGCCAGATCAGCACGAACAACGACAGCGACAGGCCGAGCGCCACGCCGGCACAGAACTCGCGCCAACGGGCGAAGTCGAGCCGGATGCCGCCGGATCGGGAGCGCTTGAAATCGCGGCTGGTGATTTTCGCGACCAGGACCCGTTCTCCCTACATGCTCTCGGGCGCCGACACGCCGAGGATTCCGAGCCCGTTACGGATCACCTGCTGAACCGCCAATACCAGCGCAATGCGCGCATTTCGCAAGGCAGCGTCCTCGACGATCCACTTTTCCGCGTTGTAATAGGTGTGCAGCGTGTTCGCAAGGTCGCGCAGGTAGTGCACCAGCGCGTGCGGCGCGCGATTCAGCGCGGCCTGCTCGATGACTTCGCGATATTTCGACAACGCGGTGACCACGGTCTGTTCGTGCGCGTTGCCGAGCAGCTCCAGGCTGGCCGCGCCCGCCGCCGCGTCGTATGAGTAGCCACGCGCCGCCAGTTCCTTCATGACCGAACAGACGCGCGCGTGCGCGTATTGCACGTAGTAGACCGGGTTTTCGTTGCTGCGGGATTTCGCCAGCTCGAGGTCGAAATCCAGCGCCTGGTCGTGGCTGCGCATGAGATAGAAGAACCGGCAGGCGTCGTTGCCGACCTCGTTGCGCAGGTCGCGCAGCGTCACGAAGTTGCCTTCGCGCTTGCCCATCGACAGCTTCTCACCGCCGCGGAACAGGCTCACCAGCTGCATGAGTGTGACTTCGAAACAGTCGCCGGGAGCGCCGAGTGCCATCAACGCACCGCGCACCCGGGTCACGTAGCCGTGATGATCGGCGCCCCAGACGTCGATCAGCAGGTCGTGGCCGCGCTGCCGCTTGTCGTAGTGATAGGCGATGTCCGAGGCGAAGTAAGTCTTTTCGCCGTTGGCGCGAATCACCACGCGGTCTTCATCGTCGCCGTAGTCCGTGCTCTTGAACCATTCGGCGCCGTCCTTGCTGTACATGTGACCGGACTTGCGCAGCGCCTCGATGGCGCGATCCACCGCGCCGCGCTGGTTCAGATCACGTTCCGAATACCACATGTCGAATTTCACGCGGAATTCGTCGAGATCGTTGCGGATGTCGGCCAGCATGGCGTCGCGCCCGAACAGCACGATGGCATCGAACTCCTGAGTGCCCAGCAGGCGGCGCGAGTTTTCGATGAGTCCATCGATATGTTTGTCCTTGTCGCCGGCCGGCGCGTCTGGCGGAGCGCCGCGCACCACTTCCGCAGCGGGACGCTTGAGCGCATCGCCGCGCTTCGCGTGCAGCGCCTTCGCGACTGGCAGGATGTAGTCCGCCTTGTAGCCATTCGAAGGAAAAGGGACGACTTCGCCCGCGAGTTCGAGATAACGCAGGTAGACACTGACCGCGAGGATGTCGATCTGCCGGCCGGAGTCGTTGATGTAGTACTCGCGATAGAGATCGTAGCCCGTGGCCTCGAGCAGGTTGCCGAGGGTTGCGCCGTAGGCTGCGCCTCGTCCATGACCCACATGCATGGGCCCGGTGGGGTTGGCGGAGACGAATTCGATCATGACCTTGCGGCCGCCGCCCACTGTGCTGCGACCGTAAGCCTCGCCCTGGGCCGCCACGGCCTTCAGCTCTGCGAACCAGGCATCTTTTGCGAGGCGAAAATTAATGAAGCCGGCGCCGGCGATCTCCGCGCCCGCCACCAGCGAATTCCTGGGCAACGCCTGGACGATCGCCTGGGCGAGGTCCCGGGGATTCTTGCGGGCGGCCTTGGCCAGGCGCATGGCGATATTGCTGGCGAAATCGCCGTGGGCCGGATCGCGCGCGCGCTCCACCACCACCTGCGATTCGTCGGCGGGTTCGGGCAACACGGTGGGAACAAGGGTGCGCAGCGCCTCACGCAGCAGGCGCTCAAGCTCGGATTTCACGGGGGAACCTGTCTGGAACTCGATGTAGCGGCCGGAATCTTACCAAGGAACCCAGGATTCCCCGCGCCTCCCGGGAGCCAGGACGTCAACCAGAGCGGGGCCGGTGCGTTGAACCGCCTGCAGGCCTCATTTTCACAGGAGACCCCGAATGAAGACCACCCTCTCGACCTGCGCCATGGCCATTGCTGCTCTGCTTGCGGGCCACGCCATCGCAGGCGACCAGCCGCGCAGCGACGCGCCGCGCGACGAAATGCGTGCCGACAAGGACGGTGACGGTCGCGTGTCGCGCGCCGAGGCCAACGCGGCTGCGACCGAGCGCAGCAACGAATGGTTCGACAAGCTGGACCTCAACAAGGACGGCTATATCACGCCGGAGGAAACGCGCCAGGCGCGCGAGACACGCCACGGTGAGATGCGCGAAGCCTTCGATGAACACTTCAAGGCTGCCGATGCCAACGGCGACGGACAGCTTTCGCTCGACGAAGTGCAGGCCAACATGCCGCGCCTTGCCGAACGCTTCAGCACGCTTGACCAGGACAAGAACGGCCAGCTGAGCAAGGAAGAACTGCAGAAGGGAGGTGGCCACCGCCACGGACCGGAACCCAAATCCTGAGCACTGAAGGATAGAAACGAAGGCGGCGGGACCCCAGGGGTCCCGCCGCTTTCTCTTGCGCGCTGCGTTACTGTTTCGCAGTGCTCACCGATGCGCTGGTGTCGGCATTGGCCTTGGCGGTCGCGTCCGCCTGGAGCGGAACGGCGAAGGAGGAAGATGTGCCGCTGTTGGCCGGCGGCTTCACCTCACTCGGAGCCAGCGAGCCGGCGAGATCGCCCTGCGCATTGCCCTTGCCCGCGGATTGCGATTCCGTTGCAGGCAGGGTCGTCACCGGCGTCGAAGTCATCGAGCCCGCCAGATCTCCCGCGACGTTA
>Ga0157375_10003391_pt1 | contig 13818 bp, 14 predicted proteins | sample M35metaG_FD_115311 | JGI IMG/M metagenome (GOLD analysis project Ga0157375, IMG submission 115311) | Miscanthus rhizosphere microbial communities from Kellogg Biological Station, Michigan, USA - M3-5 metaG | ecosystem: Host-associated > Plants > Roots > Rhizosphere > Soil | place: USA: Michigan...
CGATGGGTGAGCCTGTCAGCCGCTTGCGCCTGACCCGCCGAGAACCTTCAGGAGATCCTGCGCCACAGCCGTGGACGATGCGGGGTTCTGGCCCGTGATCAAACGCCCGTCGATAATCGAGAAGCTTTGCCAGTCATCCACTTTTTCGAAGCGTCCACCAAGTCGCTTCAGTTCATCTTCGACAAGAAACGGAACCACGTTCGTGAGATGAACGGCTTCCTCTTCCGTATTCGTGAATCCCGTGACACGCTTTCCCTTGACGAGCGGCTCGCCATTTACCTTGACGTGGCGCAGGACACCAGGCGCGTGACAGACCGCAGCCACCGGCTTGCCGGCATTGTAGAAATTCTCTATCAGGGAAATCGATCTTGCGTCCTCGGCGAGATCCCACAACGGACCATGCCCTCCGGGATAGAACACTGCGTCGTAATCTTCGGCCTTGACACCGGCGAGCTTGACAGTATTGGCGAGCACTTTCTGCGCAGCCGGATCACTCTTGAAACGCTCGGTTAATTCAGTTTTCCCTTCCGGCGTGTCACTCTTCGGGTCGATCGGAGGCTGCCCTCCATTTGGCGAACTAACTGTTACGTTGATACCGGAATCGAGAAATGTGTAATACGGTGCCGCGAATTCTTCTAACCAGAAACCCGTCTTTTCCCCGGTGTTACCGAGCTTGTCATGCGAAGTCATCACCATCAGGATGTTCATTGTCGCACTCTCGTCAGGAAAGGGTTGAGCACTCGCCGGTTGAGTCCGGCGATCCACGTACGTCGTGGTCAGTGCACTATAGTCTCTGCCATCACTTTCGACAAACGAGGGATTCGCGCATGACGGAAGGCGCATCCGGCGTTCGTTTCGATTGCTCCGATCGGCTCACGATCGCGGACGCGCGCAACTATCCAATGCTGGACGTCCGGTGCGATTCGACATGCGTTCTTTGCGTGCCTGCTGACCGCTTGTTTGAAACCTGCGGGCTAATACCAAAGTATAGTGAACAATACGATTGTCTCGGTATCGCGTGCTGTTCTGCCGAGGCTCGCTGTTGACGCTGTGTATCAAGTGTTATTAGTGGCACCGTGTTTTTTCTGCTGACCGTATTCCGTAAGCTGATCCCAACTGGAGGATCATCATGGACATGTCAGCACCGTTTGCCGATGCGCAAATCGCACGCCCGCACGTCAATCTGCACGAGCATCCCGCTTATAACCGCATCTTCAGGCGCGGAGCACTCACGGTCGGCCTCATTCTTCCGCTCGAAACGCATCCGCATGCGCCGCATCCGACCATGGCCGATCACGTCAGGATGGCGCAGCGAGCCGAAGAAGCGGGTGTCGCCGCGTTATGGGCGCGCGATATTCCCTTCTACGATCCGCGATATGGCGATTCGGGGCAGATCTTCGAGCCCCTCATTTATCTTGGTCATCTGGCCATGGTGACGCGGCGCATCACGCTCGGCACCACGGGCATCGTGCTGCCGATGCGCGAACCGCTTCTGCTCGCGAAGCAGGTCAACTCGCTGGACAGACTGTCGGAAGGCCGCATCGTGATCGGCATGTCGTCAGGCGACCGGCCGTCCGAGTATCCTGCCTTTGGAGTGGATTTCGAAACCCGGGGCGAGCGTTTCAGGGACGCGTACGACGTCTATCGCAACGCGAGCGAAGTGGAGTTTCCACGTTTTGAATCGAACCACTTCGGACAGTCGGACGGCTCACTGACCATGCTGCCGAAGCCGCTTTGCGGCAGAGTCCCGACCATAGCGGTCGGACGCTCGCAGCAGTCGCTCGAATGGATTGCATCAAGAATGGACGGATATCTGGGCTTCGTGCCGGAACCCGCGGGCCTGCCGCAATTTGTCCGCGAATGGGAAGAAGCTACCCATAAGGCAAACGGAACAACTTCCGTTGACGGTCCCGCCAGACCCCTTTCATTCGGCGGGTTTCTTTATCTTCACCCGCGGCGCAATTATCCGTTCAAACGCATCAGGGGCGGCTTTGCGATCGGCAGCCGAGCGCTGCGCGATTTCCTCGAACAGGCGCGTGAACTGGGCGTATCACACGTGGCATTGAACCCGCGCGTCACGCCGCGCAATTACGCGGAGATACTGGATGAACTTCATCACGATGTACTGACCTCCTTCCCGCCGAATACGTAGCGCTTCGCGCATTCAACGGAGACGAGCCGTTTCGCTGCTCCTGCCGGCTGGAGCACGATGGTTCGATACGCACAGGTCGTGCCCCGACCTGCGTTTTACTTCGCTTTTCCGAACGCAACTTCGTCCTCGCGCAAAGCCTCGGCTACCCATTCCTGCAGAAACTCGATCCAGGTCTTGATCTTGGCGTCCAGGTATTGCCGCGACGCATAGACCGCATGGATATTCAGCGGCTGTAGATAATAGTCGGGAAGCACGCGTACGAGCGAACCATTGCGAAACGCCGAGCGCACGGTCAGCGTAGGTAATGCGCCGATTCCCATGCCTTCGTGGAGCGCCGCCGCCAGTGCATCCGGCACGTTCACCTTGAAGCGCGTGTGCGGCAGAACAAACTCGCTCACTCCTTCGACGCCCGCCAGCAACCAGCGGTCTGCGGGAAAAATCGGCATCGCGACCTGCAGGCACATGTGGCGCGACAGGTCGCTCACCGTCTCCGGATTGCCATGCCTGCCGAGGTAGGCAGGCGCGGCACAGAGCACGCTATGAACGGTGCCTAGCGGGCGCGATATGTAGTTCGAATCGGGAAGCGCTTCCGGCGACACGCGAAGCGCGACGTCGTACCCGTCCTCCAGCAGGTCGGGCACGTTTTGCGAGAGCGTCAGATCGACCGTCACGGCCGGGTAGCGCTCCTGGTAGGCGGCCACGGCCGGCACGACATAGTTCTGCCCGATGCTCGACATCGCGTGGACCTTCAGCGTGCCGACCGGCTTCGCGTGCGCGTCCGACGCCTCGGCCTCCGCCTCCGACACGGAAGCGAGAATCGCGTGACAGCGGCCAAGATAGCGTTCGCCTGCCTCCGTCAGCGCGATTCTGCGCGTCGTGCGGTTCAGAAGGCGCGTTCGCAGATGCGTCTCCAGTTCGGAAATGGCACGCGACACGTACCCCGCCGTCGCGTCGAAATGATTCGCAGCGGCCGTGAAACTGCCCGCTTCGGCGACTTCGACAAAGATCTTCATGCTGCGGAAGGTATCCATACGCTTACGTCCTTTATTCATAGGCAGCCGGAAGCACCGCTGTGCCCGTCCATGCAAGGCGCCACTGCCGTGAAATGGTGCCTGAATTTCCACCTGATCGCGGGTCCGATGCAGCGGGCAAACGCATATTTTCCCGCGCGATGTCAGTCGATCATTCTCTTGAGCCGATCCGAACCTGCGCCATCACCCTCCCCTCCGGGCACGTCCGGATGATCTGTTCGCCCACACTCCGCCCGTAACGCAGCGCAGCCGTCCGGCGTGCTTCCGGGTTGCTCCGAGCATACCCGGGCGCATGGACCTCTTCACCACAAGCGGCTTCAGAACCGTTGTGACATGAGGTCAACAATCCTCGCGCGAGGCCATTCCGTGGCGTTGTCAGGCGCACTTGTTACCGCCGATCAAAACTGTTTGTCCACCGCGTGTGTGTGCAAACGGGTTCGAACGGCCTAGATTGACGACCTATCGGCAGCGTCGTTTCTCCAGCGACAGAGCCATCAACGTGTTTCGAGGTCAATCATGAGTAATTCGCAGAAGGTCGTTATCGTCACGGGCGCATCGCAAGGCATCGGCGCAGAACTGGTCAAGGGCTTTCGTGAGCGCGACTATCGCGTCGTCGCGACGGCACGCTCCATCAAGCCGACCGACGATCCGAACATCGTGACGGTGGCCGGCGATATCGGCGACCGCGAGGTCGCAAAGCGTGTCGTGTCGGAAGCCATCAAGCGTTTCGGCCGCATCGACACCCTTGTCAACAACGCGGGCATTTTCATCGCCAAACCGTTCACGCAATACACGGATGAGGACTATGCCGCCGTCCTGAACGTGAACCTGAACGGCTTCTTTCATATTTCGCAGCTCGCCATCGCGGAAATGGAGAAGAACAAGAGTGGTCACGTCGTGTCGGTCACGACGAGCCTCGTAGACCACGCGATTTCCGGTGTGCCGTCGGTACTCGCATCGCTGACGAAGGGAGGCCTGAATTCGGCCACCAAGTCGCTCGCGATCGAATACGCGAAGGCTGGCATCCGTGCGAACGCGGTGTCGCCGGGCATCATCAAGTCACCGATGCATGCGCCCGAGACCCACGAGGCGCTCGGCGCGCTGCACCCGGTCGGACACATGGGCGAGATGAGCGATATCGTCAACGCGGTGCTGTATCTCGACTCCGCGCCGTTCGTGACGGGCGAGATCCTGCACGTCGACGGCGGCCAGAGCGCAGGCCACTAAGCAGATGAGGCGCCGGCAACGGCGCCTCGATGTGAGTGCATGACTTTACGGAGAACCTCATGCCTATCGTCACCATTCAGGTAACACGCGAAGGAACCCGGCCCGGCACGAGCGCAGTGACGGCGGAAGAGAAAGCCCAACTCATCAAGGGAGCGAGCGAACTGCTGCTCAACGTCCTCAACAAGCCGATGGAAGCGACCTTTGTCGTCATCCAGGAGGTCGAGATGGAGAACTGGGGATGGGGCGGCCTGCCCGTCCCGGAATATCGCCGGCAAAAAGCGGCGAAGCAGAGCTGAACGCGCTTCGCCTGCCGGAAACGCCCCAATGCCCCAGCGGCGGCGGGGCGTTTTCCTTCCTTCACCGATCAGAACAATGGCATTTGCCGTGTGAACCTGAAACGCCCGATACATGCAGACGCATGGGCCAATGCACTCATGCATCAGCGAGAACAGGCGCTCCCGGCTGAATCGAGGAAGCAGGTATCGAAGCCGGTCTGGCGGTAGCGGTGCCGTTGTGGCGGTCCGCCCTGTAGAACTCCATGCAGAAATCCACGAACGTTCGAAAACGCACCGGGAGCAATTCCCGATGGGAATAGAACAGGCAGATTTCGACACCACTGTCGGAAGTCGAACAATCCGGCAGAATCGGAATCAGATGTCCCATCGCAATGTCTTCACGTACCATGGCCTCGGGCAATGCCGCGACACCGGTACCCGTGAGCGCCGCGGCACGCAGCAAGACTTCATTCCCGTCCATCGAGGACATCGGCAGCACGCTGACGCGCCGCCCATTTTCCAGCAGTTCGATGAAGTTCGTCCCTCGCTGACGCGACTTCGGGTCGAGCAACAGCAAGTGCCTCGAAAGATCGGAGGCCTGTTCGGGCGTTCCGTGCCGGTCGAGGTAACCGCGGGATGCAACGAGCACATGCGACGACACTGACAGCGTCCGGCGGATGGCGGCCGGCTGCTCGACGTGATCCCGCGGCAGGATCGCCATGTCGTAGTGCCCATCGTAGAGATTCACGGCAGCTTCCTGCACCGACACCATCAGGTTCACATTCGGCGCCACAGCGTGATAGCTCGACACGAAGCGCGAGAACGTTTCGCCGAACAGCATGGGATGAACGACCAGCCGCAGCCGGCCGCTATCGACCTCGCGTTCCCGAGCGATCCGGCGGTTCGCCTCGTCAAGTTCCTCCAGCAACCGGCAGCAACTCAGATAGTATGACTGCGCTGCTTCCGTCAGCTTCACGGAACGTGTGGTGCGATGAAGCAGCCGAGTCTGGATGCTGGCCTCGAGCTTGGCGATGGCCTTCGAAATCGCTCCCGTCGTCACGCCAAGCGACGCGGCAGCCTTGCTGAAGCTCCGATGCTGCGTGGCCGCCACGAACGCCCTCAACATATAGACCTGATCCATCATCTACCTCGTCGAACAGGAGAACACGCGCAGATCAAGGCGTCATCGATTCACGCGCGTGCCCGGATTCGGCCTGTCAGGCGCGTGCGATTGTTGACTGATCGCGTAGCAATAGCTTAGCAATGTTCCTGTGCGGCAGAGACGGTTTATCGTGATAAGGGTATCGCTGAAATTGATAGCTGCCGAACCAGCGGGTGGCTACAAGAGAATGCGGCACGGCCAAAGCCCTGCCCGTCCGCAGACTGGGCGAAACGATACGGAACAGTTCGTATTATCGAGGTTCCGTGTCGTTCAGTCCGTTGGCGCCGGCGTCACCGGGGAGTCCGCCGGCTAACGCGCAATCGAAGCCGCATCGAGCGGCTTCGGTTCATTTCGCCCTTAGCGCGGCAAAGACGTCGACGGCGAGCGCGAGGACGAGCGCCGCGGTGCCGATCGCGAACAACACCATGTAATTGCCACCACTGCTCGAAAACACAAACGACAGCCCATACGCCGCACCAGCCTGCAATACGGCAAAGCCGGTGGTCGCCGTGCTCCAGGCCCCCTTTTGCGCCGACGGATGGTGCGCGAGCAGTTCATTGACCCGACCGAGCACCAGCGGAACGATGCCTGGCGTAAACGCACCGACCAGCACGCTCGACACCATCAATCCGGCCGGCCCGGTCCCGAGGATGGGAAGGGCGACTGCGATGGTCTGCACCACATAGGCGACACGCAGTGCGCGGCCGAAACCCACGCGGTCCGCGAGGTGGCCGCTCAGCAGCGGACCGACGATTGCGCCCAGGCCGTACAGCACCCAGTAATGGGCAGCACCGTCGACACCCTTGCCGAGCCCCCGCGCCACGAAGTCCACGAGGAAGATCATGTGCGGAACGAGACCGACCGCATTCAACGCGTACTCGATATACAGTGCGCGCAGCGTCCTTGCAGGATAGTTCTTCGCGTGCGCCGCGGCGTGCGAATGGGCGGGCGCGGTCTTGGACCGGTCCTCTTTCGGCCAGCCATTCCATGCAATCACCGTTAGCAGCAGTGACACCACGGCAAGCCCGAGCCACGTTTGCGTAAGTCCCTGTCGCAAGAGCAGCGGCACGATCGTCCCGGACGCTGCGATGCCGAGGCCAATGCCGCTGAAGATCGCGCCGCCCACGAAGCCGCGCCGCGATGGCGCCACGTTTGCGAGAATGGCCGGTGCGGCCAGAACCATGAGCGCCCCACCCGACAAGCCGGACGCGAAACGCCATACGAAGAACCACAGGAAAGAGACCGGAAACGCGCAGGCGACGAACGCGATCGATGCCAGCAACATCTTCGCGCGCAGGACCGTTGCGGTCTTCGCCCAACGCGCGAACAGACCTGCGATCAGCGCTCCAGCCAGATAGCCGCCCAGATTCGCCGCACCGAGGTACGCTGCGGTGGACGCCGGAAACCAGTGCGCTCCGATAATGGCGGGCAAGAGAGGGGTGTAGGCAAACCGGGCGAGGCCGATGCCCACGAGGCTTGCGGAAGCGCCCGCAAGCGTGCCGCGCCAGACATCGAATGACGAACCATCCGGTTTACTCAAGACTGCTTGTCGCATGATTGCCTCCAGTGCGCAGGGCAACCGTCATGTGCCCTGCCATCGATGGAGCCAGTCTATTTCAACCGCGCGGAATCCGGACCGCCCGTAAACCGAACACATTTTTCTGCCGGCGGAATTAATCCGCCAGGGCGATAACTCAAGCGGAGCGACGCATCGCCGGATGGCTGCAGGCAAGGTGCTGCAACGTCCTGCAGGGGTGTGCGAAGCAGCGGCGCTCTCGAACCCTTTGACTCGCCGCATACTTCATGTAACAACAGATATTCCCGCACGGCCCATGCGGCCCACGCGCGATGTGCAACAAAAAAAGGGGCGTCCAGGACGCCCCTCAACTGACTACTGGTCACTACCCTGGCTGGCGGCCCACCTCGCTGCCACGCCACACATTCAATTACGCCGCAACCATCATCGGGCCCAATTGCGAGCGGGCAACGTCGACAAAGGCCTGCATGGCGCTGGACACATACGCATCGTGACGGCGGATGAACAATGTCTCCACATGCGCCTTCTCAGGCGCGATGGGGTGAATGGAGACGAGGTCCTGCTCGGCCGCTGCCGCGACCACGCCACGCGGAAGCAGCGTAATGCCGATACCGGCTGCGACACACGCGATGATCGCATCCATTGATCCGAATTCGAGCGGCGTGGCGCCGACAATGCCCATCTCGCCCAACAGCGTTTCGAGCCGTTGGCGATATGAGCAGCCCAGTCGGAACACGATGATCTTCAGGTCCGGCACCGATGAAAGCGCATCGGCCGAGCGCATGGTCCGCGCCGTGACAAGAACCAGTTCCTCACGGAAGATGGTTTCGGCATGCAGATCGGGACAATCGAGCGGTCCCGCAACAAATGCGCCATCGAGGCGGCAACCGGCTACATCCTCGGCGAGACTGCAAGTGGTGCCCGTCGTCAAAGACAGTCTCACCTGAGGGTACATTCTCGCGAAGTTACTCAGAATCGGCGAGAGGCGCAACGCCGCGGTGGTTTCGAGCGTACCGAGGACGAGTGCGCCCTTGGGTGCTCCTTCGTCCAGCGCTGCGAGCCGTGCGTCGGCGACGAGCTTCGCGACTCGCGCAGCGTACGGGAGCATGCGCTGGCCGGCAGGCGTCAGGTTCACGCCACGCACATGCCTGTGGAACAAAGGCACGCCCATCTCGCGTTCGAGAGCACGGATTCTGGCCGTGACGTTCGACTGCACGGTATGCAACTCCACTGCCGCGCGATTCATGCTGCCGTGGCGGGCAACCGCTTCGAATACCTTGAGGTCGGCAACGTCCATGTTGTGCCCCCAGTAGACGGAAAAACCAAAGAACCGGCAATACGGTCAGGTATGGCACCCGGCGCTTGCATACGGACGGAGCGTGAGCCCCTGCGAGACCGCAATCCATGCTACACCAAAGCGAATTTCGCCACCTGGCGGAAAGAGTCGTAACGACTGCGATGCCCGAAACATGATCGCTTTCTCGCGGCGGCCCAGGAAGCCCACGCGCGTCAACTTTGACAGTAGTGGCCGCCGGAATCAGGCGGCAGCCGTTTTCCTGAAATCCTCACCGTTGATACGGCTGGAAATGCTGATGTTCCCGGCGGGATGCTCGTGCAGGATCACGTTGATGATCTTCGGATCCGAACCGATCGCATCGTGAGTGACCTGAATGATGTCGCGAATCAGTTGTACGCGGCGCTCCTGCGACAAACCCGACTTGATATGGCATTCGATGAAAGGCACGGTTACTCTCCAGGCTAGTGTTATTTCAGGCGGCTGATCAGTTCCTTGTCGTTGGCAGCGCCTTCGACATATTCAGGCAAGTGCTCACCGTGTTCGACGAAATTGATGCCGCGTCCTTCGCGGATGACAAAGAAAATGTCGTCCCTGGTCTCGCCCGTTGCCTCACTTACCACGCGCAAGAGACCGGCTGCAAGCTGCCGCTTCTGCTCGTCCGTCCGTCCGAAACGCATGTCACACGATATAAGCGCCATTTGAATCTCCTGAGTGGCTCAATGGATTACTGAATCCCGGGGTGTTCAGCCGGGAACCTGGGTACAGGGCTGACTCTCGTCATGAGTTGCATCAACTCCGCGACCGAGTGATTCTCCAGCGTGGAGACGAGTTCGATGATCTCTTTGCGAAGGCTTGCGTCGGCGTACTGCTCGCTGAGCCAGTGGAATTTCTCGACGGTGCGCTCCCATGTCAGCGGGTTTTCAAGTCCGCCTTCAAAGCCGACGTGCTCTTTCGACACGACCCTGCCGTTCTTGCAGCGAATCGTGACGCGCGTATTGAGCGCATGTGGATACCTCGACGTGAACGCCGCATCGGGCCGAACGTGGACTTTCTTGAGCAAGGCCTGCGCGTCGTTCGCCTGAACGCGCTCCGGTTCAAGCTGAGGCGGCCCGACCTGATCGTCCAGCAACGCGGCAGCGATGAGATACTTCAGGTTGTAATCAGCCTGTTCTTTCGTCTGCGGCTCGTCTTTTGGCCCGAACGCCCCGCCTCCGGCAATATCGAATCCCGTCTGGAAGATGTCGCAGGTGACCTCATCGATGTCTTCCGCATGAATGCCGTTCTTTCGCTTTAATTCGAGCGTCGCTTCGAGCACCGGTTGCCCGTGGATCAGCGAGCAGTATTTCTTCATGACGGTCTTGTGGATGACGTCCAGACGCGGATCATCCCAGTCCACGTCGATTGGCTGATCGAACATCCGCACAAGACCGTTCGGTCCTTCGAAGAGACGCAACGGACCCGTAAAGCCGCGCTTTGCGAGCGACGCCGAGTACACCGCGCGCATGCCGGTGATACCCGGCGAGAATCCTTTCCATTGCGACACGGGTTCGGAATGCACGCAGGTCAGCGAGATGTTGTCGACGGTCGCAATCGCGATGGCATGCGCGATCTGCTGCGCATCGAGGCCGAAAAGCTTTCCTGAACCCGCTGCCGCCGACAGCGCCAATTGAATCGCGTGATTGAAGCCCTTCGCCATCACGGGAACGATTGCCGTGATGCGCGACTGTATTTCATACGCGACGGCCAGCGCGAGCATGAACGCTTCCCCACTCGCCTGCGCGTGCTCCGCCGCGGCCAGAACGGTGCCGAAGTTGTCACTGGGATGACACAGCCCGCCCGGCGACATATAGCTGTCCAGCAGATCGACGTACCTGACCAGCCCCGAGTTGTACAACGCCGCCTGATCGGGCGACGTCTTGCCGCCGCCGATCAGCGTGCAGGAACCCGTACCACGATATTCGTCGAATTGTTCGCGCAGTGCCTTGAACGGCACACCGGGAAGCGCGGCAATCGCGCAACCCAGGCTGTCCAGTATGTTGCGCCTGAATACCGTGCGCGACTGCGGTGACAGATGATCAGGACGGGCGTCGTACGCGAACCTGCCGATCCGCTGGACTGTGGTGAGTGCACTCATTCTCTCGATGCTCCTGATTGAAGCTGATGTGGTGCAAGCCCCAGTGCGCGCGGAAGGAAATCCGTTCGATCTGCGCGACCTCACCTGCATGCTGCACGTTCGCACTGTTCAACGCGAACATCAAGCGAGGGTATTGCATAGGGCTATCAGATTTGAAGATAGGTCTTCTGATCGCCCCACCATGCAAGTCCCCGACACGTTCGACACGACCATTTCGATTCGCACATTGACAGATCTGCTGCATCTGGAAGAGGCACGACGGTGGCTCAGCGCGCCGTCATCGAACTCGTGCGACTCCGGCGCTCTTCGCAACAGCGCGATCCGGCCACCGCAAACCGGTGTGCTACGGCTCGCGGCGCGCCCGACTGCGGCGCCAGTCGAGCATTCCGCTCACCGATTCCTGCCTCCCTCCCGGCACGAGTTCGATGTGCGAACCCGCGCGGATGAAGCCTGTTTGCGCGACACTGAGATACACGCCGGAGAATCCGCTCAGGAACATGTGCTTGACGGCCTTGCTATATCCCATGGCGGCATTGAGCTTGAAGCAGGGGGTTCGCGGTGCCTCGACCTTCAGCCTGACCTCGCCGATGACGAGCACATCGCCGATCCATAGATCCGTTTCGAAGATGCCCCGGGTCGTGAGGTTTTCTCCGAGCGCGCCAAACGGCAATGGCGCATCGGCCTCTGGCACGGACGCTTCGATGCGCCGCTGCCGCCACCAGTCATAGTGTTCAACCGGGTAGAGATAGACGGCCTTGTCGAGGCCGCCGTGAGCGCTCAGGTCCGCCTGCTCGTCGCCGACGACACCCAGCTTCCTGACTTCGACCGCCGTTGCATCATTTACGCTGCTGACCGCACGCTTGCGTATCGCGGACTCGACTTTCACACCGGCAGACGCGAGACCGATGTCCAGAGGCTCGCTCAGGCCGACACTGACCGACAGCAGCGTCGCAGCCACGTTGCGCGTTGCTTGAGCGTTCTCCGTACGTGCATTCTGATCTCCCATACGACGGCTACCTGTTCCCTGTTCAGGATGCAAACGGCTGAAGACGCCCGATGGCCTCGGCAAGTTCGTTTTCGAGGACCGCAACGAGTTCCGCGGCCGGCAGCGATCGTGCGAGCGCCGCCGCCTGCCCCGCCCATTGCGCGCCATAACCGAATTCGCCCTGCGCTTTCGCCGCCGCGTGCAGCGCCTTGCCCGCGTCATACGCGACCGGATAAAGCGGCGTCTTCGGCATGCCCGCCTCGCGGCCGAGTTCCGTGAATCGGTTCATCATGCTGCGCGCAAGCCGTCCGGAAATCGCCGAAGTCAACATGGTGTGGCTGGCCGGCTCGCCAAGAATCGCGCGCCGATAGCCCTCGTCGATCGATGTTTCCGGACATGGCACAAATGCCGTTCCGAGTTGTGCGGCTTGCGCCCCGAGTGCGAGCGCAGCCGCGATGCCGGCGCCGTCCATGATGCCACCGGCCGCGATGACGGGAAGATCGAACTTCTGCACCAGAAGGCGCGTCAACGCGAACGTGCCGAGGCCTTCGTCGAATGCTTCGGTATCGAACATCCCGCGATGACCGCCCGCTTCGACCCCTTGCGCGATCACCGCATCGACGCCTGCATCCACGACAGCCGCCGCTTCCTTCAGATTTGTCGCCGACGCCAGCAGCCTGATCCCGGCGTTCTTCAATGCCCTGATTACGTCTTTGGACGGCAATCCGAAATGGAAGCTGACTATCGCCGGTGTTTCCTCCAGGAACACGTCGAGCATGGCCTGATCTTCCACGAAGCTCGTGTAGATCTCGCCGAGTTTCTCCGGCGCGGCTGCGCCATACTTCGCGAAGTGCGGCGACAGCCAGTTCAGCCATGCCTTCTCGACTGCTTTATCGGCGACGGCCGGCGCGTGACAGAACACGTTGATATTGAACGGCGCGCTGGTCAATGCACGTGTATCCCTGATCACTTTACGCGCTGCCTCGGCCTTCATCGCGCCAACGCCGAGCGAACCCAGACCGCCCGCGTTTGAGACGGCCGCCGCCAGCGCCGGTGTGCTCACGCCTGCCATGGGCGCCTGAATGACTGGCTTGCTGATACCAAGCAAATCCAGTAGCGATCTGCCTTCAGAACGGCTGCTCATGTCATGTCCTCATCCAAAACTTCGAAACCTTGCCGATGCTCGTGATGTGCCGCGCAACTGGTCCGATGTCCGCATCCGGTTGCCACGGTCGTTCGGTGCATCGATGGGTCCACACTCATCCAGAAACCCTGTACCGCAGATCATCTTTTTACGGGCGCAGCAGATCAACCCGTCGACAGGCAAAACACTCTTGAGTAACAGGAACTGTTCGAAGCATGGACATGATGCGAGCCACTCATTCCTGCAGGGAAACAACTCCACCCGGATCACGATCCGGGTATCGACGCAGGATCACGCAGCCACCGACCTGAGCGCGCTCGTCACCTGTTCGGCCGTCACATAGCCGGAACTCAGCTGACCGATGCGGCCGTCGACCTCCACGAATAACGTGGGGAATCCGCGCACGCCCAGTCGCCGGGTCATGGCGAAATCGTCCTGCGCGGCTTCGATGGCGCCTTCGGACGACCATGCATCGAAGAACGCTGCGGCGGTACCGTCGAAACCCTGATCAGCCAGGGCCTTCGCACCGATCTGTGCAAGCGCCTTGCCGTCGGTGGTATCGAGTCCGTCGACATAGAACGCTCGCTGGAACGCGCGGAACACGTTCAACAAGTCGCATGCGGGAGCGATGATTCGTGCGGCCACGACGGCGCGACAGACAGGCTCCGTATCGTAGACGAAGTTCTTGCGCGCCATCAGCGCTTCGCGGTTGAACTCGGCACCGCTGAGTTGTTCGACCCGCGCCCAATGTTTGAGACGGAATTGCTTGCCCTCATCGTCGAGTACCGTGGTCGAACCTGCCGCCATGCCGCCCACCACGACCTGAACGTCCAGTCCCGGCATGCTCTCGACAATCGACGCCATCTGCCCGCCG
>Ga0157375_10003392_pt1 | contig 13815 bp, 12 predicted proteins | sample M35metaG_FD_115311 | JGI IMG/M metagenome (GOLD analysis project Ga0157375, IMG submission 115311) | Miscanthus rhizosphere microbial communities from Kellogg Biological Station, Michigan, USA - M3-5 metaG | ecosystem: Host-associated > Plants > Roots > Rhizosphere > Soil | place: USA: Michigan...
CACTGACGCATACTACATCGGCCACCCTGGTGGTTTCGGTCCCGGCAGCGCCAACCTTCAGCATCAGCATGGGACCGGGTTCACAGTCGGTGAAGCGGCCCGCAAACGGCAGTGTATCGACTAGCTACACGGCCACGGTGACCGCAGCCGCGGGCTACACGGGCAGCGTAACGCTGTCCTTCGGCGGCGGTACCACCGGCGTGTCGATAGCGGCGTCTACAGCCTCGATTTCCGGTGGCAATGGATCCGCAACGCTGACGGTAACGGTGACATCCAGCGCCAAGAAGGGTAATACCACGCTCACGGTAACCGGGAAGGACGGAACCAGCACCAAGTCCGCATCGGCACAGCTGCGCATCAACTAAACGGCAGCGCAGCCAGACTCGAATCGTTAGGCGCCACGCAAGCACTAAAATGCATGTGTGGCGCCTATTTCTATTTGCGGACTCACCAAGCAGTACGGAAACGTTCGGGCTGTCAATAATCTGAGCCTCGAAGTGGTCCCAGGGGAGATCCTCGGATTTCTCGGACTGAACGGCGCCGGCAAAACCACCACCATTCGCATCTTGCTCGATCTGCTTCGCCCCAACGGCGGGAATGCCTTCATCCTGGGACACGATTGCCAGTCCGATGGACTGCGGGCGCGCTTGAATATCGGGTATCTGCCCGGAGAGATGGGAATCTATTCCGATCTCACGGGGCGCGAAGTCCTGGATCTTCTCGCGGGCCTGAACGGCCATGCCGTGAATGTGTCGCGCCGCCGCGAGCTGCAGCAGAGCCTCGAATTTTCCGAGAGCGACCTGCGCCGCCGCCTGCGGGAATATAGCACCGGCATGAAGCGCAAGCTCGGGCTGATCCAGGCGTTTCAATCCGACCCTCAGTTGCTGATTCTGGATGAGCCGACCGAAGGACTCGACCCCCTGATGCAGGAGTCGTTCTACAAACTCCTGGTGGACGTGAAGCAGCGCGGCCGAACGGTGTTCATGTCCTCGCACGTGCTTTCCGAAGTCGACCGGGTGTGCGACCGCATCGCGCTCATTCGGAAAGGCGAGCTGGTATTGCTGTCGGACATCGAGGACTTGCGGAAGCTGGCAGCGCGTCCGGTGCGAGTGCTGTTCGCCGAAGACGTGCCGATCGCAGCGAGTCTGCCGCCGGGCAACGAAGTTGTCGAAACCGGCCCGCGCTCGTGGAACCTGAAAGTCGAAGGGCCGCTAGGGCCGCTGTTGCGTGCGATCGCCACGTTACCAGTGCGCGATATCGAAATCGCCGAAGCGAAGCTTGAAGACGTAATTCTCAAGTATTATCGCGATGGTGCCGAGTGAGAGCGGCCGCGCTGTTGTTCGCTTACTCGCTCAAGCGCGTACGAACTTTGGTGATCACCACCGGGCTTCTGCTCGCTGCGCTCCAACTGGTTCTGATCTTCGTCGCGGGGGCAATCCAGACCTCGGGGGGCTTCGAACAGCTCAGCTCGCTATTGCCGCCCTTTGCGCGCCAGCTCCTCGGTCCGGCCGTGGTGACGATGATGTCGTTCTCGGGAATCGTATGCCTGGGATATTTCGAGCTGGCCGTCATGGGAGCATTGATCGCACTGGCGGTCACGCTCGCCACCGTCCCGGCGTCAGAAGTCGAGATCGGGTTCATGGATTTGATCCTGGCGCGTGCGCTGGCACGCCACTGGATCATCACGCGCACCATCGTCCTGACCACGCTGGTATCGGCCCTCATGCTGGCGCTGATGGTGGCGGGCACGTGGGCCGGGTTGCGGATGTTCGCCCCGAGTGGCGTCCAATGGCCGTCCGCGACACTCATCAATTCTCTGGCGATCAACCTTGGGATGCTGACGCTGTGCTGGGGCGGTGTGGCGATGGCGATCGGCGCAGCATCCAGCCGCCGCAGTGTGGCCGGCGGAGCCGCGGGATTGCTGGCGCTGGCAACCTTCCTTCTGGACTATATCGCGCGCTTGTGGCAGCCGGCCGAGAAGATCGCCTGGATATCGCCGTTCCGGTACTACAACCCGTTCGATCTGATCACAGGGAATGCGCTGCCGCTCAAGAACCTATTCATACTCGGGGCGATCGCGCTAACCGGATTCGCGGCGGCCTACGTTTTGTTCGCCCGGCGCGATATTTCACACTAATGGCCGGCATCGGCGCACTGAACCGCGACAGCTATGGAGTGGCCTAGTCCGGCGGTTGATAATTGTGCAGCAAATCTTGATATCCGTTCATCGCCAGCCTGCAGGCCATCTCGGTTCCCGCGAAGCGCGCGCGATGCCAGGTTTCCCTCGGCGTGTATACGATATCGCCCTGGTCGGCAATGAAGATGGGCAACGATCCGATCTTATACTCCATCTTGCCTAACAGGATGAACCAGAACTCCGATGACTCCAGGTGAAAATGGCCCCAGTCGGTATCGGGCGCGGGTCGCTGCGTCTTCGGATCGCCGATGATGATGTTGGCCACGGCGCGATCGTCGGCGATGAAACGACGCTGCTTTTCGGTTCCCGCCACAACGGCGTTGAAGTCGATATAAGGCTTGTTGCCTTGATCGTACTTGCCTTTGCCGCTGATGCGCACTTTGACGAAGTTGAAGCCCGGCATCGGCGCTGGTTTTTCATCAATCGGATACATCGTTTTCGCCCCTGCGATGTTGACTTCGAGCCGCAGCGACGGCTTATCGCCCACCGTTTCCATGCTGAAGACATTCCGATACGGCACCTGCACAAGGTAGCCCTTGGATGCGACAAATGGCTCCTGCCCTTCGATACTGAAGCGAATCTGGCCGTCTTGAACGATCCACCAGGCGCGAGTATCGGGATGGAACTGGCGCGGCGTCTTCGCACCCGGCGCCATGGAGACATAATCGGCGTGCAGCGTGCTGTCGTCGACCACGGTCTGGCTCCAGCTCGGCTGACCCTTGTGCTTGGCGAGCAACTCGGAGAGCTTCCAGATGGGCTGGTTCGGTGCCACCCAGGTGTTGGCCTGGACCGGCAGCGGGGCCCACGCAAAAGTTTCTTTCTGTTGGGCGCGCACGGCCGAGAACAGCCCGAAAGCCACCGCCGCTAGAATCCCGATTTGTTTGAAAAGGCGCATATTCGATATCCCCGATCACAATAACATCCCGGCGTGATAGTGTCATGGGGATGAGCCTCCGGCTACAGTGTTCGCTGATGACCTTCGGCGCCGCCTGTATTTTCGGCCAAGCTCGCGATTACGGGCGGTCGATGGTGATCACGCAGCAGGGCATGGCCGCCACCAGCCACACGCTGGCGTCGCAAGCCGGCGCTCAGATCCTGGCCAAAGGTGGTTCGGCCGTGGATGCGGCCATCGCTGCGAACGCCGTCCTGGGCGTAGTCGAGCCGATGATGAACGGCATCGGCGGTGATCTGTTCGTGATTTATTGGGACGCGAAGTCGGGGAAGCTGACGGGACTGAATGCGTCGGGGCCGGCGCCGCGCGGGCTGAGCGCGGACTTCCTGACCAAGCAAGGGTTCCAGACGATTCCGGACGGTATTCACAGCGTCACGGTGCCGGGAGCCGTCGACGGCTGGGCCAAGATGCATGCGCGCTTCGGCAAGCTGCCCTGGAAGGACCTCTTCCAGGCGGCGATCGCGTATGCCGAGGAAGGTTTCCCGGTAACCGAGGATGCCCAACGTTATTGGGCCGGATCTGCCGGATCGCTGCGAGCTCAGCCTGAAAGCGCTCGTGTGTATTTGCCGGGAGGCCGCGCACCGCGCGTGGGCGAAACCTTCAAGAACCCCGAGATGGGCCGGGCGCTGCGCGTGATCGCCGAAAAGGGCCGCGACGCTTTCTATAAAGGCGAAATCGCGGACGCGATTCTCAAAACGTCGAAGAGCTTGGGCGGGACCATGACCGCGGAGGACCTTTCCGCATTCTCATCCGAATGGGTGGAGCCCATTTCGTCGGATTACCGCGGCTGGCGTGTGTATGAGCTGCCTCCCAACGGCCAAGGGATCGCCGCGCTCGAGATGCTGAACATCATGGAAGCCAGTCCGGCGGGCAAAGGCAGTCCCTACACAGCCAACGAACTGCATCGCCGGATCGAAGCCATGAAGCTGGCTTATTCCGATCTGCGGTACAACGGCGATCCAAGATTCGCCGACATCCCAGTGCGCGGGCTTTTGTCGAAAGATTACGCGCGCAAGCGGGCCGCCGCCATCGATCCGGCAAAGGCCAACTGCACCGTAGCGGCCGGCGCACCGGTGTTCGGCGAGACCACCTACCTGACCACGGTGGACAAGGATGGCAACATCGCCAGTTGGATCCAGAGCCTGTACGACTACTTCGGCTCCGGCGTAACCGTGGAAGGCCTGGGGTTTCTGCTGCACGACCGCGGCAAGAATTTCACGCTCGCAGCGGGAAGTCCGAACGTCTTGGCCGGCGGCAAGCGTCCTTCGCACACCATCATTCCGGGTTTCATGGAAAAGGGCGATCAACATATCGGCTTCGGCATCATGGGCGGATCCAACCAGGCCATGGCGCACGCGCAGTTCGTCTCGAACGTGGTCGACTACGGGATGAATGTCCAGCAGGCGATGGAAGCGGCGCGATTCCGCAAAAATAGCGCTCCTGGATGCGACGTCCGGATCGAAGGACGAGTGCCCGCGGCGGCCATCCAAGGACTGAAGCAACGGGGTCATCAGGTGCAACTCGTTGGCGAGTACGATTCTGCCGTAACGGGTCGCGGGCAGGCGATCTTGTACAACTCCACCACCAAGACGAAGTTCGGCGGGTCGGATCCAAGAGCCGACGGCGCCGCGGTTCCCGAGCCGATCCGGTAGACGGTCCCGGTACAATAAAATATTGATGCGCACCGCTCTCGTGCGAAAACTGTCCCTGCCGTTGCTCGCGGCGTGCGCGTATGCGCAGACCCTGCCTGCAAACTGGCGGGTTCAACCGGCGGGCACTCAAGTGGCGCTGGATTCGCTGCCACTGAGCGCCGCGGCTTCGCCCGATGGCAAATTCCTCCTGGCTCTGAACGCAGGTAGCCGCCCATCTATAAGCGTGATCGAAACCGGCGCGATGAAGGAAACGGCCCGGGTGGCAATCGCGGACGCCGGACTAGGATTAGCGTTTTCACCCGACGGGCGGCGCGTATATGCGGGCGGCGGAGCGCGGAACGTCGTCCTGGAATTCACGTTCTCGCCCGCGGGCGAGCTAAAACCGTCGCGCGAGATCTCCGCCGGACAGCCTGCGCCCATGAATTTCATCGGCGACGTCGCCGCCTCGCCGGACGGCCGGACGATCCTGGCGGGCGATCTTTTTCGCGACCGCGTGCTGGTGATCAACTCACAATCGGGCCAGGTCACTGGAGCGCTCAAGTCAGGACGTCGGCCCTACCGGATTCTGTTTCATCCCGACGGGCAGTCCTACTTCGTTTCAAGCTGGGCCGACGCGTCGGTATACGAGTACACGCTGCCTTCCGGCACCGAGATGGCGCGCGTCCGGGTGGGTGCGCATCCCACCGATCTCATTTTGAGCAATCGAAAGATTCCCGACGAGCAAAGCACCTGGCAGTATCGCCTATTTGTCGCGGCGGCGAACACCAACGATGTATTCGTACTGGGTGTGACGGAGGCTAAGGACGTGAACGTGCTCGAAACGCTGAACGCCGGATTCAGCGCCGTCGCCCCCGCGGGCATGACACCCAGTGGCTTGGCGCTGAGCGCCGACCAAACGCGTCTCTACATCGCCTGCTCCGGCGTGAACGTGTTGGCCGTGGCGGATGTCTCGGAAACACGCAGCCGCGTGGCGGGATTCATTCCTACCGGCGCCTACCCTACGGCCGTGCGCCTGCTGACTGGCGGCAAACTGGCAGTGTTGAACGGCCATAGTGCCAGTATGTCCGTGATCGATACCCCGGCTGACGAAATGCTGCCCGCGTTGACCACCAAGGCCATGGCGGCTACGCCCTATCGCGAGTCGTTTTCGGATTCTCTGCCCGAGCAGCGCTCGTCAATCGAGCACGTGATCTATATCCTCATCGACGGAGCGCCGGGTCCCAACTCCGCCAAGCTCGCGCGCGAGTTCGTGCACCTGAATAATTTCCATCCAGCCGGCGATTCGCCTGCCAGCGCTTTCCACTGGTCGGTAGCCGCCATCGCTCCGGATTTTACAGAGAGGCTTGGTCCCGCCTTCGCCGCGGGACGTTTGCGCTACGACGGCTTCGCAGGCGGTGAATCCGCCAATTTGCCTCCCGCCGGATATCTTTGGAGCAACGCGTTGTCAGCGGGATTGACGATACGCAATTATGGCTTGTTCGTCGAAAACGGCGCGCAGGGGACGCGGGTCAAGGACCCTTCGCTACAGAGCGTCACCAACCTGAAGTATCGCGGGACCGATCCGCAGGCCTTCCTCGACGACTTGAAACAATTCGAGTCAGGCATGATGCCGAACTTACTCATCGTGCGGAGTGAAAGTGACGCGGCTCTTGGACGGATTGTGGAAGGCGTTTCCAAAAGTAAGTTCTGGCCGCAGACGGCGATTTTCGCGATGAATCCTTCGGGTCCAACTCCGCTGCTGCTGGCGCTCTCGCCTTACACACACCGAGGTGCGACAGACCCAACGCCCTACGATCAAGTCTCCGTGCTGCGCACCATTGAGCTGATTCTGAATCTTCGACCTATGACAGTATTCGATTTCTCCGCCCGTTCGCTGGCAGCCGCGTTTGTTTCCATGCCTAACAACGCTCCCTACTCCTTGGAGCTAACCAACTAGTGACCTCGCTCTGTTTTATATGGCACATGCACCAGCCGTTCTACAAGGATCTGTGGACCGGCCAGTATAAGCTGCCCTGGACGCGTTTACATGCCCTGAAGGATTACGCCGGCATGGTCCGCGTGCTGGAAGAATTTCCGGGCGTGCGGCAGACGTTTAACCTGGTTCCGTCCATGGTTTCCCAGATCGCGGAGTACGCCGCAGGAACGGCTTCCGACCCGTTTTTCGAATGCGCGGCCATGCCCGCGGAAGAGCTGACCGAGGCCCAGCGGACCTTCGTGCTGCGCTATTTCTTTCAGGCCAACGTCGATAAAGTCATTCGCCGCTATCCGCGTTATATCGAGTTATACGATCGCCGGCGCGATCCCATGTCGATACAGGATCTGCGCGACTTGCAGATTCTGAGCCAGATCGCCTGGTTCGATGAGGACTTGCTTGCGAAAGATCAAGAGCTCAAGGAATTGGTCCGCAAGGGTCGGGAATATTCGCTGGCCGATCAGGAGCTGATGATCCGGAAACAGCGCGAGTCCCTCGCGGCGGTTCTTCCGGTGTATCGCGACTTCGCCGCGCGCGGCCAGATCGAGATCGCCACCACGCCTTTTTATCATCCGATCCTGCCCTTGCTGTGCGATTCCGATATCGCCGCAGTGGCGCATCCGGGCGTCACCCTGCCGCGGCGATTCCAGTATCCCCAGGACGCTCTCACCCAACTGGAACGCGCGCGAACCTACATGCAGGACATGCTAGGCGTGAAGCCGACGGGCCTGTGGCCTTCGGAAGGATCGGTTTCCGACGAAGCGCTGGCCATGGCGGCGGGCTGCGGATTTAAATGGGCCGCCAGCGACAACGGAGTGCTCTCGCGGACGCTGGGCAAGTCTGCAGGCTGCGAGGAAACCTATCAACAATATCTGTGGGAACAAAACGGACGCGAGATGCGCCTGCTGTTCCGCGATCACTATCTCAGCGACCTCATCGGGTTCGAGTATTCGCGCATGGGTGCGGAACAGGCGGCAGACCATTTTCTGGGAAGGATTCGAGAGAACACTGGCGAGCACGACGTGTTGGTGCCCATCATCCTGGATGGCGAAAATGCGTGGGAATGGTATGAGGCGAACGGACGTCCGTTCCTGCGCGCGCTGTACCAGCGCATTTCCGACGATCCGCGCCTGGAAGCGACGACGGTCTCGCAAGCGTTAGAGCGCTACGAAACACGACCCCTCCAGCACGTGGTTCCGGGATCCTGGATCAATGCGAATTTCGATATATGGATCGGCGCGGAGGAAGACAACCAGGCTTGGGAGCTGCTACTCGACGCGCGGCGCGTGTACGACGAGTACGCGGCCCAGACCATGGAAATCGCGCGCCTGCTGGCCTATGAAGAGCTTCTGATCGCCGAAGGCAGCGACTGGTGCTGGTGGTACGGACCGGAGCATGGCTCAGACAATCGTCCGGAATTCGACCAACTGTACCGCGATCACCTTTCGAATGTGTATCGCGCGCTGGGTCTAGACCCGCCCGCACAGTTGTCGCACCCGATCCTTAAGACGCAGGAGGGCGAATTGCATGAGCCTCCCTCGAATGCGATCCACGTGACGCTGGACGGCGAAGTGACCTCGGCTTTTGAATGGATGGGCGCGGGGCACTACCGTCCGGATTCCCGCTCGGGCGCAATGCACGGCGGCGGAGCCGTGGCGCGCGAAATGTTCTACGGGAGCAATGGCACGGAGCTGTTCGTGCGGCTGGATTCGGCGAACTCGGGGAAGTTTAGAATCGAATTCGAGAACGATGCCGCGGCGACCGCACAGGTGGTGGCGGGAAGAATCGTCGAAATGGAAACTCCCCGGAAGGGCGACCGCTTCCGGGTTATCGCGGAACGCGATGGACTGCCCCCGATCACGCTGCCGGCGGAAGGCTGGATCGAGTTCAAGAGAAGTTAGGCCACTCGCTGCCGCTCGTGGTTCTGTGCCGGCAGGGCTGCGCGGTCTGCACCGAACCGCGAACGTCAGTGAGCGGCTAAATAAACGCGGTGGTCTTGATACCCGACACATCGAAGCGCTTGCGGCAACGCATGTTCTTGCACATGGCTTTGTCGTCGAGCAGGACCATATAGCTCATCCACTTGGCAAACTTGGCGCGATCGCGCTCGTCTGCGCGGCCGGGCAGGCGTTCGAGTTTCTTGCGCACCAGCCAGTTCAGCTCATAGGTGTCCGCGGTCCGGCAAAAGGGGCAGTTGAGCGTGGCCGGCTTGGTGGTCTTCGATTCTTTATAGAAATCTTTTTCTTCCATGTTTCGCAGCCTATATGATACAGCGGCGTAAACTAGAGGCGTACGCGTGCTCCCTGAAAACGAATTCGACGCCTTGGTCACCCGTGCGCTGCGCCGCATTCCGCCGCGCTTTCGGAAGCATTTGCAAAATGTCGCCATCATCGTGGAACCCGAGCCCTCCCGTCCCGGCCTGCTCGGCTTATACCAAGGACATCCGCTCACTACGCGCAGCGTAGGCCACAGCTTCACGATGCCCGACAAGATCACCATCTACCAGAGCCCGCATGAGCGCATGGCTCGGACCCCGGAGGAGCTGGAGCAGATGGTTGCGGATACCGTATGGCACGAGATCGCGCATTACTTCGGTATGGACGAAACGCGCGTCCGCAAGGCCGAAAGAAAGCATGGCATACGGTGATCCGCTGCTACATAACCCATTCACAGTCCTTAGCTGCTGAACCTTTGCTGGACGCGATCGCCCGAAATCTGAAAGCGGGTGTCACGTGGATTCAGATTCGCGAAAAAGATTGGAGCGCGCGAGCACTGTTCGAACTCGTCGAAGCGGCCGGCAAGCTGCCCAACCCACATAACTCGAAAATCCTGGTCAATAGCCGTGTAGATGTTGCCCTTGCGGCGGGAGCCTCGGGTGTTCATTTACCCTCGGGATCACCTGCGCCGCGAGTCTGGCGGCGGCCCGGTTTCCTGATCGGCGTGTCATGCCACTCTGTGGACGACGTCCGCAACGCCGAAAAAGACGGAGCCGACTACGTCCTGTTCGGACCCGTGTTTCCGCCCCTCTCGAAATCCACCGGGCTCGAGCCGAGAGGATTAGAAGGTCTTGCGTTAGCAGCGGCAGCGGTGACAATTCCCGTCCTCGCGCTCGGAGGCGTGACACGAAAGAACTCCGCAGCATGCACTTCCGCGGGTGCGGCTGGAGTTGCCGGAATCTCGCTCTTTCAAGAGTTGGTAAAATCCAATTCGTGACAGCAGCTGCGTCTAAGCAAGCCTATTCGCGAGCGGAGACGCGGCGTCTTCTCAAAATCACCGAGCGCCAACTGAAGAGTTGGGAGCACCAGAAACTGCTTCCGGCCTCTGAAACATACGGATTCAAGGAACTGCTGTCGCTGCGAACCCTGCTGAAACTTCGCGCCAGCCGCGTGCCTTCGCCGCAAATCAAGCGCGCGCTCACCGCACTCCGCGAGAAGCTGCGCCATATCCACGATCCGCTAGGCCAACTGAAGATTTACGCCGATGGGAAACGCATTCGAGTCGAAATCGAAGGCCGCGCCATGGAAGCCGAATCCGGGCAGCTCCTGCTGAATTTCGATGCCGTGGAGCTGAAGCGCCTGCTGGAATTCCGCAAACCAGCGCCGGACAACACGGATCAGGTTCGGCGAGCCACCGCCGAGCACTGGTTCCAGCGCGGGCTGGACTTGGAGCAAACAGGCGCGCCTGTAGCGGAAGTGATCGAGGCCTATCAAAAAGCGGTCGAGCTGGATCCAACTTCGGCCGGCGCGCTGGTCAACCTGGGGACCATCCAGTTCAACGCTCGCAACTGGAAGGAAGCCGAGCGATACTACCTTGAAGCGCTGGCGGCCGATCCGCAATACGCGCTGGCGCATTTCGATCTGGCCAATCTATACGACGAGCGGGGCGACCGCGACCGGGCTTTAGAGCATTACCTGGCCGCGCTCGCAATCGCACCGACGTATGCCGACGCGCATTACAACGTCGCCCTGCTCTATCAAGGGTCGAACCAGATGATGAAGGCTGTGAGGCACTGGACCGAATACCTGAAGCTGGATCCTGCGAGCCACTGGTCCACCATCGCCCGGCGGGAGCTGTCAAAGCTCCGCAAGGCGGCCGTAGTCTCCAATCTACAGCGATAGTGCCGGCCGGTCACAGACCTTGTAAGAACGGATTGCGGGCTTTCTCGCGACCGATGGTCGTGTTCGACCCGTGGCCCGGAATCACCACCGTCGTCTCCGGAAGCGCCAGTAGCTTGTCGTGTATGGAGCAGAGAATCTGGCGTCCGTCGCCGCCCGGTAAATCTGTGCGACCGATGCTGTCACGAAACAGCGTGTCGCCCGCGACCAGCTTGTTCTCCGCCGGAATCCAGATGGAGATGCTGCCCTGGGTGTGCCCCGGCGTGTGAAGAATTTGGAAGCCGGTCTCGCCCAGGCGCAACTGATCGCCTTCCCGCGCTTCGCTGTCGATCTCGGTCCGCGAGGGCGGCTGGATTCCGAGCCACGAAGCCTGGGTGTCCAGGTGAGCGTAAAGCTCGGCATCGTTCTGGTTCATGTACACGGGTGCACCAGTGAGCGCCTTCAGCTTGGCGGCGCCGCCAATATGATCGATATGGGCGTGCGTGATCACGATGGCCTTGACGGTCAAGCCGTGCCGGTCCAGCACTTCTGTGATGTTGGCGATATCGTCACCCGGATCGACGACGATGGCCTCGCGGGACTGCTCGTCGCCAAAAATCGAGCAGTTGCATTGCAGCATTCCCACCGGCAAAATCTCGTGAATCACAACCACGATTGTATACTCGGGTTGTAGGTATGAGCCGGGTATCACCCCATGGGCTATGAGCCATTCGGTGGAATCCTTGTTGCCTGAGGGCAGAAAGTTGTGAGCGAGTCAGCTTGCCTGGCGCACTAAAGTGCATGGCTTCGCAAGTGATGGACGCTTTTGACGTGAATACCATGACAGGTACGGACGGATATACCGCTCTGCGGGAAGGTGCGGCGTGGATGGATCTGTCCGGCCGCGGCAAGATTCGCGCCAGCGGTGAAGACCGCGCGCGGTTGCTGCACGCTATGACCACCAATCAGGTGGAAACTCTCAAGCCCGGCGAGGGCTGCTACGCCTTTTTCCTGAGCGCCCAGGGCCGTATCCTCGCGGACGCAAACCTGCTCTGCTTCGAAGATCATTTCCTGATCGACACCGAACCGGAAACGCGAACCAAGGTGTACGAGCATCTGGATCGCTACATCATCGCCGATGACGTGGCCTTGGAAGACCAGACCAGCCGGATGGCGACCATCGCCATTGAGGGGCCTAGGGCTGCCGCCGCGCTCGGAGAGTTGGGCGCGCCCGTACCCGCGGCACCGTATTCTTGTATGTCCTGGAAGTTAGGAACCGTTGCCCATCTGGACACTACCGGGAAGGGAGGGTTCTTCCTGTTCATCCCGATCGAGGAAAGACAGACCGTGATCTCGCAACTGACCAAGGCGGGGTTTCCCGAGGCGACCGCGGAAGACGCCCGCATCGTGCGCATCGAAAATGGCCGTCCGCGCTACGGCGAGGAGATCACCGAACGCTATCTCGTTCAGGAAACCGACCAGTTGCGGGCGGTGAACTTCAACAAAGGATGCTATCTGGGCCAGGAGATCGTGGAGCGTGTCCGGAGCCGCGCCCAGATCCATCGAGTGCTGCGGCGTCTGGAAATCGACACGAGTGAGGCTCCCGCCGCCGGGACCAAGCTCAAATCCGGCGACGGAGATGCGGCTGAAATCGCCGGCGCCGTGTTCTCACCAGCGCTCGGCAAGACAGTCGCACTGGCGTATGTGCGTACGCAGTTCGCCGATCCTGGAACGTCTGTAACTCTTGACGGCGCCGCTGCCCGCGTGGTTTAAGAGCGAGAACTATCGCGACGCGCGGGATTGCGTCTCAGGTTCCACCGGGAATTCGAATGTCTCCCCCGCTGCATCGACGATAAGCCGCCCTGCCCCCAGCGGCTTGCCCTTGCTGGGATAAAACACAGCGCCGTCCGTGGATTGTCCAGAGGAAAGCTTGGTGGTCACTAAAGCGATCGCCGACGCTGCCGATGCGGCTTTCAGCTTGGTGGATCCAAGCGCCAGATAATCCTGCCGCCGCGATTCGTAACCGTTGGTGGAGCGCACGTGCGCGTTGCCGAACAATGCCGATTCATAAGCGCTGATGAGCCGGCCGACGTCGCCCCGGCTGGCATGATCCAACAGTTGCTTGACCACCGTGCCTGCCGACACAGCTTGAATCCGCTGGCCGTCTTCCCGCTCGAAGCGGAAATCTTCGGGCTTAAAGCTCCAGGACACCGGCGAACCGTTGGAGATCGCCACCTGCAGGATGGTGTAGCCCAGCACTTTTGTGGGAAGCGGGGCGAACATGATGGTCACTCCGCCACGAGTAAGCGCTTTGTATTTCAAGCCGCCGGATTCAAACTCCAGAACCTGCCCGCGCGCCTTCGCGATGCAGATAAACGCCAGCAACAAGAGCGTGAACAAGCGGAGCTGAAGAGGCGATCTCATCGCACCTCCATGATAAGCCGAAGACCAGCGGCCTAATGGGCCATGGGAACGTCGTCGGACGCCTTTGCAGGACCACCTTCGGCTTTCTTGGGCTTTCGCATCAGCAGTACTAGCGGGATCATCAAGACGAACATCACCGTCACCAGCTTGAAGATGTCCAGGAAGGCCCGCATCGCCGCCTGCTGCTGCACTAATCCGAACACGGCCCCATAAGCACGTTGATCCGCCAAGCCCGGCCCTGCGCCCGCACCCAGGAACATCGACCTTAGGGATCCCAGCCATTGCTGGGTCGCCGGATCGCCCTGGGCCACGTGCGAGCCCAGAATGTTGATGTACTTCTGCTGATAGCGCGTATTGAGCATGGCGATCACCGCGATCCCCACCGCGCCGCCGATATTGCGCATCAGGTTAAAGAGGCTGGTCGCGTTTCCCATGCTCTCGCGCGGCACCCGGCCCATCGAAATGGTGGTCAGCGGTACGAATATGAGTCCGAGTCCAAAGCCTTGAATGAACTGCGGCCAGAA
>Ga0157375_10003393_pt1 | contig 13812 bp, 10 predicted proteins | sample M35metaG_FD_115311 | JGI IMG/M metagenome (GOLD analysis project Ga0157375, IMG submission 115311) | Miscanthus rhizosphere microbial communities from Kellogg Biological Station, Michigan, USA - M3-5 metaG | ecosystem: Host-associated > Plants > Roots > Rhizosphere > Soil | place: USA: Michigan...
CAGAGCAGGAACGTCTCGAGGCCGATCGCCCACTGCAGCGCGTGAACGTAGCTCTTGTCGCGATAGCGGAACGGCACGACGCCGCAGCCGGCATCGCACTCGATGTCCATGATCACCGGCTTCTTGGGATGGGCGCTCTTGCCGATGGCGTATTGGCGCATGCTGTCGCCGGATGCCGTGCAGGTCTGCCCGAACAGCACCTGGCCAACGTCGATGGAGACGTTCGGCGTCTTGTTGACGAGCTCGGCGAGCCGCGCGGCACCTGACGAAAACTTGCGGTCGCCTTCGGTGCCGTAGCTCAGGAACTGAGTATGCGTCATGTGCAGCGGCAGGCCCTCCGCCGCGCGGATGGTGGCAAGCGTCGATTCGATATTGCCGGGGATGCCGAGATTGCAGCCATGCACATGCAGAGGATGCACGACGCCGAGCTCCTTCAGCGCGCGCGCCAAGGTGACGATGATCTGCCGCGGCGTCACGTGGTAGTAGACGTGCTCCTCGTCGAGATCGAGCTTGCGCTGATTGAACTTGAAGGCGCTGATGCCGCCGGGGTTGACCACCTTGACGGCGATGGCTTGCGCGGCGTGCATGGTCCAGGCGACGTAATCCTTGATCGCCTTGAAGTCCTTCTTGCCCGCGAGCTGGCGCAGGAAATAATCGTCGGAGCCCAGCATGACGAAGGCGCCCTTATCGACCATCGGCGTGTCGCCCATCTCCATGTGCGCTTGGCGCGCATTGGCGGGCAGCATGGCCGGCTCGAAACAGGCGGTGTAGCCCATCTCGGCGTAGCGATAGCCGGTGACGTGGGTCGACGGCACGGCGCGGCCCGAGCCGGCGCGGGTGAGAGGGGTGCGCGTGACCGGATCGCCGCGATGGTCCTCCGGCAGCAGCATGCGGGCGATGGTCATCTTGCCGCCGCCGATATGGGTGTGCGGGTCGATGGCGCCGGCCATGACGACGCGGCCCTTCACATCATAGGTCGCATCTGCCCTGGCGTTCGGTCGGGTCGCGACGATCCTGCCGTTCTCGACATAGATGTCGCGCACCTCGCCGCTCACTTTGTTGGCGGGATCGTAAACCTTGCCGCCGGTCAGCTTGATGAGCATGGTGTCGGAACTCCGTACCTAAAGCGCCGCTTCGATGGCCGAAAGCACGTCGGCAACGCGCGGCAGATCGGCGCGGCCAAGGTCCTTAAGCGGCAACGACACGACATTGTCGACGCGGATCAGGCGCCCGGCGTGATCGACGCCCGGCGTGCCCACGGGAATGAATACGGCAGGCTCGCTCGAAAGCTTCAATCCGGGCGTGCCCAGCACAATGGTCGGCAGTTTCGTCTCGGGCGGCGAGAGCTCCGGCGAGATCGAGGCGATCCACAGGAGCAGGTCGCCCTCGCCGTCCTTCAGCATCCGGCCGATGTTCCAGCGATAAGGATCGTAGTTGGGGGCGCCGGTCGCATAGCTGACGCGGAGCGGATAGCCGCTGATCCAGGTGCAGACGCCGGCCGCCGTCATCGCCCCTTCGCCGCCTCCCACCGCAAGCCCGGCAAATCTGATCGTCGGCGTGAGGTCCTTCACCAGGCCGGTGAATTGGTCGACGGCGAGCTCGGCGAAAGGGAAGTTGAGCGCGGGCGGCGCCCAGACCACCACGCCGTATTTGGCGTTGCGGCACCGCTCGGCGAGCGCATCGATCTCGGCCAGCGTGACGCCGTCGCGCTTGCTCGGCTTGACGCGGAAGCCGCGCAAGCGCGCCCTGAGCAAGGCCACCACGTCGGCCGCAAGCTCGTCGGGGCAGGCCAGCGTGACGACCTCACCGATGCGCGAGCTCTTGGCGCCGGAGCGATCCAGACCCTTGCCGATGAACACCACAGTGCGCTTCGGCGCCTCGACGTGGAACATCGAGTCGGGGGGCGAGACGATCCTTTCAAAGAAACGCGGATGCAGTTTGTGAATGTCGCTGCCAGCAATGATGAAGAGGTCGGCGCGGTTGCGGACCTCGCTGATGGTCGACATCACCCAGCCGGAGCTCTGCACGATGTTGAAATTTCGATACTGCGCCTCGCTGAAAGCGTGATCGACGATGCCGCTCGAGCGTTCGGCGAGCGCCATCACAGCACGCATGCCCTCGACGTCGGTGGCAAGCCCGCCATACATCGGCAGCTTCCCCTTGCCGATCAGCTTGGCAGCCGCGTCGACCGCATTGGCAAGGTCGACATCCTTGCCTTTGACTTGGGGGCTCGACGGCGGCAGTTTCCGCTCGAAGCCGGCGACCGACTTGCCGTCGCCGTTATTGAGAACCTTGAGCCCTTTGTCGGTGCGCTCGACCGTCAAGTCGTCGGGCAGCGTCCCGCAAAAAGGGTTGGTGACGTTCTCAAACAGCTTTTTGCTGGCGCGCTCGGGCTTGGTTTTGCGCGCGCTGGAACTCGGCATCAGGGCGATCTCCCCCAAAAGGCGGGGAAAGTAAGCATGGGACGGGCGGCAACACAACTCTTGAGAGGCGCGACTGCACCTGGTTGAAGCCTGCCGGCCCGTCCCAGCGATGGCTCTTAAGCCCCGAGGCTCATCATGCGGGCGAAGTGATGGTCGGCGAGCTGGCTTTCGCCGAGCACCTTGCAGCCTGCGGCGGCCACCTTGGCGTCGTTCTCGACCGAGCTGCCGCTTACACCGATGGCGCCGAACAGTTCGCCGTTCTGGATGATGGGCAGACCGCCGGGAAAGGTGATCAGACCGCCATTGGAGTGCTCAATGCCATAAAGCGGTTTACCGGGCTGCGACAACTTGCCGAGCTCACCGGAGCCCATGGTGAAGAAGCAGGCGGTCTTGGCCTTCTTGATGGCGATGTCGATCGAGCCTACCCAGGCGTCGTCCATGCGGACGAAGGCCCGCAAATTGGCGCCGGAATCGACCACGGCGATACACATTTTCGTCTGTAACTTCACGGCTTCCTTGCGCGCGGCGGCGATGGCCTTCTCGGCTTGCTCCAGGTCGATATGCATGAATGGCTTCTCCTTGTGATGAAAACCTGCGGGTAGATAACGTTTGAACGTGAATAAACGCCGAACCGCGGCGAATTGCGCAAAAGTAAGGGCTGGCACATGGCCATGCCAGCCCGGTCAGGCTTGAGACCTGACCCTCGCGCTAGGGGAGCGAGTCGCTTATTTCTTGATTTCCCAACTCGTGTTGTGGGGAATGTCCATCGACGTCAAACCGCCGCCGCCCGCGAGTGCCGGCATCCCGTTGCAAGCGAAGGGCTCGCTGCCGGTGATACCCTTATATTTTCCAGTACCGCCGGTAATGATTTGCGTGCCGCAGCTCAGGTCGGGCTGCGACTTGTCGACATCGCGCGTGTCGAAAGTCGAGAAGATCATGTCGCCATCGGCATCCGCCAAGACGCAAGCGCCGTCGATATATTTCTTCGGTCCCGAGTCGACGCTGAGCGCGGTGCAATGTGCCGACATCTTGTCGAACATCTTCTCGCCCTTCATGGTCTCGGTGGTGGCCGCCGCCTCAAATTAGAAAGCGGACCCGAGGTCGGGAACGTCGAGGGTCATCACCGGCCGAAACACGAAATGCGTCACATAGGGCCCTTGCTCGGCATGTCGGCGGCCAAAACCCCGGGGGCAAGCGCGTGCAGCACGCTTGCGAGCAGTGCGCCGATGAGAACTGTCATCGCTGCGGCCGAGTTCAGCGCGGCGGTGATGGCCATCACCGGGCGCAAGGGCTGGCAGCCGGATGCAGCTCATGCCGTGCGTGAAGCTTCACCGACTGATGTCTGCTTAGGGTCATTAGCAGACGCTAGAGCGCAGATCGGGGAGTCCGTTTCACCCTAAAGAGCGGACATGCTCAGCACCAGTGTCAATATCTGAAAAGTGCCAGAAGCGCCACTGCTTATGCGACCGACCGACATTCACAAACGGCTCGGCCCGTGACTAAATGCTCTGGGCGTGGCGAAAAAGATTCTCGGGATCTAGGCGCGACTTGATGGCTTCAAGGCGCGACAGATTAGGACCCCAATAAGCCTCGCGCCAATTTTTGAGCTCGGTATCGCAGTAGTTAACATAAGCGCCTCCGGAAACATAGGGCCGCATCGAGTCGTATAGGTTTCGCAATTGAAGGAGTCGCATGTGAGTTTTGTCTGGCTTATCCCAGCTTAGGGCGTACTGGATGCAGCCCAAGGCGTCGCGGTAGGGAAACGCGGTGGCTGATGGAGAAATTCGGGCAATAGCTCCGCCATAGGCGTACATAACAACCGTGAATTCGTCTTTTGGCAGATGCTGCACTCCCTCAAAAAGAACAGCGATCCCCTCTTCGCAGAGAGGGGTTAGGAGAATGTCGGATTTACTCTTGGCATAGATCGATGGGTAGCTAAGTCCCTCAGAGAAATGATTGACCGCCCCAAGGAAGGACATTTGTTTGATGAGAGGTCCTGCATGCGCTCGCTTCAGCTTTAGTAGTCCGCGAAGCTCGCGCCGCAATTGGTCTTCTGACCCCACGGACTGTCCAGCGCATTCGAGCCAAATGTGACCTTGCGGATCGAGGGCGATGGTCAGGGTGGAGCAAATGGCTTCTGGCGCCTGAGGCGCCCAATCCTGCCAGGCCCTGACGATCGTCAGCGCCTGATCGGCGGGAAGTGACCATTCCATTGTAAAGGCAACCACCCTGCGCAGGGGAAACAGCTGAAAACGAAAACAGGTCACGACGCCCAGCGAGCCTCCCCCGCCGCCGCGAGATGCCCAGAACAAATCTTTGTTCTGCGCTGCATCGCCGATTACCACCCGGCCGTTTGAATCGATGTATTCTATTGATTGCAGTGTGTCGCAGAGGAATCCGAACTGACGCGAGAGGTATCCGCTTCCCCCGCCAAGCGCGTGTCCTGCAATCCCGACCGTCGGACAGGTGCCGGCCGGCAGGGCATACCCGTGCGCCGAGGCGGCCTTGTAGAGGTTACCGAGCGAGGCCCCTGGGCCAGTGGTGACAGTCCCGGTCGCAGCGTCGATCTCAACCACTTTCATCAGGCGAGTGTCGACCACCACCGAACCGCTTTGCGAGAAACCCTCGAAGCAATGGCCTCCGCTGCGAAGTGCGAAAGGAATACGGTAAAATCGCAGCCACTCAAGCACGGTCGCCACAGCACCTGGGGTCTTGCACAGCACGCGTAATTTCGGCGGCAGCATGGTGCGGCGATTAAAGGCAGCTTCGTAACGAGCGAAGCGGCTATCACTTGGCGTGAGCAGCAGCGCTTCAGTGTCGGGGAGATCCGGAAGGGGAGGTAGCGGGCCTTCGTGCGCGGCCACCAAGCCCGAAAGCAATGCGGGCGTGAAGATTGCAGTATTGGCGAGTGCCTTCAGGCACTCGCGTCTTGTGGGAACGCCGAGCTTATGATGCGACCAGCTCACTTATCAAATTGTACATGACGTCAGTCTCCGGTCCCAGAGAGGTCGGCGCCGGTGCCGACCTTGATCATCGTGGCAACGTCCGAACCCCATTTCTTGATTGGATAGAGGATTTTATAATAGGGAGACTTCGCTATCAGCATGTCATTTATAGCCAGATAGTCAATGCCAGTTGACAAGAAGCATTTCATCGCATCGGCCGGCGTCTCAACAATCGGCTCGCCTCTGATATTAAACGACGTATTCAACAACACCGGTACGCCGGTGAGTTCCTCGAATGCCTTGAGCAGAAGAAAGAGCCGCTCGTTGTGATCGCGCCGCACGGTTTGTACCCGTGCCGTGCCATCGACATGAACGATGGCCGGAATCTTGTCTTTCCATTCCGGCACGACACTTTTGGCGAGCAGCATGAACGGGGACTCTTCCTTCCCTTCGAAAATTTCGGTCGATCGCTCGGCAAGCACGATAGGGGCGAACGGACGGAACGCCTGTCTGTGCTTCACCCGGGCGTTGAGGAGGTCCTTCATCTTGGCATCCCGCGGATCAGCTAGGATGCTGCGATTGCCAAGCGCGCGAGGGCCGAATTCGGAGCGACCCTGGAACCATCCGACGACCTTACCTTGCGTCAACACCTCGGCGGTTTCTCGGCAGATGTTCTGGTCAGCTCCCTTGAAGGTCTGAGCACGGACGAGCCATTGCTCGGCCGCAGCTTCTGCCTCGCGGTCGCTATAGCAAGTCCCGAGATACGTATTCTCCATGACATAGGTGCGCGGCTTCTTCTGAATAGCGAGGTGCCCATAATAGGCGCAGCCGATCGCGATTCCATCATCGCCCGCGGCAGGCTGGATCCAGACATTGTCGTATCCCGCCTCGCGCACGATCTTGCCATTTGCTACGCAATTCAGCGCCACACCCCCGGCGATACAAAGATTTTTGGCGCCGGTTATCTCGCGCAGCCAAATGGCACGCTCAAGCAGGACACGCTCAGTGTCGTCCTGAACCTGCCAAGCCAGATCCTCCCAATGCTGCATGCTGGGGCTAGCTTCCCATTTCACCGGGCTTTCCGGCACAAATGGCTGATTGAATTCCTCTGTCCAATCGGGAACGTGCAGCTCACCATCTTTGAGCTCGACCAGGGGTTTGAAACGATTGGGCCGCCCATAAGGCGCAAGTCCCATCACCTCGCCGCATTTATTCCAATCGGCGAAAATATAGCTCGACACCCGGCTATAGCGGGCGCCGAGACCTCTCATGAAGAAGAAGTCGTCGCTGAGGAATCCGCTCACCGGATGGAGCCAAACTTTCTTGAGCGTTTCGAGCTTAGATCCGCGGAATCGATAGTAACTTTCCGATTCACGGGCTAGCGGATTGACGCCCTCGGTACCTTGATCCTGCTCCGTGATGTCCTCGCAATAGCTGCCCACGCCATCCACCACCATGACGACGCCTTCCTCAAAGGGACAGACGGCAAAAGCGCTATATGCATGCGCGAGGTGGTGCGACACCGTAACGACCTTGTTGGACCTCGATAGGTAGAACGGATGTTTTGCCGCCTGATTTCGCTCCTTCAGCGGCATGTCGCCCGTTGTCAGCAGACGGACTTCGATGTCGTGAATTGGAAGGACGTAGCAGTTGCGCACCACCAGATCGACATCGTCGAGGCCAACGCCCTCCGCTTTGAGGCAGTAATCGACAACCTCCTGGTGAAATCCGGCATCATGCTTGCGTCGGGTGATGCGCTCTTTAGCGATCGCAAACGCAATCTCCCCGTCGCGCAGAAGGCAGGCGCTGACATCGTGGTCGTAGGCGTTGATACCAAGAATATAAGTGTGGCTTTTGGACATAGGGCAAAACGCACGAGGAGCATCGTGATGCTGTTGAGGTAGGGCAATCCCTACATGTGAGTTTCACACCACCAAGGAAAACGGGCCGAACTCGAAGGATCGGCCCGTTCATTCTCAAACTTTGATGGCCCTATCTACTCTACCACCACCAGCGCCGTCGCCCGCGGTACCACCGGTACCGGCGATGACGCCGACGCCTGTAGCCTGCCTCGGCTGTGGTGCTGGTGGCCGCCGTAACCGCGGTGGCCAATGTCGTCACTCCGACTGTGGTTCCGACGGTCGTGCTGAGAGCGCCAATGGACCAAAACATCGCGATCGCGATTGCTGCGATTGTCTTAGCCAATAGCTTTCGTGGCTCTAAAAGACGGCTCATCATTCCGCTCACCCTCCTTTCATCAAACGTTTTGAAGGGTTGGATGCAAACCCTTGGCGTGTGGCACGTTCCTGCGCTAACAGACGAAACTTAACAGGGTTTGCCTGTTTCGGAAGAGTTGTTTTGCTGCCAGGGCTGGCTGCAGCCCTAAGGGTCTCAGCTTAGTCGGTAATTTTGTACGCATTCAGCAATGCCAGGGTCACAAGCTGAACCTCATGCGGCCCATACCCAGTGTCTGCTTAGTTCTCCAAAGCGGACCGCTCCGGCTATGTCTTGGTCCCCTTGGTGCCAGAAGCGGACGCCCAGAAACTCCCTTGGCGCGTCGCGAGTTGGACTGATTCCATCTTACGTGGTTTTCAATGTGCCGTTCAATCCGTTTGTATAAAAGCCGCCTTTGCTTACCAATTAACTGCTCGGCGTGCCGGATGCAGAGATGCGGGTGGCGATCTCACGACGCGTCGAAGGCCATTATCTGAGTCTGGTGCGGGCGGCCTTCGCGCCTCACGCGGTCTTGGCCTGAGACTGTGCCTCAAGCAGCGCGATCAGGCCTTTCAGTAGCTGATCGGGCCGCGGTGGGCAGCCCGGGATGTGCAAATCGACGGGCACGACCTTCGACACGCCCCCTTCCACCGCATAGCTGCCCGCGAAGATGCCGCCATTGGCGGCGCAATCGCCGACGGCCACCACCCATTTCGGGTCAGGCGTGGCGTTATAGGTGCGCAGCAGCGCCTCGCGCATGTTCTTGCTGACTGGACCGGTCACCAGCAGCACGTCGGCATGGCGAGGCGAGGCGACGAATTTCAGCCCGAACCGCTCGAGATCGTAGAAGGCGTTGTTCAGCGCGTGTATTTCCAGCTCGCAGCCATTGCAGGATCCGGCATCAACCTCGCGGATGGCGAGGCTGCGGCCGAGCCGGCGCTTCGCGGCACGATCGAGATTGCCGGCAAGCTCGGCGAGCCCGGCAGTGTCGGGCGCCGGCGCTGCCTCGGTCACCGGCCGGCTCAGCATGTTCTTGAATACAAGCCGCATGACGCCCTCTAGAGATCGTGGCCCGAATAGGAGCAGTTGAAGGATTTGTTGCAGAGCGGGAAGTCGGCGACGATGTTGCCTTCGACGCAAGCCTCCAGCAACGGCCACTGGAACCAGGACGCGTCGCGCAGATGGCAGCGCTCGATCCTGCCATCGGCGCCAAGCCGCACCGACACGAGAAGATCGCCGCGGAAGGCCTCCACCAGAGCAAGCCCCTCCCCCGCTCCGCCCGCGCCGAACTGCGTGTGGAGCGGACCGCTCGGCAGGCGCTGCACGATCTGCTCAAGCAGCCGCAAGCTCTGCTCGACCTCACGGATGCGGATCCAGACGCGCGCATTGACGTCGCCGTCGTCGCGCACAGGCACCTCGAACTCGAGTTGATCGTAAGGCGCATAACCGATCGCTTTACGCGCATCGAAGGCGCGACCCGAAGCGCGGCCAATATAGCCGCCGACGCCGAAGGCGCGCGCCAGCGTCGGCGACAGATAGCCGGTGGTCACCGTGCGGTCTTGCAATGACGCCGTGTTGTCGTAGACCGCGACCAGCTCGGGGAACTTGCCGCGTATCGTCTCGATCAGCGCCGCAATGCCGTCGAGGGAGCCCGGCGCGACGTCTTGCGTGACGCCGCCGGGGACGATGCGGTCGCGCATCAGCCGATGGCCGAAACACGCGTCTGCCGCGCGCAGGACGCGCTCGCGCAGGATGGCGAAATCGGCTTGGAGAATGGCGAAGGAAGCGTCGTTGCAGATGGCGCCGATATCGCCGCAATGATTGGCAATGCGCTCAAGCTCGGCCATCAGGGCGCGCAACCAGACGGCGCGCTCGGGCACTTTGAGCCGGAGCGCCGATTCGACGGCCTGCGCGAAAGCGATCGCATAGGCGACCGTGCTGTCGCCCGACACGCGGCCGGCAAGCTTGGCGCCCTTGTCGAGATCGGCGCCGGTCATCAGCCCGTCGATGCCCTTATGCACATAGCCGAGCCGCTGTTCCAGCCGCACCACCGCCTCGCCGTTGGCGGTGAAGCGGAAATGGCCGGGCTCGATGATGCCGGCATGCACGGGTCCGACCGGGATCTGGTGCAGATCCTCGCCCTCCACGGGCAAGAAGGCATAAGCGGGTTGTGCTTTTCGGCTCTTCTTGTTGGCGCCAAGCGGCTGCGACACGCCCCAGAACCCGAGATCGAGCCACGCCCGCGTGTCAGCGGCGCCGGCCGGTTTCAGGCCGTACAGGTCGCGAATGGCGCGTTCGAGTCGGATGGCCGGTGGGTAGGCGACCCCGATGGAGGGAAACTTGCCGTCGGGGCATTGAAGGGTGACGACGGCGATGTCGGCCGACGGCTCTTCGAGCAAAGTGAGATGCACTTGCTCCTTGTCGCCCCAGAGGCCGAGCAGAGTGGCGCGCGCCTCGACCAGCGCGTTGACCGCGCGACGCCAAGCCTCGGTGTCGACAGTGAAACGCGGCCATGGGCGATGCGCCTCGGCCTTGCGTCCGCCCTTGGTGATGTCAGCCAATACCGCCATGGTCAGGGCCTATCCAAGCAGCCTTGCCACCGCCTGAAACCAGGCGACCAGCGTGGCGGGGAGATAGATGCAGGCGGCGAGCACCAGCGCGAGATGCACGAACATCGGAATATAGGAGCACTTCACTTTGTGGTTCGCGCCCTTCGGCTCCCCGAAGGCAATGCGATTGAGCTGTAAGAATAGCGCACCGACGGCGATCAGCAGGCCGAGCACGAGCGGAAGCGCGAGCCAGGGCTTTGCCGCCAATGTCGCGCTCACGGTCAGGAACTCGGAGGTGAAGATGCCGAGCGGTGGCAGTCCGGCGATGGCCGCGACGCCGATCACCAGCCCCCACCCGATCAAGGGGTTGGTCTTGGTGAGGCCGCCCATCTCGGCGATCTTCTGCGTGCCTTTCACCTGCGAGATGTCGCCGACGGAGAAGAAGATCGCGGATTTGGTTAGCGAATGCAGCACCATGTGCAGCAGCCCGGCGAAATTGGCGAGCGGGCCGCCAAGACCGAAAGCGAAGGTGATCAGGCCCATGTGCTCGATGGAGGAATAGGCGAACAGCCGCTTGATGTCGTGCCGCCGGTACAGCATGAAGGCGCCGAACAGGAGCGAGACGAGGCCCATCAGGATCATCAACGGGCCCGGCGCCAGCGCCCCGGGATTCCCGGCCATCAGCATCTTGCAGCGGAGCAGCGCATACAGCGCGACATTCAAGAGCAGGCCTGACAGCACGGCGGTGATCGGCGTCGGCCCTTCGGCATGGGCGTCGGGCAGCCAGGCATGCAGGGGGAACAGGCCGATCTTGGTGCCGTAGCCGAGCAGCAGGAAGACGAAAGCAAGATTGAGCATCGCCGGCTCCAGCGAAGCCGCGTGGGACACCAAGTCGGTCCAGATCATGGCGTTGAGCCCCGCCCCCAACACCGGCTCTGCCGCCATATAGACGAGGATGGTGCCGAACAGAGCGAGCGCGATGCCGACGCTCGCCAGGATGAAGTATTTCCAGGCCGCTTCGATCGCCGCATGGGTGCGGTAGATGCCGACCATGACCACCGTGGTGAGCGTGGCAAGCTCGATGGCCACCCACATGATGCCGATATTGTTGCTCAGCAGAGCGAGATTGAAGGCGAGCGTCAGCGCCTGATAGAGCGCGTGATACAGCCTCAGGAAGCCGGGCGTCACGCGCCCAGTCTCGACCTCGTGCGCCACATAGGTGGCGCTGAACACGCTGGTGGTGAAGCTGACGAAATTGATCAAAACCAGGAAGATGGTGCTGAACTCATCGACCAGCAGATATGCGCCCGGAGCCGGTCGCTCGACAAAGAGCAACGACAAGGCCGCAAGGAACGTGAGCGAGGATGCGCCGGTATTGAGCGTGGCGCTCGCCCTGCTGCCAGGCATCAGAGCAATCAACAACGCCGCGACTGTGGGGATGGCGAGCAGCAGAGTCACCGGATCGAAGTTCATCCGTGCTCTCCCCGATAACGGTCCAGAGCTCCGACATCGACCGTGTCGAAGCGCTCGCGGATGCGGAACAAGAAGATGCCGATGACGATGAAGGCGATCAGGATGGAGAAGGCGACGCTGATCTCGACCACCAGCGGCATGCCCTTGGCGCCGGTGGCGGCAAGCACCAGCCCGTTCTCCAACGACATGAAACCGACCACCTGGCTGACGGCATTGCGCCGCGTGACCATCATGAGCAGACCGAGCAGGACGACAGCGAGCGCGAAGGCGAGGTCCTCGCGCGCCAGCAGATCGACGCCTTCGGTGGCGCGCAGGGTCACCACCATGGCCAGCGCGACAAGCCCCATGCCGAGCAGCACGGTGAGACCGATACCCCCCACCGTCTCGATCTCGCGATGGATGCCGAGCCTGACAATGATCCGATGCAGGACCACCGGGATCAGGATCGCCTTGAAGAGGAGCGCAATCGCCGCCGTGATGTAGAGATGCGGCGCGCCCTGCGCGTAGGCCTGCCAGGCGACCGACGCCGCGAGCACGAGCGCATGCAGCGCATAGACGTTAAGCAGCGCGTAGAGCCGGTCCTGGTAGAGCAGCATGAAGCTCACCAGCACGAGCGAGCCGGCGAGGAGATGCGCGATGTCGTAGGTGAGACCGTGCATCTACAGGCTCCGCGAGACGAATAGCAGCAGTGTGGCGAGCAGGCCGAGCATCAGCGCCACGCCCATGAATTCCGGCACGCGAAACACGCGCATCTTGGCAATCGAGGTCTCGAATACGGCCAGCAGGAAACCGCCGGCGGCGAGCTTGGCGACATAGGCGGCGAGGCGGATGAGATGCGCCTCCAGTCCAGCGCCTTGCGGGGCGATGCCCCAGGGCACGAACAGGCAGGCGATCAGCGAGACGTAAAGCAGCAGCTTGAGCTCGGAGGAGAGATCGATCAACGCGAGGTGCCGTCCCGAATATTCGAGCACCATCGCCTCATGCACCATGGTGAGCTCGAGATGGGTGGCGGGGTTGTCGACCGGGATGCGCGCGTTCTCGGCGATGGCCACCATGATCAGCGCGATCAGCGCCAAGCCGAGCGAAACGCGCAAGCCTGCCGCGTCGGAGCCGAGAAAAGCTGCCATCGTTGAGAGCTGGGTCGAGCCGGCAAGCAGCGCCAGCGTGAACACGATCATCAGCATGGCCGGCTCGGCGAGAGAGGCGATCATCACCTCTCGGCTCGAACCGATGCCGCCGAAGCTCGTGCCGATGTCGAGACCGGCGAGCGCGAGGAGAAAACGCGCGAGCCCGAGCAGCGCGATGATGGCGATTAGGTCGGCAGACCAGGAGAAGATCAAGCCGGTGGCGAAGGTCGGCACCAGCGCGGCGGCAACCCAAGTCGCCGCGAAGATCACATAAGGGATCGAGCGGAACAGCCAGGACGCGTTGTCGGCCAGCACCACGTCCTTGCGCAGCAACCGGACCAGGTCACGATAAGGCTGGATCAGCGGCGGGCCTTGGCGGCGCACCAGCCGCGCCTTGATCTTGCGGACGAAGCCGAGCAGCAGCGGCGACAGGCCCAAAACCAGTAGCATCTGCGCGGCCTGGATGGCGAGGGCGTGGATCATGGCCAGATCGCCAACACCAACAAAAGGCCGACAAGCGAGACGAAGACGAAACTCAGATAGTGCCGAATGCTCAGATATTGCAGGCGGTTAAGCCGATCGGCGACATAGTCGACGGCTTGCCCGGTCGGCGCATAGAGCGCGTCCCAGATGGTGTCGCGGAGCTGCACGACGAGCCGCGCCGGTCTCGCATCGAGCGGCGGCGGCATCTCGACCGTCTCGCGCGCGCGAAACACCAGTGTGCCGAACACGCGGCGGATCGGTTGGGCGAAGCTCGACGCGCTGTATTGCGTCAGCGTGCTCGGATCGGGGTAGCCGCAATCCCAAGCCGGCCCGCGCCTGGCGCTCTTCGACGCCAAACGGTGGATGCCGAACACGGCCGCACCGGAAGCGAGCAGCATGAACAGGAAGATGAGAAGCCCATTGTAGGAGCTGCGGCTCTCGGCGATGGGCACGATGGAGAGGAACGGCACGTCGCGCTGGAGCGGCATGCTGTTGCCGACCATCGCCTTGGCGACGGGTCCGAGCGCATCGATGAAGAAACCGGGCAGGATGCCGGCCAGCAGACAGAGCGCGGCGAGCGCGAACATGGATGTCAGCG
>Ga0157375_10003394_pt1 | contig 13810 bp, 9 predicted proteins | sample M35metaG_FD_115311 | JGI IMG/M metagenome (GOLD analysis project Ga0157375, IMG submission 115311) | Miscanthus rhizosphere microbial communities from Kellogg Biological Station, Michigan, USA - M3-5 metaG | ecosystem: Host-associated > Plants > Roots > Rhizosphere > Soil | place: USA: Michigan...
ACGTTCTTTACGACATCCAGGAGAAAGATCTGATGTTTATTCCCGGGTCGCGGCATTTGGGCGGGGACGGAAGAGTCTATCAACCGGCAGGAACCAAATCCGCGTGGAAGGCCATGTATGACCCTAAGAACCGCATGGTGGTTTCCGTCAATTTCGACACAGACATCGGGGACGCCTGGGAATTTGCCGACGTGCCGTATTACCCCGAGGGGATGACCACGCTGGCGTATCACTACGGGATCAATTATCTGATGTACGCCATCACGCACTAGCCCCAACCATCCGATAGAACGATTACCGCGTCATGGGCGCCTGTTCCTTAGTCATCAAAGAGCCTGACGGTAAGAAGCGGGTGGTGCCGATCGAGCGGCCGACCCTCTCGCTGGGACGGTCCTTGAACAATGACGTAGTGCTCACCGATAGCGAGCTGCGTGTGTCGCGCCGCCACGCCGTGATCGAATGGGATCCCGAACGGGGCGCCACGCTTTGCGACGGAGGCGCGGTAAACGGCACCTTCGTCAATAAACAGAAGGTCACGGCTCCCGTCGCCCTGCACGGCGGCGATGTGATTAACATCGGCCCGCACGAGATCCTTTTCAAGGAAGAAAAACCGGGCGGCCTGCCGTGGAAGATCGAACCTGGCGCGGTCGATCTTCGAGCGCTGCAAAAGCCGCAGGAACCCGAGGCGTCTAAGTCGGAAGTAAAGACTCCGGAAGCCCCGCGGCTCAAGGCGTTGGAACTGTTGAATGAGGTCGGCTTAAAGCTGGCGGGTACGCACACGCCGTCAGAGGTAGTGAAGGAATCCGTCCAGTTGCTCTTCCGGATCGAAGGAGTGCAGCGGGCCACCTTGTGGCCATGGGATGAGAAAGAACGCTGCTTTCATCAGATGCCGCTGGAGACGCGCGCCGGGCTCGATCAGCTTTCGGCGCCGATGTTCGATCCGCAGAATCTGGTTCTCAGCAGCACCATCCTGAATCAGGTGCGGCAACAGAACAAGCCTCTGCTGATTCGTGACATCAAATCCTCGGAGTTCAGCCTTTCGAAAAGCATTGTGCGCGCGGGGATTCAGGCTGCGTTCTGCTCGCCGGTGACGTCGCAGGGACGCATGCTGGGAGTGCTGTACGCTGACAACGTGATGCGCTCCGACGCGTTTTCGCAGGAAGACTTTCAAACCTTCACCATCATCGCGGCCCAAGCCGGCATGGCGTTGGCGAACAGCCTGGCTCGGGAGGAAATCTCGCGCCAGGAAGTGGAGCGGGTGAATCTCAGCCGTTACCTGCCTCCGCAGGTGGTCGACCTGATCACCTCCAAGGGCGGGTCGGTGGAGCTGGGCGGCGTGCTGCAACCGGTGACGGTGCTGTTCGCCGATATCCGCGGCTTCACCTCTCTTTCCGAACAACTGGACGCGCGCGAAGTGGTAGATCTGCTGAATGACTTTTTCGGCGTGATGACAGCGGCGATCTTCCGGTCCAGTGGCACGCTCGATAAATTCATCGGCGATTGCGTGATGGCCCTGTTCGGTGCGCCGATCCCTTCCGAACGCAGTCCGAGAAACGCGCTGGTGGCCGCCGTACGCATGCAACAACAAGTCGCCCGGCTGGGCGAGGAGCGGGTCCAGCGCGGGCTGGCTCCTATTCGGATCGGCATTGGACTGCACCACGGCCCGGCTGTGGTCGGCAACATTGGATCGGCGGAGCGAATGCAATACACCGCTATCGGCGATACCGTGAACATCGCGGCCAGGCTGGTGAGCCGTGCGGAGCCGGGGCAGATTCTGGTGTCGGACACGATGTACAAAGCAGCGGGCGGCAGCGATCTGCTCCACGACTTGGGTGAGATCAGCGTCAAAGGGCGCGATGCGCAGGTGCGAGTTTATTCGGTGGATTGGGAGCGCATTGTGCAAGCAGCGCCGGCGGCCAGCTCCGTTTCGTGAATCATATGCAGACCGGGCACAAATTGCAGCTGCGATTCTGGGGCGTCCGCGGCTCCACGCCCGCGCCCGGCAAGGACACTCTGGTTTACGGCGGCAACACGCCCTGTTTGGAAATCCGCACGGCATCCAATCAGGTGCTCATCTTCGATGGAGGATCGGGAATTCGTGCGCTGGGGCATCATCTGCGTGCTGAGTTCGCCCAGCAGGATCTTTCCCTGAACCTCTTTCTGACGCATTTTCACTGGGACCATATTCAAGGCATTCCATACTTCGCGCCACTGTTTTCGCCCGCCACGCGACTCAATGTACACTCCTGGACCCCCGCCGACGAAACGCGGCAAGTGCTCGATACTCAAATGCGCACTCCGTATTTTCCACTCAGTTTGGAGGAAGCAGGAGCGAGGATCAGCTTTGCCCAGCTGAAATCCGAGCGCATCAAGATCGGCGACGTTTCGGTGGAGTCCTTCCCTCTAAATCATCCTCAAGGGGCGTACGGGTACCGCATCGAGGCAGACGGCAAGAGTATCGTCTACGCCACGGATCTGGAGCATGGCGACCGACAGCTTGACCGTATCTTGCGGGATCATGCAGCGGGAGCCGACGTGCTGATTTACGACGCGCAGTATAACGACGAAGAATACGCGTCGCACCGAGGATGGGGCCACAGTACCTGGCATGAGGCTTCCCGTGTTGCGCGGGAGGCCGGCGTCGGACGATTGCTCCTGTTCCACTTCGATCCAGCTCACACGGACGCGCGTGTTGCGGAATCCGAACGGCTAGCTGCGGCGGAATTCGAGGCAGCTTGCGCGGCTCGTGAAGGATCGGTGATCCTGCTGTGATTATTGGGTGGGATTGCGCGGGAACTTCAGGTACGGCATCCGCACGCCATCGATGAACACACGGTCGGCGCGAGAATTCACGGGCGCTTCAAAGCCCGCCGCGGCACCGGACGTCACGTAATCGTCCTGGTCGACGCCGTCGCCGCTGACGCCGAGGCCGCCCACCAGAACACCGTTTCTATATAGAGGCAGAGCGCCCGAAAAAAACACGATCCCGCTCTGATTAGGATTGGCGGGCTGCGATCCCTGGGTACACGGGTTGTTGGTGTCTTGCACGTAGAGGTTGAAGAACGGTCCGTGACCGGAGCCATCGATACCGGGCGGAAAGAACGGCTGCGCTCCGAAACCAATCGTCCGATTGGTGACGGCCGTGCGGTCGGGAATTCCGGGCAGATCGACCGAGCCCCCGGAGCCGCTAAAGTAGACCATATTGCGCGCCTTGGCCACGGCTACATCAATGCTGAAAAAGGTCGCGTCCGGCATGCGATGCAAGCCCAGCACGGTTCCGTCGACGTCCGTCACCGCGATCACCATACGTGTACGGGAACCAATCGGCAGACGAATTACCGCACGCGTTTGGTTAGCCGTGTTAATCGCGCGATCCAGGATTTGACGGACATCCGCTGCTGACAGCTTCGATCCGTCTTGCGGTGCGACCAGGTCGCCGTCGGGCGCGGGCCCCGTACTGTCGAGAGGTCCCAGCAGGAAGTCGCCCTGAACATCACCTGATGCGACTCCATCGGGAGCAGTCGTCTGATTCACGAACGGCAGCTCGATTCCGTCGATGAAGATCACACCAGGGGCGGCGGGCGTTGGGACGAATCCCGCGCCGATCGCTGCGCTGAACGCCGCGTACTCGTCCACAGCCCCGGCTGCACCTGCCACGCCGACGCCGCCGACCACGACACCGTTCCGGAACAGCGGCACGCCACCGGGATTCACCGCGTCGGGCTTGCTATCGGCCAGATCCGCTTTGCCGGTCTGAATCCCCAGGCCTAGCTGCGTCCCGTCAATGGATCGCGCCGGTGGAACCTCCTTGCCCATAACGAATGTCGTATTGAATCCGCATCCGCGATTGGTGTTCTCGATCCCGTAGAGCGCGGCATTTGGTGTGAAGCTGATGCCGGGCGGAAAGTGTACGCCGCTGATGAAACGTACTGTGCGACTGGAGAGAGGCGCCTGATTGTTGCTGAAGAACGATGCTGTTCGCGCCAGTGCAACGGCTAGCTCGTTGGTATCCACGCTTGCGCCGAAGTTGCCGATCGCCGTACCGAGCGCGCCCGGCGTTCGGAACAGCGCCAGGATATCGCCCTGACGATTGGTGACCGCGATGGTCACTCCCTGCGAGCGCACGGAAGAGGCCGCGTGTTCCACGACCGAGCGAACCTCGTCGGCCGTGAGCTCCTGCCCGAACGCGGTGCACACAAGCAACAGCGCTGTTAGAACGCCCTTCACGGCAGCACCTTACTGAGCGCACGCATCTGCTCCGCGAACTTAGGCGCGTTATAGGCCGAGGGATTCTCTATCTGCTGGAACAACGCCTTGAGAGCGGAACGAATCTGCGCGTCGTTGGTCGGGTGTGCCTGAGAAGAGTAGGCGAGATACAGCGACTGCAGCACCATCGTCGCCTGTTCCGCCGCTCGCTCGCCCTGACTGGGAATCGTATCGTCGTCGCGGGCAATGGACTGAAGCAATCGCAGGGTGCGAGCCTGGTCAAACGACATGGCCGCGATCTGCTGGACCATGCGGTCAGCCGCATCCCCAGTGGCTCGAGCTTGTGCGGCAGCCTTGGTCCTGTCGGGATTCACCGTGCTCATAATCGCCGACAACTTGTCGACCTCCGGCTCCAGGCGACGTCCACCTTCGCGATCCATCTCAGTCACGATCGGCCGCAGCACCGCGTATCGCGACAAGTTCCAGGGCGGACTGCCGGCGGATCTTCCAGGATATCCCTGCTGCTGGCGCCAGCTATTCTCGGCATTCGTCAGACTGTGATGGCAGGCGAAGCAATCCAAGTCGGCGAACTCTGGCCAGGAGTTTCCTTGCGCATTGCGCGCGACACGACGCAACTGCTCGCGGAATTGCACGGCTTGTCCGACAGCTAGCATGCGAACGTCGGCCGAGGGCTCTTCCGGTTTCCAGTGGCGCGGCATGGCGGCGGTGAATGACGCGAGTTCGAAGTATAAATCCGGATGTCCGGCCGCGATCATCTCATGGTCTACGGTCTTCTCCGCAGTGCCCAGGTGACACGCGAGACAATTCTCGGCGCGGCGCACAGGATCCCGCAGGTCGCGCATTCCGGCCGCGACCGAACGTTCATGCGTCCACCCCTTGGTGGTGTGCGGACCCAGCCAGTTTGACGCTGGCCCATGGCACGATTCGCAACTCACGCCGTCGGTGGAATCGAAGGTCCTGGCACGGTCCGCCTCCGGGACACTCAGCGCGTGACAGCCGAGGCATTTCGGAGCAGCGTCCGCTTTATCGATTCCCAGGATCTTGGCCATGCGCGTGGCGATGGGATTCGTGAGCACTGCAAAGGCGTGCGCATGTTTATCCTTGACCACCCACGTGCTGTACTCGTTCTGCTGCACGGAAGTGGTGGTGCGAACCTGCACTCCGCCGTGGCAACTGGGAGAGGCGCACGAACCTGGGCCGGTATACTTTGGAGACTCCGCCGTTTGCGCGAGCACAACAACAGACCCGAGCACCAGTGAGACCGCCAGACGCATGTTTCCTCTCACCATACCCAATAGCCGGTCCTCAGTACAATAATCGGAGGTTTCAGCCGATATAATTACGCTTGCTCTTCGACGACCTGAGGGAGATTCAGCGCCAGTACGGCTACCTGCCTGCGGATCAGCTGGAGGCTCTTTCGCGACGTTCGCAGATTCCGTTGCCGCATATCGGCGGCGTCGCCGACTTTTTCCCACATTTCCATCTTTCCCCTCCGCCTCGCGTGACCGTTCAGGTCTGTGCGGATATGTCCTGCCACCTGCGCGGCGCCGCCGAACTGCGACGGGATTTGTCGCGGCGTTTCAAGGTGATGAGCGACCGAGACATCATCATCACCGATGTCTCATGCCTGGGCCAATGCGATGGCGCGCCTGCCGTACGCATCAACGACCACTCCTTTCGGCAGGTAAGCGCTCCGCAAGTGGAGGCGATCGCCATCAGCGCGCTGGGGGGTACTCCGCCTCCGGCGGTTTTGGCAGAACCGCGGGAGACGGGATTGGCGGCCGATCCGTACCAGAACTGCGAACGCTACGGTGCGTTGCGGAAGCTGGCAGTGACCCGCGATTTCGACGGCGTCATCGCGCAGCTCAAGGCTGCGGGATTGTCGGGTCTGGGCGGCGCGGGATTCCCCACCGGCGTCAAATGGGAGGCCGTGCGTAAGACGCCCGCGACCGAAAAGTACGTCATCTGCAACGCGGATGAGAGCGAGCCGGGCACCATCAAGGATCGCTTCATTCTGGGACATCTGACGCACTTGGTGATCGAAGGTATGATCCTCGCCGGTCTTGTGACCGGTGCGCGAAAGGGGATCCTGTACATCCGCCACGAATACGAGCCGCAGGAATACCTCATCGCGGAAGAGATTCGCCAATGTTATGAGAACGGTTTGCTTGGTTCGCGCGTATGCGGCACCGATCTGCCCTTCGATCTGGAACTCTTCGTCAGCCCCGGCGGATACATCTGCGGCGAAGAGACTGCGCTGATGGAGGCCATCGAAGGCAAACGCGCCGAGCCGCGGAATAAGCCGCCATTCCCGGTCTATGAGGGCCTCTGGGGCAAGCCGACGGCGCTCAACAATGTGGAAACGTTTGCCAATGTTCCGCAGATTTTGGTGAACGGTCTCGACTGGTACAAATCGCAGGGCGTGAACGGATGCGCCGGGCTGAAATTCGTCGGCGTGAGCGGCGACGTGCAAAAACCAGGCGTCTATCTGATCCCGATGGGAACGCCCATGCAAGACGTGGTATTTCAACACGGCGGCGGCATCGAAGGAGGCCGGCAGTTGAAGGCGTTCGCTCCGTCTGGTCCTTCGTCGGGCTATCTGCCCGCATCCATGGTGGACGTCCACATCGATTTCAAGTCGCTGGTCGCGGCGGGATCCATGATGGGGTCGGCTGCCATCGTGGTCTGCGCCGAGGGTCGCTGCATGCTCGATATGGCGCTGAACGCGGTTCGCTTCTTTCGCAATGAATCCTGCGGGAAATGTGTCCCGTGCCGCAACGGCTCGCAGAAGATGACGGAGATCCTGATGGGCTGGACCCAAGGTAAGGGAACGGCCGCCGACATGGTTTTGCTGGACGAATTGTCGGAAGCCATGAAGCTCGCTTCTATCTGCGGCCTCGGTCAATTCGCGCACTCGCCGATCTCGTCAGTCATCAAACATTTCCGACCGGAAGTGGAAGCTCACATCTTGGAGCATCGCTGTCCGGAAGGCGTGTGCCCGATGCGAGAGCTCGCATGAGATCTGTATATGGGTGATCTCCATCTCACCATCGATGGGCAGGCCGTCACCGTACCGAACGGAACGACCGTTTTCGACGCGGCTCGCCTTCAGGGAATTAGCATTCCCACGCTGTGCCATCAGCAAAACGAAACACCCGTAGGCGTCTGCCGCCTGTGTGTGGTCGAAGCTGGCGGACGCGTTCTGAGCGCATCCTGCATTCGGCCAGCCGAAGAAGGCATGACCGTGGCCACCAATTCCGAAAAGGTTCGGAATGTGCGACGCACGCTGCTCGAGCTGTTGATGGCCGATCATCCTTCGCCCTGCGCTCGGCAGAGTCAGTCAGGTGACTGTGAGTTGGAAACGCTGGCTCGTCAGGAGGGTCTCACCGGGTCGCGCTTTTCGAAACGACTCTCGCCTCGTGGCCAGGACGATTCGTCGCTGGCGATCGCTGTGGATCATGAAGCCTGTATCCTCTGCGACCGCTGTATTCGCGGTTGCGGCGAAATCCGCAACAATTTCGTTTTGGGCCGACGCGGCAAAGGTTTCACTGCTGGGATCGCTTTCGATCTGAACAAACCTATGGGCAACTCGGCCTGCGTTTCCTGCGGCGAATGCGTGGTCTCCTGTCCAACGGGGGCGCTGACCAACAAATTCGTCGTGGCGACTGAACTGGGAGGAGAACCGGCCGAGGTCGAGGATCTGCTGAAGCTTCCTTACTTCCAGAAAGTCTCGGGGACGTTTCTGGAGCTAAATCGAAACGCCGTGGTGAAGCGCCACTTTCGTGCCGGCGAGATCATTTGTCGCGAGGGTGAGTACGGGTCCACGGCCTTCCTTATTCTGGAAGGCACCGCTCAGGTGTTTCTCTCGACGCCCATCGCACACGTGCACACCGAAGGCGGGGCCTCGGGATTCTTTCAGCGCCTTGGCAGCCGGCTCCTTGGCCGCAAACAGGATCGACGTGAGGGCGAAGTCAACCGTCGTATGATTCCGATCGACGCTTCAGTGGATTTGCCCTATGACAATCCGATCGCTGATCTCGGTCCGGGCGATCTGTTCGGCGAGATGACCTGCATGAGTCTCTACCCGCGTTCGGCTACCGTGCGCGCGGCTACGGACTGCACGATGTATGAAATGCTGCGAAATGTGCTCGACATCATGCAGCGCAACAAGAACATCAAGGGCCGTCTGGATGAGAATTACAAGCGGCGTGCTCTGGAAGACCATCTCAAGAACGTCCCGCTATTCGCTTCTCTCACGCCCGAGTTCATCGATTCCCTGCGCGATCGCGTCGAGCTCGTACGTTTCGGCAAGGGCGACGTGATTTGCCGCCAGGGCGACGTGGCCGACAGTTTCTACCTGATCCGCATCGGCTTCGTGAAAGTGTCCGAGGACCATCCGCCGGGTGAACTGGTGCTCAATTATTTGAGCCGCGGCGGGTATTTCGGTGAAATCGGCTTGTTGGGAATGGGAGCGGAAGGCGGCGGCCGACGCACGGCCACCTGCTCGGCGCTGGATCACGTGGAGGTGGTCCGCATCGGATCCGACGATTTCCAGCGCATGGTGGATGGGTTCCCCGAGATCCGTCGCAGTTTGGAAGAGGTCGCCGCGAAACACCTAGAACAGAATCGCCAGCGCCTGAAGCAGTCGACCGATGTTCCCCTCGATCGGTTTTTGGCGCAGGGGCTCATGGAAGCGCAAAGCCTACTGGTACTGGATCTTGAGAAATGCACGCGTTGCGACGCCTGCGTGCGTGCGTGCGCCGACGCTCACGACGGCGTGACGCGTCTGATCCGCGAAGGATTGCGATTCGAAAACTACCTGGTGGCGACCTCTTGCCGCCAGTGCCGCGATCCGCTGTGCATGGTGGGATGTCCGGTGGGCTCTATCCGGCGTCGGCAATCGCTTGAAGTCATCATCGAAGACTGGTGCATCGGCTGCGGGCTGTGCGCGAAGAACTGCCCCTACGGCAACATCACGCTGCATCCGTTCGAAGTGAACATCGATAATCCCGACGCGCCGGGTAGACGCGCCGTAGTGACCAAGCAGAAAGCGACTTCCTGCGATCTCTGCACGGATCACGCCGAGCCCAGTTGCGTCTACGCCTGCCCGCACGACGCGGCGCATCGCGTGGATCCGAATCAGTTCTTCAAGCAGGTTATTTCCGGGTAAAGGATGCGCATTGACCGCACACACCGGCCGTGGCTGGCAGGAACCATCGTGGCGTTCCTTGCAGCGACGATCGTCTATGCGGTTTACGCGTCGCGAACCCCCGGCGGACCTCGCGGCGGCACGGCGATCGGGCTGGCATTCGGAATCGCCGGCTACGCTCTCATGCTGTTTGAGGGATTGCTGGGCGTGCGCAAGAAGGTGCCAGTCTGGCGGCTGGGCCGGGCGTCCACCTGGATGCGCGGGCATCTATGGCTCGGCGTGTTGACGCTGCCGCTGATCTTGTTTCACGCCGGCTTTGCCTTCCGCGGCGCGCTAACCGCCGTTCTGATGATGCTTCTGTTCATCGTTGTGGCCAGCGGGATTCTGGGGGCGATCCTGCAACACTATCTTCCACGAATGATCACGACGCGCGTACCCATGGAGACCATCTACGAAGAGATCCCGCACGTGCGGGCGCAGCTTCGCGAGGAGGCGGAGCAATTAGTGAGTACGCTGGCATTTGAAGCCGAACACGACGACAAGGTTCGCTTTCGCGAAATCTATGCCAGTTCCGTCCGCCCTTATCTCGAAGCCCCCGAGACCGCGGCATGCCCGCTCTTTCCATCCCTGCGCAGAGAGATACCGGAAGCATTTCATCCCGCTCTCGAGGACCTGGAGAGTATCTGTGCAGAGGAAAGGCAGCTCAGCCGCCAGCGGCGTCTGTACCACTGGCTGCACGCCTGGTTGTTGGTACACGTCCCGCTGTCGATCGCGTTGTTACTCCTGGGCGGCATCCACGCCGTTATGGCGTTGAGGTACTAGCGCATGGCTGGACGCACCAGGACTACCAAGAAACTCGCACAGCGCATCGACCTGAATTATTTCAAGCGCGCATATCCCATCCCGCGCTGGAAACGCATCTTGAGTGTCATCGCCATGGGTCTGTGTGTCACATGGTTGGGGTGGGGCGGGCTGACCGGCAAGCAGAGCGCGTTCAACGCAGGGCCCCTGGCCAAGGGCCACACCATTCTGGCCAACAACTGCTCATCTTGTCACGTCTCGGCGGGCGGCTTTGGAGCGAAAGTCACTGAGACAGCGTGTCAGTCTTGTCATAACGCGCCGCTGCATCAAGCCAAGCAGCCGTTTACCCCGGCGTGCACTTCCTGTCACGTCGAACATCAGGGAGCCTTCCGAATGGCCGCTACCAGCGACTCGTCCTGCACGCAGTGCCACGGCAGCCTTACGACCACCGATGGGAAAACGCAAGTCGCAGCCAGCATCTCGTCATTTAATAGCGGGCATCCGGAGTTCGCCGCGGTGCGGCCAGGGCACGCGCCCGATCCTGGAACCATCAAACTCAGCCATCAGGTACACATGAAGAGCGACCTGAAGGGACCTAACGGCCCCGTGCAGCTCCAGTGCGTGGATTGTCACAGTGCGACGTCTCGTGCACCGACCTACGTGCAGCATTGTGCCAGTTGCCATCCGCTGGTGTTCGATAGCCGCTTCACCGAACCTGCTCCCCATCAGGAGACGAAACTCGTCCACGATTTCGTAGTTCGCAATCAAGGAAAACTCGCGCAGACCGTCGAGGAAGCCGAGCGGCTGCTATGGCAGAAGTCCTGCAAAGAGTGTCACGCGATCACCTATCCCGCTCCGGGCGCGCGTCCTGAAATTCCGAAATCCGCGATCCCTGTCCGCTGGATGATGCAGGCGAAGTTCGATCACAACGCACACCAACTGGTCACGTGTACCGAGTGTCACGCGCAGGCTAACGCCAGCAACAATACGGCCGACGTTTTGCTCCCCGGCATCGCGACCTGCCAGAGGTGCCACAGTGGCGGCCGCAGTGCCGCGGACTCGCGCTGTTCAGAGTGCCACGATTATCACGATTGGAAGAAGGTTAGACCCACATCCAGCGTGCACACCATCCTGGATTTCTTGCATTAACGCGGCGGCCCCGGCGGCGCGTCGGTGACCGTATAAACCTGGCCATTGCGCAAGAACAGCCGCTCGGCTTCCTGCTTGTTTAGTGGCCGCGAGCCTCGGCGATTGAACACCGCCACCTGGTTGCCGCTCTCATCCACGGCGCGGTCGCGATCGACACCCTTCGAAATCGCCAGCGCAGGGCCTCGCGTACGATACGTCGCGATGAGCTTAGGCGTGGGCCGTGGACTAAAGCCGAGATAATTGGGATTGTCGCTCGGCGCGAACAGTTGCACGATGCGCATTCCGCCGGTCCCATCCGCGAGATAGGCAAAAGCGCTCGCAGCAGTCATGCCGAGCTTGACGTCGTTGGTGTCATGAATTGCGCCATTGGCATTGAATACCTGGTCGATTACGGGTTTCTCCGGCTTCTCCACGTCGACGATTATCAGACCATCGCTACCGCCGGCGACGTACGCATACGTGCGCGCGACGTAGAGATTGCGCGCGTCACGTAACGGGAGCTGTGCTCCTCGGATCACACGTGGGTTCGCCAGAGACGTTACATCGAGCACCTTCAAGCCCTCCCGATCGACGATGAAAGCATAGCGAAACTGGACAGCCACGCCGCGCGGGTCGACTAAATCCGGCGCCCCGATCTGCGCAGTCACCTTCGGCTGCAGCGGATTCGCGATGTCCACCACCACCAGTCCGCGATCGGTCAGGATGTAGGCGAACGTCCCGGCGATCGTGATCCGCCGCGCGCCCGTGAGCAAGCCGCCCGGATTAAAAGTCGCCGCGCGCTTGAGGAAGTTATTGCGCGGATTCCCGTCGAGCACAGCCAGCACGCCCGGGCTACGGCTCTTCAGGTCGGGATCACCCACGACGATCAAGCCTTCTTCGCGATCCGCGACGTACAGGAATCCGTACATCAGTGCGACCGGCTGCTCCTCGTTCTGCGGAATGTGTGTGCGGAGAGGATCAACAGCCATCGTCGACGGCGAGGCGACAGCCGCCGCGTACTTCGTCTTCAGATAAAATTGCTGGCCCAGCGGCGAAACAGGAGCCGTGGTTACCTTCTCGGAGAAGCTCTTATTGTCGATGTTGGCGACGTCGTAAATCCGGAACCCGTCCTTGCCAAGCGCGGCGTAGAGGTACTCCCCTCGCAGTTGAAGATCCAGAACTGTACCGGTGTGATGATCGGCTTCGTCAATCTCCCGATTGTGTTTCTCGAACTTCGCGAAAGTCGACGGGTACGCGATCTTGTGTAAATCGCTGCCAAACACTGCCGGAGGATCGTCGTGCTCGGCGACGGCGACCGCATCGAAACCCTTTGACCCCTCCGCCACGTACACGTAGCGGCCCATCATGTTTACCAGGTTCGTCCCTTGCATCAAAAGCTGGGCCATCCAGGCATTGTTATCGCCTTCGCGCGAGATGTGGCAGCTCGTGCACGTTTTGGTCTCCTTGGCGCGCACTGTGTGTGGATAGTAGGAGCTGAAGCCGAAGCCGCTGAAGCCTTCCGCGGAAACCGTCTGTTGCTGGTAATACAGCCAATCGCGATTCGCGTTCTGCGAGCTCACGACCACGGCACACGTGGACCGCGTTGGCGCAATCCGATTGCCCGTGACCGTCCCATCCACGCCCAGCATGTAAACGTCATCGCGTAGAACATCGAAGTTGTACGAAGTGTAATTGCGCGTTTCGGTGCCTTCGTTGTGCAGGGCAGCCGATTTCGCATTCGCCCGCATGGGCAGGTGGCAGCCGAAACAACTCGTGGTCCAGGATGAGTGACAGGCGTAGCAAGTCATTCGATCGTTCCCATGCGCCAGTTGCCTGTCATTCTCCTGATTGCCCGGCGCCGAGCCCCACGTGGTTCCGTCCTTCAGCAGCGTCTTAGCCAGACGGGACGCCTCGCTGTAGTGCGGATTCCCCGGAGTAATGCTATCGACCACTTGCACCACTTCCCAAGACTTGGCGGGATCGATGTTCGATCGCTGATAGATCTTGCCGTCCTGTTGATAGAAACGCCGTTGCCCCGACGCGGTTCGCGACAACGATAGATCCGTTCCTCCCGCAGGTGCAGCCGCAGCCGAAGTCCGCAGGTTCGCCTTGGACTTGACCGTGCCGTGGCAATCCACGCAATCGATCTCCACCGCATTACGAGTCTCGCCGTACAGATTCCCGTTGCCGTGGCTATCGCGCTCAAAGTGGCAGTCGGTGCAGTGCATCCCCTTCTCGAGATGGATGTCCTTCAGATGCACGGCGTCTTGAAACTTGTTCTTATCGTCAGATGGAACTACGTGATCTCCGGCATCGAGCAGATTTCCCTTGCGGTCGCGCTTGTACACTGCCCGAAACACCCAGCCGTGCTCATGGAAATCGCCGAACTGCGTGTTCTGAAGTTGAGCATTGAACTCCGGCGTGCCGGTCTTGCCCAGAAAATCCAGATCGCTCCACAGCCCGCGCGCCGCGGCGTTCTGCGGATTCTTGGTCCAGGATTCCAGC
>Ga0157375_10003399_pt1 | contig 13804 bp, 9 predicted proteins | sample M35metaG_FD_115311 | JGI IMG/M metagenome (GOLD analysis project Ga0157375, IMG submission 115311) | Miscanthus rhizosphere microbial communities from Kellogg Biological Station, Michigan, USA - M3-5 metaG | ecosystem: Host-associated > Plants > Roots > Rhizosphere > Soil | place: USA: Michigan...
GATGCAGCCATCCACGTATTCGGTGAAATCCGGCACTCCATTCGGATCAACCACCACATGGATGTCGTCAATGACAGCCGAAGCCCCATCGGTAGATCGGGACATGGTGACAGTACAACCGCAGCTCCTCACAAACTCCAGCGCTTCTTCAAACACCAGGCGCGCGCGCAGCAGTCGTGTTGCTTCATCCGGCAGTTCCGGTGCAGCCTTCACTTCCTGCTCAAACTGCGTCATCAACGTCACGATGTCTTCCTGCGGCCGATAGGACTTTTCCGTCATGCCACCCTCATTCAATAAGGAGCCATTTCCGCTGGCCCGCATACGAGCAACTGTAATTGAGTCCACGCGTCAGCAGACGCCCACCGTCCGTGGAAATCTCGTCAAAAACTTCAGCCTTCACGACTTGCCTGCGTGGTCTCCATATTCCCAGTCATACGGCACGCCAGTGTCGCCCAGAATAAACTTCACCAACTCGGCGAAGCCTGCTTCAGAACGAACATCGTTAGAGAGGATCAGAACACAGCGCTGGCTGGCCTCGATGCAGACCATCGTGTTTGCAGTCTGTCCGTCGTGACCGCCTTTATAGAAACCGTGCCCTTGCGGGCCGTTGAACAGAATGACTCCCAATCCCGAATACAGGTCCTTGCGCTGCTGAGCCGGCGGCACGTCAGGCAGGAAGAGCGGGAAGAGACTGCCAGTGCCAATGTCCAGCACCGGCTTGGTGATTTCGGCGCGCGCGGCAGCACTCAGGCCGTCGCCTCGCACCAGGGCGGCGGTGAACTTAGACAAGTCGGTGATGGTCGTATTCATTGAGCCCGCTGCCCGCACCTTGCTGCGCTTGTCATGCGGTTGCGGTTGGCCTTGATCATTCCATCCATCGGCGACGTTGGGATCCTGACCGTTGCGCCATACCAGGCTTGTGCGGCTCATTCCCAGGCGATCAAAGTTCGCCTTGGTCAGATCGCCGACATCCAGTCCCAGGCCCTGCGCCTTGCGTCCGTGCTCGATTACGAATTGCAACAGAATGAAACCTTCACCGGAGTAGCTGAAGCGCGTGCCCGGATCGAAATGAATGTGCAATTTCTGGTCCGGTTCGATGAACCAGAAATTGCTGAAGCCAGTGGAATGATTGAGGCACATGCGTGGTGTGATTTTTTGCCAGCGCAAATCGTCGGCCAGATCCTTGTACGGACCATACTTGTCAGGGAAAACAGGATCAGGACCATAGGTTGGGAGAGGATTGTCGAGATCTGCCATCAATGGTGTATCCAACTTCAACTTGCCCTGATCCACAAGCTGCATCACGGTATACGCAAAAACGGTCTTGGTCAGCGACGCCCCATACATTACCGTATCCGTCGTCAAGGGGTCGCCCTTGGCATTTCGAATGCCATAGGAGTTGACGTAAATGGTCTTGCCATGGTCGATGACCGCAACCGCCATGCCATTGGCGTGGGTGCGCGTCATGATCTTGCCTACCTCGGCATCGATCGCGGTGCCCTTAGGTAGAACTTGCGCGGCGATCACGACAGGAAAGCAGATGGCGGCGAGAAGCACAACCGATGGAGGAGAAGCAAACTTCCACATATTCATCGTGAAAAGTCCTCTCAGAACTGGAACGACGACTCGCGAACTTTCCACGCAACTAGCACGTGGGCTGCCTTGGTTTACGCATTCGGCTTAAGGGTAGTTCCCGACCAGCTTGAAGATTGCAAAGGCTTGAGCGCATATGGGAAGTGAGTGTGGACAACATGAGGTTCGTATTCGCACTCACCGCTGAGCCTCTAACAGAGCAATCAGTGACAGCATGAGAGCGCCAAGCGCGGCCGGCCTTAACGGCAAATTACTCCCACTCGATCGTCCCGGGCGGCTTTGACGTGATGTCGTAGACCACGCGATTGATGCCACGCACCTCATTCACAATGCGGCTTGAGATGCGTTTCAATACCTCGTGCGGCAAGGAAGTCCAATCTGCAGTCATGCCGTCTTCGGAATGCACAGCACGTACTGCACAGGTGTAAGCGTAGGTTCTTTGATCCCCCATCACGCCCACGCTCATTACCGGAAGGAGCACGGCAAAACTCTGCCAGATTCGCGAATAGAGTCCAGCCGCCTTGATCTCACTGACGACGATATCGTCGGCCTCCTGCAGCAGTGCCACCCGGTCGGCCGTTACTTCGCCGAGAATGCGAACGGCGAGTCCGGGACCCGGGAAGGGTTGCCGGCCCAGAATCTCTTCAGGCATGCCCATGTCGCGCCCAATCCGCCGCACTTCATCCTTGAACAGATCGCGCAGCGGTTCAATCAGCTTCAGCTTCATCCCGATCGGCAGCCCGCCAACGTTGTGATGGCTCTTGATGGTCTGGCTTGGTCCCTTCACGCTGCTTGACTCAATCACGTCGGGATAGAGAGTACCCTGCACAAGCCAGTCGACACCACCCGACTTCTGAGCAATTCGCTTCGCCTCGTCATCGAACACCGCGATGAACTCCGCGCCAATCCTCTTTCGCTTGGTCTCAGGATCGGTGACGCCGGCAAGCTGCTTCAGAAACCTCTCGCTTGCATCCACGGCGACCACGTTCAGGCCCAGCTTGTCGCGCATGTTTTTCTGCACGCTTTCAAATTCGTTCTTCCGCAGCACGCCATTGTTCACGAATATGCAGGTCAGCTGGGTACCGATTGCCTTGTGCACCAGCATTGCAGCGACTGAGGAATCCACTCCTCCTGAAAGTCCGCAGATAACGTGGCCTTCGCCGACCTTCTCGCGAATCCCCGCAACCGTTGTCTCAATGAAGTGCGCCGGCGTCCAGTCTCCTTTGGCTCCGCAGATATCAAAGACGAAATTCCGGATAAGTTGCGGCCCCAGGGGCGTGTGGTGCACCTCAGGATGAAACTGCACCGCCCATATGCGGCGCTCTTCGTTGGCAATCGCCGCCAGCGCATTTGACGTCACCGCCGTCCGCCGAAAACCTGCCGGCAACTCCAGCGCTTCATCCCCATGACTCATCCATACCTGGATCGCCGCGGGCATCCCCGCAAAAAGCGGCGTTGAGCCGTCTTCGAGGGCCACTTCGGCATGTCCATACTCGCGCTTGGGCGCCGTCCGCACCTTTCCGCCAAGGTGATGCACGATAAAGTGCAGTCCGTAGCAGATGCCCAGGGTCGGTAGCTTCATCTCCAGCAGCCTGGGATCGGCATTCGGCGCGTCGGCGTCATACACCGACGATGGTCCGCCCGACAGGATCAGGCCAATCGGCTTGTAGGCCTCAACTTCCGCAAGGGGAACCGTGCAGGGAAGCACGACCGAAAAAACGTTCAGCTCGCGAATACGCCGCGCAATCAGCTGCGTGTACTGCGAGCCGAAGTCAAGAATAACGATTGTTTGGGTGTCCACGTTCCAGTGTGGCAGGGCCCACGCCGCCCTGTAAAGAACTCACTCGGCTTTGACCAGCCTCATCATTTCATTTCTCTGTAACCATTCCGTCGCACGAGTTTCATCCCGCCGTAACTTCGCCTTCCTATAACTCGAAGGGGCACACCATCACTTCGCCCTGCCGTTCAGACACACATTCCAAAGAGGTCGATCCAATGACAATGAAGCAAGCTGCCCTCGCGCTCCTCTCCGTCGCGCTTCCCGCTACCTGCGCCAATGCGCAGCATCGCGATCGTGATATTCCCCGCATCGATCATGCCTTTGTGATCCTGATGGAAAACCATCATTACTCCCAGATCATCGGCAATCCCAATGCACCCTTCATCAACAGCTACGCCACGACCGCCAACCTGGCCACGAACTACTATGCGGTTGGTCATCCCAGCTTGACGAACTACCTGGAAATCGTCGGCGGCTCCAATTTTGGGATCATTAACGACGATTCACCGGATTGGCACAACACCACCTGCGTGCCCAACATTGTCAGCGGCACACCGGCAGATGAATCCGCCGCCACCAATACCTGCCCGATTGCCGGATCTGGGTGGGATGCAGCCACACCTGCCGTCGACACCACCAATGAAGGTACCCCCGACGAGCCCATCCACAACTTTCCGCTGGCGCCTGCATTTACCCGTGGCATCAACATTGCCGATCAGCTTGTAGAGCAGGGCAAGACATGGAAGTCGTACCAGGAGAATCTGCCTCCTTATGGCGCTGACCGCGTGAATAACAGCGATGGCCTGGTCTCGGACGTCACTGAACAAGAGCCGGGCATGCCAAAACTCTACGCAGTGAAGCACAACCCGTTCGCTTACTTCGCCAACATCCAGGCGGGGGAAGATCACAAGCTCAGCCTGAAGCAGATCGTCGGCTTTGACGCGCTGTTCGCCGATCTCGCGAAGGGGGATGTGCCGGACCTGGCATTCATCGCTCCGAACCAATGCCACGACCAGCACGCCCGCGGTTCAAGCGAAATGGGTACCGGCTGTTCCGTAGATCAGAACGCCATCGCGCAGGGTGATGCCGGTCTCCACACCATCATCAACGCGATCAAAGGCTCCAGGGCTTGGAAGCATGGCAACGATGTCATCGTTGTGGTGTGGGACGAGAACGACTACAGCAGCCTGCCGAACCAGGTGCTGACCATAGTGGACACCAACTATGCTACGACCGGCATTCAGAGCAACGTGCGCTACAACCACTTCTCTCTCCTCAAGACGCTGGAAGCGGGCTTCGGTCTTCCCTACCTGAACCACGCTGCGGACAAAAATGTTTCTCTCATGTCTGATCTCTTCAGCGGCCACATGTAACTCGCCTGTTGCACAACGAAGGGCCGGTTGCGCTGCAGCGCGACTGGCCCGGTCTATTTGCACGCTTCTCAGTCCCCCGAATTGTGTACCTGTCTGCCCCCTGCTCCCCATAAGTAATGGTTTCGGGTCATTACCGAAGCTGAATTGCTCTGCACCCCTGCACGCGTTGGTTCGCACTAAAGCTATATTGTGCGTCGTCGATAGACAACATACAGTCACAACATCACGTGGACGAAATCAGCCGAAGCCGAGCTGACGTCATACTGATTTCATGCGTCAGCAAGGAGAATAGATGGATCCAGCGAACCTTAACACCAATCTCTCCATCTTCCGCGATCATCTGCCGCTCATTGTCTGCCTTCTGTTTGGCGTGCCTGCGGTGAGTTTTATCTGTATGAAGTTCTGGGTCGCCGGCCGGTCTGCAAAGGTCCAGCGCTCTACCAACTGGTTTGTCCCGAACGATCTTGAGTCGGACGCCGCAAAGATGCATTACAGCATGCAGCACAACTCAGTTGCCTTTGCCCATCGGGTCCATCGCAATTCGCGCCTCGCCGTCGCAGTCAGGAATTCGAGTTCAAGGCGGAGCAATTAAGTAAGCTTGCTCCTGCCCACTCCCCCACCAATCCCTCCTCGACGCGTGGCGCGTCTTACCTTCCTGAACTTCCCTCACCCTTGTAGACCACTCCGCCCTTCATCACGAACTTCACATCCTGGAGTACTCGCACATCCTCCATCGGATTCTTTTCCACGCCAATAATGTCCGCCCACTTCCCAGGCTCGAGCGTCCCCGTTTTCGCCGACCAGCCCATCAAGTCCGCCGCATTCACCGTTGCCGATTGCAGGGCCGCCAGCGGCGACATCCCCAGCTGATTCACATACACATCCAGTTCATGCGCATTCAGGCCATGCGGATAAACAGCGGCATCGGTACCTAGCGCAATCTTCACGCCTGCCTCCATAGCGTGCTTGATGTTTTTCTTCGCAACTCCAATCACATCCACCATCTTCTGGTGATAGAACGCCGGCAGATTTCCTTTCTCAAGCATCCAGTCTTCGAGGTAGAGCGTCGGCACCAGATACGTTCCACGCTTCTTCATCTCGGCGATGGCGGCATCGTTAATGTAGCTGCCGTGCTCAATTGAATCTACGCCGGCCTCTGAAGCCCATAGAATCCCTTGCGCGCCGTGAGCATGAGCGGCGACCTTGCGGCCCAGCCGATGCGCATCCGCGACGATTGCCTGCATCTCTTCGAGCGTGTACTGCGATGCCTGTGGGTCGTCGCCCTTCGACAGCACTCCTCCAGTTGCGCAAACCTTGATCAGGTCCGCACCATATTTAATGTTCTGCCGCACTTTCTGTTGGACCGCCGCTATTCCATCGGCAACGCCGTCGCCGGTCCGGTGATATTCGAATGGCAGCAGGTTGTCGTCGCAGTGTCCACCCGTGATCCCTAGCGCCGGACCACTCACCAGCATGTGCGGACCAGCGACCTGACCTGAGTTGATTGCGTCGCGCAGATCAACGTCGGTGTAGCCGCCTGCCCCCACGTTCCGTATAGAAGTGAACCCGGCCATCAGCGTAGTGCGGGCATTCACCACGCCGTTGATCCCCTGTTTCGCATCAGTCGTGGTCAGTTCGCGATAAGGATCAAAATCTGTATTCATCGTGATGTGCGTATGCACATCCATCAGCCCCGGCATCACGGTCATCCCGCCCAAATCCACCACCGCGTCGCCCGCCTCCGCCGTCACAGACGCCGTTGGAGCAATCGACTTGATGGTGTCGCCCACCACGATGATGGTTTGCGCATCGGAAAGCTTGCCCGTCTTCACATCGAGCACATGCCCGGCCCGCACCAAGGTGCGTTTGCCTGCGGCCTTCTCAGCTTGCTGAGCTATTCCTGACGTTGAGAAAGCTGTGCAGGTCAGCGCGAGGCACGAGAAAATCGCCAGATTTCGTTTCAAAATCATTCTTTCTCTCCATTTTGGGGAACTGTGTGACCAGTGAGCGGAGTTTAGCAAATGCACTCAGTCATGAGCTTCGATTTATTGAAGGAAAGCTGAACAACTTCCTGCAAAAGAGCTGGAGGGACTTTAAACTCTTTGCTGCTTTCGATGTTCAGTCCGGTGAATCCTCGCTGAACTTGGGGTCCATATAAATCAAAGCGACGGGGCGACGGGTTCCGACAGAGTCGCCACGGGAACCCAGCAGGTCAAATAGCCATCTCCTCCTTCGAACAACAGAAATTGAGGTTGTGATCTGGCGGTTGCCCGCTCTCGGCCCTGCCCGTCAGAGCGCGGGGGTCTGTTAACCTTCTGTGCAAACGCAGCGACGCTCGAACCCGCTGCTCTATTCTTCAGGCCTCCTCTTCAAAGTTCATTGCCGAACGAGCGCGGCCTGTCAATCGCCATACAAGAGGAGAACCAATGAAGCTGTTTCAACTTGTGCCTGCGTTCCTGATTCTTTCCGGAATCGCAGTTGCTCAATCTCCCGCGGCGTTCACCAGCAATGAACCCACACCTGCTCCTCCAGCGATGGCGAGGAGCTTTGATCTCACCGCCATCGACAAGACCGCCGACCCCTGCGAAGACTTCTACCAGTACGCGTGCGGCAACTGGGTCAAGGCCAATCCCATACCAGCCGACCAGACGCGCTGGTCGCGCTCATTTTCATTGCTCGGCGAGCGAAATCGTTACCTTCTATGGCAGGAACTCGATGCGGCTGCCAAGGATCCTAAAACGCCCTTGCAGAAAAAATATGGCGACTTCTATGCAGCCTGTATGAATACCGACCTCATCGAGAAGGAAGGATTGGAGCCAATCAAGCCCGCGCTCGACCGCATTTCTTCGCTCCAGGACTCAAAGACCCTTTCGGCAATGCTGGGCAGTCTCGCCGAGCGCGGCGATCCTGCTCCCCTCTTTCGTTTTGGCGTTCAGATCGACGAGAAAGATGCTTCGAAACAGATTGCAAGCGTCAGCCAGGGTGGACTCTCCCTGCCGGATCGCGACTACTACCTTTCCGACGCCAAGCGTTTTGAGACGATCCGCCAGCAGTATCGCGAGCATGTGACCAAAATGTTCACCATCGCCGGGGACACCCCCGAGCAGGCAGCGAAAGAAGCCGACGCAGTCATCAAGATCGAAACCGCTCTAGCCAAGGCATCCACGAGCCGAACGGCACTGCGCGACCCGGAAAACCGTTACCACATTTACACGGTCGCCGATTTTCAGAAGCTTGTTCCTGACTTTGATTTTTCGGTCTACTTCAAAGACGTCAAGGTACGACCCTTCGATTCGCTCAACGTCGCTACCCCTGACTTCTTCAAGACATTGAATGAGCTTATTGCCTCAGAACCGGTGGATAGCTGGAAGTCCTACCTGCGCTGGCATACGATTCACGGTTCGGCCGCCAACCTGCCCAAAGCCTTCTACGACGAGAACTTCAACTTCTTTGGCAAAACCCTCGCCGGCCAGAAAGAACCGACTCCGCGCTGGAAGCAGTGCACTGCGGAAGCCGATCGTGCCCTGGGCGAGGCGGTCGGGCAGGATTGGGTCAAGGCGCATTTCCCTCCCAAGGCCAAAGCCAGCATGGACGAACTCGTGGCGGCGCTCGACAAGGCGTTGGCGGCCGACATCAAGACCCTGGAGTGGATGAGCGACGACACCAAGAAAGCCGCCGAAGCAAAGCTTGCTCTCTATCGCAACAAGATCGGCTACCCCGAAAAGTGGCGCGACTACTCGGCCCTGGTCGTGAAGCGTGATGATCCGCTGGGCAACGCGCGTCGCAGTGCGGTCTTCCAGCGCGACTACAACCTCAACAAGCTCGGCAAACCGGTGGATGAGAAAGAGTGGGGCATGACTCCGCCCACGGTGAACGCGTACTACAACCCGTCGATGAATGACATCAATTTTCCGGCGGGAATCCTGCAGCCACCATTCTTTGACCCGGACATTGATCCGGCCGTCAACTTCGGCGGCATCGGTGTGGTGATTGGGCATGAAATGACCCACGGGTTTGACGACCAGGGCTCTAAGTACGACGGACATGGGAATCTTCGCGAGTGGCAAACTGCAGAGGATCGCAAAAAGTTCGTCGAGCGCACCGACTGCGAAGTCTCTGAGTATGGTGGGTTTGAAGCAGCCCCCGCACACGGTGAAGTTGCCGCGGCCAAGCTCAATGGCAAGCTGACCCTCGGAGAGAACACCGCTGACAATGGTGGACTGCGCATTGCCTATATGGCTTTGCTCGACGTCCTGGCCAAGGAAGGCAAGACCATCAACGACAAGATCGACGGTTACACTGAGCAGCAGCGCTACTTCCTCGGCTTTGCCCAGGTCTGGTGTCAGAACGAAACCGAACAGGCCGCCCGCCAATCGGCCATGACCGATCCTCATTCTCCTGGCCGCTGGCGCGTCAATGGGTCCGTGCAAAACTTCGATCAGTTCGGCAAGGCATTCGGATGCCATAAGGGTCAGCCAATGTATCCTGAAAAGTCCTGCCGCGTCTGGTAGCTAACTTGACCAAGCAGAGCCTCAGCCATGAGCAGCCGTGGCTCTGCTTTTCCACTCGAGGAGCAGCTTTCCGTCAAGCTTCGGGATTCGTAACTCCCCTGCATTCGGTTGACTTTGCGCAAGTCGCTGCGTCCAATGCGCATCGGCTATCCGCAACAGTCAGGATGAGGGCGAGATATGCTTTCTCACGCCGCATTACCCCGTAATGTTCCCAGCTCGAACTTCATGTTTCGATCGATCTTGCGCCGAAACTAGGCATAACAAGCCCTCGCCTTTTACAATGCATCAGGGACCCATCCCAACCCAGCTCTGCTGCGGAATCAGCACACCACTTGGCGGCTCTCGCCTGACCAGGATGAAGGAATCGCATGAAGTTCAGGAAATTCGGCAAGGCACTTCTGATGACGGCCCTCTCTGCTGCCATGGTCATCGGTGTCTCGTCATGCAAGCAAAGTTATTCGGTTGGCTTCCTCTATGTAACCGGGACCCAGACCGCCTCCACCACCGGTCAAGGAATTATCAGCGGCTTTAAAATCGACCACAATACCGGCAATCTGAAACCGCTTCCGGGGCTTCCGGTCAGCAGCGGGGGAGCCAACCCCAGCCGCGCCGTGCTCTTGGCCGGGGGACGCTTCCTTTATGTGCTCAATCGCGGCACAACCACCGACGGCGGACCATGCAGCGCCACGGATGTCTGCTCCAACGCGAATATCACCCAATTCTCGATCGGCGGCAATGGCGTTCTGGCCCCGCAGGGCACCTACTATACCCAGGGAAATAATCCCTTTCGCATGGTTGCCGATGCTTCAGGTGCCCACCTTTACGTACTCGATCACGATGCACCCAGCGGCGCCGGCTGCTCGCTGGTCTTTGGTCAATCTGTAACGACTTGCGGCGATATCACGGCGTTCACCATCGATGCAACCACGGGACGCCTCAGCTATCTGCTGAATTCCCAAGTAACCGCAGCCAGTGGAGCGCCCCTTCCTTATTTCCCGGTTCCCGCAAATCCAATCGACTTTACTATCTCGGCGAACTACTTCCTGACGCTCAGCGGAACCCCGGATACCGGTGACTCGGTCTTTCCCTACGCATACAACAATGCCAACGGCCAGTTGACCGTAAACCAGAACACCTCGCAGCCGCTCAATATCACCCAGGGAACGGCGATCGTTGTTGCAAGCGGCGTAACCTACGTCCTTGATAATGGCCCCAATAATAATGTGCCGCCTACACATGGGCAGATTTTCGCGTTCACCCCGGGAAGCAATGGATCGCTTCAGGCAGAGGCGGACGGTTACATACCGGACAACCCGACCTATTCTTACCCGAATTACGTGATCCAGGCTAACGGCAAATCCTTTGTCTATGTGCTGAACCGGGGCGACAACGCCGACACTACGAATGCGCAAAGCGGCATCGCTTCATTTAAGCTCACCAATCCGTTCCTGCTCCAGCCGATTTCAGGCGCAACTGGATCGACTGGCGGTACAGGCGCGGGGCCAGAATGCATTGTTGAAGATCCTTCCAATCAGTTCATATACACGGCCAACTTCAACGATTCCTCGATCACGGGTCTTTCAATCAACCAAAACGCAGGCGATCTCACCCCGTTGAGTCAAGCAACAAAAGCGAAAGATCGCACTATCCTGCCCGGCCCCGCGACTTGGTGTGTAGTAACCGGGCGCACAAGCTAAGCGCGGTCGCGGTCGATGTTTCGTTCGGGAGCGACCTTTAACGGCCGTTCCCGAACGATCGCAAAGACTGTGCGGCGAAGTGAGAAATGGCCGATCCGCCGGCAAATGCGGTAGCAGTTTCAATTGCAAGCGATTCGGTAAGGGTTTTTATTTGAAAGTCACGAAGCTGGCTACAACACGAAAGATGCGCATGAAGTTCAACAAACCGATTCAGTTGCTGGCCCTTTCCGCGGCGAGTCTGCTGGTAGCTTCTCTTCTCTCCGCCTGCGCCACGCTCACCGTTGACTTCGTGTATGTGAGCAGCGCCAGAGCGGCAGGTCCCAACAACTACGGCGAAATCGATGTCTTCGAGATCAACTCCCAATCGGGTCGCATGCGGCAGATCGTCACTTCTCCTTTTCCTTCGGGAGGGCGTAATCCGGTCGCCGAAGCAGTATCGCCCGATCAGAAGGATCTCTACGTCGTCAATCGGGATGACAACTCCATCGTCCAGTTCGTGATCGGTAGCGATGGAAAACTGTACCCCCAGAACACTGTGAATACCCCGGGCATCTTTCCCACGGCGGTTTCCGTTTCTGGAAAGTTTCTTTACGTCATCGACACCTACCAGCCCCTTCCGACCTGCAATCCTGCTTCACCTTGCTCAGGTTCAGTTGCGGTCTTTCCCATCCTCAGTGCTTCAGAAGCAGGTGCGCTGAAGCCCGCTCAGCCAGCCAACACCCTGGGCACCCCGGTAGTGAATACCAGCGTCAGCGCCAGTTACTGGCCACTCTTGCTGACCGGCGGAAGCGCGTCGCATGTGTTCGTTCCCACTGCCGTCACGACAGCTGCCTCGGGCGCTTACGTTTACATCGCGGGCTACGACTCCAGCAGCAAAGCTGGCTACGTCTTCGGATTTGGAACCGGCTCCGATGGAACCCTCAGCGCGCTCCCCGGGTTTCCTGTCCCGGTCGGCACCCAACCTTCCGGCCTCGCAAGCGACTCAAATGGTACGTATCTCTATGTCACCGACGCCGCTCAGAACGTGATCCATGGATTCCAGATCAATGGCGGCACATTAGGCCAGCTCCCCGGCAGCCCGTTTCAGGCAGGCGGCAAGCCGAGCGCGATTGTGCTGGATGCTACCTCAAAATTCGCCATGGTGGCCAACGCCCAAGATTCGAACGTGAGTGTCTATTCCGTCAGTTCCGGAACTCTCAATCGGTTGGGAACCTACACCACTGGTACGCAGCCTGTCGCCATTGGAATCGACCCTTCAATGAACCAATACGTCTATACCGCAAATTTTCTGGGCAACAACGTTTCCGGTTTCCAGCTAAATCTCAGCGATGGTTCGCTTCTGAATTCTCAGTTTTCACCTTCGGCCTCAAATGCCAATCCAACGGCGGTCGCAGCGATTACGCATGGCAGTTCCACGAAATAGCTCCGCAACCCCCGGCAAAGTGGCCGGGGTGATCGACACAAGCACCAATTCGGCCTGAAGCCGCGTACGAAAGCAGCACCCCTTTCAACTCGCTTACGATGGCTGAAAGGAACCTCAACCAGCACTCTCTGGGCTCAGATTGATGCCCGTGACGAAGGAAGCGCATGAAGTTCAGCAAATTGAGACAGCTCGTGCTCGTCTCTGCCATCGGCCTCGTTGGGGCCACGCTCTTTTCCGGTTGCTCGCTTGTGACCATCGACTATCTCTTCGTGTCCACATCTGCAAGCAAGATTGGCGAAAATGGCACCGCCTGTCCCGCCGGTGAGATCGAAACCTACGCCATCGATTCGCAATCCGGCGCAGTTCGTTCCGGCGCAGCACCGGTCTGCTCTGGTGGCACAACGCCCGTGGCCCTCGCTGTCTCGCCCGGCGCACAGAACCTCTATGTCGCCAACCAGGCTGACATGAACATCGTCCATTTCGCAGTTGCCGACAATGGCGTTCTGACCAAGAAGGATAGCGTCACTCTCACCACGGCCCCGGTCGCGATGGCCGTCAGTTCCGATGGCAACACCCTTTATGTGGTTTCCGGAACTACCTCGGCAACGCTTTCAGCGTACGCGCTCTCTTCGGGCGCTCTCGGCTCGGTCGTCAACACGATCCCCCTCACCATTCCAGGGTTCGCCACCGATTCTGTCGTGCCTACCAACATTACCGTCATCAAGAACGGCGCTGCTGTTTACGTCACCGCGTATGACCTGTCCTCTTACAATCCCGGAGGCATCACCACCAGTACCGCAAATCCCGGATGGCTGTACGGATTTACTACCGGCTCCGGTGGTGCGCTGACCCCGACCCCCGGAAGCCCGTACGGCGCAGGCGTCAAACCCAGCGCTCTCGCGGCCGATCCTACCAATCGCTTCGTTTACGTTACCGACTTCGCCTCGAATCAGATCATCGGCTATGGCATCTACAACGGCTATGCCCTCAGCTTCCTGCTCAACGGCCCCTTCAAGGGCGGCGGCCAGCCCACTTCAATCGCCATCGATCCGCGCGGAAAGTTCATCTACGCATCCAATTCGCTCGATTCCAGCGTGAGCGCATTCGTTATTGATCTGCCCACCGGCACACCGTCCGCCGCGGTAAACACCACTGGCAGCCAAACCAACGCGACCGACACGCAGCCAGTATCCGTCGCCGTCGATCCCGCGCTCGGCCGCTATGTCTACACCGCCAACTTCCTCGGCAACTCAATTTCGGGATTCAGGCTCGATCCAACTGCCGGAACATTGAAACAGACACAGGCCACACCCTATCCGGTCGGTATTCATCCGACCTCCGTCGTCCTTGTGCCGCACGGCAACCATTCCACACAAACTGTAACTCCCTAATCCGCGACTTTCGTGGTAATTTCTACTCGAAGCCCA
>Ga0157375_10003400_pt1 | contig 13793 bp, 13 predicted proteins | sample M35metaG_FD_115311 | JGI IMG/M metagenome (GOLD analysis project Ga0157375, IMG submission 115311) | Miscanthus rhizosphere microbial communities from Kellogg Biological Station, Michigan, USA - M3-5 metaG | ecosystem: Host-associated > Plants > Roots > Rhizosphere > Soil | place: USA: Michigan...
AGTTTCTGGATCAACTGGCTGGCGACGACCGGCTTGGCAGCAAGAAGGCCGCCAGCGACGCCGGCGATGCTGTGGTTGCCGCGATCACCGACACCCTGAGTTCCGGTGGCGAGGTCAGCTTCACCGGCTTCGGCAAATTCCACGTCGCCGAGCGTGGGCCCCGTCAGGGCGTCAACCCGCGCACCGGCGAGCGCATCACGATCCCGGGCGGCAAGGTGCCCCGCTTCTCCGCCGGTTCGGCTCTGAAGACCAAAGTCAAGGGCGGCTGATTTCCTGAAGCCCTTTGCGGATCGGCTTGCGGCGCTCGTAGACGAGCGTCGTAGCCAGATCTGCCTTGGCCTCGACCCCGACCCGGCCACTCTGGCCGGGTCGGGGGAGATGGCCTCCGGCCCCGGCGTCCTCGCCGCCGAGCTGGCCGCCGCCGCGGTGGTCACCCACTGCCGCTCCCTGATCGAGCTCGCGGGCCCCGCCTGCGTCGCGGTCAAGCCCCAGCTCGCCTGCTTCGAGCGCCTCGGCGCCCCCGGCTGGGCGGCCCTCGCCGAGGTCTGCGCCGCCGCCCGCGAAGCCGGGCTGCTGACGATCGCCGACGGCAAGCGCGGCGACGTCCCGGTCACCGCCGCGGCCTACGCGCAGGCGATGGTCGGCGAGACCCCGACGCCGTGGGGCCCCGTCGCCGGCCTCAAGGCCGATGCCTTCACCGCCAACCCCCTGCTCGGCCTCGATGCCCTGGAGCCGCTGGTCGCCGCCGCCGAGAGCGCCGGCGCCGGCGTCTTCGCCCTCGTCCGCACCAGCAACCCGGGCGCCGCCGACGTCCAGGACCTGCCGTCCCCGGAGCGGCCCCTGCACGAGGAGCTGGCCCAGATCGTCGATCACCTGGCGCGGCGGCTGCGGGGCCGGAAAGGGCTGAGCGGCATGGGCGCCGTGGTCGGCGCCACCGAGCCCGAGCACATCGCCCGCCTGCGCGAGCTGATGCCGCGCTCGATCTTCCTCATTCCCGGCGTCGGCGCCCAGGGCGGCAAGCCGGAGCTGCTGGGGGCGGCTTTCGCGCCCGGGCGCGCCGCCGCGCTGGTGGCCGCGTCGCGCGGGATCGCCGCCGACCGCGACCCGGCGGCCGCGGCCGAGCGCCTGCGCGCCACCGTCTGGGACATCTCGAGCGCCTGACCCCGACGCCTCGGGACGCCCGCTGCGGCCATTACGATCAGCCGCTCTCGCTCGTTCTGGATCTGTCCCATGGAAAAACGCACCAGCGCCTCCGCCCGGATCTTCGCCGCAATCGCCCTGGCGGGCGCGGTGTTGATCGTGGTCGTCGCGATCGCCAGCTCGCTCGGCGGCTCCGACTCGACCGACTCGAAGGACGGAGCCAGCCACCCCGCGCACAAGCGCCACCGGACGAGCGCCGCCACGTACGTGGTCAAGAGCGGCGACACCCTGGTCGCGATCGCCCACCGCACCGGGGTCCCGGTGGCCCACATCATCGCCTTGAACCCCGAAGTCGACCCGCAGATCCTGATCGCCGGCGAGACGCTGAAGCTGCGATGAGCGGCCGCCGCGCCGGCGCCGCGCTGCTGGCGGCGCTGCTGGCGCTGTGCCTGCTCCCGGGCACGGCCGCCGCGGAACCGGCACCCACGGTCGAAGCGCGGGCCTGGACCCTGATCGACGCCCGCACCGGCGAAGTCCTGACCTCCCACGCCGCCGCCCGGTCGCTGCCGATCGCCAGCACGACCAAGCTGATGACCGCCTACGTGGCGATGCACGAGCTGCCGCTCGACCGGCTGGTCAAGGCGGCGCCCTACCACCCGATCTACGGCGAGTCGCTGCTGGGCCTGCGCAGCGGCCAGACGGTCAGCGTGCGCGACCTCCTCTACGGCCTGATCCTGCGCAGCGGCAACGACGCCGCCCACGACCTCGCGCTCGCCGCCGCCGGCTCGATCCCGCGCTTCGTCGGCCAGATGAACCGCCGCGCCGCGGCCCTCGGCCTCGCCGACACCCACTACGCGAACCCGGTCGGGCTCGACCAGCGCGGCAACCACTCGAGTGCCCGCGACCTGGCGACGCTGAGCCAGCGGCTGCTGCGGATCCCCGCCTTTGCCCGCATCGCCGACTCCCGCAGCGCCGTCCTCCGCAGCTTCCAGCCGCCGCGGCGGATCGAGACGATCAACGAGCTGCTGCTCGACGCGCCCTGGGTGACCGGCGTCAAGACCGGCCACACCTTCGATGCCGCCTACGTCCTCGTCGGCTCGGGCCGTCGCAAGGGCGTCGACCTGATCTCGGTCGCGATCGGCGCCCCGAGCGACGAAGCCCGCTACCGCGACAACCTGGAACTGCTCGAATACGGCTTCCGCCAGTACCGCAAGCGGCTGCCGATCGAGGCCGGGGAGGATCTCGCCGACGCCTCGATCCGGTACTCGGGCGGTGAGCTGCCGCTGCGGGCGGGGCGCCGCGTCGCCGTCGGCCTGCGCCGCGGCCAGCGGCTCGCCGTCGACGTCGAGGCCCCGGCGGAGGTCGAGGGCCCCGTGCGCCGTGGCGCCGTGCTCGGCCACGCCACCGTCCTCGTCGACGGCCGGACCGCCGCGACCGTGGCCCTGCGGGCCGGCCGGACGATCCCCGAGGCGAGCGCGTTCGACCGCCTCCGGGCCTTCGTCGCAGACAACGCGATCCCTATCGCGCTGGCGCTGTTCGTGATAGTGATTGCCGGGGTACTGCTCTACCGCCGTCTGACCCGCAAAACGACCCGGGGGAGCCGAACGGGGTGAAATCGCAGTGATCCTCACCGTGACTCTGAACGCCGCGGTCGACCGCACCGTCGCCGTTCCCAACTTCCGCCTCGGCCGCCGCCACCGCGCCGTCGAGAGCCGCACCGTCGCCGGCGGCAAGGGCATCAACGTCGCCCGCGCCCTGAGCCGGCTGGGGCGGCCGGTGATCGCCGCCGGCTTCGTCGGCGGGCCGACCGGGACGCGGGTGCTCGAACAGCTGCACGAAGAGTCGGTCCTGACCGACTTCACGCGGATCGCGGCGGAGACGCGGATCAACCTCGCCGTGATCGACCCGACCTCCGGCGACCAGACCGAGATCAACGAGCGCGGCCCGGCGGTCAGCGCCGAGGAGACGAAGAGGCTCTTCGAGCGGATCGGCTACCTCGCGGGCGGGGCCAGGATTTGCGTCCTCGCCGGCTCGCTGCCCCCCGGCGCCGGCGACGACCTCTACGCCCGCCTGATCGACGACCTCAGCCGCCGCGGCGTCGCCGTCGTGCTCGACGCCGAGGGCGAGGCGATGATGGCCGGGGTCCGCGCCGGCGCCTCGATGGTGACTCCGAACGAGCGCGAGGCGGAGGAGCTGGTCGGGCAGGAGTTCGCCGACCGCGGCGACCTCGCCCAGGGCCTCAACGAGCTGGTCCGCCTCGGCGCCACCGAGGCCGCGATCACGCGCCCCGAAGGCTGCGTGGCGGCGGTCGGCGAGGGCGCCGAGCGACGCCTGCTCGAGGTCCACACCGAGCCCCTGGAGGCGGTCTCCACGGTCGGCTCCGGCGACGCCTTCCTGGCCGGCTACGTCGCCGCCCGCTACGAGGGCCGCTCGCCCGAGGACTGCCTCGCCTACGGGGTCGCCTGCGGGGCCGAGTCGACCCAGCACTTCGGCGCCGGCACGGTCGACCGCAACCAGGTCGAGCGCCTGCTCGGCGAGGTCGCCGTGCACGATTTGGAGGTCCCGGCCGAAGTGTAGTCTGGCTGTTTCAACGCCAGCCCTGGAGGAATCACTTGGAAATCGAAATCGGCCGCGGTAAGAAGGGTCGCCGCGCTTACGGATTCGACGACATCGCCATCGTCCCTTCCCGTCGGACGCGCGATCCCGACGACATCGACATCAGCTGGACCCTCGGTCCCTATCGCTTCGAACTTCCCCTCGTCGCCTCGGCGATGGACGGGGTGGTCAGCCCTGACACCGCCGTCCTCGTCAACGAGCTGGGCGGCCTCGGCGTGCTCAACCTAGAGGGCATCTGGGCCCGCTTCGAGAACGCCGAGGAGCGCCTGGAGGAGATCGCCGCCGCTCCCAAGCACGTGGCGACGCGGCTGATGCAGGAGATCTACGCGGAGCCGGTGAAGTCGGAGCTGATCGGCCAGCGGGTGGCTGAAATCAAGGCCCGCGGCGCCGTCGTCTGCGCCTCGCTGACGCCGCAGAAGGTGCGCGAGCACTACGAGGTGGCGGTCGAGGCGGGCCTCGACATCCTCGTCATCCAGGGCACGGTGATCTCCGCCGAACACGTCTCGACCACGGTAGAGCCGCTGAACCTGAAGGAGTTCATCGCCGAGGTCCCGGTCCCGACCGTGGTCGGCGGCTGCGCCTCCTACTCGACCGGGCTGCACCTGATGCGGACCGGGGCGGTCGGCGTCCTGGTCGGCGTCGGCCCCGGCGCCGCCTGCACCACCCGCGGCGTGCTCGGCATCGGCGTCCCGCAGGCGACCGCGATCGCCGACGTCGCCGCCGCCCGCTCGCAGCACATGCTGGAGACCGGCGAGTACGTCAACGTGATCGCCGACGGCGGCATGCGCACCGGCGGCGACATCTCCAAGGCGATCGCCTGCGGTGCCGACTCGGTCATGGTCGGCTCGCCGCTGGCCCGTGCCAAGGAGGCTCCGGGTCGCGGTTTCCACTGGGGGATGGCGACCTTCCACTCCTCGCTGCCGCGCGGGACCCGGGTCTCGACCAAGCAGGACGGGACGATGGAGGAGATCGTGCTCGGCCCGGCGCAGGAGAACGACGGCACCTTCAACCTGATGGGGGCGCTGAAAACCTCGATGGCCACCTGCGGCTACGAGGACATCCGCTCCTTCCAGCGGGCCGAGGTGATGGTCGCGCCGGCGCTGATGAGCGAGGGCAAGAAGCTCCAGAACGAGCAGTCGGTCGGGATGGGGTCCAACGGCCGGGCCGCGGTATCAGCCGGAGTTGCCGTCTCGGATGACTGAGCAGGTCGTCGCCGGCGGCGAGGGCGCGCAGGCGACCGACCCTGCCGGGGCGCTCCCCGCCGCCGACGTGAAGGCCGTGGAGGAGGTGCTGGTCCTCGACTTCGGGGGCCAGTACTCCCAGCTGATCGCCCGCCGCATCCGCGAATGCGGTGTGTTCGCCGAGCTGCTGCCGGCTTCGACGTCGGTGGAGAAGATCGCGGAGCGCAAGCCGAAGGGGCTGATCCTCTCCGGTGGACCGGCCTCGGTCTACGAGGAGGGCGCGCCGCCGTTCCCGACCCAGCTGCTCGACCTCGAGATCCCGATGCTGGGCATCTGTTACGGGATGCAGGCGATGGTGCTGGCGCTGGGCGGTCGGGTCGAGTCGGCCGAGCGGGGCGAGTTCGGGCGCACCGATCTCGTGCTCCGCGACGGCGGCGGCCGCCTGCTCGGCGGACTGCCGGAGGAGCAGAGCTGCTGGATGAGCCACCGCGACGCGGTCTTCGCGGCCCCCGAGGGGTTCACCCCGCTGGCCTCCAGCCCGAGCTCCCCGGTCGCCGCCTGCGAGCTGCCCGATCGCGGCCTCTACGGCATCCAGTTCCACCCCGAGGTCGTGCACACGCCGTACGGGACCGAGATCCTGACCCGGTTCCTGCGCGACGTCGCCGGCTGTGAGCAGCAGTGGTCGCCGCGCTCGGTGATCGCCGAGCAGGTGGAGAGGATCCAGGCCCAAGTCGGGGACGGCCACGTGATCTGCGGCCTCTCGGGCGGCGTCGACTCCTCGGTGGCGGCGCTGCTCGTCCACAAGGCGGTGGGGGAGAAGCTGACCTGCGTCTTCGTCGACCACGGCCTGATGCGGATGAACGAGGCCGAGCAGGTGGTCGAGACCTTCAGCCAGTTCGACATCCCGCTGATCCACGTCGAGGCGGAGGAGCGCTTCCTCGCCAAGCTCGCCGGGCACGACGACCCCGAGACCAAGCGCAAGATCATCGGCGAGGAGTTCATCCGCGTCTTCGAGGACGAGGCCGACAAGCTCGACGACGTCGGCTTCCTCGTCCAGGGCACGCTCTACTCGGACGTGATCGAGTCCGGCGGCTCCGACCACGCGGCGACGATCAAGTCCCACCACAACGTCGGCGGCCTCCCCGACGACCTCGAGTTCGAGCTGGTCGAGCCGCTGCGGATGCTGTTCAAGGACGAGGTCCGCGCGGTCGGCGCCGAGCTCGGCCTGCCCGAGCGGATGGTCTGGCGCCAGCCCTTCCCGGGCCCGGGACTGGGGATCCGCATCGTCGGCGGCGAGGTCAACAAGGAGCGCCTGGACATCCTCCGCGCCGCCGACGCGATCCTGCAGGAGGAGATCCGCGCGGCCGAGCTCTACCGCCAGCTCTGGCAGTCCTTCTGCGTGCTCCCGGTGGTGCGCTCGGTCGGCGTCCAGGGCGACGGGCGCACCTACGCCTACCCGATCGTGATCCGCGCGGTCACCTCCGACGACGCGATGACCGCCGACTGGGCGCGGCTGCCCTACGACCTGCTGGAGCGGGTCTCGAACCGGATCATCAACGAGATCCGCGACGTCAACCGCGTCGCCCTCGACATCTCCTCGAAGCCGCCGGCGACGATCGAGTGGGAGTAGCGGCCCGGCCCTAGAGCATTTCCTCGCGTGAGCCGGGGGTCTCGAAGCTGGCGACGCCGACGATCGCCGAGACCGCGCCCTGGCCTTTGCGCGTGCTCAGCCGCTTGCGGCTCTCCGCCTGGATCTCCAGCACCGTGTTGACGGTCTCTTCCATCGTCTGCGAGACCCGGTCCCAGCCCTGCTCGTCGAGCATCACCGGCATCCAGTAGAGCGTCGAGTCCTCGCGGCCGTCGATCGTGCCGGCCTCGAGCGCCGCCACGGCCCGGTCCATGAAGCTCTGCAGGGTGGCGCCGGAAACGCCCCCGAGCAGGGTCCGCGGCACCCGGCGCCAGATCCGATCGCCGATGAACGAGTGCGGCGCCGCCTTGTAGAAGTGCTCGGTCGCGCCGCGGCGCTTCGCGGTGTCGACCAGTTCCAGGCAGCCGCATTTGTCGAGCGCTCTGGTGTGGTAGGCGACGTGGCTGAGGCCCGCGTCGAGCTCGCCGGAGAGGCGGTTCGGGCTGGCGACACGTTCGGTCAGGATCTCGAGGATCTTGATGCGCAGGGGGTGACCCAGCGCCTTGACCAGGCGCTGGTCGATCACTTCGGGGCGATCTCGTTTCACGGAGGGAGCTCCTTGCAGGGGGGATTGCGGGGGGTGGCACTGCAGTGGCACTTCTTGCTTAAACGAATACGCGTTGAGTATTTGTATGGATCACAATCAAACGCCGCAATTTGCTCGGAGGCCGGGGTCGCTCAGACGCCGGCGATGCGGGTGATCCCGAAAATCAGCACGAACCCCGAAGCGGTCAGCGCGACTCGCCACCAGGAGGCGTGGGCATGGGCCTCCGGCAGCAGGTCGGTGGCGCCCATGTAGAGGAAGAAGCCGCTGTAAAGGCAGAGGATGTAGCCGAGGGTCTGGTCGGAGACGGTGACCAGCGAGCCGACGATCGCCCCCAGCAGCGGCGCGATCGCGTCGATCCGCAGCCATTTCCGCGCGGAGCTGCGATCGCCCGACTGGCTGAGGACGAAGCTGACGGTGTTGAGTCCGTCGGCGAAGTCGTGGCTGATCACGGCGATGAAGACGAGGAAGCCGGTGGCGCTGTCGAGTCCGAACGCGAGACCGATCCCGAGCCCGTCGATGAAGCTGTGCACGGAGAGCCCGACCGCCCCGAGCACGCCGACGCGATGGTGCGCGCGGGCGTCGGAGGGGTCGTCGCGGTGGTGGAGGACGAGGGCGCGCTCGGCGAAGAAGAAGGCGAGGAAGCCGACCGCGACCAGCGCCGTCGCCTTGTTCGTGTCGCCGAGGTTTTCGATCCCCTCCGGCAGCACGTCGAAGAGCGCCACGGCGACCACCACCCCTCCGGTCAGGGCGATCACCGTCGGCAGGGTGTGCGAGAGGCGCAGGGCGATCTGCCCGCCGATCAGGGTCGCGATGACCGTCAGGCCGGCGAGGGGGATGGCGATCGGCACCGGGAGAGCCTCAGCTCGGGTCCTGGCAGCTGGGGCAGCGCCCGCGCAGCACCACGTCGTGGCCGTCGACCTCGAACTCGGTCGCGCCGCTGATCGCCTCGATCGCCCGCTCCAGATCCGGGTCGGCGAAGGGCGCGAGCAGGCCGCACTGGCGGCAGACCAGATGGTGGTGGTGGCCGCTGGGGTCGAGCCGCTCGTAGCCGGCGGCCTCGCCGCCGACGTCGACGCGCTGGACCAGACCCAGCTGCTCGAGCTGCTCGAGCGTGCGGTAGATGCTCGCCCGGCCCGCGGCCAGGCGCCGGTCCATCTCGAGCGCGCTCAGCGCGCACCGCTCGGTCCCCAGCAGCTCGATCACCTGCCGCCGGGCGCCGCCGCTGCGGTAGCCGGCCCGGTCGAGCTTCTCTTCCGCGTGCTGGGCCCAGGTCACGGCGCGGAAGCTATCAGAGAATGAGATTCATTCTCATTCTGCTTCGGATCAGCTGTAGGCGTCCCACTTCTGCAGGCTCGGCAGGGGGTCGATCGGGCTGCCGCCCTCGTACCAGCCCGGCGCCGTCCAGATCTCGAAGTGCAGGTGGCAGGCGGTGGCGTCGCCGGTGTCGCCGACGATCCCGATCGGCTGCCCGGTGCGGACCGTTTCGCCGGTCTGCAGCGGCGAGGGTTCCGCCAGGTGGGCGTACATGAAGTCGTAGCTCGTCCCCTTGCCGTCGATGACGACGTAGTTGCCGGCGGCGGCCTGGAAGCCCGAGTACTGGACGGCGCCGCCGCGGGCGGCGACGAGCGGGGTGCCGCAGGCGGCCATCACGTCCTGCCCCTGGTGGGTGTGGCCGGAGCGGGCGGCGCCGAAGCGGCCGGCGCCGAGGCTGAATTCATGGGCGCCGAGGATCGGGAAGGCATAGCCATAGAAGTCGAAGCCGAGGACCGGCGCCGTGGACTGCGTCGCCGGCCGCGCCGCCGGCGCTTCCGTCTGCGGTCCGATCTGGAAGCTGTAGCGGCCGTTGGGCGCGGGTCGTCCTTCGTTCGTGGTCCCGTCCCAGCGGATGCTGTTCGGCACGTCCGGGGCGACGTCGCTGCGGTAGAAGGTCTTGACGACTTCGGCGGCTTCGTTGACGACGTCGATCCGCAGGTCGTTCTGCGGCTGGGAGCTGCCGATCGTGTAGCTGAGGCGGGGGAAGCGGAAGCCGAAGTAGAAGCTCTTGCGCGGGGTGGTTTCCGCCGCGACCAGGGTCAGGGCGCCGGCGCTGGGAGCGGCCGTGGCGGCGCCGGCGGGACTGCTCGGCGGCGGCGGGCTGCCGCTCGGGGTGGGGGCGCCGCCGGTGATCGCCCGAGCGCTGCCGGTCGCGCCGAGGAGTGAGATCGAGGTCACGACGATCAACAGCTTCGCCACCTGGCCCAGCCGGGCCGTCTCGTTGTCGCGCACCGCTAGCCTCTCTTTCGATCGCCTACGGAGTTAGCTGTCGGGCTCGCGCTGAAAGAGATGCGCTACGGACGGTTTTCGTCCGATTCGCCCCCGGGACCTGCATCGGCCCCTTCGGTTCCTCCGCCCCCGTCCGGACGCCCGGTCGGGATTCGGCATTTGCTGGCGCGGCAGTATAGACGCCGGGATGGCTATGATCCCCCGGCCGCGTCGGCGAGTCCGCGCGGCTTTTTGACGATGAAGACCACGATGAAGACCTACGTAGCCAAAGCCACCGACCGGGAGCGCAACTGGTATGTCGTCGACGCCGAGGGGCTGACCCTGGGCCGACTCGCGACCCAGATCGCCGACACCCTGCGCGGCAAGCGCAAGCCCGAGTACACGCCCCACGTCGACACCGGCGACTTCGTCGTCGTCGTCAACGCGGAGAAGATCCGGGTCACCGGCGACAAGCTTGCGCAGAAGACCTACTGGCGCCACAGCGGCTACCCGGGCGGGATCAAGTCGCGGACGCTGGGGGAGATGCTCGAGCGGCGGCCGGAGGAAGTCATTCGCAAGGCGGTCAAGGGAATGCTCCCGCGCAACCGCCTCGCCCGCCAGCAGCTGACCAAGCTCAAGGTCTACGCTGGCCCGGACCACCCGCACGCCGCCCAGCAGCCCACGCCGATGGAACTGAGAGACAGATGACGGACGAGCAGAACAACGAGACTTCCGAGACCCCGGACGAGACGACCGAGGACCAGGACGCGGCAACCGCGGCTCCTGCCGCGGAGGAGGCGCCGGCGGAGCCCGCCGAGACGCCCGCCACGGAGGAGCCTGCTGCCGAGGAGGCTGAGGAGCCCGCTGCGGCTGAGGAGCCCGTCGCCGAGGCCGAGGAGCCCGCTGCGGCTGAGGAGCCCGCCGAGGAGCCGAAGGCGGAGGAGAAGAAGAAAGACGTCATCCCCGGCGCCGACCTGGAGCCGATCGCGGTCGACGACGCGCCGGTGCTGAGCGCCGAGGAGCAGGCCCGGCTGGAAGCCGAGGAGGAGGAGAAAGCGCGCCGCGAAGCCGCGCTGGCCGCCGACGAGCCCGACGCCGAGGCCGCCAGCCGCGCCCCGGCGAAGATGGAGAGCGGTTCCCGCTTCCTCGCCACCGGCAAACGCAAGCGCTCGATCGCCCGCGTCACCCTGCTGCCCGGCGACGGCAAGATCGAAGTCAACAAGCGCAGCCTCGAGGAGTTCTTCCCGCGTCCGCTGCACCAGACGATGGCCACCCAGCCGCTGACCGTCTCCGGCTACGAGGGCAACGTCGACGTCCGCGTCCGCGTCCACGGCGGCGGCATCAGCGGCCAGGCCGGCGCCGTCCGCCACGGCATCGCCCGCGCCCTGACCGAGATCGACCCCGAGCTGCGGGGCGACCTCAAGCGCCGCGGCTACCTGACTCGCGACGCGCGCGTCAAGGAGCGTCGCAAGGCGGGCTTCAAGAAGGCTCGTAAGAAGCCTCAGTTCAGCAAGCGCTGACGAGGAGCTGGTGAGCGCCGAGCGCAAGCTCTTCGGAACCGATGGGGTCCGAGGAGAGGCTGGGACGTTCCTCGGCGCCGAGCTGGCGACCGCGCTCGGCCGAGCCGCAACCGCCTCGCTCGAGCCGCCGCGCCCGCAGGTCCTGATCGTCCGCGACACCCGCGAGTCGGGGCCGATGCTGGAGGCCGCACTGGCCGCCGGGGTCGCCGCCGCCGGCGGCGAAGCGCTGCTGGGCGGGGTGCTGCCGACGCCCGCCGCGGCGATTCTCGTCAAGCGGCTCGGGCTCGACCTGGCCGCGGTCGTCTCCGCCTCGCACAATCCCTATCGCGACAACGGCATCAAGTTCTTCTCGGCCGCCGGCAGCAAGCTCGACGACGAGCTGGAGGCCCGAATCGAGGCCCTGCTCGAGCAGCCGCCCGCGACCGCCGAGCCGGGGCGCGTGCGCGAGCTGAACGGCGGCCTCGAGGACTACCTGCGCGAGCTCGAGGCGGCCTTCCCGCTCGATCTCAGCGGCCGCCGGGTCGCCCTCGACTGCGCCCACGGGGCCACCCACCGGGCGGCGCCGGCGATCTTCGAGCGCCTCGGCGCCACGATCGAGCTGATCGGGGCCGAGCCCGACGGCCGCAACATCAACGCCGGCTGCGGCTCCACCCATCTCGAGCCGCTGGCCGAGCTGGTCGCCTCGGGCGAGGCCGAGATCGGCTTCGCCTTCGACGGTGACGGCGACCGCATGCTGGCCGTCGACGGCGGCGGCCGCGTCCACGACGGCGACGAGCTGATCGCCCTGGCGGCCCGGGGGATGGTGGCCCGCGGCGAGCCGATCGGCGGCGTCGTCGTCACGGTGATGAGCAACTACGGCTTCCACCAGGCGATGGCGGAGGCCGGGATCGAGGTCGCCGTGACCCAGGTCGGCGACCGCTACGTGCTCGACGAGATGGGCCGCCGCGGCTGGAAGCTGGGCGGCGAGCAGTCCGGCCACATCATCGGCTCCGACTTCGTCGCCACCGGCGACGGGATCGCGGCGGCGCTGATGACGATGCGGGAGCTGGGCACGCGGCTGCTGGAGTCGGCGGCGCCGATGGAGAAGCTGCCGCAGACCCTGGTCAACGTCGAGGTCGCCGACCGCGAGGCGGTCCACGGCGCCGGCGCGGTCTGGGCCGCGGTCGAGCGCGAGGGCGAGGCGCTCGAGGGCCGCGGCCGGGTGCTGCTGCGCCCCTCCGGCACCGAGCCCCTGGTGCGGGTGATGGTCGAGGCTCCGACCGCCGACGAGGCCGACGCGGTCTGCACGCGACTGGTTGCAGTCGTGCGCGAAGAGCTGGCCTGACCAGCCCCGCCGTCTACTCTTACTCGCCCTCATGTGCGGAATCGTCGGATACGTGGGCGCCCGCCCCTGCGAGGAGCTTTTGCTCGCCGGGCTGGAAAAGCTCGAATACCGCGGCTATGACTCGGCCGGCCTCTCGCTGCTCGAGGACGGCGAGGTCGAGAGCGTGCACGCGGTCGGCAACCTCGCCAACCTGCGGGCGGCGGTCGCCGAGCGCGCCGCCAACGGCGCCGGCGCCCTGCCCGCGTCCGGCACCGGCATCGCCCACACCCGCTGGGCGACGCACGGCCGGGTCACCGAGGAGAACGCGCACCCGCACGACGACAGCTCCGGCAAGGTCCACATCGTCCTCAACGGGATCGTCGAGAACCACGCCGGCCTGCGCAAGCGGCTGCAGGCCGAGGGCGAGGAGTTCACCTCCGAGACCGACGCCGAGGTCGTCGCCCACCTGATCGCCGACCACTACGACGGCGACCTCGCCGCCGCCGTGCGCGCCGCCTACGCCGAGCTGCGCGGCCACTACGCCTTCGTCGCCATGCACGCCGACGAGCCGGGGCGCCTGGTCGGCGCCCGCAAGGAGTGCCCGCTGGTCGCCGGCGTCGGCGCGGGGGAGACCTTCCTCGCCTCGGCGATCCCGGCCTTCCTCGTCGACACCCGCGTCGCGGTGCCGATCGAAAACGGCGAGATCGTCGAAATCGAAGCCGACGGGGTGCGGATCACCGACACCGATGGCAACCCGATCGACCGCGCCTCCGAAGAGGTGACATGGGACGCCGACGCGGCCGAGAAGGGCGGCTTCGAGACCTTCATGCTGAAGGAGATCCACGAACAGGCCGACGCCGTCGCCGAGACCCTGGCCGACCGCCTGCCGGGGGACGACGGGGTCGACCTCTCCGACGTCGCCCTCGACGACGAGTTCCTGCGCGGGCTGCGCCGCGTCGTCATCGTCGCCTGCGGCACCTCCTACCACGCCGGTTTGATCGGTCGCTACGCGATCGAGGACTGGGCGCGGGTCCCGGTCGAGATGGACATCGCCTCCGAGTACCGCTACCGCAACCCGGTCGTCGGGCCCGGCGACCTCGTCGTCGGCATCACCCAGTCCGGCGAGACGGCCGACACCCTGGCGGCGATGCGGCTGGCCCGCGAGGCGGGCGCCAAGGTGCTGGCGGTGACCAACATCATGGGCAGCCAGGCCACCCGCGACGCCGACGCCGTCCTCTACACCCGCGCCGGGCTCGAGATCGGCGTCGCCGCGACCAAGACCTTCCTCGCCCAGGTGGCGGCGATGTACCTGCTGGGGCTGCGCCTGGCCGAGCTGCGCGAAGTCCTGCCGCCGCAGCGGATCGTCGAGCTCGTCGCCGCCCTGAAGGCACTGCCGACGAAGGTCGACGAGACGCTGGCCGCGGTCGAGGAGCCGATCCGCGCGGTCGCCGCCGCCCACAGCGAGCAGAACTTCTTCCTCTACCTCGGGCGCCACATCGGTCTTCCCGTCTGCCTCGAGGGGGCGCTGAAGCTGAAGGAGGTCTCCTACATCCCGACC
>Ga0157375_10003402_pt1 | contig 13791 bp, 13 predicted proteins | sample M35metaG_FD_115311 | JGI IMG/M metagenome (GOLD analysis project Ga0157375, IMG submission 115311) | Miscanthus rhizosphere microbial communities from Kellogg Biological Station, Michigan, USA - M3-5 metaG | ecosystem: Host-associated > Plants > Roots > Rhizosphere > Soil | place: USA: Michigan...
ACCGCCGTGCTGACCCTTCCCAGCTCGGAGTGAGCAGTCCGTGTGGGGCGGCGCGACGCTGACTGGTCGATTTGCCCCCGTATGCGGGGGTCAATCGACCACTCGGCGCCGGGAGGTCGGCCCGAGCCGTGCGCGGAGGTCGTGACCCTCTGCGTCGCGCAGGCGTGGTGCGCCCGCGCCGCAAAGACGAGCCCGAAGGCGGCCTGCACCTCGCACCGCTGCGCCAGCGGATCGAGTCGGTCTACTGGAGCGCCCCTCTGCGCAGCCGCATCGTCTGGCTGAGGAATGTGCGCTACTTCGTCCACTACTACCCGCCGACCGGCTTCGTTTCGTCGGTCTCGCTGCTGAGCGCATCCGGTCAGCTGCTGTACCGGGTATCAGGAAGCGACGGAGAATTCTTCTAGTCATCGGCACGGCTGGCCGGTTGCGCTCCGACCAGCAGCTGCCAAACGGGTGCGCCCGCGCAACCTGAGTGGTGGCGAAGATGGCTGACACCCAGGCCCGCAAGGTGGGTCTGGGCCGGCGGGCAATCGAGGATATGGAGCCGGCCTTCGAGCACGGGCAGCGCCGGCTTGCCGCTGCGTTCGTCGATGCCGGCCTCGCGGCGTTGTTCAGCCGATCGACGGTCGCCAAGCCGGTGCCGGGCCTTGGCTACTGCCCTTCCGCAGTCGCGCACTTGCTGCCGGTTGCGCCCCTTCCTCCGTCCCAGCGGCCGTATTCTTCTTCGGCGCTGGTTGCGGTTTCTTCCTTGCACGGCTTGGGGTGTTCTTCGTGGTGTTGGCGGCGCCCGTGTTCTTCGCGGCGCCCGTGCTCTTCGCGCCCGTTTTCTTCTTCTCGTTCGTGGTGGCGATGGTGAGGGCGCTGTTTTTCTTCGTTCCCATCGTTCTTCTTGTGATGGCTCGCGCTGAGGATCGGGATCGGCAGCGAGACAGCCCCCTCGGCCTGGAGACCGCCGCCGAGCAGGAGCATCGTGCCGCCGGCGGCGATCAGGGCGACGAGCAGGAGTTTGCCCGCCATGCGGCGCCGGGCCTGGCGGAAGATCGTGTCCCAGTCAGGGGGCGGGGGGACGGGATCGTTCACCGGGTCTCCGCTGAACCCGCCGCCGAGGTGTCGACCGCGAAGGTCGGAGCGAGGTTTTCAAGGCGTTTGATCACTGCCTCGGCGGGACCTTCGCGCTTGGCGTCCTGCCACCCGAGGTAGGTTTCGACCAGCGCCCGCTCCAGCAGTTCCCTTCCCGCGTCGGGAGATCCGGCGAGCGCCGCGGCGGCGAGCGTGAGGCTGCTGGTGTGCGGTTCGAGCGTGGCCTGGACCTCCTGGTCACGCTCACGCAGCTTTCCCGAGAAGCCGCCCGGGCCGATCTGGAACTCACTCAGGACCGGTAGGAAGATCCCGACGAAGAACATGCCCGAGCCGATCGCGATCAGCGCGATCGCCACGGTGTCGCTGAGCCCGCCGAACGCACCGTAGGCGACCATCGTCATCGCCAGCGCCAGCAGGAACAGTTCCCGCGGTTCGGCGATCCGTTCCAGCTCCTCGAAGATTCGTTCTAGGGCGTCCAAGACCATTCAATTGTCTCGTTTCGCTAAAGAGTTGTTTAATCTAGCGCGAAACGGACGCTAGCCGGGAAGCTGCGGATCGTCGCCGTCGATCTCCTCGGCGGTGCCGTCGAAGTCGTAGGGGCGGCCGGACGCGTCGCGCGGGGTTGCCGTTCCGCTGCGGCCCCCGCCCCCGCCCCCGCCGACGCCGACGACGACGAAGCGACGGGCCGCGTAGCCGCGCAGCAGCCGGCGCGCGATGGCGCGAGTCGGAGGGAGCAGCAGCAGGGCGCCGAAGACGTCGGTGACGAAGCCCGGGGTGAGCAGCAGCGTGCCGCCGATCGCGATCATCAGCCCGTCGGCGACCTCGCGGCCGGGGAAGCGCCGCTCGGCGAGCGCCTCGTTGAAGCGTCGCCAGGCGCCGCGGCCCTGGTGGCGCAGCAGCAACGAGCCGAGCACCGCGTCGGCCAGCAGCAGCGCCAGGGTCGGCCAGATGCCGATCAGCCCGCCGATCTGGACGATCACGTAGAGCTCGACGATCGGGACGACGATGAAGAGGACTACGAGCAGGCCCACGGGTCAGGCGGGGGCAGTGGCGGCTGCCGCGGCCTGCTCCAGCTCCGCCAGCGATTCGTCGATGCCGGCGGCGATCGTCTCGACGTCCTCCATCGAGTCGTAGTCGGCGAGTAGGCCGAAGCAGACGCGGCCGTTGTAGCTCATGATCGCGATCGCCATCGCGTGGTTCTGCGGCAGGAAGGCGACGGGGAAGATCTCCTCCAGTTGGCGCCCCAGCACGTAGAGCGGCATCTGCGGCCCGGGCACGTTGGTGACGATCAGGTTGAAGAGCCGGGTCGAGAAGTTGATTCGCGCCGCCTGCGCCAGCAGCGTCGGCGGCGCGAAGTCGTTGAAGCGGGAGATCACTTCGGCGCCGAGCGCCTGCTTGGAGCGCTTGATGCCCGCCATCTGCTCGCTGACGACCCGCAGGCGGCGCGCCGGGTCCTCGACGTAGACCGGCAGCGGCCCGCGCATCGCCGCCAATTTGTTGCCCAGCTCGCCGCGCTCGTCCGGGGCGCGGATCGAGACCGGCACCAGGGCGCGAAGCTCGAGCCCCTCGGTGCGGATGCCGCGCGTGTGCAGCCACCTGCGCAGCGCCCCGGTCACCACGGCCAGGACGACGTCGTTGACCGTCCCGCCCAGCGCGTCCTTGATCTGTTTGAAGGTCGCCAGCTCCGAGCGGGTCCAGGTGAAGCGGCGGTGCGGTCCGATCTCGCGGTTGAGCGGCACGTCGGGAGCGGGGTCGGCGAAGGCGCCGGCGACCTCGCCGACGCCCTCCAGAGCCTCGACCACACGGCGGGCGGCGCTCTCGGGATGGCGCACCGCCTCGACCGCGCGCTCGGCGAGCTTCAGCGGCGCGACGGCCAGATCCGTGGCGCCGCGGGCGATCAGGTTCGTCGTCGAGGGCTGCGGTCGCGGCTGCCAGCCGTCGTCGACCCGCGCCGGCTCGGGGATCGGCTCGAAGTCGAAGAGCACCGTGCCGATGTCGACCCCGGCGATCCCGTCGACGGCGGCATGGTGGGTCTTGGTCAGCAGGGCGAAGCGGTCGCGCTCGAGACCCTGCACCAGCCACATCTCCCAGAGCGGCTTGGAGCGGTCGAGCTGTTGTGAGAACACGCGCGCGGCGAGCCGTTTCAGCTGCGCCTCGCCGCCCGGCTCGGGCAGCGCCGTGTGGCGGATGTGGTAGCTGAGGTTGAAGTTGACGTCGTCGGCCCAGAGCGGCCGCCCTGCCTCCAGCGGCGGCACGACGAGGCGCTGGCGAAAGCGCGGGACCTGGTCCAGCTTGCCGCGCACGTGCTCGACCAGATCGACGTAGCGCGGCGGCGGCCCCTCGAAGATCAGGATGCCGCCGATGTGCATGTGACTCGACGAGCTCTCGTTGGTCAGGAACGAGGCGTCGGTCGAGGAGAGGCGCTCGAGGTGGTCGCCGGCGGTTTGCATCCTGCAAGGCTAGCTGCGACGCGCGTCCGGCCCAAGCCTCGCGAGGCAGGTCGCAAGCCCGCCACCGGTACCCTGGGGCCATGTCCACCACCGCAAGCGGGGCGCCCAGGCGCGTCCTGCTCGCCGCCCCGCGCGGCTACTGCGCCGGCGTCGACCGCGCCGTGCAGACGGTCGAGCGCGCGCTCGAGCGCTACGGCGCCCCCGTCTACGTGCGCAAGGAGATCGTCCACAACAAGCACGTGGTCGAGGAGCTCTCCAAGCGCGGCGCGATCTTCGTCGAGGAGGAGACCGAGGTGCCCGAGGGGGAGATGGTGGTCTTCTCCGCCCACGGCGTCGCCCCGGCCGTTCACGAGAACGCCGCCGCGCGCAACCTGCGCACGATCGACGCGACCTGCCCGCTGGTGACCAAGGTCCACGTCTCGGCGCGGCGCTTCGCCGCCGACGGCTACACGATCGTGATGATCGGCCACGAGGGGCACGAGGAGGTCGAAGGGACGACCGGCGAGGCGCCGGACAGCATCGTCCTCGTGCAGACGGTCGAGGAGGTCGCCGGCCTGGAGGTATCGGACCCCGAGCGGGTCGCCTTCATCACCCAGACGACCCTCTCGGTCGACGAGACGAGCGAGATCATCGCCGCGCTGCGGGCCAAGTTCCCGGCGATCGTCAGCTCCAAAACCGACGACATCTGTTACGCGACGACGAACCGGCAGATCGCCGTCAAGCAGCTCGCGCGCGAGTGCGAGCTGGTCCTGGTGATCGGCTCGACCAACTCGTCCAACTCCAACCGCCTGGTCGAGGTGGCGCGCGAGCACGGCGCCGGCTCGCACCTGATCGACAACTACACGCAGGTGCGCGAGGAGTGGCTCGACGGGGTCGAGACCGTCGGCATCACCTCGGGCGCGAGCGCCCCCGAGGAGCTGGTCGAGAGCCTGGTCGAGCTCTTTCGCGAACGCGGCGCCGAGGAGGTGTCGGAGCTGCGCACCGTGCATGAGGACGTGCGGTTCATGCTGCCGAAGGAGATTCGGGAGACGGTCGGGGCGTAGGGCTTGCGGCCGCGGGTCCTGTCGCGGCGGCCCTCCCCCATGTGCTCGGACTCGCTTCGCGAGTCCTCCGCTATGGGGGACCCCCGCCGCCGCGCCACCCGCGGAGGATTGCTACGGCAGACCGGCGGCGAAGCTGAGGGACCAGATGCGTATGCACCCCGAGGGGTGGAGCGAGATCGTGTGTCGCTCGTGCTGGGGGTGGTCGGTGAGCTTGTATAGACCGGGGCCGTCGATCTCTATCCGAGTCGCCGGACTGCCGTCGATGGTGACATCGAGCGTGCCGTTGTTGCCCTCGATCGTCGCGTAGGCGCCGCCGGCCTCGTACTCGACCGTCAGCTCCTCGCCATCCTCAGCCGCGATCCATGGCCGCTCCGATGAGCCGCCGGGGAAGAGCTCGGGCGTGGGGGGGATGACCTTGGCGCCGGGAGAGTCGGTCGGCCGCAGCGGCTCCATCGGAGCGGGCAGCGCCTGGAGCGCGTCCTGCTCGCGCAGCTCGGCCTGGATCGCTTCCTCGGTCGCCCGGTATTCGCCCTCGCCGAAGTGAAACCAGGCGAGCGCGCCGCCGAGCTTCCAGAGGAAGAGGCTGGGCCAGCCCTCGCAGCCATAGGCGTGCCAGAGGCGCCGATCGGCGTCGATCGCGACGGGGAACCCGATCCCGAGTGGCTTCAGTCCCGCCGCGACCGCTTCGCGCTCGGCGCCGAACGGGAAGCGGTGCGCCTGCACGCCGATCGTCGTCAGGCCGTCTGGCCCGTAGCGCCGCGCCCACTCGCATACGTAAGGGAGCGTGCGCACGCTGTTGAGCTGGGCGAAGTCGAAGAAGTGGACGAGCACCGGTCCGCCCGCGGTCGCGACCGGCATCGAGCGCGGCGCCTCGCCGATCCACTCGATCCCCTCGGGCAGCTCCGGGGCGGCGATGTTCTCTCGTTCGGGGCGCACAGCGGCGCCGGAACTTATCTGGCCTTGAGGTTGTGCGCTAGCGTCTCGGGGCGATGATCGAGTTCGCGATTGCGGCCGTTCCGCTTCTCCTCCTGCTCGTCACGCTGCTGCTCGGGCGCTACCCGGGCTGCGAGGCGGCTCTGCGACTCGCCGAGCGGTTCGCCTCCCGGAGCCGTCACCGGGCCACAACGGCGAGCAGCTCGAGCCAGCCGAATCCGCCGGCCTCGCGGGCCGCGCACGGCGGCCTCCTGATCGCGTTTGGTCTCGCCCGGCGCCCGCCTCCTCTCGCTGCGTAGGCACTCAAGGCAGCGTTTCGGCCCGTGCCGCATTGGGGTGCGGGTGAATCTGGCGTGGGCCGGATGTCCGCGCCATCAGCGAAGGAGCAAGCAATGAACTCGAATACGGCAAAAGCGCTCATCGGCGTCGCGGTCGTCGGTGTCGCGATCGTCCTGTTGATCGTCCTCAAGAACGGCGGCAGCGACACGAGCGCGACGACCAAGGGCGTCACCACGATCGTCGTCAAGAACGGCGAACCGGTCGGCGGGATCGCGCAGCTGACCTACAACAAGGGCGAAGAGGTCCGCTTCAAGGTGGATTCCGACGTCAGCGACGAGGTCCACATGCACGGCTACGACATCATGAAGGACGTCAAGGCGGGCGGCTCGGTCAGCTTCGGCTTCCCGGCCACGATCGAAGGGGTCTTCGAGGCGGAGCTGGAGGGTCGCAAAGAGCAGATCCTCGAACTCACGGTGAACCCGTGAGGTGCTTGGCGACTTACCCCCCGTATAACACCGCTAACGCGCCAGCGGGGGCTCATTCATGAGCTCCATCCTGCCGGTCGCCCACGCGCTCGTCGCCCGCAAAGACCTGCCGGTTCCCGCATGGCTGTTCGCCTGGGCGGCGTCGATCGTCCTGATCGTCTCCTTCTTCGCGCTCTCGGTCGGCTGGCGGACGCCCCGCTTCGAGCGGGATCGCTGGCGTCCGCTTGCGGCGTGGCCGTCGCGGGCCCTGCTCGCCCCGCCGGCGCAGGTCCTCTACGGGGCGCTCGGGGTCTTCCTGCTCGGGGTGGCGGTCTATGCCGGCCTGCGCGGCACCGAAGCGCCCGACCGCAACTTCGCCCTGACCTTCCTCTACGTCACCACCTGGCTCGGCTTCCCGCTGTTCAGCGTCTTCTTCGGCGACGTCTTCCGCCCCTTCAACCCCTGGCGGGCGGTCGGCCGGGTCGTGGGGGGCGGATTCACGGCGCTGGCCGGTCAGCGCCCGGCCCACCTGCGCTATCCGGAGAAGCTGGGGCGCTGGCCGGCCGCGCTCGGCCTGCTCGCGGTGGTCTGGCTGGAGATCGTCTACGGCGCCAGCGGCGGGGTCGCGGTGGGGCTGGACCCCCACGCAGCGGCCCTCGCCGCGGTCCTCTACAGCGGCTACACGCTGGCGATGATGGCCTTCTTCGGGGTCGAGCAGTGGTGCCGGACGGGGGAGGTCTTCTCGGTCTACTTCGGCATGTTCGGCACGCTCGGCTGCTTCGGGGTGAAGGACGGGCGGCTCGGCGTGCGCCGCCCGTTCGCCGCCGCGACGAGGTGGGCGACGGTGCCGGGCTCGGCCGCTGTGGTGATCGCCTCGATCGCCAGCACCAGCTTCGACGGCGCCCAGGAGGGGGCGTTCAAAGGCGCCCTCGAAAGCACCTTCAACCGCCTGGTCGACGCCGGCGTCGGCCTGACCTCGGCGCTGCGGCTGACCGACACGATCTTCATGCTGCTCTGCTTCGCCGGGGTTGGCCTCGTCTACACGATCGGCGTGCGCGGGATGGCCGGCGTCCCCGGTGCGCCCTCCTTCAAGAAGCTGCGCACAGGCTTCGCCCACACGCTGATCCCGATCGCCTTCGCCTACCTGGTCGCCCACTACTTCAGCCTCTTCGTCTTCCAGGAGCAGGCCCAGTTCACCTACCTGCTGTCCGATCCGCTGGGGACCGGCACGACCGACCTCTTCGGCACGGCGTCCTCGGGCATCGACTTCCGCCTGCTCGGCGCCAACGCGATCTGGTACGTCCAGGTCGGCGCCCTCGTCGTCGGCCACGTCCTCGGGCTCACCCTCGCCCACGACCGCGCCACCGCCTACTGGGGCGATTACCGCCAGGCGACGCGCTCGCAGTACTGGATGCTGGCGGTGATGGTGGCCTTCACCTGCTTCGGCCTCTATCTGCTCTCGGTCGCCAACGCATAAAGCCGCGATTTACGGGGAAATGTGGGTCTGCCACCCGCGGTTGAGCGGTTTTATACCGATGGCACGGAGTCACCGGGATGGTTGACTGCCGTCGAGGTTGCGAATCGCAGATCTACCGTCTCCCTCCCATAGGCAAGAAGTAGGCATCGAGGCCACCGGACACATCAGCCACCCGGTGGCCTCGTTGCGTTCGCGCAGGCCGGGGCGGCGAGGCAGGTCCCCTCGAGCCCGCGCTTCAATCGATGCGTCGTATGGGGGGAGCCGTCCAGGTGCCGTCGAGGACGCCTTCGTCCGGCTGGTACAGGTGCAGCATCAGATAGAAGCCGTCCTCTGGGGCGGGTAGCCAGTTGGCCCCCGGTCGCTCGGGTGGTTCGTGTCGAACCACGATCCGCACGGTCCCGTCGGCGTCGAGCTCGAGCTCGTCGCGATCGCCGAGCGCATAGCGGTCAAGGGGGTTGTCCACGAGGAGTTGATCCAGGTCATACACGCCCAGGGACCAGTGAGCTTCGACGGGGGGGAGGGCGCCCGACTCGAAGCTGATGGCGTACTCGTGCCTGCCGCTCAACGGTCGACCCTCGGAGTCGGTGGTGCTGAGGGGGAAGATCGCATCCACCGGCCGGCTCGCACCCAACGCGAAGCCGGCGGCGCGGGCGCGGCCGATGTAGTCGGTGTCCGTCGAAGCTTCGCCGGCGGGGCTGTTCACCAGCCAGCCGCCGCCGCCATCGGTCCTCGCCTCAGATGCGACCATCTCCCTCCCCTCCTCGAGACCGGCGGCGAGCCCCTCGCGTGTCTCAGCCGGGATGTCGGACCACTCGAAGGGCTTGCCCGGACGCAGGCCGATCGCGCTCAGCCGCTCGAGCAGGGGGCCGTCCGCCGGCGCGGGCGGGTTGGCCCCCATCCGCAGGGCCAGCGCGGCGAGGAACTGCGGGGCATCCATCTCCATCACCTGCTGGTACGCCGTCGAAAGCGGGGCCAGGGCTGAGACGTCGCCGGGTTGCGGCGGCGCCTCACCCGCGCCGTCGTGGCTCATCGGGATCAGGGTCAGGCGCCTTTGGATGGCGCGGCAGGCTGCCAGGTCCTGGGGCCCGCGACCGTGCAGGTGGAAGATCGCCCAGGCGTAGCTGGTGGGCGCGTCGACCCGCCTCGTGTCGGCAGGTAGGTCCCCGGACCAGCCCGGTCCCACGATCGCGACGGTGTGCTCGCCTTCGCCCATCGTCCGGCGGGTGAAGGAGGCAAAGACACCGGTCCAGGCATCCGTTATCGAGATCAGATACGAGCGCCCACCGGTGTCGGGAAGCTGCATGAGCACCGGCTCGAGGGAAAGGTCGAGCCAGGCTGATGAGTACAGCGTGTCGACGTTGGCGGCGACGATCGCCCGGAAGCTCGGATCGGGAAAGCGGCTCACGTGGGCGAAGGCGTTCGCCGCGACTCCGCTGCCCGACACGCCCTCGGCAGTGGCCTGGCGCATCGTCTCGGTCGACAGCAGAAGGGGGAAGCCAAAGGCGAAGACCTTGGCGCCAAGGTCTTTGGATTGGGTTGGCGTGGGGGTCGTGAGCTGCATCGGTCGCTTGGGCACTACCCGGCGCCGCGCTGGGGCATGCACGAGATAAGAACAGAAGATTACTTCAACCTCGCCGTGGTTACAGCAATAGAGTTTGCGGCATATCCCCGCACCCGCCTGCTTGACAGTGACTGCTAAAGCAGGCACACTGATTCGTGCACCCAGGACGGCGCGACGCCGACAAGCGGTCGTTCTCAGTTGTCAGTTGGGGGCCTCGCTAGGAGGCGAAATGGCGGGCTATGGTCCGACCGAGATGGTCCAGACGCCGTGGGGAAGAGCAGATCAGCTGCGGGACAGGATGCTGCGGCCCGGGCCGGGGATGCCGCGTGACGACGTGGCTCGGAGCCAGCGCGAACGGCTGTTTGCGGCCGCCGTGGCGTCGATCTCCTCCAAGGGCTATGAGGCGACCACCGTGGCGGACCTTCTCCAGCTCTCCGGCGTATCGCGGAGCGCCTTCTACGAGCATTTTCGCGACAAGGAGGATTGCGTGCTGGCGACCTTCGATGCCCTCGTCGCGATGTCGGTGGCGCTGGTTCGCAGGGAGCTTGCCAAGGACGGACCGCTGTCGTCCCGGGCTCGCGATGCCATCGACGTCCTGTTCGAGACGATCGTCCGGCAGGAGGCGGCGGCGAGCCTGTGTTTCTGCGATATCTACGCCGTCGGCGAACGGGGTCGCCTCGCGGTCGAGCAGGCGATTGCCAAGGCCGCGGAGATGGTCGGGCAGACGATTGCCCGGATCCGCGGCGAGGAGCTGCCCGCGAACATGGTCCTCGGCCTCGTCGGCGGCACCCGGATCGTCATCCAGACTCACCTGCGGCGGGGGGAAGTGGAGTTGCTGCCGCGCTGCGCGGAGGACATCCGGGAGATCGCACTCCGTTACGAGAGCCCGAGCGAGCCGCTGCGGGTGGCCGGCCGTCGGCCGCGGCCGACCGGCGGCCTCCCGCCCTTCGTCGCCTACAGCCAGGCGGAGCGGATCATCCGCGCGCTGGCCGCCGCAGCCGGGGAGCGGGGCTATCCGGCGGTGACGGTCGCCGAGATCGCTGCCCGGGCTTCGATTTCACAGGCGACGTTCTACTCTCACTTCGCCGACAAGCACGCGGCGCTGGTCGCGGCGATCGACTCGGCTGGATCGCAGATGTTGGGCGTGGCCATGCCTGCCGCGCGCCGCGCTCCCGACTGGTCCAATGCGATCAGGGCCGCTGTGGGAGGACTCTGCGCCTTCTACGCCTCCGAGCCGGACATGGCCCGCCTCGCCAGCGTGGAGATATACGCCGCCGGTCCGGTGGCGCTCGAGCACAGAGATCGGCGGTTCGAGGCATTCCTCGCCCTCGTCGAGCCCGGGTTCTCCGTTGCTCCCGACACGAAGCCGATCGTCGCCGACCTGGCGCTCGGGGCCGTGTGGACGCTGGTCTACAACCAGATAGTGACCAGCGGGCCCGAGACCCTGCTGCAGGTCGCGCCCATGGCCAGCTACATGATCCTGGCGCCCTTCACCGGCGCCGACGAGGCCGTCCGGGTTTCCAACGGCGACGGCCGTATCAGCGACCGCTAGCACGCGAGAAGAGGCGGACATCCCCGGACTCGCCAATGGGGTTGGCTAGCCCAGGGTACGACGTCCGCTTACTCGAGACCGACCTCTCCCGCAGGGAAACCAGCACGGGGAGGTCGCTCAGAGATATAAGAACATAGGAGAACTGCAAAGTCAAGATCTGAATACGCCCGGTGTCTCCCGTGCTCCGATCTGGCGTGTTTTGAGCCAGGTTTGCGCGTTTTTTTAAGGACACCGATCGCCTGAAATCGGCTCTGCTGCGAGTTGCGACGGCCGCAGAGGCAGTTCCTTTCCGCCGAACCCGGCACACGTGCCGCCTCGCCCAACCACTAAGAGATATTGCTATAAATAAAGACGCTTGATGGTCAATGTATCCAAGCGAGGAGAGGTTCGGGGCCGGGCCGGCGCATATGCGCTCTCGCTGCTCGGGACATCGCCGAACGCCACTGTCCTGCGGGCGCTCGCGGAGGGTCCGACAGGCTTGGCCGAACTGCAGGCGCGAGGCGGGGCACCCGGGTCGACGCTCCGCGCCAGGATCCGCGATCTATTCGATGCCGACGTGATCGCGACACGTCGCGGGTGCGCCTTTCGGGGAAGGTCCAAGGCGTATGAGCTGACGGATGCCGGCGAGGATCTGCTGCCCGTCGCCGAGATCGTCGAGGGCTGGCTGGACGGGTCTCCGAACGGCGGTCGGGGGTTCGGCGGGGACGCGGCCAAGGCCGCAATCGGAGCCCTCGCCGAGGGCTGGTCCGCGACTCTGCTCCGCGCCCTCGCTGCGAGGCCGCTGTCGATCGCCGATCTCGACAGCCTGATCAACGCATTCAACTACCCGTCGCTCGAACGCCGCATCGCAGCCATGCGGCATGCCGGGCAGGTCGAAGCGCGTCCGATGCAGGGCAGGGAAACGCCGTATGCGGTCACCGACTGGCTTCGCCGTGGCGTCGCACCGCTCCTCGCCGCGATCCGCTGGGAGCGTCGCCACCTCAACGGCAGCGGGGCGCCGCTCGCCGGGCTGGACGTCGAGGCGGCCCTCCTCCTCGCGGTGCCGCTCCTGGAGCTGGACTCGGGGCTCTCCAGCGCCTGTCGACTGGCGGTCGAACTTCCGAGCGGGAAGGAGGTGCGGGTCGTCGGGGTGCTCGCCGGCATCGAGGACGGGTCGGTGACGTCGTGCGTGTCGCGCCTGGATGGCGACGTCGACGCCTGGGCATCCGGCTCGATCGGGGCCTGGTTGGAGGCGTTGATCGATCGCGACGAGGAGTCGCTCGAGCTCGGCGGCGACGGGCGCCTGGCGCGCACGTTGATCGCCGGCCTGCATGACGCGCTGTTTGCAGGGGCGCCCGGTCGGGACGAGGCGTTCGCCTGACGGCTGGTCCCGGGTGGGGTCAGAGGATCTCGGCGAGGCGGCGCTCCAATGCCGCCGAGACCTCGTCCCGAACCGGGCCCTCGGCCAGGCGTTCGACCAGCGACTCGAGGAAGCCCTCGATGATCAGCTGCTTGGCCGCCGCCGGGTCGAGCCCGCGTGAGGTGAGGTAGAAGAGCTGGTCGCGGTCGATCTGGGCGATCGCGGCGGCATGGGTGCAGCGCACGTCGTCCGCTTCGATCTCCAGGCCCGGGATCGCATCGGCGTGGGCCTCGGTGGAGAGCAGCAGGTTGCGGCTCTCCTGGAAGGCGTCGGTCTGCTGGGCGCCGGGATCGACCCGGATCATCCCCCGCCACACGGCGGTCGCGCCGGCGGCGAGCACGCCGCGGAAGGCGAGGTCGGAGTTGGTGTTCGGCGCCGCGTGCTCCTGGGTCGTGTCGTAGTCGAGGTGCTGCCCGGGGCCGCCGGCGTAACCGCCGGTGACCCGCGCCTCTGAGCCCGGGCCGGCGAGCTTCGTCTCCATCCGCACCTTGCCGCGCCCCGAGCCGAAGCCGAGCGCCGTCCAGTCGAGCCGGCCGTCGCGCTCCACCTGGGCGCGCTGGCTGGAGAAGACCCAGGCCCGCTCGGAAATGTCCTGGGTCGATATGTAGCGCAGCGTCGCCGCCTGTCCGACGTGCAGCTCGACGACCGAGTTGAGCAGGGCGTCGATCCCGTCGCTCGCCGAGCCGGTGTGCTCCCAGACCTCGGCCTCGGCGCCCTCCTCGAGCACGACCAGGGTGCGCCAGTGGACGACGCGGCCGTCCTCGTCGAGCGGCAGCTCGACCCTGATCGGCTCGGTGAGCTTCACTCCGGCGGGGACGTGGATGAGCACGCCGTCGCGCCAGTTCGCGTCGTTGCGGGCGACGAACGCGTCGTCACCGGGGACCAGCGCGCCCAGCCGCCCCTCGACCAGCTCCGGGCTGGACTCGGCCGCCTCTGCCAACGGCAGCACCGTGGCGCCGGCAGCCGTGCCGAGCGAGGCGTCGACCGAGGCCGGCTCGTAGGCGTCGAGGTCCAGGCTCGAGAGATCGGTGAATTCCCACCCCTTCGTCTTCTGATCCGGAAGGGGTGGAAGCGTCGCGAGCTCAGCCAATCGAGCCCTCCATCTGCAGCTCGATCAGTCGGTTGAGCTCGACCGCGTACTCCATCGGCAGCTCTTTGGTGACCGGCTCGATGAAGCCGTTGACGATCATCTTCGAGGCCTCTTCCTCGTCGAGCCCGTGGCTCTGCAGGTAGAAGATCTGCTCGTCGCCGATTTTCGAGACGGTCGCCTCGTGGCCGACGTCGGCGTCGTTCTCGTCGATCCGGATCGTCGGGTAGGTGTCCGAGCGCGAGTCCTCGTCGAGCAGCAGGGCGTCGCAGACGACCTTCGAGCGCGACTCGGTGGCCCCGTCGGCGACTTCGAGCAGGCCGCGGTAGGTCGCCCGCCCGCCGTCCTTGGAGATCGACTTGGAGAAGATCGAGGACGAGGTGCGCGGCGCCGCGTGGATGATCTTGCCGCCGGCGTCCTGGTGCTGACCGTCGCCGGCGAAGGCGATCGAGAGGATCTCGCCGTG
>Ga0157375_10003411_pt1 | contig 13773 bp, 17 predicted proteins | sample M35metaG_FD_115311 | JGI IMG/M metagenome (GOLD analysis project Ga0157375, IMG submission 115311) | Miscanthus rhizosphere microbial communities from Kellogg Biological Station, Michigan, USA - M3-5 metaG | ecosystem: Host-associated > Plants > Roots > Rhizosphere > Soil | place: USA: Michigan...
GTGAACTAACGGTTAACCTCTCTCGGCCGTGCGAATTTGAGGCTATAATCACAATGAGTTAGCTAGGCCTATGGTTACCGCCAGCGGCGCGTCTTGCCGGGCTTGGTTCGCTTTCGGACGCGGGCATGTCGCTCTTGCGGTCTCGGGGCTTCGCTTGAAGTAATATTCCTAAATTTATTTTCAACGGCTGCAAGGTATCTTGGAAAACTGTGGGAAGAAGATATTTGCGACTTTACGGATGTAACGATCGCCCTTTCCAGGTTGCAGCAACTCTTGCGTGAGCTGAGCGCGGCCTTCGAGGCCGAGACTTTGCCCCGCCTACGTTCGGCCGTGTTGGTGACCGCTCCCGGCGATCAACACACCTTCGGTGTCTTTATTCTGCAGGAGTTCTTCCGGCGCGCGGGCTGGGATGTGCCGCGGCGGATCTATGAGCTCGGCCGACGAATTGCTTGAACTCGTGCAAACCGGACCCTGCGATCTCATTGGGTTGTCCGTCAGTAATGATATGAATGTTGAGGACCTGGCCAGTGTGATCCGGGCCATCCGGGAGGTCGATCGCCCCGGATGCCACCCATCATCGTCGGCGGCCGCTTCTTCATAACCAATCCCGAATACGTGGCGGGCGCGGGAGCCGATGCGACGGCTCAGGATGGGCGGCGGGCGGTCCTGAGGGTTTCAAGCTTGCTCGGTGCAAATGTGTTGGGCTAAGTGTACGCTCCAGAGCCTAAACCAAGCTTGACAGGGACCGCCGCAGTGTTCGCTCGAGAAGCAGGGAACGTGTTCCGGGCCCCGAAGAGAACGCTCGGTGATCTCGATGCCGAAATTGCCGCTCAACTCATAGCGGCAGCGGCAGACATTGCTTTGATCGTCGACCCTAAGGGCGTCATTCGCGATGTGGCGCTCGGCAGCGAGGATCTTGCTCACGAGGACTGGGAAGGCTGGGTAGGGCAGCGCTTCATCGACACGGTTACCGTCGAAAGCCGGCCCAAGGTCGATGAGCTTTTGCGCGATGCCGCCGAGAAGGCGCCGCTCCGCTGGCGCCAAGTCAATCATCCGGCCAAGAACGGCGCCGACGTTCCCATCCGCTATGCCGCGCTGCGCGTGGGTGCGAGCGGCCGCATCGTTACCGTCGGCCGCGACTTGCGGCCCGTCGCCGCGCTCCAGCAGCGCTTGGTCGATGCGCAGCAATCCATGGAGCGTGAATATTCGCGGCTGCGTCACGCCGAGACGCGCTATCGACTGCTATTTCAGATCGCCTCGCAACCGCTCCTCATCGTCGATGCGAATAGTCTGAAGGTGGTGGAGGCCAATCCGGCGGCTGGTGAGCTTCTGAATAAGACCGCCAAGCGGCTTTCCGGGCGCGGCTTCCTCGAGCTGTTCAATACCGAGGGGGGAAAAGCCGTACAGGCGCATCTGGCGCAGGTGAAGGCGACCGGCCGCGCCGATGAGATCATCGCCTCGCTCAATGAAGGCAAGAAGGAAGCCATGGTCGGCGCCTCCTTGTTCCGTCAGGATAATGCCGCGCATTTTCTGGTGCGCCTGTCTCCCCTGCAGGCGGACCTGGCCCAGCCGCGCTCGGGATCGAAACTTTTCCGCGTGGTCGAGAGCCTGCCCGACGGCTTCGTCGTGACCGACCTCGATCGGCGCATTCTCACCGCCAATCCTGCCTTTCTCGATCTCGCCGAGTTGGCGAGCGAGGAGCAGGCGCGAGGAGAGCAGCTCGATCGTTGGCTGGGGCGTCCCGGTGTGGATCTCGATGCGCTGATCGCCAACCTGCGTGAGCACAGCTCGGTTCGTCACTTCAATACGATCTTGCGCGGGGAGTATGGCGCCAGCGAAGAGGTGGAGCTCTCGGCGGTCTCGGTGCCGAGCGGAGAGCATCCCTGCTACGGCTTCACCATCCGCATCATCGGCGTTCAGAAGCCGTCCAAGCCCCGGCGTCCCCGCGAGCTGCCACGCTCGGTCGAGCAATTGACGCAGCTCGTGGGCCGCGTGACCTTGAAAGAGCTGGTGCGGGAAACCACCGACGTCATCGAGCGGCTGTGCATCGAAACGGCGCTGGAGCTGACTGGCGACAACCGCGCTTCGGCCGCGGAGATGCTGGGCTTAAGCCGGCAAAGTCTCTATTCCAAGCTTCGCCGCTTCGGCCTCGGCGATCTCGATTCGGAGTCCAACTCCGAGGATGACGAGCGCTAGCTAGGCTCCGGCAACCAGCGCATCCGCCTCCGCCAGGAACCGCGCATAATCGCGCATGAACTAGTGGCCGGGCCTCTATCGGTTCTTCACCATCTTCTTGAATGCCTTGCGCGCGGCGGCGAGCGCGAAAGCATCGCCAGTGCCGGCGTTGCCGCCTGGCGAAACGCGCGCACCGATGCCGAGCGCGAATGGATCATCGGCCTGTTCGCCATCAACGGCACGCTGAACGTGGTATGGAGCGCACTGTTCTTCCGCCTGCATCGCCCGGATTGGGCGCTGATCGAGGTGGTTTTTCTCTGGCTCTCTGTGCTCGTGCCGATGATTGTCTTCTCGCGCTACGCCAAGCTCGCGAGCTGGCTGCTGCCCTATCTCGTCTGGGTCAGCTTTGCCGCCTTTCTCAATTGGGAGATCGTCAGGCTGAACGGTCCGTTCGGCAGTTAGGGTAGCGCGATGCAAAGCCTCGTCGCGAGCGGGCGGATCGTCGATCTCATCCTGCTGGTCATGCTACTCGAGCTTGCCGTGCTCCTCCTCTACCGGCGCCTGACCGGGCGCGGCCTCAAGCCTCTCGACGTAGGGCTGCTGCTTCTGCCTGGGCTCTTCCTCCCCCTTGCGCTGCGGGCCGGTCTCACCGGCGGCGCTTGGACCGCGGTTCTCGCTTGGCTTGGCGCAGCACTGCTCGCACCTGGCCGATCTCTCGCGGCGAATGCGGTCTGCCTGAGGCGCATCGGGGCGTCAAGTCCACTTGACAGGAAGCCTTGCGCGCCTAAGCTCAAGGGGCTGCGAGACCTGTGGGAGAGTTACCCATGAAAGTCGCGGACATCCTGCAAAGCAAAGGCCCCGCCGTGAAGACGGTTCGGCCGGACGTCACCGCGCTCGAGTTGTCAGAGCAACTGCGCGCGGAGCGCATCGGCGCCATGATCGTGAGCGCCGACGGCGCCTCGATCGACGGCATCATTTCCGAGCGCGATCTGGCTTACGGCCTGGCTGCGCATGGCAGCAAACTGCCGCGCGTGACGGTCGAACGATTGATGACCAAGGTTGTCGTCGTCTGCTCCCCCGAGGATTCTATCGCCGAAGTGATGTCGGTGATGACGCAAAGGCGTATTCGCCATCTCCCGGTCAAAAGCGGCGATCGGCTGGTCGGCATCATCTCGAGCGGCGACGTGCTTAAGCATCGGCTTGGGGAGATGCAGTTGGAAGCCAACGTGCTGCGCGACTACGCCATCGCCCGACGTTAAACCTCCCTCGCGCCGGCTAACCCGGCGGCTCTTCGGCCGGTGCTTCGCTGTCTGGGGGCTGCTCTTCCGGTGGACCTGCCGGGGCAGCCTGCGACACGTTGCCGGTCGCCTCGGGCGAGGCGGCGGCAGGAACCGCGGCATTGGCTTCGGGGGCGGTTGGTCGCGGGTTGGCTCCGGTCGGCGCGTGGTCTTTGTTCGCGCTGTCCTTGTTGGCGTCCGGCGCTGCGTCGGGCTTGGCGTCGGCTGACCCTTTGCTCGCGAAGGTCGAGCCTTGCGCGAGCGAGGCGGCGATCGTAGCCCCCTCGCTGCTGAAACGCGTGGTGGCAAGGGTCGCCGACTGTGTGCAGGTCCGATAGGTACGCCGGTAGCCGCGATAGCCGTCGTTGAAGGCATTGACCAGCTTGGCGCGGCGGACGGCGGTCGTGCCTTCGTTCCTCAGAATCTCTTTCATCTGGTCGCGCCAGACTTGCCCTTCCTGGGCGCCGCAAAGTTCGCGCAGGTAGTGGACGGCGCCAAGAATCTCGGCAAGCCGCATCAGCTTGTTGTCGTAGGGTCGGTCATCCGGCGGAGGGGGTGCCGAGCTCTCGCGCGGCACGATTGGCGGCAGATCGTCGCCGGGAGGCTTGGGCTTCACCCGCGGCTTCTGCGCCGATTTCGGTTGGTCGAACCACCAGAAGAACTGGGCGTCGGCGACCGGCGCAAACGCCATGCAGGCCCAGGCGGCGCAAAGCGCGCCGAAGGCGAGCCGCAACAGGGGCTGTTTGAGCGTTCCCATCAGACCCTGACTAACGCCAATTCTTGTTGAAATCTAGCCGTCAGGGCATGCGCACTTTATGCGCCGCGACCCAGATCAGATCGGCCGTTCCCTCGGTCATGGGTAGCGCCTCGACGTCGTCCAGATGCACCCATTCAGCCGCCAGCGCGTCGCCGCCCGGCTCGAGAATGCCGCCGGTCGGGCGGCCATAGAAGACCGTCAATCGGTAGGTGGTGCCACCACTGTCCTCCTCATCGCGCGGGATCTTGACCATATCCACTACGCCCTCCACATCGGCCTCGATGCCGGTCTCTTCCTTGAGTTCGCGCCGTGCCGCCTCGCGGGGCGCCTCCTCACCTTCCCGCTTGCCGCCCGGCAGACTCCACAGTCCGGCAAAGGGCGAGCGGCCGCGCTTCACCATCAGAACCTTGCGATCCTTGAACACGGCAATGCTAGCTCCCTCACGCACACGCGCGAGGCCTTGTTCGGTGTCTGGGCGGGGCTCGGTCATGGCAGCGGGTTTCAGCGTGGGCCGTCCCGCTTTTCTAAGTCAATCAGCGCGTGCCGAACAGGGCGTCGATCGCGGCTTGGCCGCCGACGTCACTGAGCTGTTCCGGTTTCTTCCGGTCTGGCAACGTTTCGCCATTGGCGATGGTGTTGGCCTCGTCGATGAGGACGCGCAGCCGCTGGGCCGCCTTTTCGCAGACCTCATTCAGAACCTTGCTGCTCCCGGTGAGGTGTTGGGCGACCTCAGCGACGAGGGTGACGGCCTCCCCATGCAGCCCCGCCACCGCCTCGTCGAAACGCGCCCTGATTTTCTGCGGGGCCCGGCGATAGGCGGCGATCGCGAGATTCTTGTCGCGGAAGCCGGACTCCGTGAAGTGCTCCTCATAGGTCAGCGGTCGCCAGGAGAGCAGGTCGTCGGCGAAAGCCTTCGGCTCGGAAGAGATCGCCTCGAGCAGCATCACCAACTCATGGAAGTGATTGAGGTAATCGCTTGCGAGCAGCGTGGATTCGTTGATGTTGGTGCCCGGAACATGCGACCGGAAATGGCCGATCATCGCCGAGCGGAAAGCCGAGACGATATCCTCGCGGCTTACGTCCTCGTAGAGATCTCCCGAACGGGAATTGACCTTCTCATCAACGAACATCGCCGCACGGGGGTAAACTTGCCTTGGAATATAATCGAGTGTTGCCCGATCATGATTGCCAAAGCGTTACCAGGGGAAGGACCCGCCTCGAATGTGCTCTCGCTATAGCCTGACCTCTCCGCCGGAGGCCGTGCGCGCCTATTTCGGTTATGCCGACACGCCGAATTTCCCGGCGCGCTACAACATTGCGCCGACGCAACCGGTCGCCGTGGTAGCGCGCGACCGGGAAGGGGTGCGCCGCTTCAGGCTCATGCGCTGGGGCCTGTTGCCCCCCTTCGTCAAGGATCCGAAGTCTTTTCCCACCTTGATCAACGCGCGTTCGGAGGACGTACTGACCAAGCCCTCCTTCCGCAATGCCATGCGCTGGCGCCGCTGCCTCATTCCCGCCGACGGCTTCTATGAATGGACTGGACCTAAGGGCACGCGCCGTCCCTTCCTGCTCCGCCCGCGGCAAGGCGAGCTGATCGCCTTTGCCGGACTCTATGAGCGCTGGCGCGACCAAGAGGGCGGAGAGATCGACACGGTCGTGATCCTCACCGGTCCCGCCAACCGAAAGGTCTCGGCGTTGCACGACCGCATGCCGGTGGTGCTGCCGTCTGAGCATTTCGAGGCTTGGCTTGACGTCAAGCAAACGACGCCCGAGGCTGCCCTAAAACTATTGCTCCCCGCCCCCGACGATTTGTTCGAGACGATCGAGATGCATCCCAAGATCAACGATTCCAAACGCGACGAGCCCGGCATCCAAGAGCCGCTCGAACCGTCGCTGCTTTAGAGGGCCAATACCAATGCTCCCCGCCGATATCATCGCGCGCTTCCGGGTCGACAAAGGCAAGAACTTCAAGCTGGCCGACATTGACCCCGGCGACACCTGCGGCCTCGACATCGAGAAGAAGGACGCCAAAGAGCTTCTCGAAGCGGGCGTCAAGCGGCTGTCGAAATTGCAGGAGCGGCTCTACGCCGAAGGGCGCTGGGCCCTTCTTGCTGTCCTGCAAGGCCTCGATACGGCGGGCAAAGACGGCGTCATCAAGCACGTGCTATCCGGCATCAATCCGCAAGGCTGCGAGGTGCAGTCGTTCAAGCAGCCGAGCACGTTGGAGCTTGCGCACGATTTTCTGTGGCGCAGCACGATTGCGCTGCCGGCGCGCGGCCGTATCTCGATTTTCAATCGGTCCTATTATGAGGAGAGCGTGGTCGTGCGCGTGCACCGCGAATTGCTTGAGAAGCAGAATCTGCCGCCGAAGCTCGTGACCGACAACCTCTGGACCGAGCGCTACGAGGACATCAACAATTTCGAATTGCATCTCGCCCGCAGCGGCACCGTGCCCATCAAGTTCTTTCTCAATATCTCCAAGGACGAACAGCTCAAGCGCCTGCTGGCTCGCGTCGACGATCCCGACAAGCGATGGAAGTTCAATCTCTACGACGTCGAGGAGCGCAGACTGTGGGAGAAATTCCTCGAGGTCTATGAAGACACCATCCGCAACACGTCGACCAAGCACGCGCCGTGGTATGTAATTCCCGCTGACCGTAAATGGTTTGCGCGCCTCGTCGTTTCGGCGGTCCTGGTTGAGCGGATGAAAGCGCTTGATCTGCAATATCCGAAATTCGATGAAGCGAGCGCGGCGGAGCTAGAGAAAGCGCAAGCCGCGCTGCGTGAAGAAGCGAAGAAGCTAAAAGCGTGAAGAGTCGCGGCGGTCTAGCGGTATCGAAAGTTCGTCAGCGGCAGAAGGTGACGTAACACCAAGACCCGCGCGGGGTGCGTACGGCACACTCCCTCACCGATACATCAGTTCCAAGAATACCGCTGAGGAGAAGCAAGATGTATAAGAAAGTTGCGGTGCTGACGGCTTGCGTGGCCGCTACGGCTCTTTTGCTCGCGGTGAGTTCGGCACGGGCAGAGGATGCGGCCGAGGGCGGCGAAGGCGCGGGTGCCACCGCGAGCGCGGCCCAAATACCCGATATCTGCAAAGCGCAAGCGGCGAAGCGCAGCCTGACGGGCTCCGAAGCCGAGGAATACCTCAAGCAATGTGCGGCTCCGGTCGGCGACGCCGAAAAAAGCGCAGCGCCAGCCGACAGGCTCGAAGGCAAGCTCTAGCAAAACCGATTACCGGCCGGCGGTGACCAGGAGAATGGCGAGACCGTCATGGCCTTTGGCGCCGACGGTCTGAAGCGCGGTGCCGCTCACCCGCGGGTCGGTGGCGGCGAGCTCGAAGAAGCGGCGCATACCTTGCACGCTCGAATCTTTGCCTGACGTGTCGAGGATCGCGCCTTCGCGCACGACGTTGTCCACCACGATCAGCGCCCCCTGGCGCGCCAGCTTGACCGCCCATTGGAAATAGCCCGGCGTGCCTTCCTTGTCGGCGTCGATGAAGATGAGATCGAATGGCGGCTCGGCGGCGAGACTTGGCAAAGTGTCGTTCGCCTTGCCGACGCGCAGCTCGACCATCTCGGCGAAGCCCGCGCGCGCTATATTGGCGCGCGCGACGTCGGCGAATTTCGCGTTGGCGTCGAGCGTGATGAGCTTGCCGCCCGGGGCGAGGCCGCGCGCCAGCCAGATCGTGCTGTAGCCGCCAAGCGTGCCGATCTCCAAGATGCGGCTGGCGCCGATCGCCTGCGCGAGCAGCATCAACAGCTTGCCTTGGTTGGGCGCGACATTGATCCGCGGCAGGCCTGCCGCTTCGCTCGATGCAAGCGCCGCATCGAGGGCGTCGTCGCCGGGCACGAAACAGTCGTCGAGATAGTCGTCGATCTCGGTCCAAAGCGCGTCGGTTTGCAGGCGTTTCATCTAGAGCAGCTTCCCTGGATTAAGTATGCCGTTGGGATCGAAGGTCGCTTTGATCTTTCGCATCAACTCGATCTCGACCGGTTGCTTCGCCTGCGGCAGGAGATCGCGCTTCAACCGGCCGATACCGTGCTCGGCGCTGATCGAGCCGCCGAGATCGAGCACGATCTGATAGACGGCGGCGTTGAGCGCGTCGCAATGGCTCAGGAAGATCGCGCGATCCATGCCGGGGGGCTGACTGACATTGTAGTGGATATTGCCGTCGCCGAGATGACCGAAAGGCACGGGCCGCGCTCCGGGAATCATCAGCTCCACGAGTTGATTGGCGCGCGCGACAAACTCTGGCACGCGCACGATCGGCACGGCGACGTCGTGCTTGACGCTGCCGCCCTCTTGCTTTTGAACCTCGCTCATCAGCTCGCGCAGGCGCCACAGCTCTTGCGCCTGCGCCAGCGACGCCGCCACCACCGCGCTGTCGATCTCGCCGGCCTCGATGCCCTCGTCAAGCACACTCTCGGCGAGGCAAGCAAGCTCCTCGCCCTGGCGCGGGCTCGTCAGCTCGAATAGCACGTACCAGGCGTAAGGCGAAGCGAAGGGATCGCGCACCGAGCTCCCGTGGCGGAGCACGAATTCGAGACCGATGCGCGGCATGATTTCGAACGCCGTAAGGGCCGGACCGGCCTGGCCCCGCGCGCGAGCGAAGAAGGCGGGCGCGGTTTCGAGCGCGTTCAAGCCTGCGATACAGGTGACCCGCTCGACCGGCTTGGGGAAAAGTCGCAGCACCGCAGCGGTGATGATGCCGAGCGTTCCCTCCGAACCGATGATCAAGTCCTTGAGGTCGTAACCGGAATTGTCCTTACGCAGCGCCGTCAGCCCGTTCCACACGCGCCCGTTGGCGAACACCACCTCCAGTCCAAGCGCAAGGTCGCGGGCGCTGCCATAAGCGAGCACCGCCATGCCGCCGGCGTTGGTGGCGAGCACCCCGCCGATCTGACAGCTTCCTTCCGAGGCGAGACTCAAGGGGAACAGGCGCCCCGCGCTGGCCGCCACTTGCTGTGCCTGCGCCAGCACGTGCCCCGCTTCGACGGTCATGGTGTTCGAGGCCAGATCGATGTTGCGTACACGGTTGAGCCGCTCGAGCGAAACTACGACCTCATGGCCGGTCTCGAACGGGATTTGCCCGCCGACCAGCCCGGTATTGCCGCCCTGCGGCACGATGGCCGTTTTCGTCGCGTTGGCGTGTTCCAGGATCGCCGCGACCTCGCGCGTTTCACCGGGCTTGACCACGAGGGCGGCCCTGCCGCGATAACGGTCGCGCCATTCGACGAGATAGCGCGCCATGTCCGCCTCGTTGCGAACAGCGTTCTCCTCGCCGACGATGCGTACCAACGCATCGATGGTGTCCAGGCTCGGCGGCGCATGTTGCTGGTCGCGTGTCATGAGGATGAGCGCTAGCCCCGTTTGGCCGCGCGCTGCAAGCGGTCGTTGATTGCCTCGCCCAGCCCATGGGCGGGAATCGGCATCACGGCGATTGCGGTAGCGTTTGTCCGGTCGAGCTCGCGCAGGGCGGCGAACAGCTTCGCCGCCGCCTCTTCGAGATTGCCGCTCGGGCTGAGATTGATGGTCACGCCCGCGCTTAGCGGGGCCTCAGGCCCGAAGGCAAGCAGCGCCTCGCTGCCGCTGACATGCGTCGCGGAGAGCCTGAGCTTCGTGTGCGGCGCGTAATGGGTTTCGAGCTGTCCCGGCGAAGCGCCCCGATGGTTCGCTTTGCCCGTTGCAAGTGGCGCGCCCAGAACGAGCTCAATGGCCTCGCGGGGCAGGGCGCCGGGCCGGAGCAGACCGGGCTCTCCGTCGATCACGCTCACCACCGTCGACTCGATGCCGAGCTGGCAGGGGCCGCCGTCGAGGATCATGGCGGGCCGCTCGCCGAGCTCCGCCGCGACATGCGCCGCGGTGGTTGGGCTCACTCGGCCCGAGCGGTTGGCGCTCGGCGCGGCGATGGGCAGTGCCGACACCGCCAGAAGGGCTTGGGCCACTGGATGCGCGGGTGCCCTGAGCGCGATCGTCTCGAGCCCGGCGCTGACCAGATCGGCGATGCCGCAGGCCGGCCGCTTGTTCAGCACGAGCGACAAAGGGCCCGGCCAGAACGCCTCGGCCAGTCTCCATGCCACGTCGTTCATCACCGCATAACGCTCGGCCGCTTCGATTCCCGGCACGTGCACGATCAGCGGGTTGAAGCGCGGCCTCTCTTTGGCGGCGAATACCTTGGCGATGGCGCGCGCATCGAGCGCATTGCCCCCGAGCCCGTAGACCGTCTCGGTGGGAAAAGCGACGATCTCGCCGCGAGCCAGCGCTTGCGCGGCTTGGCGAATCGCCTCTGGCGTTGCTGGAACGACGGGCATCGCGCCATTTCGCGTGTTACCACGAAGCGGTCAAGCTAGACTGACACCCCACCCGAACCCCGCGCTAACCATATCGCTGCATGACCACGCTGCTGCTTACCCATCCCGCCTGCCTCGAGCACGACACGGGTTACGGCCACCCGGAGCGCGCCGATCGTTTGCGCGCGATCGATGAGGCGCTTGGCGCACCCGTCTTCAAGACGCTGATCCGCGAGCAAGCTCCGCTCGCCGACCTCGCCGCGATCGAACGGCTTCACCCTGAGGCCTATGTCGAAAGGGTGCGCGCCGCCATCCCCAAGCACGACCACGCATGGCTCGATCCCGATACGGTCGTCTCGCCGGGGAGCTGGGAAGCGGCTCTGCGCGCGACGGGCGCCACGCTTTACGCCGTCGATCAGGTCATGACCGGCAAAGCCGACAATGCCTTCTGCGCGGTACGGCCGCCTGGTCATCACGCCGAGCCGTCGCGGGCCATGGGCTTCTGCCTGTTCAACTCCGTCGCCGTCGCGGCGCTGCACGCCCGCGCCAAGCATGGCGCGAAGCGCGTCGCGGTCGTGGATTTCGACGTGCATCACGGCAACGGCACCCAGGCAGCGTTTTGGACCGACAAGGATCTGTTCTACGGCTCGACCCACCAGATGCCGCTTTTCCCCGGCACCGGCGCTGTGGGCGAGACGGGGGTCGGCAATATCTGCAACGCGCCGCTCGCCCCCGGTGACGACGGCAAGGATTTTCGCGCGACTTGGGAGTCGCGCATCCTGCCCGCGCTCGATGCCTTTGCGCCAGACTTTCTCTTGGTCTCCGCCGGGTTCGACGCGCATTTCAGGGACCCGTTGGCGCAGATCAGGTTGGTCGAGCCGGATTTCGCCTGGGTGACCGAGCAGCTAATGGAAGTAGCTGCCAAGCATACCGGCGGCAGGCTCGTCTCGACGCTCGAGGGTGGCTACGACCTCGATGCCCTGGCAGGCTCTACGGCGGTGCACGTGGCAACGCTCATGGGCAGGGCCTCTTGATCCTGGGTGCAGGAAAGAGCTAAGCCAGATCATGGCGGATCCGACCGATTCCGATATCAAGAGCATGAGCTTCGAGCAGGCGCTGAAAGAGCTCGAGACCATCGTCGACCGCCTGGAAAAGGGCGATGTCGAGCTCGAGGCCTCGATCCGCATATATGAGCGGGGCGAGGCGCTGAAGACCCATTGCGACGCCCTGCTGCGCAAGGCCGAGGCGCGCGTCGAGAAGATCTCGCTGAATCAGAACGGCCAGCCCACCGGCAGCGAACCGCTCGACGTCGAGGACTAGAGCCAAATCATCCAAGCATCGTCACGTTGAGCTTCAGCCCATATTTCGGGCTGAGGGTGACGCGCGCAAAAGGCGTGGGCCGCTCGCCCTCAGGCAGAGCGAAGCTGGCATGCTGAAGCAACGTGGCGAGCATGGTCTTTCCCTCGATCATCGCGAAGCTTCCGCCGACGCATGTTCGAGGACCCGCGCCGAACGGCATGTAGGCGCAGCGGTGGCGGCTGGGCGCTGCTTCGACCGTGAAACGCGAAGGATCGAATTTGAGCGGGTCCGGCCACAAGCTCCGGTGCCGGTGCACGATATAAACCGGAATGTTGATGGTGGCGCCGGCGCCAAGCGTGACTCCCCCGAGTGTCACGGGGCGGATCGTCCGCCGCATCAGCACGGGAGCCGGCGGATAAAGCCGCATCGCCTCCTGGAACACGGCATCGAGCAGGGGAAGATTGCCGATGTCCTCGCGGCCGAGCGCCCGTGCGCCGGCTATGCTCAGTACCTCCTGGCGCACCGCCTCCTGCCAGTCAGGGAATAGGGCAAGCAGGTAGAGCGTCCAGGTGAGCGCCTGCGAGGTGGTCTCATGCCCCGCCATCAGAAAGGTTACGACATTATCGACGATGAGGGCGTCAGGCATGGCGTCGCCCGTGGCGGGGTCTCTTGCCGTCACCAGTCTGCCGAGCAGGTCGTCGCGCTGCTCCGCGCTCTTTCGCGCGTTTACCAGAACGCGCATGGCGATGTCGCGCATCGTCCGCCCGGCCCGCGTCATGACCCGCGAGCCCGGATGCGGGATCCATGGCGGCAATCCGACTGAGGTGAGCGCGATCTTCCACACCGAATAGCCGAGAAACGCGGCGCCGGCCTGTTCGATATTCCGCCGATCCTCCTCTCCGAGGCTGGCGCCGAGCACGCTGTCTTGCAGCGCCTGCAAGGTCGCCCGCGTCATCTCGCGATTGATCGCTTGGCCCGTTCCGGGCGGCGCCTCGCGCCATCGCTTGAGCACCGGTCCGCACGCTTCGGCGAAGGCGGGAACATAGGCAAGCACGTCCTCGACCCTGAACAGCGGCGCCGTCAGCCGCCGCTGCCAGCGCCATGCTTCGCCTTCGGCATTGAGCAACCCGCCGCCGATCGCCTCGCCAAACACGTCGTCGTTGAGCGGCTGCTTCGAATAACTCTCGGCGTTGTCCAAGAGCACGCTCTGAATGAGCGGGGGATCCATGACGAAGGCGCTCTCGAGCCCGAGCCAGCGATAGACGACCAGCTTCTCGCGGTAAAAATCCTCGCTCCAACATTCGACTGGGTTGCTGATCATCTGCAGGATCAGCCGGGGGAAGGCGAGGGGCCGCTTGGGCGGGATCGGCCACTCCGCTATGCTTGCCGCATTACGCATGATCCTTGGCTCCGTGACACGATTTGGCCCGCCTTACGCGATAGTTGCAAGCAGGGCTCGCGGCCGATAAAGGTGCTTAACGCGTTGATCCATCCAATCCTTTTCCTTACAGCGCCGGGTAATTGCGAATGAGCGCCGAGAGTTCCACGCCGTTGCTTGACCGTGTCCGGACCCCCAGGGACCTCCGCGCGCTGCAAGACCATGAGCTGATCCATCTCGCCGAGGAGCTTCGCCATGAGCTGATCGCCGCGGTTGCTGTCACCGGCGGCCACCTTGGCGCGGGGCTTGGCGTGGTTGAGCTGACCATCGCGCTGCACCATGTCTTTGATACGCCGCATGACAAATTGATTTGGGACGTCGGTCACCAATCCTACCCGCATAAGATCATCACCGGACGGCGCGACCGCATCCGCACGCTGCGTCAGGCGAACGGCCTGTCGGGCTTCTGCAAGCGCGCCGAGAGCGAGTATGACACGTTCGGCGCCGGCCACTCCTCGACGTCGATCTCGGCGGGGCTCGGTATGGCGGTCGCCCGCGACCTCGACAGCAAGTCGCACAATGTGGTGGCCGTGA
>Ga0157375_10003412_pt1 | contig 13773 bp, 14 predicted proteins | sample M35metaG_FD_115311 | JGI IMG/M metagenome (GOLD analysis project Ga0157375, IMG submission 115311) | Miscanthus rhizosphere microbial communities from Kellogg Biological Station, Michigan, USA - M3-5 metaG | ecosystem: Host-associated > Plants > Roots > Rhizosphere > Soil | place: USA: Michigan...
ACTCGGAGAGCTTCTCGGCCACCTGGGAAGCTTTACGCTTCGCGGGCGCCTTGCGCTGCTTCTTCGTTCGCTCGATCGAACGCGATTGTTTCAGCGCGCCGCCGCGGGGGGAGTATCAGTTCAAAGACGTATTCGTCTCTTTCGAAAGGCTTCTCCACCCAACGGGGGGTACTCTTCGGGCCGGTTTTCCGGCCCGAAGTCGTTCTCGGGTGGGGGAAAAGGCTGTGGATGTTGTGGAGAGAAAGCATCCGTCCACGCCCGAAAGCTACCGGAACCTCCGCGAAGCTCCTTTCTTTCCACAGGCTCACCTGTTGACTCAGGCGTAAACGCCGAGGGAACGGAATTTGGCTCGGCGCGTGCGCTTGAGCTCGTCCGCGGGGACGGGTTCGAGGTCATCGAACGCATCTTGCAAGCTCTCGCCCAACAGGCGGGCGGCCTCGTCGTGATCGGTGTGGGCACCGCCTTCGGGCTCGGGGACGATCCCGTCGATGACGCCGAGCTCGAGACAGTGCACGGCGTCCGGCTTGAACGCCGCCGCCGCCTTCTTCGCCTCGCCGGCATCCCGCCAGAGGATGGCCGCACACCCCTCCGGCGAGATGACCGTGTAGATGGCGTTCTCCTGCATGAGCACACGGTCGGCGACCGCGGTTGCGATCGCGCCCCCGGAGCCGCCCTCGCCGATAACGCACGTGACGATCGGGACTCCCAGACGAGCCATAAGAGCCTGCGACCGCGCGATCATCCCTCCCTGGCCGTGCTGCTCGGCAGCGACCCCCGGATACGCGCCGGGAATGTCCACGAGACTGATGAGCGGAAACCGGTTGCGCTCGGCGAGCTCCATCAGGCGCATCGCCTTGCGGTAGCCCTCGGGGAAGGCCATGCCGAAATTGCGGTCGGTTCGTTCCTTGATGTCACGGCCCTTCTGATTGCCGATGAGCGCGACCGTCCTCCCCTCGAACCGGCCGAGGCCGATGACAAGCGCATGGTCGTCGGCTCGGCCGCGGTCCCCGTGCAGCTCGACCCAGTCTTCGAACAGCCGGTTGACGTAGTCGAGCGTGTATGGGCGATCCTGATGCCGAGCGAGCTCGACGGAGCGCCAGATCTCTTCGTCTGTGGGTGCCGACTGGATGCGCTCGAGCTGGCGCTGCAACTTGTCGAGCTCGCCCGAGACGCGCGCGCCGCCGAGCAGATTGAGGTTCCGCAAGCGCGTCAACCGCTCGCGCAACCTCAGCTCGTGGTCAGTGGCCATTCGAGGAGAAGAGCCGCAGGAGTCGTGCGACGTACGCCTTCAGTTCGGGCCGCGGCAGAATCGCGTCGATGTGACCGAAGCGGAGGTTCTGCTCAGCGAGACCGAAGTCTTCAGGCAGCTTCTCGCGCGTCGTCTGCTGAACCACCCGTGGACCTGTGAATGCAAGCAGAGCACCGGGCTCGGCAACGATCACGTCACCGAGGCTCGCAAAGCTCGCGAGCACGCCGGCCGTCGTCGGATGCGTCATCACACTGATCAGCGGTTGGCCGGCGTCGTGGAGATCCTCAACCGAGCACACCGTCTTCGGCAACTGCATCAGCGACAGGATTCCCTCCTGCATCCGCGCGCCCCCCGAGGCCGTCACCGAGACGAGCGGCACGCCTCGCTGCGCGGCGCTGTCACATGCGCGCGAGAACTTCTCACCGACCACGCTGCCCATCGAGCCGCCCATGAACGCGAAGTCCATGACCGCGAACTCGCACGCGTTGCCGTCGATCGCACCCTGGCCGATCACCATCGCCTCCCCGAGCCCTGTTTTCATCTCCGCCTCGGCGAGTCGCTCGGTGTAGGGGCGCAGGTCGAAGAAGTCGAGCGGATCCTCCGAGCGAAGGTCGGCGGCCTCCTCGACGAACGTGCCCGCGTCTGCCAGAGAGGCAATGCGAGTGCGGGCGCGCATGGCGAAGTGATGCCCGCAGTGCGGGCACACCCAGAGCGCCGCCTCGAGCTCATCGTCCCGATAATGCGAGGCGCACTGCGGGCATGTGTTCGGGTGCTGCTTTCCCGGCGGCTCTGGGACGTTCCGATGCTCGATGGAGACGTCGATCCGGGAGGACATGGAACTGACGATCTTAGACTGACGTCGGAGGCAAGCCGTTACAGGCCGACGGCAGAAGCCAGCCTGGCCAGCGGGGTGACGTTGCCCGGCTCGAAGCCGGCACCTGTGAATCCCGCACCGAGAACGTTTGTCCGGTTGCCAAGCTCCTGGAGCATCCGCTCGGCTTCGGCCAGCGAAAGGCCGCCAGGCTCGGGCATGAACACCGCCAGCTCAGAGGGCTCGAGCACGTCGGCGTCGAAGGCGACGTAGGTGCAGTCGGCACCGGCGAGCGCCCTGGCGATCCCTTCTTCGCCGACCTGGACACCCTGCTCGCGGATGAAGACCTCCTCCGGCGGATCGAGGTTGCGGGCGCCGACCAGGGCGACGTCGCCGGCGTCCACCGCGCCGGAATCGATCAGCTTCCTCAGCGGCATTCCCCAGAGGTTCCCCGACGGAGAGGTCTCAGCGGTGTTGAGATCGCCGTGTGCGTCGAACCAGATCACGGACAGTCGGTCCTGGCGAGCAGCCAGTCCTTCCACGGCCCCGATGTGCGAGCAACAGCAGCCGCCCAGAATGAGCGGGCGCTCAGGCAGGTCGGCAGCGAGTGCGAGGTTTTGCTCCTCGAGCGTTTCTGCTTCGATGATCGCGGTCTCCGGATAGGGCAGCTCGAGCCAGGCGGCCTCTGCCATCGACTCACCGCCGTCGCCCCAGGCTTGCGGAACTCGCACCATCCCGGCCAGATAGACACGCCCGCACGAATGACACTCGTACTCCGGTCCGATCGCAACGGACGTGAAGGTCTTGCAGTCCGGACACTTTGCGCGCAGACGGCTCATGAAAGCTCTTTCTCGAACGCAACCGCCTCGTAGGCGATGTGCATGCCTGCACGCTCGTAGAGCCGAGTCGCGCCCGTGGGATTCTGCGCGTCGACGCCGAGCCCGACGCGTGGCTGGCCGCGGCGATAGAACTCTCCGAAGGCGTGGTGGAGCAGCGCGAGACCGAGCCCACGTTTCCGCCACTGGGGGCGCACGCCGAGCGCGCCGACCCAGCCCGCGCCGGCCAGTTCGGGCTGGCCCCGCAAGACCGCTGCGATCTCGTCCCCTTCGCGGACGATGAACCAGAGCGTCGGATCGAATTCGGGAGCCTCGATTCGATTCGCCACCCACTGTTCGAACGGCGTCGAGACGAAGTTCCACTCTTCCGCGAAAGCCTCGTCCAACGCGCCGTGAAAGGCGCGCGCATCGCCGGGCTCGAAGGTGTCGACGCGAAAGCCCTCCGGCCACTTCGGCGCAGGCGGCTCCCCGTCGTGCTCCACGATCATCCGGTAGAAGCGGCGAGCCTCGCGAAACCCGGAGCGCTCGAACAATGCTCTTGCGTCGGTGTCAGGCCCGAGACACCACGTCAGCGCCTTTGCGAAGCCGAGCTCACGCACGCGTTCCTCTCCCCGACGAAGGAGCCAGCTGCCCAGCCCGCGCCCGGTCTGCGACGGTTGGACAAAGCCGTCGAGGTCCGCGCTCTCACCGTGCGGAACGACGACGCCGTACGCGGCCAGCGACTCGCTTTCCACGACCCACGAGTTCCCGGTGAGGTCGGTCTCCCTCCACCAGCCGAGAATCTCCAGCTCCGTCGAGTCGGACCAGCCCTGGACGGCAGTGTCGACCGCGATCACGAGCTCGTTGATCGCAGGAGCGTCTTCGACCGTCGCCGGCCGGACGCGAAAGCCTTCAGGCAGCGACGAGCTCATCCAGCGTCTGGGGGAGGCGGGAGAGATCGGCGAGCTTGCGCGTTGGCGACGATCGCCAGCTCGAACGGAACGCCGATCCGCTCCATCGAGGCGTCGATGAAGTCGCGGTCGGTGTTGGAGAGGATCGCTAGCTTCCAGCCGCGTGGACGCGAGTCTTCCAGTGCCGGCCGCACTTCAGGGAACGGCTCCCGGGACGGAAGTGACTCCGCCAGCCCGGCCACCTCATCGTCAGGCGCACCGAGCCCTCGTATGGCCTCTGTCATGACCTCGCGATAGCTTCGCGCCCCACCGACCTGAAGCGCGGGCTCGAGCTCGTGGTAGCGGTCGAGCCGTTCGTCGGCCCTGTCTTCGCCGTAGATCCGCGCAAGCTCACGGCGAATACCGCCGTTCCAGTCGATCAAGGTGCCGTAGCAGTCGAACGTCGCCCAGCGATCACGCGCCACCCTGTCGAGCTTAGTCCTCGAGACGCTTCAAGACGATTGAGGCGTTGTGGCCCCCGAAGCCGAACGAGTTCGACACCGACACGCGCACGTCGGCATCGCGTGACTCGTTGGGGATGTAGTCGAGATCGCACTTTGGATCCTCGACCTCCTGGTTGATCGTCGGCGGCAGCTTCCCGTCCCGGATCGCGAGCGTCGCGAAGATCGCCTCGACCGCACCCGCCGCACCGAGACAGTGGCCCGTTGCGCCCTTCGTCGAGGAGATCGGGGTCTTGCGCGCGTTCTCCTCGCCGAGCGCGAGCTTGATCACCCGCGTCTCCGCCGCGTCGCCGAGCGGTGTCGACGTCCCGTGCGCGTTGACGTAGTCGATCTCCCCCGGATCGATCCCGGCATCCGCGAACGCGTTCTTCATTGCGCGCGCCGGGTTCTCGCCCGTCGGGTCAGGCTCGGTCACGTGCTTCGCGTCCGACGACAGCCCGTACCCGGCGACCTCCGCATAGATCTTGGCGCCGCGCGCACGCGCGTGCTCGAGCTCCTCGAGCACGACAATCGCGCCTGCCTCGCCCATGACGAATCCGTCGCGCTCCAGGTCGAACGGCCGACTCGCCCGCGCGGGGTCGTCATTCCGCCGCGAAAGGGCACGCATTGCGCCGAAGCCCGCGATACCGACCTCGTTGATCGCAGATTCGGTACCACCACAGAACATCACCTCGGCGCGACCGAGCCTGATGTCGTCCAGCCCCTGGCCGATCGCCATGTTGGACGCCGCACAGGCTGTGCACTCAGACGAGAGCGGTCCACGCGTCCCCAGCTCCATCGACACCCAGCCCGCTCCCATGTTCGGGATGATGCAGGGGATCGCAAAGGGATTCACGCGGTCGGGGCCGCGCTCCCTCAACGTGTCGTAACAGTCCTGAAAAGACTTGAGCCCGCCGATTCCTGTCGCGATCGACGCGCCCACGCGATCGCCTTCCGAGGCGATGTCGACGCCGGAGTCCGCCTCCGCCTGGCGCGCCGCCGCGAGAATCAGCTGCGCGAAGCGATCCATGCGGCGAGCCTGCTTCCGCTCGATCCAGTTCGAGGGGTCGAAGTCCTTCACCTCGCAGGCGAAGTGGACGGCGTAGTCGGTCGAGTCGAATTGCGTGATCGGCCCAGCGCCGGACTCGCCCGCGAGCAGGCGTTGCCAGGTCGCCTCCGCGTCGTTGGCAAGTGGTGTCACGGCGCCGATGCCCGTGATGACGACTTTTCTCTGTCCGTTGGCCGACATCTCTAGATCCCCAGTCCCCCGTCGACGAGCAGGACCTCGCCCGTGATGAACGACGCCTGCTCGGAACAGAGGAAACGTACCGCTCCGGCAATGTCCTCCGGCTCGCCGAATCGGCCGAGCGGCGTATTCGCGAGCATCAGCTCCTTCATCTCCTCCGCGATCACCTGGGTCAACCGGGTGTCGACGTATCCGGGCGCAATTACGTTCGCCCGCACCCCGCGGTTGCCGAGCTCGCGCGCGAGCGCCTTCGTGAAGCCGATGATCCCGGCCTTCGAGGCCGAATAGTTCGTCTGCCCCGGGTTCCCGTGCACCCCGACGATGCTGGAGATGTTCACGATCGAGCCCGAGCGGCGCTTCATCATCCCGCGCGCCGCCGCGCGGCACGTGTGGAAGACACCGGTGAGATTCGTCTCGATGACAACGTGCCAATCCTCGTCGGACATCCGCGCAAGCAGACCATCCCGCGTCACGCCGGCGTTATTTACGAGGATGTCTAGCTCGCCGGCCGCGTCGACGAGAGCCTTCGCTTGCTCCGCGTCGGCGACGTCCGCCTGGACGGCGCGTGCACCTGCCTCGCGAGCGACCTCTTCGGCCTCGTCCTTGCCCGAGCGATAGCTGAGCGTGACGTCCGCGCCGGCCCGCGCGAGCTCGACGGCGATTGCACGCCCGATGCCCCGCGACCCGCCCGTGACGAGGGCGGTCTTACCCTCCAGCGACGCGAACGCGTCAGCGGTCCGGCCGGTCACACGCGCGAATGCCGCAAACTAAGCAGAGAGAAGCGTCTCCTCGAGCCTGTCGATCTCTTCCGGCGTCGAGACCGAGATCGTCTTCACGCTCCGGTCGATCCGCTTGATCAGCCCTGACAGGACGTTGCCCGGACCGACCTCGACGAAGGTGTGCACTCCCTCCTTGATCAGGGCCTGCCCCGCGTGAGTGAAACGCACGGGAGCGGTGAGCTGTTCCACGAGCAGCGGTGCCATCCTCTTCGCCGACTCGATGCGCGCGGTGACTGGCGACATGAACGGCGACACGGGCTCGACGAACCCCACCTTCTCGAGCGCGGGCCGGAGCCGGTCCGCCGCTCGGGCGACCAGCGGGCTGTGAAAGGCACCGGACACGCGCAGCTTGACGGCGCGGCGCGCGCCGGCCTCTTCGGCTGCGGCGCAAGCCTCCTCTACTGCGGGGTCCTCGCCGGAGACGACGATCTGTCCCGGACAGTTGTAGTTCGCCGGCCACACGTTGAGGATGCGCCGGCAGATGCGCTCCACGACCTCGTCGTCGAGTCCGAGGATCGCCGCCATCGAGCCCGGGTTATTGCGCGCGGCCTCCGCCATCGCCAGCCCACGCTCACGCACGAGCGCGATCGCCTCTTCGACTCTGAGCGCCCCGGCCGCTGCCAGCGCGGCGAACTCGCCGACCGAGTGACCGACGACGAAGTCCGGCTTGATCCCGCGGGCTCGAACGGCAGCACACACGGCGAGACTCGTCGCGACCAGGGCCGGCTGCTGGATCTCGGTCTCGACGAGTGTGGCCTCGGGACCCTCGAAGCAGAGCCGTTGCAGATCGAGGCCCGAGGCGGCGCTGCTGCGCTCGAAGACATCGCGAGCCTCGGGGACGGCCGCCACGATCTCGCGGCCCATCCCAACCGCAAGCGACCCCTGCCCGGGGAAGCAGAACGCAACCAGTCCGGTCTTCACTGCGTCCACTCCATCAGAGCCGAGCCCCACGTGAGCCCTGCTCCCATGCCCGTCATCAACACGAGGTCTCCTTCCTTGAGCCGACCATCCGCCTGCGCCTCCGCCAGTGCCAGCGGGATCGAGCCGGAGGATGTATTCCCGTAGCGGTCAACGTTAACGACCATGCGCTCCCGCGGGATGCCCAGCTTCTTGACCGCGTGTTCCATGATCCTGACGTTTGCCTGGTGGGGAATGTAGACGTCCACGTCCTCGACCGCTGCCCCGCACCGTTCCAGAACCGCCTCCGCGGACGAGACGAGCACGCGGGTCGCGAACTTGAAGACCTCGCGGCCGTTCATGTGGACGTAGCCGTTTCCAGCCGCTTCCTCCAAGCTGCGCGAGCCGCTGCCCGGAAGTGAGAGGTGGATGCCACCGCCCCCGTCGGCACCCAGCTCGAACCCCAGAAACCCAGGTTTTTCGACCTTCTCGAGCACGACGGCTCCGGCGCCGTCCCCGAAGAGGATGACGGTCGACCTGTCGGTCCAGTCGAGAATCCGGGACAGCACGTCACCACCGACGACCAGTGCACGGTCGCCCAGGCCCGCGGCGAGCATCCCGTACGCCTGGACGAGCGCGTACATGAACCCGGTGCAGCCGGCGAGCAGGTCGTACGCCGCCGCGTCGCGGGCGCCGAGCGTCTCTGCCAGAAGCGCGCTCGATGTCGGAAACATCATGTCCGGAGTCACGGTTGCGCAGAGCACGAGATCGAGGTCCTTTCCCTCGAGGCCGGCCTGCGCCATGGCAGTCCGGGCAGCGGGGAGTGCGAGATCGGTGAACGCCTGCTCGGGCGCAGCGATCCGCCGCTCGCGGATCCCCGTCCTCTCCATGATCCATTCGTTCGAGGTATCGACGAGGCTCGAGAGCTCGGCGTTCGTCAGCACACGGTCCGGGACGTAGGCGCCGATCCCGGTGATCGAGATCGGCGCTCCCTGCGCCTTGCCGATCATCTTTCCACCGCGAACGTCAGGGTCGCGCGGCAGGCGAGCTGACCGTCGACCCGAGCCTCGGCCTTCCCGCGACCGATCGGCCCGCGGACCCGCTCGAGCTCACAGCGCAGCTCCAGCACGTCGCCGGGCTCGACGATCCGCTTGAAGCGGCAGTCGTCGATGCCCGCGAAGAGCGCCATCTTGCCTCGGTTCTCTTCCTCGCTCAGCACGGCTACGGCACCGGTCTGCGCGAGCGCTTCCACGATCAGCACCCCCGGCATCACCGGGCGGCCGGGGAAGTGACCCGTGAGGTACCACTCGTCGGCGCGCACCGTCTTGAGTGCAACGGCTCCCTCGCCGGGCCGAAGCTCGAGCACCTTGTCGATCAGGAGAAATGGCTCGCGGTGCGGGAGGATCTCCTCGATCGCCTCGCGGCCGAACGGCGTAACGAGGGTCACGCGACGTCCGAAAGCTTTTCGCGCAAGCGGCTCCGCCCACGATGCGCGTAGCACTTCGCCGTCCCGACGGGCATGTCGGCGGCGGCGGCGATCTCCTCGAACGAAAAGCCGAGTGCGTCCTTCAGCACGACCACGCGGGCCTGGTCAGGTGCGATCTCTGCAAGACAGCGGTTCAGCTCGCCGCGAAGCTCCGCCCGGTCGGCCTCTCGCGCCGGATCCGCGTCCGTGGCGGCCCGCCGGTCCTCGACCAGCGGCTCGCAGGCTCGTGCGCGCTGCCGATTCCCCACGTCTCGGCACGCGTTGATCGTCAATCGGTGCAGCCAGGTCGAAAACTCCGACTCGCCCCTGAACTGCTTGATCTTGACGCAGAGTTTCGCCAGCGCCTCCTGCGCCGCGTCGCTCGCGTCTTCGGGATCGCGAAGCAGATGGCCCGCGAGCTTCTGCACGCGAGGCGCATGCCGTGCGCAGAGCGCTTCGAGAGCTCTCGCATCGCCGTCTTTTGCTCTTTTCACCAGGATCGGATCACTCAGCCGTACGTATGCAAGAGGCCCTTCCGGACGGGAGGACTGCTGGATTTGACGCCGGCGCACGCGTGGCAGTTGCATCTCTCGGCTCTAGTGTAGGAGCGTGAGGGATTCGCTCGCCCCGGACGCCGTGAAACCCCTCCTCCGCGGCCGCTTCGGCCACGTCTATCGCTATGCAGGGACCACGGACTCGACGCAGCGGATGCTGGCCGACGACGAGACGGAGGGAGCGATCGCCGTCGCGGAGGAACAGACGGAAGGCCGAGGCCGGCTCGGCCGCACCTGGGAAGCCCATGCAGGCACGAGCGTGCTCGTCTCGATCCTGCTCCTGCCGGACGTGGATCCGCCGAGGCTGCCGGAGCTCTCGCTCGTCGCCGGCGGCGCCGTTGCCGAGGCGATCGCCGAGGTCACAGGGCTCGAGCCCGCTATCAAGTTTCCGAACGACGTCCTCGTCGGCGGCCGCAAGGTCGCGGGAATACTCGCCGAGTCGAGCGAGGGACGCGTCGTGCTCGGGATCGGCGTCAACGCCAACCAGACTCTCGAACAACTGCCGGAAGACGTGCAGACACAGCCGACCTCACTCAGGCTCGAGCTGAGCGAGCCGGTCAGCCGCGTGCGCCTGCTGGCAGCGATCCTGCTTCAGCTCGAACGCGCCTACGACCTCTGGCTGATCCGAGCTAGGGATACCTCAGTGTCCGACTGACGTTCCCGGCTGCGTCCTGGGCGACGATGCGGACGGTTCGTACGCGCGGCGCACGGTACGAGAAGACTCCGGCACGCGGGATGGTCCGCGTCACAACCTTGCCGTTCAGCGTCAAGCGCACGATCGCCGGTTCGCTGATCCGGAAACGCAGCGCGCGGAAGGAGAGCGCACGCAGCGTCGGCGCGACGGTGTCGATCCTGAAGAGCACTGTGTGCGCCACTACGCCGAGATCGTTCGTCGCGGTCAGCACACTGGCGTACTTCCCGTCCTTCAGGCCGCTCGCGTTCCACGACACGGTCTGCGGTCCTGCCAGAAGATCGGCGGCGTAGACGGACGTCAGCGTCTTTCCGGCCTGCGCGATCTCGAGCTTGACAGCTGCAGGTCTCGTCAGCTCGAATCCGAACGTGAGCTCGTCTCCGCTACCGTCGCCGTTCGGCGAGACCGCGGACCGTGCAGCGGCAAAGTTACGAACGGTCCTGTCGACGAGAACGAACACGGACGAGTTCACCGTTGTGCGGCCATTCGACGCGCTCAGCACGATCTCGTAGCGTCCGTCCGAGATGCCGGCGGCAGCGAAGCGGAACGATTGCTTCCCGGGAACCTTGGCTTGCGAGAAGAGGACGGCGAGGTCCCTCCCGTCGGGACCACGAAGTGTGGCGGTGACCGTCGCCGGCGCTGCAAGCGTGTAGGAGATCTGGGTGGAGTCCGTCTGCCCGTCGCCGTTCGGCGTGATCGTGCGCGGCAAGGCCGTCGCCGATGTGATCGCCAGCGTCACCGGTTTCGCGCCGATCGTCCCGGTGGCGGGACGCACGGTGTCGCCTGCAGCGATCGTCCAGCTGTACGACCCCTGCGCGACTGCGGCCGCATCCCAGGTCCAGTCGATGTCCTGGCTCACGCCGGTACCGCTCGCGACGACGTTGCCCGTCGCGTCGGTGACCGTCACCGTCCAGGGCAACGACTCGCTCAGACGGCCCTGGAAGCGCACCTGGCCGCCGAGTCCACCGCGAACGGTAGGCGCGAAGAGCTTTGGCAACCCCACGCTCGCCGCTTGACGCGCGATGGCGCCGAGCTGGGCGTAGAGCGCAGCGCCCGGACACGTCGTGAAGCCCGTGTCACGATGCCCAGAGACCGCGCGCAACAAGACGGGGACGCCCGACGCAAAGCGCCCGTTCCCTCCCGAGATCCAGTTCAACTTCGACAGCGGATCGATGTGCGCAAGGTCGAGGCGCCACGCGAGCAGACTGGCGAGTGCCGTGCGCGCTGCGGCCGAAGGTCCAGCCGAACCGTAGGTGCCGAGCAACGCGATGCCTGTGGAGCCCGTGTTGAACCCTTCGGCATGCGCGCCGATCACGTTCTTGTCGACTCCGCCGTAGCGACCTTCGAACACTTGCCCGTACTTGTCGACGAGAAAGTTGTAGCCGATGTCGTTCCAGCCGTTTCCTTTGACGTGGTAGACCTCGATGCCACGCACGATCGCGGCAGACTGAGAGGCCGTGTACGAGTTGTTGCCGGCCGTATGGTGGATGACCGCAAACTGGAGGCTCGCCGCATACTTCGGCGCCGCACGGCGAATCACCTCGTTCGCACCCCAGGCCTCTCGACCGAGCAGAAGCGGCGAGTTGGCCATGGAGACACGGCGGAGCGGAATACGCACCTCGGGGCTGTGAACGAAGTACGCTCGCAACCGCTCGACTCGCCCGCGGAGGCGGTACTCGATTCGATCGGATGGCCCGGTCCAGTAGGGGTTCCCTAGACGCCAGCCGCGCGTCGACCGCAACTCGTTGTTCCCGACATCCGGAAGGTCCTCGGCCTCGGGGTCGGCACGGTGCCAGGCGCTCCATCGGCCTTCGAGTGAACGCGTGCGGAACTGCACGGAGCCGGGGCCGCGCCAGTGCAGACCGACCAGGTCGAACTGCGGTGTCGCGGCGGCAAGAGCTCGCGCATCGTGCAACGGCACCTCGCGCGCGGTCAAGGAGACGCCACCCAGTGCTGCGGCGGGCGCGGCGAAGAATGCGAGCGCTACGAGTAGAAGAGACCTCATGACTGCGGCGACCCGTCCAGGTTGCCTGTCCCCGGCTTCGGCCTCAAGGGTCCACGCCCTGCCCTGATAGAATCCTTACGAGTTGAAGAACGCTTGTTTGCGGGGCCTTTTGCTCGTCGGGGTGCTTCTTGCCTTTACTTCCTCGGCGTCGGCGGCGACACCACGCGTCCTGGCGATCCACTTCGACGCGGAGGTCAATCCGGTCACCCAGAACTACCTCTGCGACAACCTGACCCGCGCTGCGAAGCACGGCTACAACGCGGCGGTGATCGTCCTCAACACACCCGGCGGCCTGCTGCAGTCGAAGGACAAGATCGTTCTCTGCATGCTGAACTCCAAGCTGCCCGTGTTGGTCTGGGTCGGGCCGAACGGCGCGACGGCAGCGTCGGCAGGTGTCTGGATCGCCCAGGCCGCCGACTATCTGGGGATGGCGCCGCAGACGAATATCGGCTCGTCGACTCCGATCAGCTCAGGCGGGGCGAACATCGACTCCGATCTGCGGCGGAAGCTCATCAACCACGAGGCCGCGTCGCTGCGTGCACTCGCGCAGAGTCACGGCCGCAACGTCCAGTGGGCCGACCAAGCCGTGCGCGTTGCGACAAACGCGACAGCGACCGAGGCGTTGCAGATGAACGTCATCGACGCGATCGCCCCGACGTTGCCATCCTTGCTCGAGCAGTCAGAAGGCGTAACGACCAAGCCGCGCGGATTCACCCTCCACCTAGCCGGCGCCCGAATCGATCACCAGCACCTCGGTTTCTTCACCCGGCTGCTCAACACACTGATCGATCCGAACATCCTCCCCCTGCTCTTCCTCGCAGGCCTCGCAGGCATCGGCTTCGAGATCTTTCATCCAGGCGTCGTCCTGCCCGGCGCGCTCGGGGCAGTCGCGCTCGTCGTCGCACTCTTCGGCTTTTCGGTCATACCCATCAGCTGGGGCGGTCTGCTCCTGATGCTCCTAGGCGTCGCGCTACTCGTGATCGACGTTCACGTGACATCACACGGCGCGCTGACGGTCGCCGGACTGATCAGTCTCGCGGTCGGCTCGCTCCTGCTCTTCCAGAACGCGCCGGGCTACCACACCTCGGCGCCACTCGTCGTCGGCGTTGCAGTAGCACTCGGCGCTACGTGGGCCTTCGCGATCAGCAAGGCGGTACAGGTTCGACACAGACCCGTCGCGGTCGGCCCGCAGCTGATCGCCGGCTCGGTCGGTGAAGTGCGCGGCGAAGGACTCGTCTACGTGAACGGCGAGCTCTGGCAAGCGCGAACGGCGAGTGGTGAGACGCTGCGGCAAGGCGAGCGAGTTCGAGTCGAGTCCCTGGACGGCCTCGTCCTCACCGTTCGCTCCGAACCGACATAATCAGGTCATGAGCGTCGCCATCATCATCGTCGCCGTACTCCTTTTTCTCGTTGCGCTCTTTCTCTTCTCCGCAATCAAAGTCGCGCGCGAGTACGAACGCGGCATCGTCTTCCGGCTCGGGCGCCTGTTGCCCGAACCGAAAGGGCCGGGTCTCTTCTTGCTCATTCCGATCGTCGACCGGATGGTCAAGGTCGACCTCCGGACGATCACCCTGACGATTCCGCCGCAGGAAGTCATCACCAAGGACAACGTCCCCGTGCGCGTCAATGCGGTCGCGTACTTCCGCATCGTCGCTCCGAAGGACGCGATCGTGCAGATCGAGAACTACATGGTGGCGACGTCGCAGATCGCGCAGACCACGCTTCGATCCGTCCTCGGACAGCACGTGCTCGACGAGCTGCTCTCGGAGCGCGAGAAGATCAACGGAATCCTGCAAGGGATCATCGATGAGTCGACCGCGCCCTGGGGCATCAAGGTTTCCATCGTCGAAGTGCAAGACGTCGAGATTCCG
>Ga0157375_10003416_pt1 | contig 13768 bp, 13 predicted proteins | sample M35metaG_FD_115311 | JGI IMG/M metagenome (GOLD analysis project Ga0157375, IMG submission 115311) | Miscanthus rhizosphere microbial communities from Kellogg Biological Station, Michigan, USA - M3-5 metaG | ecosystem: Host-associated > Plants > Roots > Rhizosphere > Soil | place: USA: Michigan...
AAGTGCGACGCGCGTAGCGCCAGCGGCTCGCTGGCTGTACCGCCGCCGGCTCGGCGGCAAACGTCATCGCGAGACCTGCCAGCGAGCCGCTGGCGGTACAGCCGGCGAGCCGCCGGCGCTACGCGCGTCGCCATTGGCGAGGGCGTTTTACGAGGCTCGATCTGCCAAGTGCCGCCCCCTCATACGCCTTCGGCACCTTCTCCCCCGCAAGAAACCGCGGGGGAAAAGGACTCTCAATGGACGAACGCGCGAGAACGGTCAAAGAAATATTCGCGGCGCGCGCAGAATCGATGGGTTAGTAGTACAGAGGGAATCACGCTGTGACCTCTGTGTCTCTGTGGTGAAAATGCTTTTGGGTCCTCACGGCGCCGAGGTCAGCGTCTCGGTCGCGCGCAGCGCGGTGGTCAGCGACGGCGCTTCGAGGCCCTTCGGATGCGTGACGCCGGAGAGCGTGGTTGTCGTGATGCGCGACCAGCGTGCGGGGATGTCGACGGTGACTTCGATCGTCGACGTCACGGCGGCGTCGGCAGGGGCGTCGAAGACCAGCGCGCCGATGCGGTCGACGCTGCGGACGAAGGACAGCTCAATGACAGCGACGCGATGGCCGTTGCGCGGTTCGATGGCGCGCAGCGTGGCGCGGCCTGGGATCGTTTTCACGGCGTGCCCGAGGGAGTCGTAGCAATCGGCGAGTTGCGCGGCGGGAACAGTCCACGACGCGCCGACGGCCAGTGGGAAGCTGGCGATGCAGAGATTGTTCGCTTCGACGCGCAGCGAGCGTTGGACGAGCTCTGTCAGTCCGACCTTCTCGTCTTCGAGTAACGGCTTGCCGTCGCCGGAGGTGACGTCGATGTTCTTCCCTTTCACGTTGAAAAGGAGCGTGCGACCGTTCATGGCGGTGAACTCGCTGCCGTTTTCGTCGCCGTGCAGGACGCGGCCGTAGACGCGTTTGGATTTCGTTCCCGCGGCGTCGCGAGAGAGCGTGGTGTCGACGTACTCCTCGCGATCCATCTGCGAGATGCGCTTGGTCGACAGCTCCTTGCCGTCGACGGCGCGGACGACGCTCGTGCCGGTGACCTCCAGCTCGGCGGAGCCGTGAATCGTCGTGCCAGCCGGAGGGTTGATGGCCGGATTGATGCGGACAGTTTCGACGGCAAATGCTGATGATGCGAACAGCATCGCGCCCAGCATCAACAGTTTGGTGTTTGCCAAAGCACAGACAAGAGTGTCTGTGCCACATTGGTTCTGTTTCTGAGGCACAGACACTTCTGAGTTTTGCGGCTGCTTGTGTGGCACAGACACTCTTGTCTGTGCTGAGTGCTTGGCAGGATCAACCATCATCCGAGGCTTTCTACGATGATGGCGATCCCCTGTCCGCCGCCGATGCACGCGGACGCCAGGCCGTACTTTTTCTGGCGGCGGCGCAGCTCGTAGAGCAGCGTGATCACGAGGCGTGTGCCCGACGCGGCGAGCGGATGGCCGAGGGCGATGGCGCCGCCGTTCACGTTGAGTTTTTCCTGGTCGATGCCGAGCTCTTTCGCGACCGCCAGGATCTGGCCGGCGAAGGCTTCGTTGATCTCGATCAGGTCGATGTCGTTGAGCGACATGCCCGCTTTTTTGAGGGCGATCTTCGTCGACGGGACGGGGCCGATGCCCATGATGTCGGGATCGCAGCCAGCGATGCCCCACGACACGATGCGACCGAGCGGCTTTTTGTTCTTGGCGTTGTCCGCATGCGTGACCACGACCATGGCCGCGCCGTCGACGATGCCGCTGGCGTTGCCGGCGGTGACGAAACCGTCCTTCGCGAATGCGGGCTTGAGTTTGGCCAGCCCTTCCATGGTTGTTTCGGGACGCGGGTGATCGTCGGCGGTGATGGTCTCCCCTTTTCGTCCGACCGGCACGGCCACAATCTCGTCGTTCAACCTTCCCGCGCTAATCGCCTCGGCGGCGCACTTCTGGCTGCGCATCGCGAACGTGTCCTGCTCTTCGCGGGAGATGTCGTATTTGCGCGCGAGATTGTCCGAGGTCTGGGCCATGTACAGACCGCTGTAGCTGTCGAGCAGCGCGACCATCAGCGAGTCTTCCAGCGCGCCCTGCCCGAGCTTCAGCCCCTTGCGCGCGCCGCGGATCACGTGCGGCGCCTGCGACATGTTCTCCATTCCGCCGGCGAGCACCGTCGTCGCTTCATCGAGGTGAATCTGCTCGGCGGCGCTGATGATCGACTGGATGCCGGAGCCGCAGAGGCGGTTCAGCGTCAGCGCGGGAACTTCCTTCGGAACGCCCGCTTTCAGACCGACGTGGCGCGCCCCGTAGATGGCGTCCCCCGAGGTCTGTAGCGCGTTGCCGACGATGACGTGGTTGATTTCTTCCGGCGCGACGCCGCTGCGCGAGAGCGCTTCTTTCGCGGCAACGACGGCGAGATCGATGGCGGTGATGTCGCTGAACGAGCCGTTGTATTCGGCCATCGGCGTACGCGCGCCGTCGAGGATGAGGATGTCTTTCATTGGATCTCCTGGTTATTGCTGTGGCTGCGTTGGCTGTTGTTATCTGTTGTCGGTTGTCCGTGGTCCGGCGTGGAGCCAGTGGTCTCTTCGACAACCGACAACCGACAACCGACAACGGCTGCTACATGAACCCCTTCGGCAACTTCATGCCGAGGTTCTTCACGAGGAAGGCCATCTCGTCGGTGGTCTCCTCGATGATCTTTGCGGTCGGCTTGCCGCCGCCGTGGCCAGCGCGGGTCTCGATGCGGATCAGGACCGGCGCGGTGCCGGCCTGCGCTTCCTGAATCGCGGCGGCGAATTTGAAACTGTGCCCCGGCACGACGCGATCGTCGGTGTCGGCGGTGGTGACGAGCGTGGCCGGATACTTCGTGCCCGGCTTGATGTTGTGGTACGGCGAGTAGGCGTAGAGCGCCTTGAACTCATCGGCGTTCGCGGATGAGCCGTAGTCGTCGACCCAGTAGCGGCCGGCGGTGAATTGATTGAAGCGGAGCATGTCCATGACGCCCACCGCGGGCAGCGTGGCGCCGAAGAGATCGGGACGCTGCGTTTCCACGGCGCCGATCAGCAGGCCGCCGTTGCTCGCGCCCTGAACCGCGAGGCGCGACGATTTCGTGTAGCCGTTCTTGATCAGGTACTCGGCCGCGGCGATGAAGTCGTCGAAGACGTTCTGCTTGTGCAGCTTCATCCCCGCCTCGTGCCATGCTTCGCCATACTCGCCGCCGCCGCGCAGATTGGCGACCGCGTAGACGCCGCCCATGTTCATCCAGGTCAGGCGCGAGATGGAGAAGCCGGGCGTCATCGAGATATCGAAGCCGCCGTAGCCGTAGAGCAGCGTCGGGTTGTTTCCGTCGAGCTTGAGGCCTTTCTTGTACGAGAGGAACATCGGCACCTTCGTGCCGTCCTTCGACGTGTAGAAGACCTGCTTGACCTCGTAGTCGGCAGGATTCATCGCCACTTTGGCGCGGAAGACGAGGCTCTTCTCTCCCGTGGCGATGTCGTAGCGGTAGACGCTCGGCGGCGTGGCGAAGCTGGAGAAGGCATAGAAGGTTTCGTTGTCGTCCGCGCGGCCGCCGAAACCGCCGGCGCTGCCGATTCCGTCCAGCGCCACGTTGCGAACGAGCTTGCCGGCCGTGTCGTAAATGCGGATGTCGCTGTGCGCGTCGCTCAGGTAGTTGGCGACCAGCCGATGCCCCGTATACCGCACGCTCTGCAGCTTGGCCGCATCCTCGGGGATGATCTCTTTCCAGTTCTCGGCCGCCGGATTGCGCAGGTCGATGGCGATGAGACGGCCCTTCGGCGCCTTCAGATCAGTGCGGAAGTAGAGGACCGGACCGTCGTTGCCGACGAACGAGTAGTCGTTCTCGATCTTGTCGACGATCGTCACCGGCATCGCGTAGGGATCCTGCAGGTCTTTGATGTGTACCTGGTTCCGCGACGCCGTTCCCGAGGTGGTGCCGATGATCAGATAGCGGCCGTCTTCGCTGACGTCGGCGTCGTGATTCCACTCCGGATGTTCCGCGCTGGCGTAGACGACCGGATCGTCGGACTGCGGCGTGCCGAGGCGGTGGTAGTAAACCTTCTGATTGCGGTTCAGGCTCTGGAACGATTTCTCCGCATCGACGGCCGGAAAGCGCGAGTAGAAGAAGCCTTTGTCGTCAGTGGTCCATGCGATGCCGGAGAATTTGACCCATTTGATCTCGTTAGGAAGCTGCTTTCCGGAAGCCACCTCGACGACCTTGATCACCTGCCAGTCCGACCCGGCCTCAGACGTCGAATACGCGGCGTACTTGGCGTCGTCCGTGATGGCGACGTTGTCCAGCGCGACGGTGCCGTCTTTCGACCAGCTGTTCGGATCGAGCAGCACGCGCGGCGTGTCGCCCCATTTGTCGACCGTGTAGAGCACCGACTGGTTCTGCAGGCCGTTGTTCTTCGAGAAGAAGTAGTGGCCGCCGCGCTTGAACGGCGTCGAATACTTCTCGTAGTTCCAGAGCGTGGTCAGCTGCTTGCGGATCGGCTCGCGCTCGGGAATCGTGCCGAGGTAGTCGAAGGTGATCTTGTTCTCGGCCGCGACCCAGTCGGCGACGTCCTTCGAGGTGCGGACGTCGGTCTCCAGCCAGCGATACGGATCGGCGACCTTGGTGCCGTGGTAGTCGTCGACCTGCTCGACCTTCTTCGTTTTCGGATACTCGATCGGCGCGCCGACGGCGGCGGCAGTGATGAGGAGCGCGGTCATGACGGCCGCGAACGTGCGGAGATGCATTGAATTGACTCCTTCGTGATTTTGACGCCTGGTGCGAAGTAGATCAGTGGATCAGTAGATTAGTCGATCAGGGGTGTGCCTGGAATCGCGATCCTGATCCACTGATCCACTGATCACTAATCTACTGCTTTTCCGTAACAGCAAAGCAATCCCGGCAAGTTCCACGATCACGATCCAGACGCTGCCTTCGATGCCGAAGTAGCCGCCGGTGAGCCAGGGCGAGCCGCGGCCGACGGTGCGCAGGAGCGTTTCGCGCGAAGCGTAGCCGCTGACGTTGTACCCGAGGATAGGGCCGGAGAGCAGGTTCCAGGCGAGATGGATGCCGATCGGGAACCATAGCCGCTCGTAGCGCGCGTACGCGAGCGCGAGCAGGATGCCGGCGAAGAAGAGATTCGCCATCGCCAGCAGCGAGAAGGCGTTGTTGCCCGCGTGCAGCGCGGCGAAGACGATCGATGAGAAGAGGATCGCGGCGAGGCGGTGCGACTTCCAGATTTTCTGAAATGGATAGCCGCGGAAGAGCAGCTCTTCGTGAAACACCGCCGGAAGGTAGACGGCGATCAGTTCGATCCACGGAAAGCCGTTGCCGACCACGTGGTGAAGGCGCGTTGTGAGCAGCACCAGTCCGTCAGCGGCGCCGATGAGGAGGATTGCGGCTCCGCATCCGAGAAGGAATTCGCGCGTCGCCAGTCGCGGCGGAACGAAGAAGCCGAGGTCCCACGTGCCGTGCTCGAAGATCGCGATCGTTCCGAATGTCGCGCCGCAGACGCTGAGCAGCGCCACCCACTGGTTGAGAAACGCGCCGGCGAGCTCCGACATGAAACGGCCGGCGAAGAACGTCGCCAGGTAGAACGCCACGAAGAGGCTGAGCGCGGCGATGATCTGCGCGAACCGGGCGGGTTGTTCCTTGGTTTCGATGCCGTACTCCCTTTGTCAAATGCGTTTCACCACAAAGACACAAAGGGCACGAAGAGATTTCTTTGTGTTCTTTGTGCCTTTGTGGTGAAACGAAAACGGCGGCCCCGAGGCCGCCGCTTTGAATGTTGCTGTGTCAGTTTGCTACTGCGCTGCTTCGACGATGATGCCGATGTTCTTCGCGCCGCTGGCGCGGGCCAGGTCCAGGAACTTCATCGTGGCGTCGTAGTCGACGTCGGGCGAGCCCTGGAAGAAGACCATCTTCGACGTATTGCCGTGCATGATGTCGCGGATGCGCACCGGGAAGTCGTTCGCCGGCACTTCATCCTTGTTGATGAAGATGTGGTTGTCCGGCATCAGGCGCAGGATGATCTGGTCGTTGACCGCGGACGGAGGGAGGCCCGCGGGCGCCTTGGGCGGAACACGCACCAGATAGCCCATCTGCACGACCGGCGTGATGACCATGAAGATAATGAGGAGCACCAACACGACGTCGACGAGCGGCGTGACGTTGATGTCCGATTTAATTGTTCCGCTGCCACCTACCTGCATAGTTGACTACCCCTGTCCCGGACCCTTCTTGGGTTGTGCGATCAGTCCGACGTTGTTGAAGCCGACCTCGCGGCAGGCTTTGAGCGCATCGAGCACGGCGCCGTACTTCACGAGTTTGTCGCCCTTGACCGCGATCTCACGGTCAGGCGTGCGCTCATGAATCTTTTCGAGCTCGCTCTGCATCTGCTGCTTGAGCACGGGCAACGACCCGAGGTAGACGGTGCCGTCGGCCTTGACCGAGATCTGGAGCTGCTTGTCGGTGTCAGGCGTCTTTTCCGGATCTTCGGTCACCGGAAGGTTGACGGGCACGCCTTTCTGCAGCATGGGCGTGACGACCATGAAGATGATGAGCAGCACGAGACAGACGTCCACCAGCGGTGTGACGTTGATATCGGAAGTCAGCGACGCGGCGCTGAACTTTCCGACCGAGCTATGCCACCGATGAGTTGCCATGCGTGCCGGCTTCCTTCAGCAAGTAGATGGACATCTCCGAGCCGGAGTTCGACATCTCGACCGTGAAGCGGTCGACGCGGTTCTGGAAGTAGTTGTACGCCCAGACCGCCGGGATGGCGACGAAGAGGCCGAAAGCTGTCGTCAGAAGCGCTTCGGCGATACCGGCCGACACGGAGGCGATACCGCCGCCTGACGTGGCCATCTTGCCGAAGGCGTGCATGATGCCGATGACGGTGCCGAAGAGACCGACGAACGGTGCCGTGGCGCCGATGGTCGCCAGAACGCCGAGGTTCTCTTTCAGCTCCGCGACGGTGATCATGGCCGTGCGGTCCATACCCTGGCGCGCTGCTTCGACCGCGACTTCCGGATCGCTGTAGCGTTTGTCGCGGCGGGCCGCTTCAAACTCGAGCAGGCCGGCCGAGATGACCTTGGCCAGGTGCGACTGCTTGTACTTCTTGGTGATGTCGATGGCCTGCTGGTAGTCGCCCTTGGTCAGCACGTTCGAGAGCGCGCCGAGCAGCTTGAGCGACTGATTCTTGGCCTGCTGAAACGTGATGAAGCGCTCGATCATGACCCAGATCGAGTAGACCGACATGATGATCATCACGATCACGATGCCCTTTGCCGCGGTCGACATAGAAACCCACAACGCTCCGAGACTCATATCCATGATGCAGTTCCCTCCAATGACGTCAGGGCAGGCCGGACGTTCTTAGTTCAGTTTGAAATTGACCGTGAGGTTGAAGATGACGTCCACCGGCTGCCCGTTCAGAGTACCCGGTTTGAATTTCCAGCGTTTGACCGCATCGACCGCGGCCTGATCGAGACCGAACGGCAGCGGCTTGAGGACATGGATGTCGGTGACGTCGCCATTGCGGCTGATCGTGCACTCGACGATGACGATGCCGGAGATGCGCGCCTTACGCGCCACCTCGGGATACTGCGGGTCGACCTTGTTGATGGCTACCGGTGCCTTGACGTCGCCGCCGACGCGCAACGGCGCGTCCGGTTTCGGCGGAGGAGGAGCCTCGGTGATCACGCCGCCGACGACGCCGCCGACGACACCACCGGCCACACCGCCTTCGACACCACCTTCAACACCGCCGGTCACGCCGGCGTCCGATGCCTGCGTGGCCACCGGCTGCACTTTCTCAGGCACCGTGGTGGGCGCCATCTCCTGGATGTTCTTCGGAACCTCGACCGGCTTGACGACCTGCGCCGTGGCCGCTTTGGGCGGCGGCGGGGGCGGAGGTGGAGGCGGAGGGGCGGAGGCGACCGAGTACTGCGCCGCCTGAGCGGGCGAGTTCAGCGGGAAATCGACGTTCCAGATCGCGCCGACGACCACCGCCACGACCACGACCACGTGAAGCGCCACCGAGACCGGCAGCGTCAGGACCCGCTGGATACCAACTTTCTGCTTCCTGGATTCGACGACGGTAGTTTCAAACATTGTCTTTACCTGTATTCGTCTAACGCGTTCGCGCTAACTTTTCTTCGTCCCGGCGGCCTTCCGCGCGGCGAAGATCTGCATGGTCCTGTTGCGGATGGCGTCAGCCTGGGCGACGTCGGCCTGTGCTTTCACCGGATCGGTCAGCGCATCGACGAGAGCCTGCTGACGCCACAGCAGGTTGAGGTAGGCCATCGCCTCGGCGTAATCGGGCTTCATGTCGATGGCATGCTGAAGCGCGTCCTTGCCGCGATTGATGATGTCCATCTTCTGGGCAGGATCGGCGGGCGGGTTCTTGGCGACCTTCTCGTAGCAGACCACGCCGAAGATGTAGAACGCTTCCGGGTTCTTGGCGTCGAGCAGCGTGATCTTCTGATACCAGTTCAGCGACTCGTTGAAGTCGCCCTGCTTGGCGTAGAGCGTGGCGATCGACTTGACCGCTTCGAGATCAGCAGGATGGCTCGTCAGATAGTTGCGGAAGTAGTCGATGGCCGCCGAGGTGCGATTCGCGTTGAGATACATGTTGATCAGCGCGTCGCGGGCGATCCGGTCGTCCGGCCGTTTCTTCAGATAGTTGTTCAGCTCGAGGATGGCGTGGTCCGCGTGCTTTTCGTTGTTCGGAGACTTGTCATCCGGAACGTACAGTCCGATTTCCGAGTAGCCGACCAGGCGATCGAGGTCCGGGAAGCTGGGATCGATCTGACGCGCCGCCTGGTAGTGCGGCAGCGCTCCTGCGTAATCTTCCTTCTGATAGGCCTCGTTAGCGGCCTTGATCTCCATGCGCGCCCGGATCTTGGTGCAGCCGAGCGTGGAGAGGGCGAGAGTCAGTGCCGCAATCAGGCACAACACCTTTTTCATGAAATGTCTAACTCCAAGCGTAGTGGTGCGTCGCGGATTCTGAAGCGGCTGTGAGGCTGTCCGGGCGGTGGCCGGCCCCCCTCCGAGACAATGGCGTGCGACTATACCCATCGAGTTTTGAAGCGTCAAGGCGTTCTAACACCTGATACCGAAAGTTTTAGTTGAATCCTCGCGCTGTTATTTTTTGCACCACGTGACCAGCTTTGACACGCGAGAACGTGATATGGAAACCAGGGATGGAAAAGCAGGGACGAGGGATTAGGGACGAGGGACGAGGGAAAAGCGCTCGGGACCTCTGACAAGCAGTCACGACGGTTGAGGACTATTGAAAACGGTCGAGACCTCCGACAAGGAACGGTAGCTGTTGAAGCGTCCTTCCCTCGTCCCTCGTCCCTAGTCCCTGCTTCTCCCCCCTGCCTCTCAGTAACTTGGTTTGAACTCGCCCGTGAGCGTGCTGATCGTTTCCCACAGTTCCGGAAACAGCGGCTCCCGCGTCCCCTGCTCGAGCTGCGCCGCCGGCACGTTCTTCAGCGACATCACCTTCGATCCGATGACGCGAAACGCCAGCCGCATGTGCGAGTAGCGCCAGTTCAGGAAGGCCTCATCGTAGTCGAGCATGGCCTGCACGAGGCGGAACATCTCCGCATGCTCGCGCGGCGCCCGCTCGATTTCGATCACCGTCAGCGAACGGCGTCCGAGGAGCGCGTCGAAGACCGGCCAGACCCGCTTGCCGACTTCGAGCAACTTCGCGAAACCGGGTGATTCCTGTCCGCTGCCCCGCCCGAGCGAGCTCGTGCGGATCACGTGATAGTCGACCGGCGCCATCGTCTCCAGGATCACGATCTGCTGGCGGAGCAGATTGATGATGCGCGCGCAGCGGTCGAGCAGCTCGGCGGCGAGCGCGACCTCGTCTTTGGCGATCAGCTCGATGGCGCGTCCGATTTCGTAATCGACGTGATGCAGCCACAACTCCGCCGCCTGGTGCGTCGTCTGGAACAGCCGCTCCTCGGGATGCGAAAGCTCCTCGACCGGCTTCTGCAGTTCGAGCAACTCCGGCACGCGGACGTAGCGCTCGTAATCGCTATCGCCGCGGCCTTCGAGGATGGGGCCTGTGTGTGTACCCAATGAAGTGCTCCTGGTCGTATTTGGAGTTGTCGGTTGTCGGTTTTCTGTTGTCTGTTGTCGGTTTTCAGTTGTTCGTCTCGCAGCAGGCGCGAAGTCAGCGCATGACAACTGAGAACCGACAACCGACAACGCCGCTACGCAGAAGCTACACCAGCTCGAGGATGTGTCCCAGCTTCTTCTTCTTCGCTTCGAGGTACTTGCGCGTGTCGTTCGACGGAGCGATCTCCAGCGGGACGCGCTCGACGATCTCGAGGCCGAAGCCTTCGATGGCGACGTACTTGGCGGGATTGTTCGTCAGCAGGCGGATCTTGCGGACGCCGAGGTCGCGAAGGATCTGGGAGCCGGTGCCGTAGTCGCGAATGTCGGGAGGGAAGCCGAGTTTCTCATTCGCCTCGATCGTGTCGTGACCCTGCTCCTGCAGCTCGTACGCCTTCAGCTTGTTCAGCAGACCGATGCCGCGCCCTTCCTGCAATAGATAGAGGATGACGCCCTTCCCCTCCTTCGCCACGAGTTCGAAGGCGCGGTCGAGCTGCGCGCCGCAATCGCAGCGGGCGGAGTGGAAAACGTCGCCGGTGAGGCACGACGAATGGACGCGAACGAGGATGTCGTCGTCCTCGTGGATCTCCCCCATCACCAGCGCCACATGCTCCTCGCCGGTGATGTCGCTCTTGTACGCGTGCACGCGGAAGTCGCCGTACGGCGTCGGCATTTTCGGAGAGGCCAGGCAGTGCACGTGCTTCTCGGTCTGCATCCGGTGATTGATGATGTCGGCCACCGAGATGATCTTCAGACCGTGCTGGACGGCGAACTCGCGCAGGTCCGGCAGGCGCGCCATCGTTCCGTCCTCGTTCATGATTTCGCAGATGACGGCGGCGGGAGTCATGCCCGCGATCATGGCCAGATCGACCGATGCCTCGGTCTGGCCTGCTCTCTTTAAAACCCCGCCCTTTTTCGCGCGCAGCGGGAAGACGTGGCCGGGACGCAGCAGGTCGGCCGGTTTCGTGCGCGGATCAATGGCCACCCGCACCGTCTCGGCGCGGTCGTGCGCGGAGATTCCGGTGGTGACGCGTCCGCGCGCTTCGATCGACACCGTGAACGCCGTGCCGTAGTTCGATGTGTTGTGCTCGACCATCAGCGGCAGCTGCAACTCGTCGCATCGCTCCTCGGTCATGGCAAGGCAGATCAGTCCGCGGCCGTAACGCGCCATGAAGTTGACCGACTCCGGCGTCACTTTCTCCGCGGCGATGCAGAGGTCGCCCTCGTTCTCGCGATCTTCGTCGTCGACGATGATCACGACCTGGCCGCGGCGGTACAGCTCAGCGGCTTCCTCGACGGTGGCAAAGGGCATGGGTGATTGTAAGGGGTGTGGGGCGTGGGGAGTGGGGTGTGGAAGAAAAGTGAGAGGGTTGATGCGTTTCCGCGATCAATCTCCCACTCCCCACACCCTACCCCCTACTCCCTTATCCAGTAACCTTAAAACTCTGCTCCACCGTGTACGACTGCTTCGACACGGTGTCGACGATCTTCATCTTCAGCGTGTAATCGCCCGGCTTGAGCGCTGGCTTGACCTCGGCCAGCGGAATCGTGCTCAGGATGGCGTAGTGGCCGGGGCCGGGCGCGCCGCTCAGCGGCAGCGGGGCGGCATCGGTCAGCGGCGCGCTGATGGTCTTCTTGTCCGGTCCGACCAGGTCGAGTTTGAACTGCAGCTTCGGCATGTTCGTGGCCGTATCGATGCCCGGGTTATTGACCTCGACGAAGTAGTTCAGCTCATCGCTGTTCTTGAAAGTGAGGTTGCCTTTCGGAACGACTTTCAGCTTGCCGAACGCGAACGCCGCCTTCGCAGGCTCGGCGGTTCCAAGCTCGTAAACGTTGTCCGAGAGGATGAGGCGCGAGGTGCCGACCGCGTCCTTCGCCGGACCGGTCACTTCGATCGGGCCGGAGGTAACGAGCACCGGCTGCCCTGCCTTGGCAAGACCGACGATGGCGGTGTACTTGCCCGGCTGCAGCGACAGTGACTTGTCGACGAAGAAGTCGGTGCGCGACGCGGTCAGCTTGGCCGGCTCTTCGAACGACGTGACGCGCGTGCCCGATGCATCTTCGACCGCGCCGAAAATCGTGTCCGCCGCATCGGCGGCGATGTTCGCGGACGACGGAACGTAGACGGACACCGGCACGAACGGATCGCCGCCCGGCGAGACGAACTCTGCGTACGACAACGCGGCGCCCTTGTTCGACGCCTTTCCGGCTTTCGCATCCGCGAGCGCGGCTTCGAGCGCAGGCGTCTTCACGCCCACGACAGGAGCCGCGGCAGCCGATGCCTTGGCCGACGCGGCCTCGTAGGTCGGAACCTTCGTCAGGCCCGGCTGGGTGATGAAGCTCGCCAGCATGCGCTGGGAAGCCGTCGACTGCGGATCGACGAACGGCGTGGCCAGCTTGAACTCGCCGTTCCGATACTGATCGTGAAACTTCACTTCTAGATGCGGCATCCCGAAGAGCTTCTGCGCCAGGTCGCCGTCATAGGTCCACAGCATGTCGGCCGATCCGGACGAATCGCCGAAGCTGCCCACTTCCGTGTTGCGCATGTCGCTGCGGGTGTTCGACTGTCCCGTGCCGGGCGTCGTGGTCCGTTTGATGGGAGCGCTCGGAGGTCCGAAAACGATGAGCAGCCGGCCCGGTTCCGTCATCGAGCCATTCGTACGGCCGTGGCTGAACTGCGTGTCGGCCAGCTTGACGCGCGCCTCGAACTCCTCGCGGAATTCGTTGCGGGGCGTGGCCGGCGTCGGATCGCGGCGCGCCCAGAAGAGGGCGATGAACTCATCGGCTGCGGCGTCGGTCTGGATGTTCTTCCAGGCCGCCTTTTCCTCCGCGGTCATGAGGTACTGCGCCGGCCCCTTGCCGAAGTCGGCCTTCGCCGGCGACAACGCCGCAAACGCGCTCGTGGCGGCGGCTGCGGTGAGGATCGCGGCAATCAGAAAGTTGCGAGTTTTCATCAGATTTCTCCGGTTGTTGATGGCCGGTCCAAACATCACAGGACCGGACCTATTCCATTCGGCGGGAGCGCTCATTCACCGTCGAATTTCTCCATCTCGTCGTAAAGCTTGTCCATCTCGGCGTCGATCTCTTCCTGTTTGATCACGCCCTTCCGGACCAGCAGCGCCGCGATGCTGTGAAGAAGGATGCTGTTCTCCACGATCATCTGCTCGAACTGTTCGTCGTCATCGCCACCATTACCGTCGCGATCGATGTCATCCATGCCGTGCGCCTCCTTCCCTGCGCCATGAGGAGATACCACAAATCGGTCCCGCTTGCCGTGCGGCGGCTTGTCATCCTGAGCCGCCGAAGGCGCGGAGCCGAAGGCGGAGACGCCGGAGGACGGCGAAGGAACTCAAGATGCGCCACTCCGGCTGAAACCCACTGGGATTCAACGCAATCTGGGAAGCTTGAGATCCTTCGCCGTCCTCCGCCGCTTCCGCGCTTCGCGCTCCACGGCTCCGGCAGCCTCAGGATGACAGTCGTGGATTCTTCGCATCCTCAATACAATCCCGCCCATGAAACGAATTGCCGCGCTCGCCGCTCTCTCGCTCCTCCTGCTCGCCTGTCCCAAAGAGGAGTCCGGCTCCTCCGCCATGAAGGTCGGCCTCCTCACCACCGGCTCGA
>Ga0157375_10003420_pt1 | contig 13756 bp, 15 predicted proteins | sample M35metaG_FD_115311 | JGI IMG/M metagenome (GOLD analysis project Ga0157375, IMG submission 115311) | Miscanthus rhizosphere microbial communities from Kellogg Biological Station, Michigan, USA - M3-5 metaG | ecosystem: Host-associated > Plants > Roots > Rhizosphere > Soil | place: USA: Michigan...
CACGCACTGATCATTGAGCCGGAAAAGCCCGGGGTTTTCGAGCTCAAGAGCATTGCGGTCCTGGAATCACGTCAGGGACAAGGGATTGGCAGAAAGCTGTTGAGGGCAGCAGTTCGATACTGCCGTACGCACAACGGGAAGTACCTAAACGTCTCGACGTCGATCGCCGACGCAAACGCCATAGCCTTCTATCTTCGCTGCGGATTTCGGGCTTCGTCTATTGTTCGGGATGCATTCACTACTGAACGAGGTTACCAGCAGTATGCTGGGCAAAGCCGCATACCGCTCAACGACGCGATCGAGCTCGAACTCGTTCTCAGCACTGCATTCGGAGGATCATGAAGCTCCATGTGAAGACACCGGCGCCGAGCGTTCTAAAGGTGCAGATTTTTCTCGACGAGTGCGGGAATTCGCTCGATGAAATTGAGGTCGAGGATACCCGATCGCCGGCATTTCTTGAGATCAACCCGTTCGGAACAGTACCGGTTCTGGAGACGGATGCGGGTGAGATGATTTCGGAATCGCTGACGATCTGCCGCTATCTGGACCGCCAATGGCAGACCGGACTGCTCGGCAACACTTCAGTGGAACAGCTCCAGGTCGAGCTCTGGGAGCGCCGCTCGGAGCTCCTGCTCTACGTCCCCGCAATCGAATATGTTCACCAGATGCATCCGATGTTCGCCGACAGGATCGAGCAGCATCCCGAATGGGCGAAGGTACTCGCCGGGCGCGCCCGGCGTACGATGGCCATCTTCAATGATCAGCTCGAGGATAGCCGGTACATTGCCGGCAACAGTTTCTCGATTGCGGACATCACGGCGTTCCTGGGCGTTTCCGCTTTTGCCGGTTTTGGAGTGGTCGATCTTGGTGAGTTCCTCTCTCTCGCCCGGTGGACGGGAGAAATCAGTACGCGACCGTCAATGGAACGACTTCGAACGCTCATGCAAAGCTAGGCGGGTTGCACGCCAGCCAGCTGAAGTACGCCGCTTATCTCCCGCGAAATGATCGCCGGAGCGACATGAGCCATTTCGGCAGGAAGTCCATTCCGGTTCACCCATGCGGTGGGAAATCCGAACCACGTTGCGCCGGATGCATCCCAACTCGCGGACGCCGCGAAGCCGATCTCGTTCCTGGGAATCCTAAAGGCGCGTACGGCCAGGTCGTACGCCTTTGGGCTTGGTTTGTACTGCTGCGCCTGGTCGGTGCTAAGAACGAACTCAAAATGCTCTTCGATCTCTCCAGCCCGAAGGTTCGCTTTCAGCGCTTGCCCGGACAGATTGGAAAGCATCGCTAGCCGGACCCCTCGGCGGCGAAGCGCTTGCAGCGCAGCGGGCACATCCGGCCAGAGCTCGAGACGGGAGTAGGCTTCGACCATTCGGTCAACGTCGCCACTTCCAAGTGCCACCCCGAGGCCCTGCCCAGCTGACGCAAAGGCGTCGGCGGCGAGCTTGTCGAACTCGGCGTACCGTTTCGCGCTGGTATAATACCAGGTGTAGCCGAACAGCTTTGCAGAAGCCGCCGTGAACAGAGCATCGCCTTTGTCGCCCGCCACCTCACGAGCAGATCTTATGACAACCTGCGGGCTGAAAAGAACGAACGCGTCGAAGGCGACCGCTCGGACGCGAGCGCGCGGGCCGGCACGCAGTGGGCCGCTTGCCGCCGAAGCGATCAGCGCGAGCAGCTGCCTCCTCGTTGGCGACAATGCCGAGCTGCTCCCCATTCAGCCGAAGGTAAATGAAAAGGCTTCGACGCCGGGATCGAGGAATTCGATTGTGAACGTCCTGTCTTCGATCGCACCGCTCTGTCGAACGAGCTGGTAGAGGCGTTGCCCGGTAATGACGCCGGTTCCTTGCGCGTTCGTATCGACACCTGCGTCTCGGCCGGGAGCCTTGCCGTCGATCGCGATCCGGAAACGCACCGGCTTCGCACTCGCCGACCCGAGCACGAGATGAAGGTCGCGGGCGTGGAAACGGAAGCTGATTTTCGCATTGGGACTGAGCGAGCGAGCGCTTTGGCGCTGGTCGCGCCACTGTCCTTCCAAAGACCAGTCGTTCAGCGATAGTGGGGCCGCCGCATAAGTCTTCGGTTGGTCGTGAGCCAATCCACCCGGAGAGACGAACCGGTCCGCCCGATAATAGCCGATGTAGGTCTCGGGTGAGCGGACCTGGGCCAGGTCCGCTGCCGCCTGGGTGCCGGCCGCCTTGGCGCTGCTCATCTGCCCGGCCGGCGCATGCCCCGCCTCGGCCAGCAATTGCCGGATCACCCGCTCCGACATGTCGTATTCGCCTTCACCGAAATGGTGGAAGCGGACGCGCCCCTGATCGTCGACGAAATAGTGTGCTGGCCAGTAATTGTTCTGCAACGCGCCCCAGAGCTTCAAGTCGTTGTCCATCACGACCGGGTAGCGGATGCCAAGATCCTTCACGGCCTTGGCGACATTCGCCTGATCATGCTCGAACGCGAATTCGGGGGCGTGCACACCGATCACCACGAGCCCGTCCTTGCGGTACCGTTCGTCCCACGCCTTCACATAGGGGATCGAGCGCAGGCAGTTGATGCAGCTGTAGGTCCAGAAGTCGATCACCACGACCTTGCCTTTGAGGTCGGCAGCCGTGAGCGGCTTGCTGTTGAACCACGGCCCGATGCCAAGCTTCTCGATGGCTGGAAGCGTGCCCTCCACCGGCAGTTCGAGCTGGCCCATCGCATTCTCTCGCGCGCTGCTCTCGCGCACCGAATGACCAATTCCGAGCTTCTGTGCGAGGGACGTCTCAAGCCCTGTAGTCTGCGCACTCGAAAGTTTCGCAAGCACGCGCGTGTCCAGGCCCAGAGCAATGGCCGCAACACCGACCAGCACCAGCCCGCCGAGAACCTGTCGGATGCGCTCGCTTGCACCGAGCGACTTCTTCATCCGCGCAAACACTTTGCCGCCGATTAGCAGCGCCAGCGCAAGCGACGTTGCCGCCCCCAACGCATAGGCCAGGAGAAGGAATGTCGTACCTGCGCTCGCGCCGTTGAGTGCGGCGGCGGTAAAAATGATTCCGAGAATGGGTCCGGCGCAGGGCGCCCACAGAAGGCCGGTCGCTACTCCAAGCACGACCGACGACCAGATGCTTTCCGTTTGACCTGGCCGGCGCTCGGACAGACGTGAGCCGAGCGAGACGATGGGACGCGTCATCCGATCCGATACGCTGGGGAACAGCAATGCAACTCCAAAGACGGCCAGCAGGGCCAGCGCCGCCCAGCGGCCGATGGAGTTGGCTCGAACGGCCCATCCGCCGCCGAAAGCCGCCAGCGTCGCAACGATTGCGAACGTCGCCACCATTCCGGCCAGCATCGGCAATGTGCTTCGAACAAAGCCGCGATCCGCGCGCGCGAACACGAACGGCAGCACCGGCAGGATGCAGGGACTGAGGATCGTGAGAATGCCGCCCAGGTAAGCGAGCAGGAAAAAGAGCATCAGGCTATTGTCCGACCGGGCGCAAATTCGAGAGCGAGTCCATTCATGCAATAGCGAAGGCCGGTGGGTTTGGGACCATCCGGAAATACATGCCCGAGATGACCGCTGCAGCGCGAGCAGAGCACCTCGGTCCGCTCCATTCCGAAGCTATGGTCGGCCTTGGTGATGATCGATCCGGTCAGCGCGCGATAAAAACTTGGCCAGCCGGTGCCGCTGTCGAACTTCGTGGAAGACGAGAAGAGCGGAAGCGCGCAACCTGCACAAGCGAACATGCCCTGTCGGTGCTCGCGATTGAGCGGACTTGAGAACGGTGGTTCAGTCCCCGCCTCTCGCAGAATCTGGAATCGCGCCGGACCGAGCTCGCGCATCCATTCGGCGGGTGTCTTGTTGATCCTGCTACTGGAGACGGCCGCACCTGAAGTGCCCAGCATCCAAACGGCGGCAAGCCCGAACGGGATGGTTGCAAGCAGTTCGCGGCGAGATCGAGAAGACGAACGCATCATATCAATGTCCGGGACCCAACAGTGAAAGTCATAGCCCTATTCGCGCTGGATCCCGATTTGGTCACACCTCCTGAGTCTAAATCATCAATCTCATGATGAAATCGCTGTGACCCGGAGGTCTGTTCTCGATTACCGCCACGGTCTTAAAGCCGAATTTCCGGTAGAATTCGGGCGCCTGGAACGAATAGGTCGCAAGATAGATTTGCGCGCATTGTCGCGCCCGGGCCTCATTGATCGCTGCATTCAACAGAGCGGTGCCATGGCCCGCTTTTCGAAACTTCTCGTCTACCCATAGCTGGCGAAGCTCGCAGAAACCGGCCCACGTAAAACCGGCAACTGCCCCAACCAACTCACCTTCCAAAGAAAGTTCGAATCCCAGCAGTTCTGAATCGAGGCATCCAGTGCGGTCGCGATTGAATTTATCGAGACGGTCCTCGAGGACGTCGACATCACTGGCCGAGAAATGATGTTTCGCAACGAGGCGGGGTTGTTGATCACTCATGTCACGCTCCGAGACGATCGGCTCAGCTCACCAGCCTGATCTCTATTCGGAAGTTGCGACGAAGATCGCTACGATCGGCTTTCAAAGCAGGGCGCCATTTTAGCTCTGGCAGACGAATTCAGGCAGTAGTCGAGCCCGCTTGTGAGGACGACAGGGACGTCGATGCCTTGAGTGGAAATCGGATGATGCGTTACTTCGCATCCCATTCGTGGACCGTGACGATCGAGCAGTGCCTGCGAGCAAGCGGATCCTGATCTGCCAAGCCCCGGGCCTCCTCAAGGCTAGAGGCTCTGAGCACATATGCACCACCGCTTTTGTCGGTGAAGGGCCCCGCTTCCTCGAGCAGAGACCGATCGCGCAGATCGTCGAGAAATTGATAATGTGCGGGAATTACCTTGGGGTCGAACTCAGGCCGGCGCATCGTGACCACCAGGTATTTCATAGGGCGCTCCTAACGCCCCAGCCAATGTCCGCAATGGGCTAGATAGCCGCGCTTCACTGAACGATAATTGGAAATCAGCGGTCCTAGGTCGAGCCCTAGTGCGTCCACCATTTTCTTTCTGCGACGGTAGCGAGGACGCGGGTCGCTCGGATCGGCAATTCCTCAGCGGCCGCCCCGCTTATCACTTCCGAAAAGGCCTGGACCTTCCTCTTCCGGTAGGGGCAAATCCTCCACTTCGACCTGCGTCTGCCGCACGGAGTCTCGGATGGTCTCCGTTCGTTCCTTTACGATCTTTCTGACAATCACCTCCTCATGGACGACTGCAATTTTGGTGACGACCGGTTCCTCCCGCATCTCGGCAATCTCGAAAACACGCTCCTTGAACAACCCGCCGGCCTCCACCTCACTTTCACTGAGTTTCCTTTCGGCGACGCGATTCTCCACTTCGATCGTCTCCACCTTCAAGGCGACTTGTTCCTCTGCGGGGACGTCGTGAGTGTGGGCTCGAACCCGGGCCCCCTCACGGGCGGGCTCCTGCGTTGCAACCGGCCGCTCCTCTTCCGGAACAATTGGCGGCGTAGAATCCACTTCTGGTTCGAGGTCGTCTTGGCCGATCTCCGAAGCGTTCACCGAGTCCGCCGGCGTCAGCTCAAGCGGAATGTCCGTGGGCAACTCTACCCTGACGCCTTGCTCGTCCCACCGCAGATCTTGAGACTCTTCCTCCGCCCCATGGCCGATAGCCGAGACTACCAGCTCGATGACCCGATCGGCGCTGGTCCCGCGTGGTATTTGAGCTACGAGCAGATAGCCACCGGAACTAACTCCTTCGCGATAAGTCTCTAGATCGGACGCGGCAATCTCCAGACCCTCGAGGGCCCCTATCGTGTCCTTACCGATGATCCGGGGGAATCTTGCCTTTACCCCTGAAATGAGTTGGGCGCGGGCAAACTCTGCTTCAGGGCGGCTATCATACAAGGCTGCGATGGTCCGCGGCATAGGCTCAATCCTCGGTCGCTGCCGGCGTGTCGAGTGCCTCCCGGTCGACCGTGGCACGTTCCGTGCGAACGGTCATGGGAATTTCGGCTGTCTCTGTTACCGAGTGCCGCGTGACGTGGATCTCTTCCACCAGCATCAAGGCTTTTTCGACGACCAGGATTTCCTCAACGACGGGAAAAATCGTGGTTTCGCCTTCGACGCGCACATGAGGGACCTCGGCGAGCCGCACATTCTTTGGAACTCGCTCGATCTCGAGCTTGTCGCGGAGCAGTTCTTCGCTCGCGGTCTCGACCCGCTCCTCCACTGTTACGCGAACGCGAACGCGTCCGCATTCCACCTGGCGTTTGGCTATCGAAAGCCGCTCCTCGACCAGGGGAATTGCGGCGACCTCCTCGGAGCTTTCCAAGGTCTTGGAATCACCCGGTTTGGAAACGAGCTTCCTGTCGGTCATGCGAGGCTAACTCCCGGACACTGAAGCGCAATTCCTGAACTGATACGCAGGCGCACCGTTCCGTTCGTTTCGCGGCCGTGACGCGATGTGCGGCGGAACGAGCGCCGCGTGTGACGGTTTGACCTGCGCCATTCCTGCGAAAGGACCCACCCATGCGTGCGAGCATCTTTTTCATCGCAGCGGCCTTGCTAACGCCGCCTGCGCAGGCGGCTGCGCAAACAACCAGGGCCGATGAAGTGGACGTCGGAAGCACCACCAGCAATCCAAGGCTGGGGCTTCTGGGCCTTCTTGGCCTGGTTGGACTTCTGGGTCTCAGGCGGCGCGAACCGGACATTCACGTGGACGCACGAAGGCACGTGGAAATGTAGGTTCGATTTGCGACTACCAGGGGCCAGCCATGATGGCGCTGATCTCCTGGATACGCCGACGGTACGCGTCTGCGATGCATGCTTCGGATTTGCAGGAATCGCGATACCGGAGGAAACGACGGCGCGTACGCTCAAGCATCACGCGCTGTCCTGGCCTTGCTGCGGACAAAGCGCCAGAGAATTGAGAAGACATCTGACGGTCGAGACTCGCCAAGCTGTCATTGGTGCACAGGGCGATCTCGCTCTTCGTTCGCGCATGCCGGCATTTGACACTCGGCCCCGCGACTGGAAGCGCCCGCGGCGCGAGGTTTCCTCCGCTGGGTGCGGACCTCGGCTGTGTTGGCTGCGTGAAAATTCCTCCCCCCAACGTGGATTTTGGAACGGCCGGCGGTGTGGACGTTACCGCGACGACTGAGGGCTTGGGAGCCGGTGGCGGCTCTGGAGATTCGGGCCCGGAGGGAGACTGGGAAACGACCGGCTCTTCGGGTTGGCCTGCCGGACCCGGATTTGGTTTGGGCGCTGGAGATGTTGCCGGTCGGGAAGCGCCCGGAAGCCGATTTGGCTGTGCTCGCTCGGGTAAGCGCTCGTTCGTTGCAACTGCGGTATCATTTGGACTGCCGGGACTTGGGACGGTCGCGATCGGTTGGCGGCCTTCGATTTCCGATTTGAACAATCTGGCAAGCCGCACTTCCAAGGCGTCAGCCCTGCTCAATGTAAGCAGGCGTGCGTTTGCCCCAGTTCCTGGTTCCAGCTCATAGTCGATGCCGGAGGAGATATTCACGCCGCCCCCGGCCGCTAGAACTCCCGGCGGGAGCTCAAGGGCAATCGGTCCCGAACATGTGATGGAATCGGAGCCGCGGTAGTGCCGGCGATAGATGCGCGAAGTAGTTCTGATCATCGTATTATCGGCGATGTGAGAGAAGGCTCCGGCGTCCAGCTTGAGTTTCGCTGCGGCACGCCGAAACAACTCGGCCTTGACCTGGTCGAGCGCTTGCTTCGACGTGCAATGAGGCTCCTTGTCGGAGCGCACTCCGCTGTTCCCGGTGAAGACATACGCCACGAGCGCTAACGACAGCAGCAAGGTGAGTAGTACTGCCCCTGTGGTGTTCACACGGCGCATGCGGCGTTAACGCCCGCGGAGGATCTCTGCTCCCAGAAACGACTAAGTGATCGCTGTCTCTCCGAGGGCGAATGAGCTTCAGAGTATCGGCCCGTCAGCGACGCAACCGTCGAGATCGGGGTGGAAGGACCACTGATTTTGCGGCTGAGCCTGCGCGGTTACGGTCGCCGGATCCTGCGCAACTTCGAACCCATGCCTTATTCGCAGGATGATATCATCCTGTGGCCAGCTTCCATCCCATGTGCCGCACTTCATGCATTTCTTGATCGGGTGGAGCTCATTCCAGCGCTCGTGCAGGGTGTCGCAGACCCAGGCTCCCTGCACATAGACAATATCGGCACCAACTCCCTGTCCATTCGCGTTGGTTCCGGTGTTGTCGGTCAATTCGCCGGCATCGACATCCGACGGCGTCCCCTCACCGGACAGGGTGAGCAGGCTGGTGATGAACAGGCCGAGAAGGGCAAGTATGAGTATTGCGGCGGCGAAGAGGCCGCCCAGAGGGCCCAGAAGGCAGGCGACCAGCGCGTATATCGATACCGCCAGTGCAACCTTCGACGCCTGCAGCATCTTGTAATTGCCGTCGCCTTCGAACTCCGCGTGCAATGTTGCCGCGATCTGGCCTGTCTGGGCGTCGGTTGCGAAATGTCCTTCGACGGTCATGATCGCCGTGACCTGCGGCTGTGGAGTTACCAGCTCGCCATACGGCTGACTTTGTTGCGCTGCGACCTGTAAGGCCGCTTTCGCTGCGGCCTCGTCGGCCGGGGTCGCAAAACTGTCTTCGGAGGGGCCGTAGCTGGTGTTCTTGAGAAGGAGATTGATCGAATAATCCGTGTCCCTGTCCAGGAAATTCAGACCAAGCTCCGTGGGCCCTCCGATGCTGACGATTGCGCCGACGCAGTCTCGGTCGCCCCCAAGGCAGATCAGGCGAGAATAGAGCCAGTTATGATAATAGGCGACCGCTGCGGCCGCGGCATAGATTGCCAGCACGATCCACAGGCACTGCGGCTGTCCAAGGGCAACGGTAATCAAGGCCGCGGGGGTGCCCGCAAGTAGCGAAGCCACGCTGATGTACTGGAGCCTGGCCTGATAGTCCGCGGCGTCCACGCACTTCGTATATTGCTTGAATGCCACGGCTACGGCTCCTTGACGCAGGTCAGGGTCACGCCGCCGGCAAAGCCGTTTGCGTGAAACGCGTTGACGTTGATCGGCTGTCTTCCAATGAACCCAGGAGGAGGCTCAATGCTGACCAGGATCGTGGTGCTCTCATCCGGGTTGAGAGTGGGCGTTGCCGGGTTGATGTTAACTGCAAACCCGGCCGGAACGGGGTGTCGCCCTCGCCGGTGAAGCCCTAGCGGATCCTTGTCACGGGACTGCGCACAACTCGGCAGCTCGGGGATCTGATAGGCATCGACCTCGAAGTGGTAGCGTTGCGCCTGACGCGTGTCGTTACGCAGCGTGAACTTGAACTCCGCGGGCGAATGAGCGGCGACGACGTCGGTATTCTCCTGTCCCAAATTGTTCGCCGGATTGAGGTCGTCGGCCGGGTCCAGAAGGACCTGCAGGCAATAGTGGCCGGGCGTGGTCGGCGTCGTCCACGACCAACTCGCGAAGGCCGGTTGCTCAGCACTTCCAAGGACGCCGACATCGATCTTGGTCGAGGCGACCGGATTTGAATGGGTGCCGACGCCGAAGTCGAGGAACGACAAATGAACCGGCATGTCTATCACCGGCGCCTCGGCGGAGTGATTCCAGATGCGCGCCCGCACTTCGTACGTTGTACCGGGACTTAAACCGGACGAGCTCACCGGCGAGCCATTCTGGAAGAGTTGAATGTCCGGGTTGTCCCAAGTTACCGCCAGGCCCTGCGCAGTGAGATATTGCTGCGAGTAGATTAGCGGATCGGGGCGCACGAACGCCGGATCATCGATCCAGACGCAACCGGGATGAGTTGGACGAGGCTGGCCCGTCATCCATCGCTTGAACCAGGCACAGAGAGCCTTGAGCAAGTCGTGGAGGGCGCCGATCCACTCGTAGAGAATGGCGCGTAGAAACACCCAAATCGCGGATTCCCGCATATCGCCTTTCCTTCGCTAGTGGATCGGTGATGGCGGCACGGCCTCCCGGCCGAACTCCACGTATAAATAATCGTCCTGTTCATTCGGCGGCGTGCTGCTGTCGTTCGTGACCGCGTAACCGAAAGCGCTGAAGAAACGAGTGTCGGGCTGCGCGAGCCGGACATGCAGATAGTCGCCAAATCGGGTCGGACTCGCCCGTGAGCTGGTGCGCGTGCTGGCTTCGCCGAACCACACAATGAAATCACCGAGAATTCCGACGGCATGGCTTCCGAAACTCTTGCCGCCGCCCCATGCCAAGGAGATGCCGACCTCGAAATTCGAGTTGGTGGTCAGGCTTGGGTAGGCAAACGCGATGTCCGGATTCCACACCTGCGTCTGTTCGACGCATTTGTAGTCCTGGCTGATATCGAACTTGGCGATCTGGATGTGGGGCTGCGGGAAGCTGAAGCCGCCTCCCCCGCCGTCGCCTTTTGCTGCGGTCCAGCCAAACCAGAGTATGTTGCCGACTTTGGTGGCGCCGATAATTCGATGGTCGTCGCTCAGCCAGTCGCCGGAATCGGGGGCCGCGCTGATGATATCGCGAACGTTGTTCGAATCGAGAGTGGCGAGCGGCCAGTTCGCCTTGAGAGTTCGCTCGCGCCAGTAATAATTCGGGTCGCCGCCCTTGGATGAATAGATCCGCATGCTCGAATTGCCGATGTGTGCGGCCCAATAGTTTTCGTCGGAAATCGATTGGGTCGGCGAGCCGTAGACCAGGGAATCGCTGCAAAGCCCGAAGTAGAAGCTGAACCCCGATCCCGCCTGCATTTCCTTGAGCGGCAGCTCGAAGAACAGCTTGCCCTGGAATGCGTCGTTCGACTTGCCCTTGGAATCATAGGTACGGGTGAATGCATTGGTGTTGATGTAAAGATAGGCGTCCCCGTAACTGATGTCGGGGAAATCAAGCCAGGCATTCAGGCCGAAAGTGTCGGACGTGAAGTCCCACTGACGCCACCAGGCTGCTTTCGCGCCCTTGAACTTTTTCAGATCGGCAGGGCTTGCAAGCGCGACCTTGACGACGCTCTTGCTGGCGTTCGGGGTGCCCTTGGCACCCAGGAACGACTGCACGTACAGCACGAAGCAATCGATTTGCGGCACATAGTGGATGACCTGGTCCCCGGCCCATCCGCCGTACGTGTTGTCGGCTGCGAAGACCTTGGTGAAGTCCAGGTCGGTAAACGTCTTTCCGCCGTCGACCGAGAGCTTCAGCCAAAGATTGCCGGACATCAGGACGACATCCCCCGCCTTGGCTCCGCTCATGTCAGGTGGCCATAGACCCGTGGTGACGCCGCTTTGTGTGAACGTCCGGAATGTCACTGGGGCCTGGCCGCCGGGAGTCGGTCCGCCGCCTGAGCGAAAATCGAGGACCCCCGGAGTCGGGAGAGCGGGGATGAGTTGACCAACAATCGGGCCTTGCTGGACCTGGGGCAGGTCTTCGATGTCGTTCAGAGGATTCGGCTTGATGGTCCAGGCTGGGTGCGGCCGCCCGCTTACCCTGATGGGGTCCACGTGGCCTCTCGATTTCGCCGAGTAGCCGTCGCCCCCGCGAATTCCTCCGTGCGGTTCGCAAGGTTCGTAGTGACAGATGAGATCGTCGTCGCACTCCGGCGGACAGCACTTCTCGATTTCCGCCCGCAACGCTTCAAACTTCTCCAGATGCTGCGCCGCTTCCGGATGAGCCAGCTTGTACAGCTCGAGAAGTGACCGGATCGCCTCACTTGTCGCTTTGTTTTGCAGCGCCTGTTTGTGGCTCTCGTTCGCAAGCATGCACAGAATGCGCGCGATCTTGTCGAGAAGACACGTGTCGACGCCGGCAGAAATCTCGATCCGCGAAAGATATTCCGCCTGCTTTCTGAGTAATTCCAGTACCTGGCGGCGAAATTCTTCTTCGGACATGGCGTCGTCATTTTCTTCCATGACGTTCTCCACAGATCAGCCGACAGCGTGCGGTTCCGGCGCACGTCCCTCGACTATAAAGCCAATGCGATCGCTATTATGGAAAGACCGGCCGACATCTGCGCCAGGATCGCGATCCAGTATCCCACCGAGCATTCCGATCGGCGGATGATTCCGCCTTGCGCGCCTGCGCCACCGGATCGAATCTCCACGGCCAGCAAGGGAACGAACGACGCGCACATGATCAGAAGTGGAATTCCCGCATCGTTCATCGATGCGTCCGTCTCTGATCTCCAAATCTGCGGATCCGCTTGCGACCAAAAAGAACCAGGAACGCAGTCGCAAACACGATCAGATACAGTAGCTCCGTCGCCCCAGTTCCGGCGTCAGGCGAAAAGCCAAGCGATGTTTCGATGAAATGCATTGGACGCTCCTTTGGCTAGGGTCTCTGCATCGGGGTTTCGTTTCGCGATCGCCGGTAGACAAACAGCGCGATGGAGATCGGCCGCGGACAATAGTCCGCGCCTCGCGATCCCGGCGAAATGCCGAACATTGAATGAGTTAAACGCCCGCACAGCCGCACCTCGCGACTCACCGAGCGAGCAGCAGAATATCAGAAAGCAGCCATAGTTGCAGCGGTGGAGGCCAAACTGGTCTCAGCCCGCCATCTGGTACCTACGCAAGGATTTAGGCCCCTCATTAAGCGTCATGCTGGAACTTCACCTGGCGAAGTGCGGGGTCTGCGCTCACCAGTTGAACCGTGATTCGATCGCCGGGGAGCGCTCCCTCTGCATCGACCCTGCTGACCACCGCCAGGTCGACCAGGTGAATTCGCGCGCCGCGTTCGTCCACGTCGGTCACGACCGCGTCGAAGCGCGACCCTTCGCGACCCTTGAGAACAGCCGCTTCGGCGAGGTCGAGAACCGCTCGGTCAACCTGGCTGGCCTTGTCCTCGGCTTTGGCCATGACCGGCGGCAGGCGTTCGAAAATCGCGGTGAGCTCCGCTGTCATCGTCTTCCCATTCGCAATGAGCAGCACAGCCTCGATGACATAGCGGTCCGCAAGTCGGCGCAAAGGAGCAGTGGCATGGGCATAGGTGGCGGCCATCGCGGAATGCCAGGGGATCACGCCTGCCTGGTATGGCGCATATGTCGTCTTCGGACCCGCCTTCCGGACCGCCGTCATGAAGGCAGCATCGCGCGGGCTGTTTGCGTCGAGGCCGCGTTCGAAGGCCTTGAGCGCCTCTCCTTCTGGCCAAGCCAGGCCGAGCGCCGTTGCCGTGTGCCGCAGCCGCCGAACGGCACGTTTGTCAGGCTCCGGCATCACTCGAAAAAGGCCGGTGCGATGCGCGAGGAGTGTGTCCGCGATAGCGAGGTTGGCCGCGAGCGACATGGCGGCATTCTGCACTTCGGATTGAAGCTGCGGCCGGAACTCCAGCGAGAAATGGCCCGCCGAGTCAATTCGCAGCTCCTGCTCCGGGGCATCGACCCGGGCGGCGCCACGCACATCCTCGGCCTCGCCGATGCGGCGTGACAGTTCGATGAAGTCCGGAGGCAGGTCCGCTGCCGCGACGTCCTCATAAGCGAGCTTCGCCCTGGACCTGATCCTCGCCCTGAGCGCCCCCTCGAGCGACGCCTTTCCAGCGGGGTCGATCCGGACCGAGAAGGCGACCGCCGGCCGGTCGACATTCGGCAGGAGGCTCGCCGCATCCTCGCTGAGCCGTTGCGGGTAAAGGCTCGCCTTTCGATCCGGCATGTAAATGGTCGTCCCGCGGTTCCACGCCTCCAGGTCAATGGCGTCATTGGGCGCGATGAACCAGGGAACGTCCGCGATCGCGTAATGGAGGATGAGGTCAGCCCCGGACCGCTCGATGCAGAATGCCTGGTCAAGGTCGATCGACCCTTTCG
>Ga0157375_10003421_pt1 | contig 13756 bp, 15 predicted proteins | sample M35metaG_FD_115311 | JGI IMG/M metagenome (GOLD analysis project Ga0157375, IMG submission 115311) | Miscanthus rhizosphere microbial communities from Kellogg Biological Station, Michigan, USA - M3-5 metaG | ecosystem: Host-associated > Plants > Roots > Rhizosphere > Soil | place: USA: Michigan...
GTCGTCGCGCCATCCGTCAGGAAGAAGTAGCAGCCCGCACCGCCCACCCGTGGCTTTCGTGGGTGAGCAGATCGCAGGCGCGGTCGGCGTCGACCCAGAGGAGTTCGTGATCGGGTTCGAGGCGTGATGTGTCGGGGCCGAGGATGACTGCGTCGACGAACGTGCTCCGTTTTTCGAAGTAGATCTGCTCCGTCTCGGACCAGGCGAATTGGATCGCCGTCGTGATCCACGATCCGATGCGGATGGCGAGGCCGCATTCTTCGAGTGTTTCGCGGAGGACGGTTTCGTGCGGTGTTTCGCCTTCGTCCATGCCGCCGCCGGGGAGGAAGATGCCTTCGCGGCTGCACACGACGGCGAACTCGCCACGGTCGTTGCGGAGGATGGCGTAGGCGCTGGGACGGATCCGGACGCGAGTTCCGCTCGGTGGCTGGCCGAAGACGGGAGCGCCGCGCCAATCGGTCACGCCGTCAGCTTTTCCCAATCGCTGTCGGGGGCGTCGAGGGCCAGCGCCAGGCCGCCGTCGGAGCCGACGAAGACCGGGTCCTGCATGTGCGTGACCTTGCCGCCGCCGACCTGCTTGAGCGCGTCCTCCAACGTCTGCGACAGATTGCGGATCAGCCCTCCGCCGCCGGAGAGGATGATGTTGTTGCGCACGCGTTCCTGGAACTCCGGCTCCACGCGCGAGAGGAGGTCGAGCATCGTCTCTACCGTCGGCGGGACGAGCGTTTCGCAGGCGGCGCGCATTTCGTTGGTGATGTCGAGCTCCGTCGGGACGCCTTTGACCGGCGCGGTGACGAGGACGCGTTTCGGCGCTTCGCCGACGAAGCTGTGTTTCTCTTTCCACTCGCGGACCATGAACACCGTCACGTTCGCCTGCGGATAGCGCTCTTCAATCAGTTTGAGGAGTTGCGCATCGAGCGAGTCGCCGGCCACGGTGAGCGTGCGCTGATCTTCCTCGCCGGGATAGCGTCCCTTCATCACGCAGAAGTCGGTGGTGCCGGCGCCGATGTCGATGATCATCGTGTGCAGCAGCGCGTTCAATCCGTACGCCACCGCGAACGGCTCGCTGACGATCATCAGGCTGTCGACGATGCCCTTCATCGAATTGCGCAGGTACTGTTTGTTCGTGCGCAGCGACGCCGCCGGAACGCCGACCACGGCGCGCACATTCGATGCGTCCGTCCTGCCGTTGGAGCTGACGCCGACCAGGCGCAGCAGATGCTTGAGCAGCTCGCGGACCGCTTCCACGTCCTTGTCCGAACCTTCCTTGAGCAGGCCGCGCTCGAGCGGGCGATGGAGATCGAGCATGGTCCGGTTCGCGACCGCTTCGTGGCCGATCAGGACGTCGCGCTTGAGCACTTTCTTCGCCACCATGTCGGCAGGCCAGCCGACGAAACTGTCGACGACGAAGCGCTCGCCGTTCGATGCGGAAATCGCGCTGCGGGACGTGCCGAGGTCGATCCCGACATGGAGGATCTCGGATTCGTTAGGCATCAGGTTCCTTTCTTCTGCGGCGCGTCGTTGGCGCTTGCGTATGCGTGGATTCCGTGGAAGAGCGCCTGCGCGATCTGCTGCCGGTAGGTGCCGTTGCGCAGCATCTCCGCCTCGCGCTCGTTGGAGAGACAGCCGACTTCCGCGAGGATGGCCGGCATCTCCGTAGCCACGAGCACGATGAACGGCGCGCGTTTGACGCCCCAGTTTTCGAGGCCGGGATCGACGCCGCGAAGTCCGCTGAACAGTTGATGCTGGACGGCAGACGCGAGGCGCTGCGACTCATCGCGGCGGACGTCCGCGTAGACGCCGTCGAGCAGTTTGCGGAGATCGGCGAGTGCGTATCCCGAGGTCAGATTTTCCGCCGCCGCCAGTTTCGTCAGCGTCGGATCGTTCGTCGGGCCGAGGTAGTAGGTCTCGACGCCGTGGTTGACGGGATGCGGGATGGAGTTGACGTGAATCGATACGAAGATGTCGGAGTGCGAGCCGTTGGCGAGTCGTGCGCGTTCGCGAAGGGGGATCAGGCGATCGTTCTCGCGCGTGGCGATGACTTCGAATCCGTTCTGGCGCAGCAGTGCGCTGAGGCGCTTTTCGATGTCGAGCGTGATCTCTTTCTCGCTCACGTTCGAGATCGACGACGCGCCGGGATCGCTGCCGCCGTGACCGGCGTCGAGCACGACGCGACGCACGGAGAGCGGGAAGGCCGAGGCGCTGACCGGTTCGAGCGTGTCGGCCATCAGCATCGGAGCCATTGAGGTTGCAATGGATGCTTCGACGTGATGCGCGGCCGGTGGGGGAGTGATCGCCACCGGTTTTCGCGTGCTCGGAACGCCGGTGTTGCTAAGAAACGCGAAGCTGGCCAGCATCAGAGGGATGATCACCAGCGGCGCGCGGCGGAGGAAAAGGTGAGCAAAACGCCGCGTCGGCCGCAGGGAACGCGGCGGCAATCCTCGAATCGTGTCGAGGTTGTCCGCCACCGCTTGCCGCAGCAATTGGCGCTTGACCCGGTTGATCTGCCCACCCCTCATTGCACCAATAGTAAGGCACTCCGCGCGCCGCGCGGTTACTTCGGCATCTCGAACATCGTCTCGTCGACCGGCGCGCCGAGCTCGATCGATGCGTACTTCCGGATCGAGCTGCTCCATGGATCGACCAGCGAGAGCCGCACGCTGAACGGCAGTTTGACGCCGCCGGCGTCGCGGTAATCGTCGTAGTCGGTCTGTTCCGGAATGCGGCCGATCGGGCTGACGCGCGTGATGACGCGGCGGACGAGCAGGCCGGTGTTGATGTCGAAGTAGAGCCGTTCGCGCGTCTTGTCATCGAGCTGGCCGGCCACTTCCCACGTTTCGTGATCGCCGACCTTCGCCTTCGAAAACGTCAGCGCTTTGTCGGGCAGCTTGGGCACGAACGGAGTGAACGCGCTGGCAGTTCCGCTGAGGTTCTCGATATCCGAGGGGCGCAGCGGCTTGAGGCCATCCTTGTTGCGCATCCAGCCGCCGCCCGCCGTCAATACCTGCACGTTCTTGTTGCCGGCGGGGCCGACGTTCGCGACGAGGACGTGATCACCCGAGGTGTAAATCTCGATCGGCAGGGGAGGATTGGTGCCGCGTTCGCTCGTCCCTTTTTCGATGCGCGTCGTCGAGGCCAGCTTCTTCAGCGCCGGCTCGCCGCCGATCGCGGCGACATACTTCGCCAGCAGATCCTTCGGATCGGGATATCCCTTGCGGCTCTCTTCCGCAGGCGTGGGAAATGGCGGCGCGCTCTGCGGCAACTCCGGCAATCCCTCGGGATGGATATGGCCGCGGTGACAGGTGTTGCACGTCACCTGCGGCCGTCCCGGAAAGTTTTTGGAGTTGATGTCGAGGACCATGCGGATCATCTCGCGCCCGGTCTTTTTCTCCGGCTTGGCGTCGCTGGCGAAGTCCCAGCCGGTCTTGTCGTCGTTCACATGGCAGAAGTCGCAGTGCACGCCGAGCGAGGCGCGCATGAAATTCATGGTCCGCTGCAGCTGCAGGTCGGTCATGTTCGTCAGCAGCTGCACGTTCTTCTGCTCCGCGCGAGCAGAAGCCGCCGCGAGGACTGCCACGATGACGATGAGTTTTCGCACGTTACGGCGCTTTCGGCGCCTCGAAGAGCTTCTCGTCGACCGGCTTTCCGAGCTCGATCGAGGTGTATTTGCGCGTGGCGTTCTGGCCGCCGTTGACGCTCGACACCTTCACGGTGAATGGCACCTTGACGCCGTTGACGTCACGATAGTCATCGAAATCGGTCTGCGTCGGAATGCGGCCGACGGGGGAGTCGACGGTGATCAGGCGGCGCACCGCGAGGCCGCTGTTTGCGTCGAACCAGACGCGCTGACGGGTGTGCTCATCGAGCTGCGAGCCGACGACCCACGTGTCGTGGCCGTCGATCGTTTCCTTGGCGAACACTCCCGACTTTTCGGGCAGCGAGGTCACCGGCTCATACGCGCGCGCGAACAGGTAGCTGGTGGCGGCGTCGGCACCGGTCATCGTGCGCACGCCCTGTCGACCCTGCATCCAGGCGCTATCGGCAGAAACCATCTGCGACATCGCCGGTCCTTCGGCGGGCTTCGAACGCACGAACGTTTTGCCGCCGGCGTTGAAGACTTCGATCGGCGTCGAACGGCCGGCGAGGTCGGTGCGGGTTCCGGTCGCCGTCATCGTGGACGTGGCCAGCTTCTTCGCTGCGGCCTCGCCTCCGATGGCAGTGATGTATTTCGCCACCACATCCTTCGCAGCAGGAAACGCCTTGTGTTCCGCTTCCTCGGCTTCATGACTCTTCGTCGGCGCTGCGGGCGGCATCGGGAACGAGACGACCGTCGACGGATGCTCCTTGCCGAGGTGGCAGGTGTAGCAGCCGACGATCGGGCGGCCCTTGAAGTTCTTCTCGTTGAGATCGAGGACGAGCTTGATCATCTCGCGCCCGGTCTTCTTCTCCTGCTTCGCGTCGCTGGCGAAGTCGAGAGCCTTCGTCTGCTCGTTGAACACGTGGCAGAAGTCGCAGTGGACGCCGAGAGACGCGCTCATGTTGTTCATGGCCAGGCCGAGCTGCGAGTCGGACAGATTCGTCAGCACCTGCACGTTTTTCTGCTCGGCATAGACCGAGACGGTGGCGAGGATGGCGACGGCAAGAATCAGTTTGCGCATGGTTTCTCCTTCAGGATTGCGCGGCGGAGGATAGCGCAACGCCCTGATGCGGCGGCGAGGGTTGTGCAATACGTAACAGCGTGGCCGATCCCGTCGACCTGCGTATCCCGTTCACGACGCTGTTGAAAGTCGCCCTGACGCTGCTGTTGTGCGTCTGCGTGATCAAGCTTTGGCCGGTAATCCTCATGATCATCGTGGCCATCCTGCTGGCGGTGATGCTCGATCCGCTGGTGGTGTTCGGGGAGCGCCATCGGGTCCGCCGCGGCATCGGCGTGATCGCCATCGCGCTCGTCCTTCTCGGACTCCTCGCCGTCTTCTTCATCGTGCTCGTGCCGCATATGACTGCGCAGATCGGCGACATCACGAAGCAGTTGCCGCTGCTCGAACGGACGTTTGCAGCGCGGTTCCCGGCAGCCGCGCCGTATCTCAAAACCCTGCACGGAGGAGCGCCGCCGGAGTTGAAAACGTGGCTGTCGCGCGGACTGATCTTCGGCAAGTACGCGATCGAAGGGATCACCGCGGCGATTTTCGTGCTCGTCCTCGCACTCTATCTGTTGATCGAGGGACGCACGGCCTTCGAATGGCTGATCAGCCTCGCGCCGAAGAGCAAGCGTTCGCGATTCCGGCAGACGGCGGTGGAGATGAGCGGCGTGATCCTGGCGTACATGCGCGGGCAGGTCATCACCTGCTTCATTTGCGCGGGATGGGCGTACCTGGTCCTGATTCTTCTGCACGTTCCGGCGGCGCTGCCGCTGGCGCTGATCGCGTTCATCGCCGACCTCGTGCCGGCGGTCGGCACGATCGCGATGACGGTACCCGCTGTCATGCTGGCGATGACGCAAGGTCCGGTCAACGCGCTCCTGGTCCTGGCCGGCTACATGCTCTACCACTTCGTCGAGAGCTACTTCATCATCCCGCGCGTCTACGGAAAGCAGATGCGTCTCTCGACGCTGACCGTGCTCCTGGCGATCATGATCGGCGGCTCGCTGCAAGGCGCCGCCGGCGCGATTCTGATCCTCCCATTCGTCGCCGCGTACCCGATCGTGGAGCGGCTATGGCTGCGCGATCAATTGCCCGAGGACACCGTGGAGAGACACGAAGAGTTGGCGGAAGAGTAGGTCGCGGACTCGCGGCCAGTTGTGATTTCATCATCAGTGGAGGAGGCAACCATGCCGAAATATGTGATCGAACGAGAGATTCCGGGAGCGGGAAACATGACGGCGGAGGAACTCCAGGGCGCGTCGAAACACTCGAACGACGTGCTGGCCAAGCTCGGTCCCGACATTCAGTGGGAGCACAGCTACGTCGCCGGCGACAAGATCTACTGCATCTACTCCGCGCCGAGCGAGGAGCTGATTCGCACGCACGCGAAGGAGTCGGGCTTTCCGGCGAACAAGATCACCGAGTTGTCCGCCGTGATCAGTCCGAAGACGGCCGAGGGTTGACGAAAGGCATTTCTCACCACAAAGACACAAAGAGCACAAGGTCAAACTTTGTGTCCTTTGTGTCTTTGTGGTGCATTGCTTTTGACGTTCACGGTGGCAAACGACGAGGGTCACTCGGCTCGAACGCCTTCTGAATGTCCTGCGACGTCATGTAGTGCAGCCGGCTGTTCTCCTGATACTTCGCGCTGTCCGTCACCAGGCGATTGAGCACTTTCATGTAGCGGCGTTCCGTCATGAAGCGCTTGAGATCCGGATAGAGAAAGCCGACGGCGGTCAGCGCGAAGGCGAACATCTCCTCGAAGATGGGGATGAACGGCAGCGCGATGATGATGCTGCCGATGATCAGGCCGGCCAGCGCGAACGCGAAGCGCGCGCCGAGGTCGCCGTCGCGCCAGATGTTGAAGTGGTTCGCCTCCAGCTCGTTCATCTCGCTCGCCGCGGCCACGTATTGCGGCAGCACCACTTCGTCGACCTCTTTTTCCAGCGTCTCCCAGTACGACGCCGAGCCGCCGAACTCGTCGTACGCCGCCTTTACCTCGGCGAGTTTCCCGTTCGCACACGTGCGGACCTCGGCCTCGAACGTCGCCTCTTCGAAGCTGCGGCGATGGTGTTCGCACTCCTGCAACACGGCATAGACGACCTGCGCGTAGTCGTATTCGGGACCGGCGATATTCAGCATTACTGGTCCGCGGCCGCCTTCTGCTGGTATTGGATGACGCCGAGCTGCTCGAGCAGCTTGTTGCCGTCGATGATCACGTTGCCGTTCGGCAGCTTCGGAATCTGGCGGATTTCTTTTTTCTGCAACGCGTCGATGAGCTGCAGCGAAACGTAGGCGTCACCCGCGCTGCCATTGAGCGCGGCGCGCTCCTTCTTGATGCCCTGCGCCACGGCGCTTTTTTCGGAGAGCGTGGCCTGCGCGTCCTGCTGCTTGCGAACGACATACGCGTCCGCGGCGCGCTTGGCCTGCTCGAAATCGCCCTGCGAATGCGTGAGCTGTTCGGTCAGGTCGGCAATCTTGCTCTGCAGGTTCGCTTTGTTCGATTCGAGCGTCGCCAGGATCTGCGACTCCAGTTTTTCAGCCTGTTTCTCCGCCTCTTTGCGCTTGTTGATGAGGTTCTGGTAATCGGGCTTGAACGAGAAATCGCCGAGGATGACCTGCTCGACGATGACGCCATAGGGCTTCAGCTGCGTGGCCAGGACTTTTGTCGCATCGCTGGCAGCGGCGAAGCGCAGGTCGGGGTTGTAGTACTCCTCGGAATCGAGGCGATTGAGAACGTCGCGCACATACGCGCGCGAGAGCGGCCGGACCAGACGCTCCTTCAACGCCACGGTCGTTGGTGCGACGCTGCGCCAGATACTCGCGGCTTTCGTCGGATCGATGCGCCAGCGGACCGTCACGTCGGTTTCGATGTCGTTGCCGTCGCGTGTCTTGAAGCGCAGGTCGTCTTTTTCCTTGCGGTCGCCCTCGACGGCCTTCGCGGACATGACCAGGTTCTGCGTCGACGTGTCGTACGTCGCCCAATCATTGATGATCGGCATGAAGAAATAGGTCGCGCCGGGATCCGAGATCTCGGTCGAGCGCGTGATCTTGTTGAAGCGGACGCCGACCTGTGTGGCCTGCGTCGTGTGCGGCGTGCAGGCGGCGGCGAGCGGGAGAAGGGCGAGCAATGCGATCAGTCGTTTCATCATTCGCCTCAGTGTTTCCCGGTCAGCTTGCCGATGTCAGTCGGGTCTTCGCTGATGTAAATCGGACCCTTGATCCCGTTGAGAATGGCCAACCCCTTGCGCAACCGCAGCAGCTTGTCGGATCCCGCGCCTTCCATGGCCCGGTTGATGTCCTCGGTGCCCTGCGCCTCGGCGCTCTTAACCAGCAGGTCGGCCTCGGCATGTTTCGAGCGCTCGTAGAAATCGCGCTGCGCATTGAGCCCGGTGATCTGCGCCTGAAACTCGGCGCTGCGGACGTTGATCGAGTTCTGCCCCTCGGCCGCGGTCTGCTTGAGCCGCGTATCGACCTCGGCCTGCTTCGCCAGCGCGCGATTCGTCAGCACCGACTGATCCTGAATCTTCTTCTGCTCCGTGAGCTGCTGGAACGTGTCGGGGTAGTCGTACTGCCGGACGAGGACATCCGCAAGCTCCAGCCCGTTCTGGCGGAACTTCTCGGCGAGTTCTTTCTTGAGATCGTGCACCTTGGCGATGCGCTGGTCGCGGTAGAACTCCTCCGCTCGCAACTCGCCGAGGTGCTGTTTGATGGCTGGATCGGTGAAGCGCATCACCACGTTATCTTCGTAACCCTTTCCGAATCCGAACTTCGAGGTGACGAGAAACGGATCGGCGATGCGATAGAGGACGGTAACGTCGACCGCGACCGGATAGCCATCGACGGTCGGCACGTTGATCGCCGCGACAGTACGATGGTCCGCGCCGCGCTCGGTCTCATCGTTCGTGAACTCGATCGCCTGAATGTTGCGCGGGAAGGTGCGAATGGTCTCGTAGCCCGAGATCGCGCGCCGGTATCCCGGCTCGACGAGCTGTTTCTGCAGCCCTTTGTTCATGCCGAACGACACCTGCCGCAGCCCGATCTGGTCGAGCGGGACATACGTGATCAGGCAGGCGCGCATCAGGATGAGCGGGACGACGAGCACGCCGACGCGCAGGAGGAATCGAACGAATCCTCCCCGAAGCGGCGGCAGTTTGATGGGGAACGAGGGCTTGAAACGCGGCGTAGGCGCAGCGGATTCGAACATAGGTGTTTGGCTCTTCCTCAGTTGGACGGCTTAGGAAGATTGTACGCGCGCTGAGACCGCGGGTTCTCGCCAGCGCGAGGCGGCGTAGCCGCAAGGACCGTATCTCCCCGTCGATGGTATCGGGCTATACCATCGATGCTATCGGGGTTCATCATCGATGATATCGGGCTATATCATCGATGGTATCGACCCATATCATCGACGGTATCGACCTATATCATCGATGGTATTGACCCATATCATCGATGGTATCGACCTATATCATCGATGGTATCGGGCTATAGCATCGATGATATCGACCTATAGCGTCGATGATATCGACCTATATCATCGATGGTATCGGTGTTGTCCTCGAAAGGTGACAGCGGACAGTGGATTAGTAGATCAGGAAAGCGCCCCCTTCGAAGCCCCTGATCTACGAATCGACTAATCCACTAATCGACTAACCCCAGTTACTTCACCCCTAAGTTCTCCTGGATGAACTTCCACATCGCGGCGCGCATGTGCGCGTTCAGGGCGGGATCGACGACGCCGTGCCGCGACTTCGGATAGACCTGCAACTGGTACGGCTTGTTCGCCTTTTCCAGCTCGTAGATGAACTGAATCGTGTTCTGCATGTGCACGTTGTCGTCGATCGTGCCGTGCATCAGCAGGATGTTGCCGTGCAGGTCCTTCGCGGCCCAGCGCGGCGCGGTGGCCTTGTAGCCCTCGGGATTGTTCTGCGGCATCAGCATGACGCGCTCGGTGTAGATCGAGTCGTAGTCGCGCCAGTCGGAGACGGTGCCGCCGGCCAGCCCCGCGTTCCACATCTTGCTGTGCGTCAGCGCGAACGACGTCATGAAGCCGCCGTAACTCCAGCCGCTCAGCGCCACGCGCGAGCCGTCGACATACGCCTGCGACGTCAGCCACTTCAGACCGTCTTCGAGATCGCGAAGCTCGCCTTCGCCCATCCGCTTGTACGACGTCCAGGCCGACTCCGCCCCCTTGCCGCTGGCGCTGCGGTTATCGCAGATCCAGACGATGACGCCGTGCTGCGCCAGGAACTGGTGGAACAGATACTGCGCGCCGCCCCACGAGTTGCGGACGCTCTGCGCGTGCGGGCCTGAGTAGGTGAATTCGTAGACCGGGTACTTTTTCGACGGATCGAAGTCGGGCGGCTTGATCATCATCGCTTCCATGACGAAGCCGTCGCGCGTCTTCACCTGCATGAACTCCGGTTTGGAGATGTTCAGATCGCGCATCAGCGGCGCTTCGTTGGCATCGACGACGCGGATGCGCGTGCCGTCGGCGCGATAGAGCGCCGTCGACGGCGGTGTTGCCGCATCGGAGAAGGTGTCGAGATACGCCGTCATCGATGGATTGAAATTCGCGCCGTGCTGTCCCGGCGCCTCGGTCAAGCGCTTCAAGCCGCTGCCGTCGAGATGCAGGCGATAGAGATCGCTGCCCAGGACCGAGCGCTCCGTGCCAGAGAAGTAGATCCAGTCGCCGGCCGCGTCGATGCCGTGCAGGTTGCGCACTTCCCACGGACCGTTGGTGAGCTGAGCGATCAGTTTTCCATCTGCGGCGTAGTGATAGAGGTGCTTGAATCCGGTCCGCTCGCTGAGCCAGAGGAAGGAGCCGTCCTTCAGCCACACCGGATTGCCGCTGATGTCGACCCAGGCCTTGGTCGTTTCGCGGAAGAGCGTCTTCGGCGCGCCGCCGCCGCGAACGTCCGCGGCGTTGAGATCGAGCCAGGTCTGCTCACGATTCTGGATCTGGTAGACAACCTTCGAGCTGTCCGGCGACCAGTCGACGAGCACGATGAGGAAGTCGGCGCCGCTGTAGCTTTCCGTGCTGATTTCCTTCGGAGCCGAACCGTTGACGTTGACGCAAAAGAGCTTCGCGATCGGATTCGGCGCGCCCGCCTTCGGATACAGCTCCGACTCGACGTTCTGTTGATAGGGGATGTGGTCGACGACGGCGAAGTGCTTGACCGGACGCTCGTCGAGCTGCAGGTAGGCGATGCGCGTCGAGTCGGGGCTCCACCAGTACGCGCGGAAGTTGCCGCGGCCGTAAACCTCTTCCTGGTAAACCCAGTCCAGGATGCCGTTCTGAATGTTCTCGTTGCCGTCGGTGGTGAGCTGCCGCTCGCGCTGCGTGGCCACGTCGACGATGTAGACGTTGTTCTCGCGCACGAAAGAGACGAAGCGTCCGTCGGGGCTGAACGTCACTTCCTCTTTCTCGCCGGGGGAGGAGGTGAGGCGCGTCATCGAGTCGGCGTCGAACGTGTACATGTAGACGTCGTTGCCGATGTTGAGCAGGACGCTCTTCTTGTTCGGACTGAAGTTCCATCCGCGCTGTTTGGCGAAGCCGGCCGCTTCGTCACCGGAAACTCCGGCGATCTTTTTCGCGGCCGCTTCGAGCTTCGCGGCGTTGAACAGGACGTGCTTGGTGCCCGTCTCGGTCTCGATCACAGCCTGCTCGACGACCTTCCCATCCTCGGTGCGCGGCCAGGCGAAGGTCTTGTCATCGAGCCAGCGGAATCCGCCCTGCGGCGTCCCGCCGAACGAGACGCGCTGCTTCGGATCGAAGACGTTTTCCAGCGTCAACTCGCGGATGGTCGGCTTCGGCTGCGGTGTGGTCTTGACGTCCTGCGCGAGCGCGGCGACGGCAACGAACAGAAGGAGGGCGGCGGAACAGTTCTTCAACATGGCGGCGATTTATACCCCGAGAAAGTCGCAGCGGGGAAGGAACTGGTTCGTTACGATGTGTCCGGACATGTTCCTTCGCGCCGTATCGATCTTCGCGCTTTCCCTTCCCATCGCCGCCGCGACTTCTCCGCGCGTCATCCTCAACGCCAGCGCGAACGCTCCGTCGCGGTACATCGTCGCGCTCGATGACGACGTCGACGACGTCTCCGCCGCCGCCGACGCGCTGACGCAAAAGCATCACGGCTACCTGAACCATCGAAACCTGCGCGCCATCCACGGCTTTGTCGCGGAAATGTCGGCGACCGAGGCAGCGGCGGTTCTCAACGAGCCCGGCGTCAAGTACGTCGAGCAGGATTCGATGGGCGGCGGCGGATCGGTTGGGAATCCGGCCGCGCTTGATTTGCAGCAGTCGCCGCCGGCATGGGGATTGGATCGGATCGACCAGCGCGACCTCCCCCTCAATCAAACGTACGTTTTCACGCAGACTGGCCACGGCGTGACCGTGTACGTGCTCGACAGCGGCATCAACGCCTCGCACAGCGATTTCGGAGGCCGCGTGCGCAGCGGTTTCAACTTCAGCACGTCGTTGCCCGCCGGCGATTGTAACGGCCACGGCACGCACGTCGCTGGAATCGCCGGCGGATCGGCGCACGGAGTCGCCAAAGACGTTTCGCTGGTGTCGCTGCGCGTGCTCGATTGTCAGAACCGAGGATTTGTCAGCGACATGGTGGCCGGGATCAACTGGGCCATCGGCGATCATCAAACCGGTCAGCCCGCGGTGATGAACATCTCCATCTACACCGATTCGCCGTCGACGAGTTTCGACGGGGCGATCAACGCAGCCATCGCCGACGGCATCACGGTCTGTGTTATCGCCGGAAACGGGACGGAGAACAACAGCGTCCCGACGGATGCCTGCACGATTTCTCCCGCCCGAGTGGCCAACGCGATCACGGTCAGTGCCACCAACATTCTCGACGGCAGAGCGTCGTTCGCGAATTTCGGACCGTGCGTGGACATTTTTGCACCAGGCGAGCAGATCGAATCAGACTGGTACGTCAGCAACACTGCCGTTGCGGTCGACAGCGGAACGTCGATGGCCGCGCCCCACGTTTCCGGCGCGGCCGCGCTCTATCTTCAAACCCATCCCGCTGCCGCGCCCGCAACCGTGGCCTCCGCACTGCTTGCCGCCGCATCATTGAACAAGGTCCAGGGTGCCGGATTGAGCTCGCCGAATCGTCTTCTGTTTACGATCGAGCTCGACCCCCAGCCGCGTCACCGCGCGGTTAGGTCGCCTTGAGATTAGCGCGACGGAACGCTGGCGTCACGCCGGCTGGCCCGGCTGCGTCCTCGCTGCCGAACCGGCAAACCCTCGAATCTCGCTGGTAACAAAACACCTGGCAAGCCTCCCATTCGGCAGCGGGGACGCAGCCGAGCCAGCCGGCGAGACGCCAGCGTTCCGTTTGCGCCGCCGAGGGAAACTCCATTGTGCCGCCAGGCTTTTGAAGATGTGCCTCAGAAGTCTTCAATCTTCAATTTGGTGCGCGTCCACGCCGTAGATCTGCCGCGACAACGCCTCGATTGCCTGCGCTGCCGTGTACTCTGGATTGCGTTTTCGTATCCCTGCCTGCGCCAGAGCACGGACCAGATCGGTCAACTGAAACGCAACCTTCAATCGGCCCGTCTTTCCGAGGTGACGATAGGCTGCGTCCTGGACGGCGGCAGCCTCGGGCTTTGTATCAAGTGCGGGCATCTTAGAAGACGAAGTATAGCGCCGGCACGGTCTCAAAACGCCTCAGCGGCTTCTATCCGGCAGCGCTTTGATATAGCGCACCAACTGCCAGCGCCGCTCCTCGGGGAGGCGCGACCATGACGGCATCCCTTTCGGCAGATCGCCGTCGGTCAGGAACTGGACTAGTGTGGCGTCCGGCATCGACTGTACCGCGGGCGTGTGCAGGCTTGGTCCGCGCGCGCCCGCGCCATTGGCGCCGTGGCACGACGCGCAGTGTTGCGCGAAGAGTTTGCCGCCGGCGCGGATCTCCGAAGACACCTCCCGAGGTGCGGGTTGGGACGGCGGCGCGACGGCACAACCGGCAGCGCAGATTACAAATGTCAGTGTGATCAACAGCCGCTTATGGAAATTCATCGTAGATTTATCTGAAGAGCAATGGGATTTCATAGGAAACTCCGAACCGCACCAATGCGCGGTTGCTGTTGGA
>Ga0157375_10003424_pt1 | contig 13753 bp, 11 predicted proteins | sample M35metaG_FD_115311 | JGI IMG/M metagenome (GOLD analysis project Ga0157375, IMG submission 115311) | Miscanthus rhizosphere microbial communities from Kellogg Biological Station, Michigan, USA - M3-5 metaG | ecosystem: Host-associated > Plants > Roots > Rhizosphere > Soil | place: USA: Michigan...
GGATCGATAGATAAAATTTCTTTAATTTTAAACTTAGAATTAAAAAGTTCACAAATGATTTTATTACCTTCAACCAAAAACAAATCGTATTTTTGTCTGAACTTCTTTTTATCCAAAGATTGTAAAACTTTTATTGTATGAGCTGTAAGCATTATAAGAATTCTCCTCAAAAATATTACAAAATTCTATCATTTGCAACATTTGTAGGTCTCCTTTATGCTTGTAGTACCACGAAAAAAGTTCCCGATGGCGAATATTTGCTTACCGAAAACAAATTTGAGTTCGAAGATCAGAAGCAGCCCTTCGACGGCGAACTGAAAAACTACGTACAGCAAAAACCCAACAAAAAGCAATTTTTGTTTATGCCATTAAGTCTATGGCTGTACAATGCTGCAGATCCAAAGTATGATACGATTCTTAATGAATACATGACCTACCCAAGTGAGATGAGAAATCAAAATCTTAGGGATTCTCTTTTCATTAAATACAATATGCAGAGCAGTGTCGGGAAAAGTCTTTTAATGGACAGGCTGTATCACAATTGGGGATCACCGCCCATTATCCTGGATCAGACGAGAACAGAAAAAGGAGCTCAATCTATTGAAAAAAGATTAACCTACCGCGGTTTTTGGGATGCTGAAGTAAAGTTTAAACAGAAACTGGATTCAACAGCAAAAAAAGCGGCGGTAACTTATTTTATTACTCATAAAGATCCGACACTTATTAAAGAATATTATTATAATATTCCTGATCCGGTTGTTAAAAATATTTATCAGCAGAAAATTCATGAAACGCACATAAGATCCGGACAAATTCTGGATCAAACGGTTCTTGAAAAGGAAGTGGCGAGACTTAACGATATCATGAGGGATTACGGCTATTATAGATTTAACAGCGGTGGAGATGAAGTATATTTTGTTGCAGATTCCCTGAAAAGCAGAAAACAGGTCCCTTTAACCTTGGAAATCCATAGAGATTCTCTTGATACGCCTTATAAAGTATCTACAATAGGAAATATTGACGTGGCAATCGTTGATGAAGCCGGAGATTTTCCGAAAAATACAACCAAAGACAGCTTAAGAGGAATCAGATTTCATAAAATTAATGATCAGTATAAAGATCGTGCACTCTGGAGATCTATTATTGTGGGAAGCAAGCAGCCTTACGATCAGAAAAACCTTGATCTTACGAAAAGAAACCTTTTAGCCATGAATAATTTCAGTATTCTAAAAGCAAAAGATTCTTTAAGACGAGGTGGCGAAATTGCACCCAATGACAGTATCGTCGACGTTCTTTATTTATTAAAGCCACTTCCAAAATACGAATTGAAGGTGGGAACAGATATTAATTACTCTCAGCTATTGAATCTGGGGATTTCTCCTTCAGTAGATTTGACAACGAGAAACGTTTTTAAAGGAGCAGAAAACCTTTCTACAAGTATCTCGGGAACATTCGGGTCCATCAGAAGCCCGAAGGATATCAGTAAAAGAATTCTGGCTTATGAGATTTCTGCGCAGGCTTCTCTTAACTTCCCAAGGTTATTATTGCCTTTTGATTATTATAAATTCATTCCAAAAAGATACAGTCCTACTTCCTCTATTGTTTTAGGAGCTTCGGTTCAGAATAATATCGGATTAGGAAGGATCAACTTTAATACGGGTTTAAATTATCTAGCAACTGTAAATGATAAGATCTCACACAGATTAACATTGTTTAATACACAATTAAGCTTAACACAAAATAAAGATAACTATTATGACTTCTTTGTGAATGACGGAATTATCAGAGATCTGGTTTATTCTGAATATTTTTCTCATAATCCAAGTGTAGCACAATTATTCGAAAGTGGTCAGCTTACAAGTGATCAGGTTTCGGGAATAATTATCGGTGACCAAAATTACAGAAACAGTTTAGATCCTGAAAAATTGAATGAATTAAACAGTTTCCATCAGTCATTGATCAACAAAGACAGACAAACGCAGGATGTTATCATTTCTTCAATGATCTATAATTATATCTACAGTGAAATTGGTAAAAAAGAATACGACAATCCTTTCTATTTTAATGGAAAAGTTGAGCTTGCCGGAAATATTTTAAGCATATTTAATCAAAAAAGAGATGACGGTAGTGCTGTTACGAGTCCGCAAAGAACGATTTTTGGAATACCTTACGCGCAGTTTGTAAAGTTTGATTTTGATGTAAGAAAATATTTTAAATTCAACGGAAATCAGACATTGGTACTTCGCCAGTTCATTGGTTTGGGAATTCCTTACGGAAATTCTTCTTCAATGCCTTTTGTGAGATCCTATTATAACGGCGGATCTAATGATATCCGTGCCTGGGTAGCTTTCGGAGGGCTTGGTCCTGCTGATTCTCAGGTTGATGAAAGGGTTCGTACCTATGTAATGGACAACGTAAAATTAACGACAAATATTGAGTACCGTATTCCTTTCAATGATATGTATGAAGGCGCGGTTTTTACAGATATCGGTAATATCTGGAGCTTAAAGGATAGCGGATTTAATGATCAGTTTAAATTCAATAAATTCCTGAGCCAGGTAGGTGTCGGCAGTGGTATCGGATTGAGGGTAAATGTTGCTTATATCACGCTTAGAGTAGATTTAGCCTACAAAATCTACGATCCGAACAAACCAGATGGAGACAAGTGGAGATTTAAAGATTTCCAGCCGTTCAAACCTACTTTGAACATTGCATTCGGGTATCCATTCTAAAGATTTAATCAGGAGAAATTCCTGATAAAAAATAAACTACAGCGATCATTCTGGCGAGTATCTCTCTGGATTGGTTTCTGTAGTAACTTTCTGGTTTTGTGACATCCTGGGCATCAAAACCTAAGGCATTCATATTATTATTTCTCGCAAAAAACAAAGCACGGAGATTATGAAAACCTTGTGAAACGATGATCACGTTTTTCTTTTTGTAGATGTCTTTACAACGCAGAATACTTTTGTAGGTGTTAAAACCTTTCGGATCTTCTATAATGATTTCTCCGGGTACACCTTCCTGATAAATTAAATAGTTCTTCATGGCTTCAGGTTCGTTGTAACCTTTACTTTTTTCGCCACTTACAATGATTTTCTTAATTTTTCCGTGATGATAAAGCAGAGCGGCGGCATCCATTCTTTTTGTAAAATACGGATTAGACTGTCCTGATTTCATTTTAGGTGAAGTTCCCAATACCAGTGCCACTTCGCGAGGAGGGATCTTGGAGATTTTGGTGTAAGTTCGACCTCCTGTGAGCGCAAAAACCCATGCATTGGCAAGGCATATCAAAAGAATACCAATTTCTATCGATATAAATCCAAGGTTAAATATGTTTCTTACGATTCTCAAATGAGATCAAAGTTAAGTTTTATTTTTTTACTTTTTGCAATCGACATACATGCCAAAATATGTCCTTTAGCTTCCTCTTTTTCAGTTAGATATTCATTTTCCAGTAATTCTACATCGCCTTCTTCCAGAATACATTCACAGCTTCCGCAAATTCCCGATTTACAGGAATAAGGAACCTGAAATCTCTGAGTCAGTAATTGCTGTAAAATTTTCTCCTTATTGTCCGGAATCACTGTATTATATTCTTTTCCAGACATTGTAAAATCAATTTCTACATTTTCAATTAAAGGAAATTCTTTTTCTATAGGATAAATATCGTCATTAAATTCTTCAAAAAGCTCAAAGTGAATGTTTTTCTTTGGAATTCCGTGATGATAACATGCATTTGCCAGTGTTTTGATCATTTCTCCCTTTCCGCAGATCAAAACTTCATCTACTGCATCCCAAATTGTCGACTCTTCATCCGTATCGTCCAGATGAAGGATCTGATTAATGATCAGGTTTAATTTTTTGGCATCAAGTCTTCCATAGAAAAACTGGTCGGCTGTTTTTTCCCGGGAAAAGAAATAGAAAATCTGTAATCTGTCACCACAAGTTTTGGCAAGATTATCCAGCCAGTCTCTGTAAACCAATTCGTCTGAAGTTTTATTTCCAAAGAATAAAAATAACCTTGTTCGGGGTTCTCTGTGCAGAATATTTTTAAAATGACTTAAAATCGGGGTAATCCCAATTCCTGCTGCAAAAGCAACAATCGTCCTGAATTCGCTTGGCTTTGATACGAGGGTAAATCTGCCGCTAGGCTCGCTTACCAACAGCTCATCTCCTACCTGATAATTTTTGAATAATTCGGCAGTTGCGCCTTCGGGAGAATTTACTTTTATGCCTAAAGATATTTTTTTTTCGTACGGCGCGGAAGTCATCGAGTAATCATTAATAACTTCTACTCCATGAGATTGAAATTTTACACTCACAAACTGCCCTGCCTCAAACTTGAAATTCTCGTGCAGATTCTCCGGAATTTCAAACTCGAGAGAGAAAGTATTTTTGGTCAGTTCTTCCTTTTTCGCTATTTTTAACCAGTGAAACTGTGTCAGTTTACCTTTATAGATTTGTTGTTCCATAACTTCAATTCAAAAATAGATAAAAAATAATTATGAAGAAGATAATTTTATCCACGTTGGTCTTACTTGCGGTTTCTGCCTGCAAAAAAGAAAATCAAAAAATTGAAAATGAGAACGGTTCTTCGGATTCTATTTCTACAGTGGAAACAAAACAGCCTGAAGCAGCCAAAATTAATTTAAATCAGATTTCACCACAAGAATTATCCAAAGATTTAGCAAAAAGCAACGATACCTTATATGTTACCAATTTCTTTGCAACATGGTGTGGACCTTGTATGCAGGAAATCCCCCATTTTAAGAATAAAATTCAGGAATTGAATGGAAAAGCGGTAAAATTTACATTCGTGAATATTTACAACAAACCTGCCTGGGAAACCGAAGTTCCTGTTTTTGCAAAAGAAAGTGGTTTGGCAGATAAAATTGTTTTATTGGACGATTCGAAAATTGATCAGAATTTTTTCACCAATTTTAAAAGCTGGAAAGGAAATGGAATTCCTTTTACGTTCTTTAGAAAAGGTAATAAAACAGACGAAATTGAAGGATCAATGTCTGAAGAAATGTTGAATGAAAAGATTAATTCATTCTTAAAATAAATTTTACAGAATCATTTCTGAATAATGTCAAATAAATTTAAAATCCTGTGTTTTCTGTTCCTAATCGCCATTATTTTTACCGCGATCATTAACCTGAATACAGGATTTTTAAGTTTACATATAAATGATTTTTTTAGTGAATCATTGAACAGTCAGATTGCTGATATTCGTGTTAATCGGGTTTTGGTGATGCTTTTAGCGGGAATTTCAATTCCGACTTCCGGTTTTCTGATGCAGGAATATTTTCAAAATCCTTTGGCCGGACCCGATATTTTGGGAATAACTTCGGTGGCGAGTTTATCGGTGGCATTTTACATCTTTTTCTCGTCTGACATTCTCCTTCCAGATTTTTTGCAAAACAGTTTTCTGAGCTTGTCTGCAATCATTGGAAGCTTGTTGTTGATGTTGATTTTATTGTCAATGTCCAATAAATTTCAAGATAAATCATATTTAATCATTTTCGGATTTTTGGTTTCTGCATTTGCCGGAGCTATTGTTTCTATGTTGCAATTGTACGCTGAAAATCAAAGTTTAAAGAATTATATTTTGTGGTCTTTCGGAGCTAATAATATGGTGACGAGAAATCAGATTATTGTTTTGTCAATTTTAGTTTTAACAGGATCTTTCATTTGTTTTAAATCTATAAAACCTTTGATCGGAAATTCATTGGGAAGTTCTTATGCACAAAGTTTAGGTGTAAATTTAAATCATTTAAAGCTCCTGATAATTGTTGCATCTTCCTTACTTTCAGCTTCAATTACAGCATTTCTGGGACCTATATTATTCATAGGAATCATTGTTCCGCATTTTTGCAGATTAATCTATAACCCTGCAAAACTCTGGCAGCAATGGATTTTAAATATGTTTTTGGGAATGTTAATGATGTTGTTATTTTCAATTGTTGCAGAAAAAACACAAATTCCTTTAAATGTTATAAGTTCTATATTTGGAATTCCGGTGATCTTGATGATGCTTTTGAAACAGAATAAGATATAAAGGTGAATTGTGAATGAGTCAATTGTTAATTTTAATTCTCTCGCAGATTTTGCAAATTGCGCAGATGATTAAGAATAATTTTTTAAAAATAAAACGTCACTTTGTCATTCCGTAGGAATCTAAACTAACTTTGTAGAGATGCTTACAGCATGACAAACTAGATATAAAATTAGCAAGAAAAATAGAAAGAAATGCACCTACAAATCAACCAGGCAAACATTGGCTACAATCAAACCTTAATTTCAAATGCAAATGCAAGTTTGAATTTAGGAGACGTATGCCTGTTGATTGGCAACAACGGTGTCGGGAAAACTACTTTAATTAAATCTATTTTACATCAGATTCCTTTATTAAGCGGAGAAATTTCTATTAACAATAAAAATATAAAAAATCTTTCCGTTAAAGAGATTGCAGAAAACATTGCGGTCGTTTTTTCAAAATCGATTATTCCGCAGAATTATACGGTTGAAGACCTTATTTCGTTGGGGAAATACATTTACTATCCTTTTTATTTTGAACTCAAAAAAGAAGACCGAGAAGAAGTTTCGGGGATTATTACAGAATTGGATCTGGATCAATACAAACATACTTTATTGAGAAACCTATCGGATGGAAATCTTCAAAAAGCCTTTATCGGAAGAGCTTTAACTCAAAACTCTCCGATTATCATCCTTGATGAACCGACAACGCATTTAGATGAAAAAAATAAAATCATCATCTTAAAAACCCTTCGAAAATTAGCCAAAGAACAAAATAAATTGATCCTTTTTTCTTCCCACGACTGGCGACTGGCAAAGGAATTTGCAGATAAAATATGGTATGTAAAAGACAATCATTTATATTCCGGCATTGTTGAGGATCTTTTGCTTCAACATGACGAACTTACCAATGTTTCTTTATTTGAAGTCAATGAAAAATTTGTTGCCCCGAAAATTTCTGCTCCTCCGATTTATAAAGAAATGTTGTACTCTTTGCTTCAAAAAAACTTCCAAAAAGACCTTTCTTCTTTCAATTTTGAGTTTCAAAACAACTTTTGGGTTATTTCTAATGATTCAGTGAAACAACAATGCGAATCCTTCGAAGAAATAGTTAGTTTTGTAAAAACCATTTACTAATACAGGGTTTTTATTATTAACTTCACATACTATGCATGCATAGTATTATGCTAATCATACAATTTAATTATCTTATTATCAGATCGTTAACAAAATTTAACGTTAATAAATACTATGCATGCATAATATTTACTAAATTTGATAAAAACCATTACAGCTAAAAATGATGGACAATAACAAAGATAAAATAGAAAATGTAGATTTAATTTTAAAGCAGACCTGGTTGGCTGTTTCTAAAATGTACACAGATCTTGCTCAGGAACATGATTCCACGGCTGTTCAAGCCCTTACTCTTCTTAAAATTGATCCTAAAGAAGGAACAAGAAGTACCAATTTAGGTCCTAAAATGGCTATCGAACCGACTTCTTTAACGAGAATTATTAAACTTCTTGAAGACAACGGCTATATTTATAAGGAAAAGACCACCACCGACAAACGCGAAGTGATCATTAAACTTACGGATAAAGGTTTGAATTCCAGAAACATGTCTAAAGAAGTTGTCGTCAACTTCAACAAACGGGTGATGGAAAAAATCTCTCCTGAAAAACTGGATACCTTCAAAGAAGTGATGGTCGAGATCATGAAAATCGCTATCGATTTAAATAATAAGAAATAATATAACAAATCAATAAATCAAATGAAAAGAAGAATCAAACACGTTACGGTTCTTGGTTCAGGAATTATGGGAAGCGGTATTGCGGCTCACTTCGCTAATATTGGCGTAGAAGTTTCGCTTTTAGATATCGTCCCTTTTGAACTGACTGAAGCAGAACAGAAGAAAGGTTTGACCAAAGATGATAAAGCGGTAAGAAACAGAATCGCTTCTGAAAACTTTGAAAAACTGAAAAAGGCAAGTCCGGCTCTACTCTATTCTCCAAAATTTGCGGATAGAATCAAGGTTGGAAATTTTGATGATGATTTACCAAAAATAAAAAATACAGACTGGATCATTGAAGTGGTAGTTGAAAGACTTGACATCAAAAAATCAGTTTACGAAAAAATCGAACAGTTCAGAAAACCGGGAACGTTAGTTTCTTCAAACACTTCCGGAATTCCAATTAATATGTTGGTAGAAGGGAGAAGCGATGATTTTAAACATTATTTTGCAGGAACACACTTCTTTAATCCTGTGAGATATCTTCCTCTTTTAGAGATTATTCCTACAAACGATACTAATCCGGAAATCATTGATTTCTATATGAATTATGGAGCGAAGTTCTTAGGTAAAACAACCGTTTTAGCGAAAGATACTCCCGCATTTATCGCCAACAGAATTGGTGTTTTCTCAATGATGGATTTGCTTCATAATGTTCAGAAATTAGGTTTAACTGTTTCTGAAGTTGATAAATTAACAGGTCCTGTTATTGGTCGTCCAAAATCTGCGACGTTCAGAACAGCTGATGTTGTTGGTTTGGATACATTGGTGATGGTTGCAAATGGCGTTCGTAACAGTGGTGTTGAAGCGAATAATTTCAATGATGTTTTTGCCCTTCCAGGTTACATCCAGAAAATGGTTGACAATAAATGGTTAGGTTCAAAAACTGAACAAGGTTTCTACAAAAAAGTAAAAAATGCAGAAGGAAAATCTGAAATTCACGGATTAAATCTTGATACTTTAGAATACGAACTTCAAGGAAAATCTTCTTTCCCAACATTAGAATTAACTAAAAATATTGATAAGCCGATTGACAGATTCAAAGTTTTAATTGGTGGAAAAGATAAAGCCGGAGAGCTTTACAGAAAATCTTTAGGGGCGTTATTCGCTTATGTTTCGCATAAAGTTCCAGAAATTTCTGATGAAGTTTATAAAATCGATGATGCCATGAGAGCAGGTTTCGGTTGGGAAAACGGTCCGTTTGAAATTTGGGATGCAGTTGGCGTTCAAAAAGGTATTGAATTGGCTAAAGATGCCGGTTACGAAGTTTCAGACTGGGTTAAAAATGTAGAGACTTTCTATAAAGTAAATGATGAAGGACAAAGTATTTATGTTGATAAAAACTCGGGAGAATACAACAAAATTCCGGGTCAGGATGCTTTTATTATTTTAGATAATATCAGAAAAAACAAAACGCTTTGGAGTAATTCCGGTGCGTCGATTGAAGATTTGGGCGACGGAATTATCAACTTCGAAATCCGTTCTAAAATGAATTCTCTTGGAGGCGAAGTTCTGGATGGATTAAACAGAGCGATTGATTTAGCTGAAAAAGAATATGACGGATTGGTTATCGGAAATCAAGGAACAAATTTCTCTGTTGGAGCGAATTTAGCGATGATTTTAATGATGGCTATCGAACAGGATTGGGATGATTTGAATATGGCAATTGCCTATTTCCAAAAATCGATGATGAGAGTGCGTTACTCTTCTATTCCTGTGGTTGTTGCTCCTCACGGAATGACGCTTGGTGGTGGTTGTGAAATGACCATGCATGCTGACAGAGTGGTTGCAGCAGCAGAAACGTACATCGGATTGGTTGAAACCGGAGTGGGTGTAATTCCCGGCGGTGGCGGAACGAAAGAATTGACATTGAGAACTTCAAGAGAATTCCATAGCGATGATGTTAAAAATAACAGACTTCGTGAGGCTTTCATGAATATCGCGATGGGTAAAGTAGCAACTTCGGCTTATGAAGCTTACGATATGGGAATTCTTGAAAAAGGAAAAGATATCGTTGCTGTTGATAAAAGAACACAGATTAAAACAGCAAAAATGTTGGCAATAAGTTTAGCAGAACACGGTTACACTCAACCTATCGAACAAAAAGTAAAAGTTTTGGGTAAAGATGCATTGGGAATGTTCTACGTTGGAACTGACCAAATGTTGACAGGAAATTTCATCTCTGCACACGACAAAAAAATTGCAGATAAACTAGCCAATGTAATGGTGGGTGGAAATCTTTCTGAACCAACAATCGTAACTGAACAATATTTATTGAATCTTGAAAGAGAAACGTTCTTACAGCTTTGTGGTGAAAGAAAAACATTGGAGAGAATTCAGTACATGTTGCAAAACGGAAAACCTTTGAGAAATTAATCGTCACGTTTGAGCCACGAAGTGGCGAAACAACAATAGCATCGGGTGAAACCCGGTGTAAAAAATAAAAAAAACAGAATAAAATGTCAAAGACAGCATATATAGTAAAGGGTTTCAGAACTGCCGTTGGAAAAGCTCCAAAAGGAAGTTTAAGATTCACGAGACCCGATGTAATGGCGGCTACAGTTATTGAAAAATTAATGGCTGAACTTCCGCAATTAGACAAAAACAGAATCGATGATCTTATCGTAGGAAACGCAATGCCGGAAGCCGAACAAGGCTTGAACGTTGCGCGTTTGATCTCTTTAATGGGATTGAATACAGACAAGGTTCCCGGAGTTACCGTAAACAGATATTGCGCATCAGGAAGTGAAGCGATTGCGATTGCTTCTGCAAAAATTCAGGCAGGAATGGCTGATTGTATCATTGCAGGAGGTACAGAATCAATGTCTTACATTCCGATGGGTGGTTACAAGCCGGTTCCAGAAACTGAAATTGCAAAAACAAACCCTGATTATTATTGGGGAATGGGTTACACTGCGGAAGAAGTTGCAAAACAATATAATATTACAAGAGAAGAACAGGATCAATTCGCTTTTGAATCTCATATGAAGGCTCTAAAAGCTAATCAGGAAGGTAAATTCGCGAATCAGATCGTTCCGATTCCTGTTGAATACAATTTTTTGGATGAAAACCAGAAAATGCAGACTAAAAAGTTTGATTTTTCAGTGGATGAAGGTCCGAGAGCAGATACTTCTTTACAGGGTTTGGCTAAATTAAGACCAGTTTTCGCCAACGGAGGTAGCGTAACTGCCGGAAACTCTTCCCAAATGAGTGATGGAGCAGCTTTTGTGATGGTGATGAGTGAAGAAATGGTAAAGGAATTAGGATTAGAACCTGAAGCAAGATTAGTAGCTTATGCAGCTGCCGGACTTGAACCAAGAATCATGGGAATGGGACCAATTTATGCGATTCCAAAAGCTTTGAAACAGGCAGGTTTAGAATTAAAAGATATTGAATTAATCGAATTAAACGAAGCATTCGCCTCTCAATCTGTTGCCATCAAAAAAGAATTAGGGTTAAATCCTGATATTTTGAATGTAAATGGAGGTGCAATTGCTCTTGGCCACCCACTTGGATGTACAGGAACAAAACTAACGGTTCAACTTCTTGACGAAATGAGAAAGCGCGGAAACAAATATGGAATGGTTTCAATGTGCGTTGGAACAGGACAAGGAGCTGCTTCAATTTTTGAACTTCTATAAAATAATTTTGAATTATGAATTTTAAATTTTGGATTGAATGCAAAAGGAAAATTTAATTAAAGAAAAGACATTCAATTTTGCTTTATCAATTATTGAGTTATATAAAATATGTAAATCTCAAAATGAATTTATTCTTTCAAAACAATTATTAAGAAGTGGAACTTCTATTGGCGCAAATGTTAAGGAAGCTTTAGCTGGATTTTCAGAAAAAGATTTTCTTCATAAAATGTCAATAGCTAGTAAAGAAGCTAGAGAAACACAATATTGGATTGATTTATTATCACAATCTCAATTAGTAAAATTTGATGAATCACAGTATAAAACAGATATACAAAGTATTGTAAATATCTTAACATCAATTGTTAAAACACTTCAGGTAAAATTAAGACCGAAAGTATAATTCAAAATCCATAATCTAAAATTCAAAATTAAATAACTAAAATTTAAAATAACAAATCATGAGTGATACACTTAATAAAACATTAAAGGGTGGTGAGTTTTTAATTAAAGAAATTCCTGCTAATGAAATCTTCTCTTTAGAAGAACTTTCAGAAGAACAAAAAATGCTTCGCGATTCTGCGAAGGAATTTATTGATAGAGAAGTTGTTCCGCAACACGATCGCTTTGAGAAAAAAGATTATGCATTGACAGAAGAAACAATGCGCAAATTAGGCGAAATGGGATTGTTAGGAATCACTGTTCCTGAGGAATACGGTGGTCTTGGAATGGGATTCGTAAGCACTATGTTAGCTTGCGATTATGTTTCAGGTGGAAACGGTTCATTAGCAACAGCTTATGGAGCACACACCGGAATCGGAACCCTTCCTACGCTACTTTACGGAAGTGAAGAATTGAAAAAGAAATATCTTCCGGATTTGGCTACAGGAACAAAATTCGGAGCGTATTGCTTGACTGAACCGGATGCGGGTTCTGATGCCAATTCAGGAAAAACAAGGGCAAAATTGTCAGAAGATGGGAAACATTATATCATCAACGGGCAAAAAATGTGGATTTCCAATGCAGGTTTTGCAGATACTTTCACTTTGTTTGCGAAAATTGATGACGATAAAAATATCACTGGTTTTGTGATTAACCGTTCAGAATTAGAAGATCCAAACAGTTTGACTTTCGGTGAAGAAGAGCATAAATTAGGTATTCGTTCGTCTTCTACCCGTCAGGTTTTCTTCAATGATATGAAAGTTCCCGTAGAGAATATGCTGGGCGAAAGAAACAACGGTTTCAAAATCGCTTTGAATGCCTTGAATGTTGGTAGAATTAAGTTAGCTGCTGCCAATCTTGACGGACAAAGAAGAATCTTAAACCACTCTATTCAATATTCAAACGAAAGAAAACAGTTTGGCGTTTCAATTTCAACTTTCGGAGCGATCAGAAAGAAAATTGCAGAAATGTCAACAGGAGTTTTCGTAAGTGAAGCGGGTTCTTACCGTTTAGCAAAAAATGTTGAAGACAAAATTGCAGAATTGGTCTCTGGCGGAATGGATCATCAGCAGGCTGAATTAAAAGGTGTTGAAGAATTTGCAGTAGAAGCTTCTATTCTTAAAGTTTTTGTTTCTGATCTTACTCAGAATACTGCCGATGAAGGAATTCAGATTTATGGCGGAATGGGATTCTCAGAAGATACACCGATGGAATCTGCGTGGAGAGATGCCAGAATTGGAAGAATTTACGAAGGAACCAACGAAATCAACAGATTGTTGGCAGTTGGAATGTTGATCAAAAGAGCAATGAAGGGTGAATTAGACTTATTATCTCCTGCTATGGCAATCAGCAAAGAATTAATGGGAATTCCATCTTTCGAAGTTCCTGATTATTCTGCATTCATGAGTGAAGAAAAAGCTATTATTGCGAATCTTAAGAAAGTTTTCTTAATGGTTTCCGGTGCGGCTCTTCAAAAATATATGATGGATATTGAGAAACAGCAACATTTACTATTAAATGCTTCTGAAATTCTTAACCAGATCTACATGGCAGAATCTGCAGTTTTAAGAGCTGAAAAACACTTCTCTGCTGATTCTGTGGAAGCTGCAATGGCTCAGTTAAACCTTTATAAAGCTGTTGAAAAAATCATTACTTCTGCTAAAGAAGGAATTATTTCTTTCGCTGAAGGTGACGAACAGAGAATGATGCTTTCAGGATTAAGAAGATTTACAAAATATACAAACAATCCGAATGTAGTGGCATTGACTGAAAAAGTGGCTGCTCACTATATCGAAAAAGGACATTATTAGTCTTTTATATATAAATTTGATTTCAAAAA